>Ga0265797_10006810_pt1 | contig 15960 bp, 13 predicted proteins | sample P2T30metagenome_FD_192433 | JGI IMG/M metagenome (GOLD analysis project Ga0265797, IMG submission 192433) | Plant litter microbial communities from East Loma Ridge, Irvine, California - P2 T30 | ecosystem: Environmental > Terrestrial > Plant litter > Unclassified | place: USA: California... | reverse complement strand
AATGGCGCGGAAGTGGACGAAGAGGTCAGCGGAGCCGTTCTCGGGGGTGATGAAGCCGTAGCCCTTCTCGTCGTTGAACCACTTGACGGTGCCGTTCTGGCGTTCGGTGGAGGCGTCCATTTTGATGTGGTGGGGTGTGTTGGGGATTGTTGGTGATGGGTATGTGAGTTTTTGGTGGTGAGTGGTGAGGAAGGGAAGTGAGGTGTTCTCAACTGTTTAATTCTCTGCTGTGCGGACGGCGAATTGTAGCGGGGTACGCTTGTGAGCTGCAGCGTTTGCGCTTGCGAGCAACTTGGTGACGTTTGGCGGAGTCAACCGCGAGACTCGGCGAGAGGTGTCTCTCACTGTCTCCGCTTTTTCAAGGGTCGAGGGAGGTGCTGGCTAAAAGGGCATAAGTGAGGGGAAGGAACGTTGCGAAGTGAAGTGCAAGTCATGTGACGTTGAGCTGTCTCAGGCGAATCACAACGTCGAGCTGGGAAATACTGTGCTGCCCTTCTATCCAAGGCCGCCCCATTGTGGCGTGCTTGCTCTCGACAGCCGAATTGTTTTCATGGACTATCCTCATTCAATATAAGCCGCTTCACTTGAGAGATATACACGTCGCCGGCTTTATTTGCCATAGTGCTGTTAGATTCATCACACTGTATATCAGATCAAGTACGCCTGTGCCTCAAGTCCTATAGCTTAATCACTGCGTCCAAGGGCTCCACAAATGTGAATCAGAAGGTTGAAGCTCCGGATTGCAGTCCGCAGCTTCTCTCGCTTCTCGGCAAGGTTTGTTGGAGCTTGCCAATGAGAGACATCACTTCCCACCCGTTCTTTAAAACAAGAATCTCTATTGTCCATGATGGCATATCGTCTATTAACTTCGGGGAGGTAGCGTTGCGACATAACTGGATATTGTTACAGTGATACATCTCAAAGTCTGGTTCTCCGAGAACTTCAGAGTCCGCGATTTAGAACAGTAACAACACGAGATAAGCACTCTCTCATATCGGATCGTTATTCGGTGCTTCTTTGTTATACTCTGATAGCAGGAAATAGCAAGGTTATTCGATTAGCGGCGTGGATATCGACTATCGATGGATCCGGGTGTAGGTCACGTGATCTCATGTCTTCGGGTTAGTGTTAGGGTGACCATCATTATTGATATTCTGACATCAGACTATTGAATGGGAACATACACTATGTAGAACGATAGCTTGTGAGCCTCTTTATTATCTCACATCATTTGTGTATCGATTAATCGCGTGTTTGTGGAGTTGTTCCGAATTGAGAGGTAATTCTCAAAGTCTGCAGATAACCGGACGGTTTGGCAAGCAAGTAGCTCCCACGTCTACTCTCTCACGTCCTCAGGTTGTGGCTCTCGAGCTCTCTCAAACCCTGGCCAGTCGATGAAAGCCTATTCCGCATTTAATCAAACAACCTTTCATTTCACATTATATGCTCATGATTATGCTCAATCTCAACTGCCGAATGTTTCTTCGCTATGAAACCACCCCAGTCCTACCCCGCTGTATACATGCTTTGCTACACTCTGAAAGGAGGATATTGTCGCACAGCCATTGGTCTGCAAGAAGCCACAGCCTGATCACTAGACCTCGCCATTTGAACATGGTGTGATCTCGACTGTTGCAGTAGGGATACAAGAGCTTCGCCTCGCCCAGATGGCATCTCCGAGCAAAGGAAACTTCTATTTGCACCCAGCTCAGCTCATCTCAGCAGCAGTATCTACATACCAGGACATATATCATTCACCTTACAGAGCAAAAAATGTCCAACCACTCAGACATAATCGAACCCTCCCTCCACAAAACCGCCACCAACATCACCTTATCTCCCGAGCTCTTCGAGAAACTCTACCTCACGCCCAAGGTCCCTCACGTCGGAGATGCGTACAAACGATATGCCAACCCGACGCCGATGGGCTTCGTCGGCTTCGTGATCTCGACGTTTAGCTTCGCTATGGTCATGATGGGTTGGGGCGGCGCGGCGGGCCTCAGCGGTGTGGCGGGGATCTTCTTTTTCGTGGGCCCGGTCTTGTTGTTGTTGGGGACGATTTTTGAGTGGATTATGGGGAATTTCTTCCCGGTAAGTGCTTTTTGCTCTGAAGAAGCAGGAGCTTGATGTACAGTCTGTGTTGCCGCCAATCTTTCAGGCTTTGGGCGTGCATGACTGTCCCCGAGACGGACATGGCGTACTTACAGGAGTGTGGAGGACGATTGCTGACATGCCCGACACACAGATGATGGTCATGTCCCTCTTCGCCGTCTTCTGGCTGTCGTTCGGTCTCCTGCAATTGCCTACCCTTGGTCTTGCAGCAGCTTACTCGGCAACTGGGAATGCAGCCGAAGGCGCCGCAAGCAAAGAATATAATGCCGTCGTTGGCTTATACCTCATCGTCTGGGGCTTTGCGCTCTTCACGTTCTGGATTTTCACCTTGAAGACAAACGCTGTGTTCGCTGGGATCTTCGGATTTGTTACGATGGCGGCTTGGGTCCTGGCTGGAGCGTACTTCAAGGTTGGGAGTGGAGATTATGAGGCTGCTGGGAAGTTGCAGAAGGTGTGTGTTATTTGGATGCTCTCAATGGACACCGACGACTCGATGTTGTTGTGGTTTGGCGTGCATTGGCTGACTGTAGACCAGGCTGGAGGAGCCCTGCTATTCATAGTGGCCATGCTAGGGTGAGTGTGAAAATCATCCCAATACCCAAGTCGGAGTTTTCGCTAACGTAGCGCCATCTGCTCTCAAAGATGGTACATGACTTTCGTTATGATGGCGGCGGAGATGCGATTGGGTATTGATTTCCCGGTGGGAGATCTGAGCCACTTCTGGCCGAAGACTGATGTGACATTGGGCGATGCCGAGAAGCAAGCTTGACCTGAGAGTCTCGAGGTGCTGTCGTGGTTTAGTGGTGAGAGAATATGTGATGTCGAACCATCTTCTTCGCCCGGCAGCGTACTTCGGCGCATAATTCGAGAGGGTCTTTCAGTACGCTGATGTGCACCGAGCCGTCGAGAGTATCAGAGCAATGCTACTTTTTGTCCGAGCCATTCCGACTATCAATTCAGCGTCAATCTCGTGCCTCAACCAAAAGCGTAGTCTAATTGACGTGGAAAGGATGCATGTTGTCGGCGAAGGAAATATGTTAGCCGTCTTAATCGTCCGTGCTGTGACGCTCGCAGACAAGCGGCTCCACCACATGGCGAAGCCAACCCATCTCAGCGGTATTTTGTTGATCGAAGGGGTCCATTGTTCCCTTAATCCACAGTGGCAAAGAACCTTCTTCCATCCTCGAGCCATGACAAGTGCCTCCAAATGAGTCGAGATGACTGGCTCAAAACCACGAGGTATGGTGTTGGTCTTTTGTCTTTGAATCTTTCCCTCAAACGAAAGCGCTGTCACAGCCATCGGTTTTATCAGATCCAGGTAATGATCGATCGGCATGACCTAAAAAGGTCCAGAACACGAAAGAACATACAAGCGCCCGGCTCTTCCGGGGAAGTGGGGCGGCAAATCAACCCGAATCGGGTGGCTGGCTGATGTTGATGGCGAACTTCTTCTTCAATACTCTATGCCTATAGTCGGAGACCCTTGTATTGGCAGTGGTACGTTCTGAGGCTCTGAAGTGAACTGTGGTATCGAAGTCTTTTCTCGTCGCTTTTCCAGGCAGGCGATCAATGCAAATGTGATTGATGGGAGACTAGAAAGACCACGGTCAAACAGGATCGGCGGATGTCATCGAAAAACGGGTGTCGGGCCGCAGCATGTGCTCCTTGCGCCAATGACGTCGCGTCCAACCATCATCGATGAAGGCGTATCGATTAGAAGCGGACTTTCGATCTTTCCCGTGCCTGAACTGCAGGTGTGAGGCTTTCGCGCGTCACTCGCCGTCGCCATCAGGTATCGGAGGGTAACGTAGCTCGCGCGTGCAGCCGTTCAGAGAAGAACACCTCCACACGCCTAGACGATCTCGACATCTCCAGAGCTTCAGATCTCAACAATTTCAACGAGCCGTGGCGACAACTTACCTGCCAACTCCGACCCTGGTACTTCTCAATGAAATGGGGCCGTCCACGGCCATGGGCAACCAGGAGGGCGATGTCAGCGACAAGCAACATGCCCAAGGCGAGGACCAGTCGCCTCCCTCGGACTCGTTCAAGAACCCTCTCCCCGGCGACGACAATGTGTGGCAGGACTGCCCAGTGAACATACAGGACAATGTGTTTCTGCAGGGTCTGGCCGTGACTCTGTCAAAATTCGACTATCCAGCCGCGGTTTTCTGGGGTTTCGAACTAGTACTCATATACAACCAAGCCTGGGAGGACGTTGGCGGCATTCCTCAGCAAGGCCGCGCGCAACGCGGTCAATTATCACCAGATGCGTGGCACGCGTTACAAAAATGCATCAACGGGGGAAAGCCGGCCAAAATCGCCAGTCATGCTCTGCTTCGGGAGAAGAAGAAACCAAATGCCGAGAATTACCTGGTGCTTGCCAGCCCTTTGTTCGGTCCCGGTGTCGATGACGCCAAAGCTGTCTTCTGTCAGATGATCGGCGCCGAAGGGGAGTCAGGCGGCAACGAGGCTCACACCAACGACGAGTCACGGCAAGGTGCAGTTGCCAACTTGAAAGACCTTGGGCTGGACGATAGCTCAACACCACTAGACGAGCACCCGTTTTTCCATCGTTTCGCCGAGATGATACCCACAGGACTGGCTATTTTAGATCACAAAGCCCGCGCCGTTTTTGTCAACCAGCAGTTCTATCAATTGACCACACACTGGGGCGACGACCAAACGTTTAAGTCATGGCCACAAAGTATTCATCCGGACGACTATGAGCGTGTAATGGGAGCATATCAGCGAGCATTCCACGGCCAGACCGAGCTGCGGGCCGAGTTTAGGGCATTGGGCAGCGAACACCCATGGAGACTTTTACTTCTTACGCCGCTCGGCGACGAAAATTTACGACATGTCAGTCTCGGCGAATATGGGGGATTCATCTGTTCGGTCGTCGACATCACTTCGGAGAAGAGCGCGGAGAATGACCAACGAATTGCCGCCGAGGAAGCTACAGAGCGGAAGAAGCAACAAGAACGATTCATCGATATGATAAGCCACGAGATCAGGAACCCGCTCTCAGCGATGGTACACTGCGTTGAGGACATCAATGAGGCCCTCAAAGAGAAAGAACAAACCGGCTTTGTGGACCCCGAACCTATAGCGGAAGCGCTCGACACCATCAACCTGTGTATCTCGCACCAAAAGAATATTGTTGACGACGTCCTGTCGTACTCAAAGCTCGACTCATCTATGTTGGCCCTTACACCGAGACCGAGTCAGCCCGAGCGCGAACTTCGCGGCAATGCGAAGATGTTCCAACCAGAATTCCGCAAACACGGCATCGAGTTTGAATGCAGGATCGACGACGACTACAACAACCTCAAAGTGGATTGGGCGATGGCCGACCTCCCTCGCATCGGTCAAGTGCTCATCAACTTAATTTCCAATGCCATCAAATTCACCTCTCGTAAGGAAGGACACCAGAAGATTCTAGTCAAAATCTCCGCCGCACTCGAACGTCCTGCTTCTTACCCGCCCGACATAGTCTTCTTCTCCTCCGAAAGCGATTTGTCACATTTGGATGCCACGCGGAGATCGGCGTGGGGTAAGGGTGAACCATTGTATATCATGGTCGCCGTCACCGATACAGGCATCGGCATTGGCGATCAAGCTCAGAAAAAATTATTCGAGCGCTTCAAGCAGGCAACCCCGAAGACCAATGAGATCTACGGCGGGTCCGGTTTGGGATTGAACATCAGCCGCAAGCTCGTACAACTTCACGGCGGCGAAATCGGTGTCAAGTCGACCGAGGGCGAAGGTGCCACTTTCGGATTCTTCTTCCGGGTTAAGCGATCCGATCCTCCCGATGCGGAAGGCAAGGCCGAGGAGAAGTCGCAAAACCATGACTCTGCTCGTGGCCAGATCCGAGCGCAAGGGTTCGATTCGAAAGAGGACTCTGATGCCGATCGACCCGCAGAGTCGCGGAAACACAGTTCGAAGGGCCAGCTTGGGCGGACGCAATCTTCCAAGGAGCGAGCAGACCAGACTGAGAACCTGGGCAAGGAGATTGACGAAGCCCAACGCAATCAGAAGAAACATCCGAAGAAGAAGGAGGATGACCATGAGATTTTGAGCAAGGAGATCGATGATGACCTCCACCACGAAAATAAACAGCCCAAGCCGAAGGGAAACCCGGAGATCAGCTTAGAAAGTGAGCACAGCAAGCGGAAATCACCAGAGTCTGAACAACAGACGCAGGAACGAGCCGACAAACAAGGAGCTGGCAGCGACATCGCCATCACTGGCCATAGCATCGATCCGACGACATCCTCGAAATCCTATCCAACACCAAGGACCGTCACAGACAAAGTGCCACCGAAAGACAAGGGTAGAGGGAACGAGAATAGCCAGCAGTCACACCAGGCATCAACCTCCAGTCAAGGACAACCGACAGATCAGCAAAACTCCGAACAGTTGCCATTGCGCACTCGCAAAGACATGAGCATGCCTCCGCACGTTCTATTCGTCGAAGACAACTTCATCAACCAGAAGCTCGTCGCCCGCCAACTCGCCAAGAAAAAGTTCTCGGTCAGCACCGCCAAGAACGGGCGCGAAGCAGTCGATTTTGTGGTCGCCTCTTTCGCGGATCCAGAGAATGCTGGCAAAGGCGATGAGACGAAGAAGCAAGGCGAGATCGACATCATCCTCATGGACCAAGAAATGCCGATCATGGATGGCTGTGCTGCGGCGGCGGAGATCCGACGCAGGGAGAAAGAGATGGGCAGGGAGAAGCGTGTGCCCATACTGGGTGTGAGCGCGAATGTGAGGGAGGAGCAGCTGCAGGAGATGACTAAGAACGGCATGGACGAGTTCGTGACCAAGCCCTACATGGTCGACGACATGATCAAGAAGATAGGGTCGATGATTAACGAATGAAAGGAAGAAGTAGCTAGTACAGAAAACAGTTGCTTCTCCTCCTCGTCATGTCTCGGCTGGCTCTCTCTGCAGTAGACGATAGCAGCGCATGGTCAGAGACAGATGAGCAAAATTACAGTGTACGATACCCAGAATCCAAAAAGCTCTTATCGTTTTGATGACAGTGTTGACTGCGCTTTGTGCAATGCAGGTTGGCCTACTATCATTGCATCGGGTGATATGGTTCAACGTCTTACCATTGAGACTGCTGAATGATCTCCCAGGACTCCATCTGCTGACTTCAGAGTCAGGCCGTCACGCCTAGCGAAACACTCATGCGGACTCGCACCGGAGAAGCTTTCACGTACAGGTCTCTCTTACCACGGCCTACCAGCTGGCGCTGCTATCTTCATCAGCTGATTTTGAAACAGCACAGGACAGTGGCATAACTCTCTAATACAATTGCAAGGTTCACAAGTGATGAGCCATGATGACATCCGAAGTCATTCTATTCATTGCTGTTTACCCAAAAATCGACGCCGAACTCCCGAACGCCCACAAGACCCATTCCATCGCCTGCATAATTATGTTGGCGATTAGCCATGAGGCTAAGATAAGAAATTATCACACTTTGGTGTCCAACCCAAAGTCGACACCGAACTCCAGAACGCCCACAAGACCCATTTGATCGCCTTGGCGATTCCGCTGCCGATTAGCCATGGGGCTACGACCAGCAATCATCTCACTGTAACGCTCAACCCAACAATCGTCTGTCTTCCAGTCCATCGCCGGTCAAGATCACATCGTACCCGCACCTAATAGCGTCCAGAGCGTCCACCCCCGAACCCAAACATCGACGCCATACCGCTACCAAAGCGCCTCGCACGACGCGGCTCCTCGTCGCGGTAGCGGGAGCGACGATCGTAACGGTCGTAGATGCTGGCGTCAGACTCGTACTCTTCACCGCTGCTGTTGTAGCCCCTGTTGCGACGAGGGCCCTCACGGCGGGCCGAGGAACGAACGAAGTCCTCGTCGCGGCGCGGGCGTGTCGAGCGACGGACAAAGTCGTCGTCGCGGTCGCCCAGGCCGCCGCTCATGATGCCGAGGCGGCACATGCGGTCGGCGAGGTCTTCCTCTCTGCCGGAACGCCTGGATCTCGGCTCGTCGACCTCGGAAGCTATAAGTTTGTTAGCCATGGCCTTGTGTACAAGGAAGAGAGGACTCGATACTTACTCTGGAGGGACTCGGGGTCAACACGACCACGCGGCTGACGACGGTGCATCCAGGCGTTCTGCGTGGACTCCCTGCTACGCGCCGCCTGCTCCGACTGCGCAGCCTGAGCACGGCGCATGTACCTCTCCTGCTGGGCACGGGCACGATAGGCCTGCTCGTTGTAGGCCTGCTGCTGGCGAGCGTACTGGTCCTGGACGCGGCGGACGTTCTCTTGCTGGGCGCGGTACATCCCGGCCTGCTGTCTCTGGGCAGCGTAGGCGCGCTGCATGTTGGCCTGTTGCATCTGGGCGGACTGGTAGAGGTTCATGCCGTAGCCTTCACCACCGTAGCCGCCGCCGTAGCCTCCACCGTAGCCTCCATAGCCCCCGCCGTAGTTACCGTAGCCTCCATAGCCGCCGGGATACATGTTGGATTGCTGTGTGACGGGAGAGGTGGTTTAGTTATTGAGTTGATTGTTGATTGTTGATTGTTGATTGAGGTTGCTTCGATGGAGTTCTTGTGTAGAGGATGAGCGATTGTTGGTGGTGTTGGATCGTGGTGTCAAGAGAGTGGTGGTCTCCTTGGGAGTGGTAGGGGGCTTTTGAATGGCTGACACTGCAGTACGGGCGGCGGGTAGCTTGTGAAATGATTCTAGGCAGCAGTTACCAACGTGAAGGATAGTTGCGATTACCTTAACTTATGCCTTGGAGGAGCAGTTAAGTTGTCTTGTCTACAAGAGTTTCACTGCTCTGGCAGCCCGCCTCACTATCAACACAAAGAAAAATTCACGGGTATGTCCCCGACGCTCTCTACTCACCTGCCGACACTTGAGACTCGATCATTCATCTTCCTTTTCTGCCTCCTGGAAACGACCTAAGTTTTGATCATAGATCTCCCAGCTCATCAGCCATTCGATCAACAATTCGCATGCCGCAGCCTCACACACCAGCACGTTCGTTCCCTCCCATCCTCACACGCCCTCAATATCCAACGACCATCAGAATCCACAATTTGGACTTAAGACTCACGACCATAACCTCCCAAAATCATGTGTTCCAGCAGCAGCAGCCGCTCAAGCTCACGTTACTATCCAGTCACCTCCAGTTCTGGCTATCCGGGGTCTCGCCTCGACGACGGCCTATCTGACCAGATGGAGTATCGACACGGTCGCAGCGAGCGTAGCCATAGAGTCAGGAACCAGTCTACTCATGGCGGGAGGCACGAAGGGCGGTCGACAGATGCCTCCAGATCCAGACACGGAGCCTCCGGGCGTACCACTCATTCTTCTGGGTATGGTTCTGGCTATGTTTCTTCACAAGACAACATGGACAGAGGCCGGTCGAGAAGCAGGGCTCCAAGCAGAGCATCCACTGTGTACCCGGACGACAGTATTTCCAACACCGGCCGTCGCCCTCATCGCCAGCGCGATACTGAGATCAGAAATCGCTCTATGGCCTCTGCTGGTCATCGCGGCCATCGTGTCACCGAGAGATATCCACCAACTCTCCCTTCCAGCTCTTCCCATCAGTCTTCGCGCAGCGCCAGGAGCTCCCGCACTTACGACTCCGGGCCCACATACAGCTACATCCCATCGTCCAGAAGGGAGTCAGCGTCAGAGCTCGCCTCCAATGTCTCTTCCAGCACCGTCACTCACCCCTTCGCCTACGACAACACGAGAGTGACCCACACTTGGCACCCACCGCCACGTTATCAGTTCTCCGAGGCCAGTCACCGCTCTCGTCGCTCTGCTGCACCTTCTCCAGACTCAAGAGCCTCCTATCGCCAGGCCGCGACGGGCGCATATCGCTCTGTGTCCAGCAGCCGCACTCCTCTCCCGCCTTCCCCGGTCTATAGGTATCCGCCACCGCCTACACCGGTGCTGCGTGGCAGATCGGGCGGACGTTTCTCTTCCATCTCTTCGGCCATGGAGGATCCCGCGTACGACTCGGACGTGGAACACCCCTTTAGCTGAATGACTGCAATGCTCTCCGACTTTCGAGCGCCGACTATTGATTGGAAGGTCGTTTGCTAGTGGTCGATGGGGCGTTGGGATAGATCCCTCTTCCAGCAGACAGGTCCTCGAGTTTGAATGCAATGTTGGTCGAAGATGATGTTTCCTGGTATTGTTTCGGTCAGGCCATTTGAGATGGCCAAGCGGGTCGCGGCAGACTTTGTTAAGCATCGGATCATTCAATTGGTGTTTTAGGGAGATCTTGGAAGGCTAGTTTGGGTAATGATTAGGCGCCTGAAAGCATAGCATACTTTGAGAATAAATACTTAGTTCAAATCTTCCCACAAATCTCCCCAAGGTGTCTTGTACTTGCGGCGTAGGTAAATGTCGTGTCTATCTCCCATTTCGAAGGAAACTAATAAGACCGTGCTAGGGCCAACAGCAAGAGTTCCAATGCACGCTTCATTGTTCCATGTACATTCATATATATATGTAAATTTGCAGAAGAACAATCGATTGACGGCAACGACGATCACAGCGCTGCTGAACGATCTAGACGCATTTTTGACAAGTGTACAACTACAGTCACTTTCTCGACAAGTATCGCAGCGTTGCGCTTGTGACCTATCGGACCTTGCTTTCGCGTTCACAAGCCAGAAGTCACTGCTCGCCACTCTGCTCCTGAGGGCGTCGTCAAGCGACACTTCCGCCGAGATCCAAAGCGAACTTCCGACTCGGCTTTCTCCCACCACACACATACCATCGCCACCAACAACACAAAAACACAGAAAACCCGCAGAGATGTCGATACTACGCCTGCCTACCGAGCTTGTAGAGCAGATCGTTGAGAAGATCGCACCAGACACCCATCTCTATTTCGCACTCGCTTGCAGATTCCTCAGAGACTGCTCACAGTCTATGCTCGCCCACCATCGCGCATGCTCCATCAATCACAAAGAGATCACTGACGTCTTTGACGACTTCTCCAGGCCCAAAGACCCGGTCGCAGCGTGGCATAATCGTGCATGTGTCGTATACCGCGCTTCCAGCATCAAGAAAGCTCTCCGGATCACAACTCTCCGCTCCCTCGAGATCAGAAGGTTTGACGATGAGTACGGCCGAGCCAGCTACGAGGAGAAGGACGTACTCATAGATTCTAAGTCGCCTGTTACGGAACTATACTTCCACTTCGTCCCAACTGTCAGCGAGCCGCAGTTCCGAGCCCTGTTCTCAAGTTGCCAAGCACTCAAGACTATCAGAGTCGACAAATGCAGTTTCCAGACAGCAGACCTACTGGTCGAGCTCGCTGTTAAGCACCATGGCAAGACCCTCGAGGTCATACACTTTGGCAAAAGACAAAAAGTACTCGGTGGCTCAAGTCTTCGCCTCTACTACACACCTCACCTGGATCTCCTCGAAAACATTCGTCATCTTGTCTTGCACTTGCAAGACCTTTACGACTGGGAAGCTGGAATCCGCAAGTGGGTTGAGCCGCTGCTCCCGAGGGAGAATGATCGCTCTCTGAACAAGGCTCTTGCTGTTTGCTTTCTGCCGTCACTGCAGTCACTTGAGATCCGCATGACATCGGTGTCAAAGCCGCCGGACAATCATGAGATCGAAGAACTGGACAACGCTTTCGCAGACGTTTTGGAGATGAAGCATGGTCTTCTACAGAGGCTGGACCTCTCGGGCATGGATCACGAGTATTGCTATGCCAAATTGTTCGACACGGGCGGTCGCTACATCAATCCCTACCTCAATCGCCTTTTTCCTCACTTCGGTGGTCATTATGTATCTGCTGCTGCTATCGGCACCTGCACACAATATCCGCTATTCCTCAAGACCATCGAGACTGGCCACCAATTGGGCATGATGGTCAAGACTTTTCATCACCATAGAGACAACTGCGAGCGCTGCAAGGAGTTATCGTGGTCCGAGGATCTCGAGAAGTATGATTCATTTGAGAAGTCGAACCCAAAGGAGGTGTGCGGTCGTCGGAAATGCGAGATGTGCAGGAATAACACATTCTCAGAGGATGTCTGGGAGGAATTGAAGCCAGGAGATGATTGGGAGACATAAGCGATGATGAGAGATAATGAGCATCTCAGTGGAGAGCTGCGTTGATGGACGTTGATAGCTGAGTGTAATTTGAACGTACTCGTGATTGAAGGAAGATCCATTATGACAATCAAAGGAGACCCTTCGGCCATTAGACAGTATCTAAAGTATCTCAGTGACCATCTACCATCAATAAGAATACCGAGAGGTCGACATGTGCTCGACGAGAAGCGAGGTGCCACTGAGATGTTCATTGCTTCAACTTGCAGCCTGACTCCTTGAGCAAACACAAGCCAAACACTCGACAACTAGTGAATCACAGACCGGTGAGAGCACTTACAAACACGCCCACGATGGTGCAAACACCTACTTGCGATAAAGACTCAACGTAAGTGTTCGCATCTCGACCCTTTCTCGACCAAAGATCAATCCACCACAATGCCGAGCTCAGACGCAGGTAGCTCATCAAAATGGAGCCAGTTCCTAGGCCATCGAAACATCTCCAAGCCTAAGCGATCATTCAGCCTCGACGCTCAGTCCATAAATACCGCGGTCAACGTCGACGCTGGTCAAGAGCAAGATCCCATAGTACACCAACAGCCCGGGCATCAGCTCCGACGAAAGAAAGGCCGGATCTTCAGCGGTGGAGTCTTCGGTGCTCTCAGGAAACTCAGCGGCAACAAAAGCCCTTCCTCGTCCTCCGATCCAGAAGACGCTCCCAACCGACCGCATATCGTCCCGCCTCTGCATGACTCGAGCGACCCCGAACGTTCCAGCATACCACCGCAGCAAAATGACGTGCGCCACAATCCCAAGTCCAAGTCGTCAAGAGCCATTGGCCCAGCTTTCAAGCGAGCCACAACGACAGCCAGGCGCATCGACACAGGTCACGCCCTGACACCGCAGGAGAAGCTGTCGGAAATCTCCGAGCTCATGCGAGTGAAAACCGCCGGCGCCGGGATCACTTTACAGCGCCTTGCAGAGCTGGATGGAGGCAGCGAGCTCGATGGACGGGAAAGGCAGGAGGTCCTCGCGATCGCGAGGGAAGCGGCTAATATCGCTTCAAAAGAGTATGCACGGGTGCGCCGCACGCGGCCCAAGATGCCATTGGCGCGGATTCTCGAGCGGAACGCTGAGGTGCCGTTGGCGGAAGTGCAGGATTACAAAGAATATCTTCGTTGTCTGCAGTTGCAAGCGGAGGAGTTGCGGGATGGAGTTTGGGGTTTGGGGGCGTTTCGGGAAGTTTCTCGTGGTGTTGAGAATGTACGGAAGGGTCTTGATGAAATGTCTGATACGGCGGAGCGAGGGGATTCGGCAGCCGATATGGTTGAGATTAAGTGGTTGGTGGAGCGGAAGTGCATGTTCTGGGCTGCTGTCGATATCCTGACCGCGGACGATCCACGGTCGGAACAGGCCGAGGTCACAGATTATCAAATATAGGAAGACGGCCACGATAATGATGATAATAAACTTTTGCTCTGTTATTTGTATAAACACCCACGCTAAATCGATGCAAAAAATCCCTCTTCTTTTGATATGGGTAGTAGTAGTACAAATCACACGCTTCGCTTTTCGTAAGTTCATATATTGGCATCACGGAGTTTTCTCCTTCGGTCGCCGCCGCCAGTCAGGCGATCGGGAACCCTCGTTGTTCTGGCGAACGAGCAAGACCTCCTCCGAAACCCTGTCCCAGACACGCAGAGCGGTACTCTGCCACGACTCTCTCGGCCTGGTTGTGGTTGTACTGCGCGACAGAACAATTGCACTCCTGGTGATCAAGGGCCATAGATCGCAGACTGTTCAGTTCGCCACGGAGTTCCTGGATCATGGTCTTGAGATGCAAGTTTTTCTCTTCCAGACGGCTTCCTTTTTCTTGGATCGTCTGGACTTGCTTGCGCTGGCGGGAGCGGCACTTTGCTGCTGCGACCTTATTTTTCTCCCGGTGGCGCTGTTTCCTTTCGGCGGCGCGGTTGTCGGCTGCAGTGGAGCTCTCGCCTTGCTGACTGTCTTTGCGTGCTTGTTTAGCTTTGCTGTGTCTCTGGTTCGCTGCATAGCGGGCACGGCGGGTTTTGTCGCTCTCAACAGGTGAGAATACAGCAGCGTCGCTGATTTCGCTGGCGGGTGTGCTGGCTTGGGCAGATTGCGGGCGTCCGTAGCTGGGCGTGCTGGCGGGCGTGCTGGTGGGTGGTGTCATGGACGATCGTGGCGCATCGGCAATGCTTCGCCTCTGGGCGATTGTCAAGGGACTGCAGCTGAGGGAACTTCTGCTGAAGGAGCCTCTGTGCATATCCAGTGTGTTGCAGGGTTGAGTGGGCGCTTGCATTGGTGGTTGGCTGGATATATCTGGTCGATCCATTGAGGCTGGCCAAAGGCTGGTAGGGTCCATGGTGTTTTCAAGGATGCCGAACTCCGGCGAGAAAGGTGTTGCAGGTTTGAAAGAGATATCCTCGGCAAAGCTAAGTGGCAGCGTTAGTGGTAGTTTGGTGTCGTGGACAGAAAGACGCTCGGCTTACTTGGGTTTTACGTTCAGATGGGCTGGCATAACATGCATGCCTGCGTTTTGAGAATCCAAAGCGTAGGGCGAGTTGCCGATGAACTTGTTGTAGACATCTGGCTGCCATCCAAAGTCCATGCCAGCATCCGCCGGCGGCAGTTCAGTAGGCCGTGGTTGAAACTCCATGGTATTGCTCTGTTACAGTGGCGAAAACGTGGCGAGAAAGTCCAAACACGGCGTGAAGGTTGCCAAGGACAGCGGTTGTATAGATGAAGAGCAGGTGAGGCCGTAGAGAGAGTCAATGGACGCAGAGGCCAGGTCTTCCTATTGCTTGCAGCAGATATAGATGGAGGTGGCAGCGTGTAGTAGGTGAGTCCGGGGCCGGTGCAAGCGAACCGTGGTACGTTCTGGGCAGCAATGGGACGAAGGTCGATGATCGAGACAGCAGTAAGATAGAGAGCTTGGATTGTCGGTAGGGCTGTAGCAGTTGTTAATCAAGGTCAATCAACAAGGAGCGTAACATCTCTTTTCCTCTTTTCACGCGTGAAGAACGAAGACCGTCCCCAGTCTCGGCCAACGGCTCTTCGTCGCTTCGCGTTCCACAATCCCTGCGCCTACGCCATCAAGCAGCAGCTTCCTCGCGGCTGGCGGCCTGGTTGGTGGAGACGATGGGGTTCTGCTCCAACGTGCGCGGTCTCTCCTCCGCCACCGACCATTGGCAGCTTTGCTCTGTCCTGCTCCCACCTAATCGGAGGCTTGTCCAGCATCTTGCTGTGGATGTCGCAGGGGAGCTATGATTGGCTAAGGAGAGGACTCCGATATGCTCGACGGAGCGTGCCCCTACGCTGGATCTGATGATGATGATTGGGCAATATGAAGCTCGCTGGGCCCACACGTCGTCAGAGATGCTCTTCCCCTCCTTCTCTGTTTCGAATTGTGCGAGAGAATCTGCAACGTCATTTCCTGAACGTGAGAACAGCTATTGAAGAGCCTTCATCGTTGTCCAATTCGCATTCTGGGTGCTCACATGTTCTCTCATCGTGGCCCCCTGCGTCGCTTGCGCGGCGTTCTTCTCTGAGCCTCGAACGACCCTCATCCGACCCTTGTGGACCTCGCTTTGCCGATTTCAGGCCAACCAGGTACGGACTGGACTCCTTATCGGGTGGCGCTCCGTCCGTCGCCTACACGGTTATGGGAATGTTGTGTCTCGATGCTCTCGAACTTTCCCATGCCGCATCACGGGCGGACGGCCGCTCCTCCGCCTCCG
>Ga0265797_10006809_pt1 | contig 15966 bp, 18 predicted proteins | sample P2T30metagenome_FD_192433 | JGI IMG/M metagenome (GOLD analysis project Ga0265797, IMG submission 192433) | Plant litter microbial communities from East Loma Ridge, Irvine, California - P2 T30 | ecosystem: Environmental > Terrestrial > Plant litter > Unclassified | place: USA: California... | reverse complement strand
CACGCTTCTCATTACCCGTACTAACAATTTTCCAGCAACTTTGTCATCGCATTTATCACACCACCAATGCTAAAGGGCATTGGTTTCGGTAAGGAGATCTTGAGATCCAACGCTTACCTCTCCAATGTGGAAAGCTGACATCAGCAGGTACCTACATCTTTTTCGCTGGATGGCTTGTACTCGCCTTCGCCTTCTACTGGTTCTTCATTCCAGAGACTCGTGGCAAGACACTCGAAGAGATGGATGCTGCATTCGGAAGCCACAGCAGTCAGGAAGATGTTCAGGAGCTTGCCAGGATCCAGGCAGAGATTGGACTGACAGCGTTGCTGAGCAGCGGCGTGACGGAAAGGTTCCAGAGCAAAGAGCAGGACTTAGCGACACATGTGGAAGAGACCAGGAGCAATTAGGTGCAGTCTGAAGCAGAAGCCAACACGACAAGATGCGCTGCACAACGTAGCATTCTGAGGATAGTCACAATCAAATGATCAATGGTGTCGTTTGCGGCCTTGCCTAGCTTTCAGTGGCAGTTGATTCGTGACTTGAGAACGTGCGCGTTGTCTAACACATACATTTTATTCTTCGTCATCTCTAATATCCAGTCCAGTGAGAATCGTTATGTCATATACACCAAACCATACTCATGTGAGCCTAGCGTTATGCATGACCTGGTCGTTCAATCTATTCAAACACTAAGCGAGATAGGGCTGAGCCAACAAACAAATGCCACTACCGAAGAGCAACGACGCAATGATTCCTCCTTGACGCCACACTTGTTTTCACGCCCATTAAATGAGTGGTCTCTCCAAACTTCTCATGACGGAGGTATTCAGTGCGCTAGGTTTTCCTGCGCGTGTTTTGGGAAGACTCCCGCTTCTGTTTCGTTATGCTTTCAGCGCTGGGAGCAAACCTTCTTCCTATGGCCTGGATCGATATGGGCCGTCGTACAAGTTCAGACTATGGATGCGCCTTGATGCTGGTGATCTTGAGTCGATAGAGATGCTCATTAACTACGGCTCAGATGCCGACATTGAGGCATTTCGAGCAAGCAACCTTGCCACCATGGGCACGACATCTGTAGTGGTATGAGCCTTTCGATATCCGCCGGCTACGTTGAAAATACGCTAAGATGACACAGGGTGGTCTCTTGGTATCTGCGTCTTCTGCGATACTGGCGCTCGAGTCGCTTGCTGATATACACTATGCAGCTCGCGGACTGTTTATCCTGAGTTTACTGCTCAGCCTGCTCAGCGTGTACTTCACTCTGCTACAACAACGCGAGATGGTCTGCATGGACACAAGAACGCTGCGTGTCTGGCTGTGGGACGGGACTCTTGCCACGCCGCCGGGCAACAACGGACAGCCTGTGTGGCGTAGCTCTCTGTCATCGAACATAATGTTGCAGGCTTCTTTTGAGCTTCTTGCGATTTCGATCGCGCTGTTCCTCGGCGCATTGGGTTTCTACTTGGGTCTGGCATACGCCAGTCGCATAGACCTCTCGAAAGGATGGGACAGTAATTTGGCTTGTCTGGTCGCATTCGTCACAACAGCGGTGTTCTCTTTGGCGTTCTTTGGTCAGTCTCTTGGACAGAAGGACAGAGAACTGATGAGGTGCAAGGCTTTGATCAGAGATGGCAATGATGAAGTCCCAGCGAGAATGCATGAATTCGTTGAAGAGGCACTGAAAGGTCCGATCAGGTCAGGAATGTCGACACGTGCGAACGGCAACTCCGCGTGGCGATGAGAATGACATACGGCGCGTCTTTGATATGGCGGCATATAGATGTATTTATACGCTCGGGAATAACTGCGCATGACTCCTCGCTCCCGTGCTAGGATCATTAGACATATACACAGGCTGGGACGGTGTATCTTTAAGACTGAATTCAGGCAAGACCTCGAGAACAAGAGCAGCGGTAGGATTATAGAAAGAGTGGAGTGAGACACCTACTGTGGTACTTGTCTCCTTATCATTGATGGAGTCTCTGCTCACCACAAACCTTACAGGATTCTTTCTCCGAATTCGTCTCTAAGCCAGCCGTATTCGTCCTCTTCGTCGTGAGTCTTGTTTCCACTGTTTCCACCCTTTTTCCAGCCTGGCTTTCTTTCAGGTTGACCGACCACACTGCCCACTCCCATCTCCCTCCATCTTCTCGGGGGCCTCTCACCCAACTCTGCCATCTCCGTCCACTTCCTCACACCTCTTCGCTCCCATCGCTTCTCCCTCTCCTGTCTCTCTTCATCGTTCGGCCGCCATTTGCTCTTCAAAATTCGACGAATATTCTCTGCCGAGACTTGAAACTGGCTAGAGAGCATCTCGGTCGAATATGTAGCTGGGTCGGTGGCGTGAAGAGCACGGATGCCTTCGAGAGTATCGGGAGAGAGACGCTTGCGAGGTTGCCAAGTAGTGTCGCCAAATTTGGCGAGGTTGGCAGCCTTCAGGAGTTGCCAGCTCTCACGCTGTGGTTTGTCCGCGACCTTTGTCTTGTCGTTGTCATCCTTGGTGCCTTTCGAGTCTTTGGACTTGAACAGACGACCGACACCTTTGAGAGCTGTGGGGCTCGTTTTGTCCTTTCCTTCTCTCCTCTCCCTCGCTTCTTCTATCCTCTTAGCCCTAGCTTCATCTCTCTTCTCCTTCGCACGGGCCGACTTAGCTGCCTTGTCTGCCGTCTTGGGCAATGCTGGGCCATCCATCTTCTCAATCATAGACAACACATTGTCCCGTTCTTGGTCGTCTTTTTCCTGTTCCGTCCGTTGTTCTCGCGCCGGAGTACCTGACTTGTAGAGGCCTGCCATTTCGCGTCGTTGTCGTCGAGCAAGCCTTGACTCGGCTCTACTCTTAGTTCCACCAGCAGCCGAGTGACCAGCAAGAGCAGCAGCAGCGGTGGCAGCACCGGCTGCTACCAATGTTTCTCTGACACTAGGGGATGTAGTCTGCGAAGAGCCAGCGTTCGTCGCCACGCTTTCACCCGGTGTGGCGCCCACATGCCCTTCCGGCGCAATAACGTCAACCTCGGCTGCCCATCCATCCTGCCTCCATTTTCCGTCCCCTTCGTCGAGCTCCAGTGGTATAGCTTCGCCAACTTGCACGTCGTCTCCGTTTGTGTACCCTGTGATCTTCAGTCCAACACCTTCATCCCTCCACCTCTTGTCTCCTGGTTCGTTCGCCTCGACATGAAATCTCAATGGGTCCGTAGTGCCAGCATGGAAGAGTCTACGCGAGTGATGATGGAGCAAGAAGTTCTGAGCGCGGTGCTGGCGCAGGTTGATCGAAGCAAAATCGCGGACCAGGAGATCGAAAGAACGGGTCGTCGATGCGATCGCATGCGTCGGGTTGATGCGATGCATGAATCTTGATATTAAGCTGGACGAATCCAGGCGGGGATCCTTGAGATGATATTTAGGAAATATGTATGAGAAAGGGAAAGGGGCGTAATATTTTGTTTGTCGAGAAACATTCTAAGATCTAATCTCGACGTTTAGATCTTTAGATCCTCGGAGGTGCCTGCCCTGAGTTTGCGGAGAGTTCACATCGCTCCTTACGTTCCTAAGAAATACTAACCCTAGCCATGGGATCACAAACATTGAAGTCAATGTATACAACCTCCGATGCATAGGTACATATATGCACAATACTCTTGCAAGAATGTCATAATACGAAGTTCTCACGGATCGCCCATCTCGCAGGCGCTGGGAAGATACATATGCTGCTACTCGCTGGAACCCAAGTCACCAATCCTCCCTCTCTCTTCCCAAAGAGCAGCTAACACCGTTCTCTTCCCAGTCCATGCCCGCCTAGAATGCATCACTGCATAGTTGTCCAACAGCACCACGTCGCCCTTCTGCCATATAATTTCCACCTGCATGTCCTCGGCAATGCTAAGCGCCAGCTCAAGGTCCGCCGTCTCGATGGGCGAACCGTCGCCATACGTAGGAAGTGGATGATACGAGCCATCGTCACCACGAAACGGCGGTTCAGTCGCACCATGATGGCGTGAACGGCCATATGCGGAGGTCAGGTTCCCAAACCAGGTGGTCAAGCCGGTGGCAAGATGTTTGCGGATGATGGGCACTGTATGTGTCACACTCAAACTCCCATCATCGTGCCATTCGAAGTTCTCGCTGTGCCTCCTCACTTCGTTCCCGATCTTGGCTCTTATGGTGGACTCATCGTCTCTGGCTCCGACATGCTGTCCATATGCTGCAAAGACACTGGCGCCGGTCGTCGAGGTGACCTGCTGCCTACCATATCTATACACATACCTCACGCCCTTCGCAAGCAGCTGTTGGTAGAACTTAGGAGCTTGTTCTTCTAGTCTCGACGCAAGACCGATGCTCGAAATTACAGGCGTTGCTCCGCCACTTTCGGGTACCTCGAGACATGAGAATGTCAACCAAGCAGGGTTGTGCGTCGACCAGCCGTACTCGTTATGTGGCCAGATGGGAAGCTTTGGCGGCCCTTCATTGGCCGTCTTGACATTTTTTGCAAGGACTGTTCGTACAGGTGGCCGGCCAATTTCTTCATGTGCTTCAAAGCCGAAAGCGTGCGCGATCAGGCTATAGTCGTCGGCGCTTTGGACAGGCAAGCCGCGAATGAGTAATGCGCCACCATGCTGTTGTATGGCTTCAAATAAAGTACCAGATGTGCTCAAGGCGCGGATGTACTCTGCTGCTTGCTCGACTGTAGGCCTCCAGTTTGCATCGACTTTCAACGCGAGAGGGAAAGCGTGATCGTTCTGATAGCCCAATGTACTCGTGCTTCGCTGGCCCTCAAAACTAAATTCTTCAAGCTGTGGAAGTATCACTGCCATAATGGATCGTTCAATTCGTTGAAACGTCGAAAAATAGATTAAAAAAGAAAAAGTCGTCGTAAGATCTGGTGCGCAATTGATTCTGAATCAGGAAATGAGCATTTTAACCTTCAACTGTATTTCAGCGAATCGAACGAGAGCACCAACGCCGATATCGTCGCCAATAACAGCACTTGTTATACTCGGGTGTATAATCAATAAGGCGATTTCCGAGGTTATCTGATGTGATGATACAAGCCGGAAATGGCGTGATGCCTCGCGGGCCCACTAAGATACGGACGTCGTCCGAAGATTGGGCAAACGCTGTATGATTAGGCGAATTGAGACTATACTTCCTTGGAAATGTTTATCTTTTTGTATACTCCAGGGCGACAATGGCCCTGGAGTTGCCGGAGTTCCAGTCACGAACGTGACTCCACAGAAATCGCCATGTGAAGGAGCGCTACAGGCTTGGTCTTGCAGCTGATAACAATCTACCATATGAAGCATTGGACCTGGCTGAAGTTGCTTGATAGTTTCTGCGAGTTGTGTGTATAATCACCAGCGAGTGAAGAGTTCGTTTCGTCATGGCTGAAACAACAAAACACCTCTCCATCACACAAGATGACACAGCAACGGATCACCACCATACTGAAGATGCCAAACCATACAAATGGTATCGAGGCGTCTTCTTCCAAGCCACTGTCGTTGGCTTCTGCGCTTTCACAGCCCCAGGTCTTTGGAATGCGATGCAATCAGTCGGGGCAGGTGGGCAACAGACGCCTTACCTTGTGATGTAAGCTGGTCGACACATAAACTCTTCCCCCTGGTCGCATATCATTAACATGAATTACGCATAGGGCTGGTAATGCAATCCTCTTCGCTCTGATGACAGTGAGTTGTTTTAATGGCTCTATCCTCATCAACCGCTTAGGCTTCCGTTACGCCCTAGCTCTAGGTACTGTCGGTTACTCGATCTACAGCGCCTCGCTATACCAGAACAACCGCCACGGAACAAAATGGTTCATCTACCTGGGCTCGGCGGCCTGTGGGATCACTGCTGGCTTCTTCTGGGCAGCTGAAGGTGCAATCATGCTCAGCTATCCTTCACCAGAGAACCGAGGCAAGTACTTGGCGTACTGGCTGGCGTATCGCAATAGTGGCAGCATTCTCGGCGGTGCGATCAATCTGGCGTTTAATTACAGCGGAAGGTCATTAGGGAAACTGGATTGGAGAACGTATATCGTGTTTGTGGTTCTGCGTATGTTGCTCGTTCGCTCCCGTGCAGTATGCTCGACTGACGAGTATCACAGAGTGTCTTGGGCCTGCAGTTGCATTGTTGCTTTCAAACCCAGACAAGGTGCAGCGAAAGAACGGAAGCAAAATCCACACATTGCCACGAATTCCGGCATCGATAGAATTCAAAGAGACCATGAAGTTGATGCTGCGGAAAGAGTTCCTGCTTCTGTAAGTTGTCTCCCCGTAGTCCCAAAACATTCAACACAGCTAACTCGATCAACCTACAGCATCCCATACTTCCTCTACGTGACCTGGTCCCTCCCCTACATCGGCTCCTATATGACCCTACACTTCTCCACGCGCTCCCGCGCCCTCGCCTCCCTCGTCACCGCTCTCGCACAGATTCTCGCCACAGCAATAATGGGCATCTTCCTAGACTGGAAACGCCTAACCATCAACCAAAGAGCCCGCTTCGGTTTCCTTGGAATGATGGCTCTCAGCGGCGGCATCTGGATCTGGGCCATAATCATCCAGTATAAGTACCAACGCACCAACCCAGCGCTCGACTGGGCAGATAGCGCGTTCGGAGAAGGCTGGAGTTTGTACGTGTTCCAGCAGGTCGAGTTTGCGTTGACGTATAACTACGGCTACTGGCTTATCGGATTTTTGGCGAAGAGTCCTGCGGAGATTGTGAGGTATAGTAGTGTGGCGAGAGGTGTTGAGGCGGCTGGGCAATGCGTTGCCAGCGGGATTGCTTCGACGTCGGTGCTGCCTATTGTGTCGGCTGGGTTGATTATGGCATGGTGGGGAATCGCACTGCCACTGGGTTTTCTTGTTGTGAGACGGATCGGTACTGAGCATGCTGGGGTGCAAGAGGGTACTCTGGGAGAAACTACGGGAGACATTAAGGCGCCGAATCAGAGTGTCTGAATTGAGGGGTCTATCGAAATATCAGTGGGGAATGGTATCAGAGTGATGTACAAAGTGTCGCTCAAATCAAAGGCTCTTGACAATTGACGTCTCTCAAAGCTTCCGACACCAATCTCTGCCATGCTGCACTTGCCACCCGCAGAGCGCTTTCTCCATACCAATGCTCACAAAGCCGGCAAGACAAATACCAGCTGAATCGCTGACAGTTGTGGCACCAAGACTGAATTCGCGGTCCTCCTCGGCCACTTCCTCTCGGATAGCTGCAAAGGTGCTCACGTAGACCAGTCCACCAAGCAGACCCTCCCAGAACACGATCGCAAACACAAACCACACTGTTGGTATGAATGGATACATGGCATGTGCTGTGAGGCCGATGAGGTTCAGCACTTGCAACACGGCTGGCGTGTAGAGTGTCCTGACGCGGATGAAAGGCAGCGAGGATCGAGAGATGAACACGCCTAGCTGGTAGATTGCGCCATATGTCGGGTAGAAGGCTCGGAAGTGTTTGAATGGTGTTTCGGTAAGAGGAAAGAGCAGAGTGGGAGACACGCCTTGGTTGATAGTGTATTCGGCGACATAGACGAGGAAGAGTGGCAGCATGTAGGGAATGACCAAGGCTTTGGCGCGACGAAGCTTAGCCATTAAGGAGTGCCAGGCTGATTGCAGATTCGATCGGCGGGCATAAGCTGGCGAAACTGAACGTTCGTGAGGCGGAGCTAGAAGGCCAGTGGACGAGTGAACCAAGTCTGGATGGTCTTCTGCTTCTTCTTCATCTGGGATAGATGCATATGCGGCCGAATCGTGCTTCGCGGCTTTTAAGGGACCGTGCGGTAGTACGACAAAGAAGCTGAAGAGCATTATAAGCGGCAGCAAGGCACTCGCAAGGAGTGTCCCACGGACGCTAAGGCCGAAGGTCGTGGTAAGCAAAGCGTACGCACCAGCGCCGACGAGACCAGCACCGCCCGTACCGCTACCCCATGCAGCAAGTGATGAGGAGCCGTAGTAATGGGTCAATCCGAGGAAGGAGAGCTCGCCGCCACCAGAGCTCATGCTTGCTAGCATGATGCCAACCATCTTGACTGTTATCCCGCCCGCCTCTCGGCCTGTGGAAGAGAAGCCAACGAGGAGCATACCACAGGCGGAGAGAGCAGAAAACATCCAGACACGGAGGCCGTAAGGCACAACGTGTATATAGTACGGGGCTGTGGCCTTGACAAATACGCTTGGGATGACATCCGCAAGCAAGACTGTGCCTTTGGGAATGTCTGGGCCGACAAGGTCAAGGGCCGCGGTCAGTAGGATTACATAGAGAATATTGTTGATGAGGCCTGGAGAGAGAGTGGAGTTGTTAGAAGCTGTAAGAGATCAAGAGGCATCTGTGAATTCTCCATTACCGAACAGCCAAAAGGCAATGGCTACGCTCCAGTCCACGCCATCAAAGTAGGCTTGCATGCGTTGACGGAACATGGGCCAGGAAAATGAGGGTGAGCCAGGCATGGGTAGCATGAGGGTCTTGGGGACTCTCAGCGGTGTAGGTGGTCGCGTAAGGGCACGTGAGGGTGGACAGCACCTCACTGTTGAAAACGTAATAACGCTAGACGGTCTTCAGCGCATCACGTGGACGTGGAAGTGAGGCAATGTGTGGTGGAGGGAGATGCAGCGGTCGATGTGAGGTAAAGCAGTGTAGACAGCAGCATAGAGGATGTGAGTGCGCGTATATGTAGGATTATACCACGGTCATATCCTTGTAGCACGTGTCACGCTCCTTCCTTCTTATCTCGAGCGGGAGGTGAGACAGCTCTCCAGCGGCGTTGGTGACGCTGGTGGTGGAGGAAGAGGGAGATCGACGCGCGGGGCGGGTCGCAGTGGAGCCAGCTGGTTCGAGATCGCCTAGCGTTTCCGTCTTTCCTGCTGTTTCCAGTCTGTCCCTGAGAGCCTTGAGGCTTGCGGGCTTGCGCTTGTGCTTGTGCTTTGCATGGACCCATGATGCCCGCAGTTTTCACGCGGAGCAGAGACCAGCCTGCACTGCTTTAGCTAGGTGCAGCAGCTGTGTGTGTGCGTGTGTGTGCGTGTGTGTGGGCCACCTTCTCCCAACTCGCAGCAACCTTCTCCTGCACACGCCTCTGCCCTTCCTCTTTTTATAATACAATACAATACAATACTATACAATCCCTCTGTCGCCCTCGCGCGCGCCAATCGCCGTTGATCCCTCCTCCACAGCCCTATACCGATCCGACTCGCTGAGGTCGCAGTCGCAGCACCGCGAACCACGATGCGCTCGCCCTTCTGAGCCGCCGCAAATCGACCAACACGCGCACGCCTTTGCGGTCCGTCGCATCTACCACCCGTCTCTCTCGAGAAGAGCCGCCGTACTTGCACTTTCACGCCATGGACCGCCATCATCAACCCCATCAGGGCGAGCGACCACTCCACGGCCACCATCACGCGTCCTCGAACCCAACATACCCACCGCCATTTCACATGCCCACTGCTCAACCGCCGACACAAATACCCTTTGCGGATCCCTTCTCACGAGGTCGCGATCCGTTTCTACCAGGATCACATGGGAGGAAAGGAAGTCTGGGACCAGGCCCGCAAGGGTGGCCACCCGCACAAGGTACGTTCAAGAGTCTGTTACACAAGCGTGAGATCAGCCACGCGCCTGAGAGCCCTGGAAGCCGCAACATTCTCAGTGCAGCTGCTGCGAACGGAATTTCGCAGTGACCTGCAGCCACGGCACGAGACGCCGGCTAGACTCAGGTACCTGGTCGAGCCAAGCCGTCATGCGACAAGATGAGGGCGGTGCGCCAGCGGTCAGGTGGTGAAGACGAGTGTCAGCATGACGGATGGCATATCAAAACATCCCTCCTCACGCCTGCCACCGCCGCCACTCGTGCGCGCGCAATGCACGTCGAGGGATAGAATTCGACTTCCAGTACGCCATCGGCTCGTCCCAACGGCGGCAGCAGGCGCGCCCTTGACACTCACGGCTCTCACAACCGAGACTACTGTGGATCTCCCCGCAGACAGCCGCACGCTAGGCTTGCCTGGGCCGAGAGCTCCATCATTAAGCTAAGCCAAAGCTAACTCGTTATCGTGCGCGCAGGAAACAACGCCCTCGCGACACGTCCATCGCCCTCACAGCACCCGTCGCTGCCCCATCCCTCCGCCCCGCCGCCATCGCATGGAAATGGTTTAGGTCCTATGTCGCTGCCTTACGATCCCTCGCGACGCCACTCCCTGGGCGGCGCTGCTGGCAGCCCGCAACAGTACCCTCCTCCCAGTGGTTTCGCGTCCGCTCGCGATGGGGGTGCCATCGGACCCGACTCTCGATACCCAGGTGCTCTCGAGCATCCGCCTGCGCCTCCATCATTCGCATCGCGCAATATGCCTCCACCATCTCCTCCTCAAGCCGGGAATACATCATCGACGTCATCCATCCTCGGGCCTGCTCCGCGTGGCCCGCCAACAGCTTCGCCTTTCGCTGGCATCCGTGATCTTGCCAGCCTTTCATCTTCAGCTGCGCCTCATCGACCCTCTGGAGGCATGTCAATATCGTCGATACTGGGTGGTGGAGAGGATACAAGGAAGCCAGCCGCCTCGCCACACAGTTCGGTATCCTTGCCACAATCGGCTCAGCTTCCGCCAATGCAACCACCATCGCCAGGAAGAGCTAGGTCATCAAGTATGCGAGAGGGATACAGCGGTGCCGCAAGAGAATTGAGCCCAGGCAGAGTCGGCCCGCTTGGAGAACCGCGCCCAGCGTCTGCAGCTCTTGGTCACGATCGTTTCGCATCCGACTCGAGGCGTGACGAGATGTTCAGATCATCGCAGCCACCCAGAGAATCGGCGCATAGCTTCCGTGCTTTCAAAGCACCCCCAGAGCGCTCGCCGAATTTGAACGGCAACGGCAACGGCGCGTTGGGTCGCCCAAGCAGTCAACCTGTTGAGCCGGGTCCAACGCGCTCATTAGACGATTTTGGCCGAAGAGATGACCCTTCAGGCGGCCGCCTTGGCGTCTTCCGCGCATTTGGTGATGGCTCTTACAAGACCATGAAAGACAACATGCCAACCCCGCGACAAGACCCATCGCCCTTCCAAAACGGTATGGGTCCAACATCCCAACCACTGAATCGTCCGACTTTTGGCAGCCCGATGATGCACCACAATGGTCGAGATCAGCCGGCTGCGCCATATCAACAGGTACACTATGGTCCTCCCACCCGTGAGGAACAACCTGGCATGTTCAGACCGGCGTACCACCCACCACCACAGACTGTCCTTGAACAGGCTAGGGAGTCAATAGAGAATCGCCAGCACCAGGACCTTCGTCGGGAATATCACCCTGCATCACCACCAGTATCTGACTTGGCTGGACTTGACCGCTATCGCAACAGCTTCCATGAACGACCGTTGACATATGAAGAGCATCAACGCATGGAAGCACACGGTCCGAACAGGAAAGGAAGTGATGGATCGGTGCATCGTGCTGTACTGAACATCAGTCCGGAGTTGAACAGAAAAGGTCGCAATTCTCCTCTGCCACAGGCTGTGCAAGGTGCGCAACCTAAACATGTCGGGCCTGGTGGGGACAACCCTGGCATCAAGAGCGAGTTTGGACGCATGTTCTCTGGCCTTGGCAGTGGTGTGGGCAGCGCGACACCCACACCTCAACAGCACGCAAACGGAACCACGACGCCATCCCGTTTGACTCCTTCAAGAAATATGGAAGGAGTAGATAATGCCCGTGGCGATAATGAGGATGGTAGAGGTGGATCCAAATCCGGTCGTGGAGGAAAGAAGAATCGTCGGCCGCGAGAGGAGGTCGAGAGAGGTGAAGCAGAGATATTCGACGGCCGCATGACACCAAGCCTGTCACAACGAGGCAACAAGAGATCGAAAACTGCTCATCACCATCACCATCATGCCCACCACCATCATCATCACCACGCGCAACATGAGCACGCAGATGCACAACAACCGAATCCATTCAACACAATCCGCTTTCCCTCGAATCCTTTATCGCATTCGAGTCTAATCACACATCCTACGCACCATCACCACCACCACCATGGTGCTCACGCGCATCAACCGCCACATCATCACCATCACCCACCCAGGCCTCTACCAGTCTTCAGAAAACCCACAACCACTATCAATAGCAAGCAGCTCATCGAGGAGGTCGCTCAGCGTCCCCGGAATCATCTGGGCTCGCACCTCTACGAGGCCGATGTCTCAACTTTGTCTGCAAGCGCACCTTCGGATCCAAGGACCTCTTTCGTTAGCACCATGAAACCTATACCCCACTTCTCCGGCCAGGAGAACAGCACATATATGATTCGAGTGCCCCGGTGGTATCTCACTCGCACCAAGGAGGAAACCGACGCAGGCGAGATCAACCGCTTGGAAGAAATCTGCAGACGCCGCCAGGTCTTTGGTACCGAAGTATACACTGACGATTCGGATATTGTCGCCGCGGCGGTACACTCAGGTTGGCTTAAAGGAGATTTTGGCGACTGGAACGAGGACTTGCAGGAAGTGTGCCGCGAAGAAGACCACGCCGAGCACGTGCAAGAGAAGGAGAAGGAACACGCGGCCAAATTGCAAAACGGCGACGCCATCAAAGATGAATCGCCTCTGTCTCTCTCCTCGAAACCACCCAAGCCGGTCATTCCACCTTCAAACTACGACGCTCACATCACTATCCTCATCCTTCCGACTCTGGAATCATACGCAAGCACAAACCAACACCACATCCTCTCCCGCGAATGGAGCAAGGATACGCCGCACGATGGAATGTCTTTTGTGATCCATCGCATCGACTTCGTCAACGAGGGTGCAGCAGGCAGGAGTCTGCCGCGTGGTGCGAAGGCGCGAAAAGCTAGATTGGCGATGGAAGAGGCCAAGCGACAAGAGGCTGCCAAAGCTTTAATCATGCTCCCTGGGTTCATTGGGGTAGGAGCTTAGCGAGCTTGAGCTTGGAAGCAGCGAGTGGAACATATACCCTACATAGCGTTCTTTGTTGTCTTTACCTTTGCCAAGGCGTTTAATACACTTATGTCGAGAGTTTTTGGGCTTTCGGCTCTGGTCGGATACACAAGGATCTGAGGTTACTATGACCGTGAATTATTAAGTAGGGGATGGGGACTTTTGTATAAAATGTAACGTGTATGATATTACCTAGGCCAGCCTCATGTCGGGTGCTCTTGGTCGCTGCAGAAGCCATCGAGTCAAGTGGCCGTCCCAGGACCCTAGTAGCTGCCTCGCCATTTGCCACTCCTCACGATTCAAAGACAGTCTTCTGTTGACCATGTACACGTGACCCTGAATTTAATCAGAGCAATTCGCAGAAGTGCTGAATCACACCGGTCAACATCAGGCGCTTCATGTCCACATGCTGCGACTCCCACTCTCGCAAGAACCTCATCCGTTCCTTCTGCCATCTGAGCATTGCGTGATTCTCGATCCTGGACAACTCGCGGTCTCTGGTAGTGATACTGAGGTACGCATCCGCTGTATTCTCATATGCGGCAATACGACTCCATGTCCTCGCCAAGTGGCGCTTCATGTCGTGCGCCTCAAGAAAAGGACCGCTTGTTATCGAAAACATGAGATCCATTCCGAGGTCGTTGCTCCTCAGTCTCAGTTCCGCGAGGCTGAAGTCACCAGTGTGCGAGCTGCCGCTGTAATAGAATCCACAATCCGTCGGATATTCTTCGTTGAGCTCCTCGTCTGTCATCTTGAGATCGCCCTCGAGGAAATGGAATGTGTGAAGGCAGCCTCTTGTCGTGAAGACGACGCTGAACCTTGGCATTGAGCCAATTTGCCTGGCGTGCAAGCGGGCGAGGATCTCTTTCGCCGCAAGAGCACCACCAATACGATCGTTGTCAAGGTCGAAAACAAAAGCGTGGGTTCTCCAAAACGTGTGTTGCGACGCTGTGAACATTGCCCTGGCTTCTCCGTAGATACGCTGGCACGTGCCGAGCAAGGCATTTGATGGCTTGACGTCCAAGATTTGGCTGAGATTTACGAGTGGGAGAGATTGGTGGTCTCCGTAATTCTTGGAAGGGTCGTCATGGTATGTGAGCTGATTGCTGTTGTCCAGTGGCAGGTCAGACCCACCAGGCTTCTGCTTTGCTTCGCTTTGACTTGTCGCGTAAGAGTAGATGCGGTTTCGTAGCTCCGGTGGAAGTTTGAATAGGAGGCAGTGCTTCTGCTCGTCGGTTTGCATCGTGTACGTTTGTTGCGCAGTGCTCTGCGAGCGGGATTCTTGCATGGCTGAAAGTCGCGTTGTGGTGGTGGTGGCAGATCGCTGGGAAAGGAAGCTGACTAATCTCGACAAGCGCCTGAGCGCCCGCGATGTCCATCAGTGAAGTCAAAGCCCAAGGCAACTTTCGCGGTGGAAGTGAAGTGAATACCAGATGCCTTGAAGCGCCCAGAAGTCAACTCGATCTTGGAACCGCTACCGTTCTCGAGCGCAATAAGTCAAGAATGGCAATCTGGCCGAACTCATCATTCTGAAAGAGCTCGTAACCACACTGTATATATCAGAGATAGATCATACGCTGCAAGTGCCCATAGAAGAAACATATCTGGCAACAGCATTTGTACATTTGGTATCCTATTACATGGCTCTAAGCCTTCCAGACCCTCTTGATGCCCTCGGTAAGACCAACATCGTTGGTCTCGAACTCGTACCAACCCCAGCCGACCACGAAGATGGCCAGGAAGTTGAGCCAGTCGCAAATCTTGCGGGTCTTGGTGACACGCCATGTAGGGAAGTAGTCGGTAATGCATGACCTGGTAGGATGTTAGACATTGTTTGTACGTGGACATGCTTCCATCCACTCACTGGAAGCCCATGTATGTGTGCAGGATGAGCATGGAGATGAGACCAGCATCAACCAGAGGCAGTGCCGAGCCAGCGGCGAAGGGAATGGCAGTCAGAGGGACGAGTGCGACGGAGACCGCTCTATGGAACAATTAGTTATGCTAGTCCTTGGAATGTTCAACTATTGCATGCGCCAATGTCGCACCTCTCAAAGCTCCAGTGGTAGCTGCCGTGGGCGGGGTGAGGCGCGGGAGTAGGCGCAGCCTCGTTCATGCCACCCTTGATGACCTGAGGAAGAGGAGGGAGGATGTGTCGGGCAGCGCTGGTCTGGAAGGTGGCTCTAGGGATCGACTTGAGGATGGGCTGGCTCCTCTGGACGCGGAAGGCAGGCATGACGGCGGAAGTGAGGGAGCGCTGCGCGGGCGCGGCCAGAGCGTGGCGCATGAGGGTGGGTCGGAGCGAGGCAGCCATGGCGACTATGGGGTGGTGAGAGCGGAGAGAGGAGAGTGGAGAGGGTGGTGGTGGTGGTGGTGGTGGTGGTGGAAGTGGTGATGTGCTTCACAGTGCAATGCAGTATGCTCGCTCGAGGCGATATACGGACGAAAGCGGACCGAGGAAAGAGCAACCCCGTGATCTAGGTTCAGATTCCGTACTTGACAGCGGGAAACAGGATTAGCATTACGGACTTTGAAGATAGATCTTGAGACAGCCCAGCCCATTCCTCGCATCTAAATCTGAGTACGGCCCTCAGTGGCGAGCATTGGGATCTTCTAGACACAGTGCAGTAGTAGTTATGGGTGTATTGAACGCGTAGGTGCAGGCCTAACTACCACCAAGCATCTCACTGTTTTCCACAGAAAAGCGAGAAAACACAACCGTCGACATGGACAGCTGTATGTACACTTCATGCGTAGCGACTGTACTACACATAATTGAGGAGGCTGTGATTGGGTGTCAAGGCGGAATAAGCAGACTTGAGCGAGCCGGGCCGTGCTCAACTCAACTCGAAGCTGGACGTCGCTCTCTCGAGAAAACGAGCCGGATGACCAGCAGCGGCACTCCAGCACCACCACCACCCCATCCACCCCCATCCCGCCCGCCCTCACACACAATGGCCATGGCATCTCGCAGGCTCGCGATGAGCCTTAACCACGGCTTTCGCGCCCAGAAGGCCATCCG
>Ga0265797_10006808_pt1 | contig 15966 bp, 25 predicted proteins | sample P2T30metagenome_FD_192433 | JGI IMG/M metagenome (GOLD analysis project Ga0265797, IMG submission 192433) | Plant litter microbial communities from East Loma Ridge, Irvine, California - P2 T30 | ecosystem: Environmental > Terrestrial > Plant litter > Unclassified | place: USA: California... | reverse complement strand
GCAATGCCACGTGCGCTCCATGAAGTAATTGCTGCTGAACGCGAGCGCCAGCATGAGCACAATCTGCAGCACAGCCGAGGGAATCGACAACATGTTGCTGTCGAAGGTGGAGAAGCCGATGCGCCTCAGCGTCAGCGAGAGATAGGCCTGCACCGGCGCGGCGGGAATATACGCCACCAACCCGACAAAATACAACCCCCACATCGACGAGTCCTTCCACGTGTTGACGATGTCGCGGAACGTGGCGGGCTCTTTCAGCGCCGTGAGGCCCTTTGCTGGGTCGTCGCGCAGGACTCGGTTGACCATGATGACCTCCTGACGTTCGGTGTACCATCCCTTCCGCCACAAAGGGCCCTTGGTTCTCGTTGGCGAATATGGAAGATAGAGGTAGCTGATGAATCCGATTGTGAAAGTCAAAAGACCTTCGAGCTAGGCGGTGATCTGTTAGTATGTGTTCTCCCTCACGACGTATTGATGTTCACTAACCAGAAACAGCCAGAACCAACCCGGCCGTCCGTGGATGCCCCTCATCTGCAGAATGCCGGCGGCAAGCAAAGACGAGACGATCCGCGCGATGTTCAGAGTCGACCAGAACGCGGCCAGGCGGATCGAAAGCTCCTTCGAAGTGTAAAAATAGGTTGCGAACAAGACTGCACGCCTTCGTCAGCACAAAGAGAAGAGACAACAGCAACAAGCCAAGCCCACTTACTAGCACCGGGAATGAAACCCCCTTCACACGCTCCAATCAGCGCGCGCGTAATGTAGAAACCAACCTTCTCGTGCATGAAAGCTTGTGTCCAAGAAACCAACGACCACGCCATCATGAGCAGCGGAAGCACCTGCTTGAAGCCATATCTCTTGATCAAGAGCTGAACGGGGAATTCAGCCGCCAGGAAGGCCAGGACCTGCACCGTCGTTCCGTTGTTGTAGTCGTCTTGCGTCAGGTTCAGATCGACCAGCAGGTTGTCGGTCAGCGCGTTCGAAAGATTGCCTCTATCAAGCTGGAGACCGAAAAACATCAGGCAAATCCTAAAATTGGATGTTTCTGTCAGTATGAATGCTTCTTGCAGTACGCCGATGGCACGACTCACCAAGACAAAAGCGTCAAGTCTGTCTTGAGAACCACCCTGGCCTCCTCTTCAGGCGTCCACGTCGCTTCTGGGTCCCATCTGTGGGCGCCTTCGTAAGAGTCGTGAGGCCTTAGGTTGATGTTCGTTCGGCCGACTTCGGTGGGGATGTCCTTGGTATAGCTGGTAGTCGTGGTGAGTTCTGGCTTCGAAATCGTCTCCGGAGCCGGTGGTGGTGTGGCGGCCGCCATTGTGATGGAGGAAAGGAATGGAGACCAACGCCTGTGGAAGTCTAATCAATGCAACAATGCAGCACACAGATTCCGGTCCGGCAAGTTTTCTTTATACCATCATCATTATTACAGCCGAAACGAAGAATATACATGTAGGCAGCATCGAGGCCGTGCCTTGCCTAGACAATTTCACCTTTCGGCCTCGGCTGGCACAAACAAACAACATCGACCCTGCTGACCACTGACCAGTGAAGCGTCCCACGGCTGAGGTGATCTGTCTGCGAAATGGCGAATGTCGCCTACGGGAGAAAGCGTCCACATGGGCGGAGGATTACTAGGGTCGAAACAGGCACGTCTTATTGCTTTGTGCTGATCTGATCTGTCTGAAGTATGGCGAAATAGGCGCTTGTCACTTTGCTCTCCACATAGCGGCTGCGGCTAGCGTCGAAATGGGTAAGTGCTGTGAGGGGAATCTCGGCGGGGGTGTCCACTTTGAGAGAGCGGCGGACGCCGATGCAACGAGCTGGTTTCACTCTTTGTTCGAGTCTTGGTATTAGAGAGAGAGGATGAGAACGACGTATACCGACCGGAGACGTGCTAGAGTGAGACGAGGTGGTTGAAGTGGCGAAAGCGTATATGAATGCGTCGAAGCGATGTTGTCGTTGCCGAGAAAGTTGCCCCAGAAAAACCATCATAGCCATTTCGGCTGTGTCTGAACGGTCTCACAACACAACTCAATGTATCTCCGCGCGAGTCACGACCGATATACGTCCAAGTGCATTATTCAGTAAGAACATGCATCGCGCTACGACCCCACCCTCCGCGAGGATGGAAGCGACGCGAAACGGCCTTGGAACGCTGCCACGTTGTGGGCGAGCCGAGGGGTAAACTATGTATGCTGCCTCGTGACGAAGTGTTTTGACTTCTCGCTTCTTCGCACGCATGTTTTGTTCTGTCCACATCGTTTCACAAACTCCATAACAGTATATTCAAGATGCCTGCAGCTACTTTCGTCAGTGAAGGTCCTGCGAGCGCCGACTACAACGTCGCACGCACTCGTCTGGACAAGCCGCTTGCTTACAGCGGTTTGCTCGACTCATATACCCACAGCGATTTAACGACCGTCATCGGAACTGAATATGAAGGATTACAGGTGGTCGATCTGCTATCTGCTAAGAACAGCGATGCTTTGATCCGCGACCTGGCAGTCACAATCTCAAGACGCGGAGTCGTGTTCTTGCGAAACCAGGATGTTACTCCGCAACAGATGCGTGAGCTGATGGAGAAGATCACGGAGCTGGCTGGGAGTGTAAGTCACTGTTCTGCAGACGACTCGAACGTTACTGACCTCCTCTTCCCACAGCCCGAATCATCTAGCCTGCACGTCCACCCACTCACCGAGGAAGGAAGCGAGCTTGGCGACCAGATCAGTGTGATCAGCTCAGAGAAGCAAAAGAAGGGCGGCGGACTGACACACCAGCTGAGCGATACAAGCCGATATGCAAGCGTTGGGTGGCATTCGGACATCACGTTCGAAGGCGCACCTTCGGACTACGCAATGCTGAAGATCCACACACTGCCAGAAACAGGTGGCGACACCGTGAGCATTCCCTCCGAGGACCCCACTCCCGCGATGATGTTGACTGTTCACAGATGTGGGCATCCATGTACGAAATCTACGACCGCTTGTCGCCAGCAATGGCCTCCTTCTTGGAAACTCTGACGGCCGTTCACGATGCAAAGTTCTTCCACGACGAGGCGGCCAGGCTGGGACAGCCGTTGCGAACGATCCCTCGCGGATCGCCTTTGAACCAAGGCTCCGCATTGGAGGCAGTCCACCCTGTGATTAGGACAAACCGTGAGACTCAGCGAATCCCGAAACGAGTCGCAAAACGATACTGTACTGACGATAAACAGCGGTGACCGGATGGAAGAGCGTCTTCGTCAACAGGGGTTTCACACGCCGCATCCAAGGCGTGACCAAAGACGAGTCGGACACAATCCTGGCGTATCTGTTCAACGTGAGTGCCAAAAAGAAGAAGAAAATCCTCCTTGTGCACATCACGTACCTTGCTGACCTTTGACCAGCTGTTGACACAAAACCACGATGCTCAAGTGCGGTTCAAGTGGAGGAAGAACGACCTGGCTCTGTGGGACAACCGCAGCACTTCGCACTGCGCGACGTATGATTATGATGCCGCACGAGCAGGCGATCGCGTGTGCTCGGTTGGTGAGAAGCCGTACTTTGACCCGGCGTCTAGGTCTAGACGGGAGGCATTGGCGGAGGGTGCTTGAGGGCGATCCGGAGAGAGATGAGAATTAGATACGGCGTACATTGTCCACTTCACCAGCAAATATGATGAATATGCATTCGAATTTGCCATTTTTCCAGAGCTTCCGTCAGATGCTGTACGTATCGTTTTCGGCTCACCAAGCAGAAGTGGTGAACTGCACCCCGTGAAATATCCTTGATCGTCCCGACGAGTCATGTTGGAGATTTCCTGGGACGCCGTGGAATGTTGATAGATGATGAAGGTCCTTGCGCAGAGTGTGAACCTTGAGTCCGGTAGTCGGGGGAAACGAACTGGATTCGGAACACGTGCTGAACTCAGATCTGGCCCGGCACGGTGTTCATGATCGAGACCCTGGTTTGATGGTTGAAGTGGTTGGTGGTTGGTCTTTGCCACGATGGAGCACTCCACGTTCCAAAACGTGTTGCATTCTGGAAGGTCGGAAGCGTGGGGGTTTTCTGGGCGTACGTGTCCACATTATTGTGGGTCCTCTAGACTAGGTGGAAGTAGAGACTCCATCTCAAGAGCCACAGCCATCTTTTTGTTGGGGCCGTGACTTGTCTTCAAGAGTCCGCAGCCATGTAGTCATCCATGGACTACCGTAGTACATAAGCGTAAGTTTGCACTTTTCTGTCTCGTCTGCACACGACACCAACAACATCACAATGTCTGCCCTCTCACTTACATCGAAACTGCCCTTGCCGTCTAACCAAGGCGAAATACCGCAATTCGGACTCGGTGTCTTCGTGTCCTCACGATGTGAGCAGTCCGTCCTCTCTGCCCTCCAGGCGGGCTATCGCCACATCGATACCGCACAGATATACTACAACGAGCATGAGACAGGCGCCGCAGTCACCAAGTTCCTGTCGCAAAACCCCGATGTCTCGCGCTCCGACATCTTCGTCACCACCAAGCTCTGGGAAGTCGACCTCACCCGTCCAGACATGCCCACCAGCTTTGATGCGCTCTGCAACGACGGTCCTTGGCCGGTGAATAGCCTCGAAGCCGGCCACACTACCTACACCGCCGAAGGTGTTGCCGCAGGTGTGGACCGCAGTCTCAAAGCCTCTGGCCTCGAATACTTCGATCTCTTCCTGCTGCACAACCCACGACCAGGTTCCGAAGCACGTCTACAGGCCTGGTTGGCTCTGCAAAAGGCCCGCGAAGCTGGCAAAGTCCGCGCGATCGGAGTGAGCAACTGGTCGCCTCGCGCCATCGAGGCACTGGCAGCTTGCCCCGAAGTCAACACCGTACCCGCCACGAACCAGATCGAATTCCACCCCTGGAACCAGCAGCGCGAGATCCTTGCATACTGTCAGAAGAAAGGCATTGTAGTCGTTGCCTATTCGCCACTCACCCAGGGCAAACGCTTGGGCGACCCCACGATTGTCCGCATCGCTGAGAAGCTGGGCAAGACCGCAGCGCAGGTTGTGCTGCGCTGGTGTTTGCAGATGGGCGTCAGCGTGATCCCGAAGAGTGATCGCGACGAGCGCATTCTGGAGAACAAGAACTTGTTTGACTTTGAGCTCGACAGCGACGACATGAAGGCCATTGAAGCTCTGGATGAGGGCCAGAAGGGTAACCTAGGCGAGTGGGACCCTTTTGCGTGGGAGAACTAGGTTGAAAAGCAGTGAATGATCACGTTCATACTTAACCTCACTGTCCGGCGTGAACACAGTGATACCATGGAGTGACATGCAAACACCAGCCAACGCCCTTGATGATGGCGTACGCCGTGGACTTGCCGTTATTCAAGACGTCTTTTGCCGATAGCGCTGATGATATGTTCGACTCGTAGTAACCGCGGGCCAGAGTACCAATGCCCTAATCGGGACAGCAGTCTTCCAGCTTACGTTGGCTGTAGTAGCACACACATTGATCACATGCTGATTCCCGGGCACATATACTGCCTTACTTACCAAACTGTCAATCAACTCATTCAGTACAAAAAACCACACAAGGTCCACCTTCTCTTTCACCAAGCAACACCAACGCAGCATCCATCGAAGAAACCCCCAACCAAACCAGAACGCACCTTACTGTACACCAACAGCATGAGCGACTCCACCACCCCAAAATCAGGCCCAAACATCGGCGGCCAAGCCCTCCTCAAAAGACGCCCCGGCACTTCCACCGAGGACTTCCGCACACACTACATCACCCGCCACGCCCCGATCGCAATCCCATGGTGTCTCTCCAACGGGGTCACATACTACGCGCAGGTAGGTCAGTGAAAAAAAGAAGCGCATCATTCGAGCACTGCACTCGTACCCAACAGCCGAAGCAACCATATCGTTCACCAACCAACCCCACGCCACTCATGCCATTTTACCTAACACCCCTCCCATCCATCCCAGATCCACCGCCCCCTCCGCTGGACCTCCCAAACCACAGAAGCCAAACACAAACCCCTCAACATCGACCTAGAAGCCTGGGACGCGGTCGCGGAGATGGTGTTCCCGGCCGTCGAGACGATCGAGGATTACTACCGTCCTAAAGTCGGCAAGCAGTATCATTTGCAGGTTATATTGCCTGACGAGAGGCGTTTTTTGCTGGATGAGGCGCTGAAGCATTTGCAGGGAGTGGAGCCTGGCGCTGTGTCTGGTGAGAGGGTTGAGTTTATTGTTGGTGGGGTGGCGAGGGTTGGTGTTGGGGGGTGGTGGGGGGTTTGGGGGGAGGTGGAGGGAGGGTCTGGGGACAATGGGGGGGTTTCAAAGTGATGCATCATCATAATCAGTACTCGAAACTGGCCACAGCTATCGATCAATCGCACGCACGCAGTACTGGAGACCCGCGTCAATCCAACCTTACACCCCCATCCCCACCCATCCCCACCACCCCTCCCTCACCACCCAGCCCTCCCCCCCTCAACCAAAAACCCCCCCTCCTCCCCATCCCTCTCCCCCTCCACAACCCCCACAATCGGCCCAACCGCCACCTCCACCCTCCTCGCCCCATTCCCCACCCTCGCCAGCGGCGAAAGATTACTCTCCGTAAACCCCGGACAAAAGCAAAAACACCTAAACCCCAGCTTCCCATACTCCCACTGCATGCACACACTAAGCATATTCAGCGCAGCCTTCGAAACCCTGTACTCCACCATATCCTGATCGTAGATCGCGGACTTTTCATTGGTGAGGCGCGAGCCGATGGATCCCGCGCGGGAGGAGATGTTTATGATTCGAGGGCCGAGGGGGGCGGTGGAGAGCGCGAGGAGCGGGGCGAAGGCTTGGGCGACGAGCATGGGGCCGACGGCGTTGGTGTCGAAACTTGCGTGCATTGAGGCGCGGGTTCGGGGCGCGGTCGCGGTGGGACTGGAGGAGGAGGAGGAGGCGAAGCCGGCGTTGTTGACGAGGATGTCGAGGCCTGAGGGGTAGGCGGTTGCGGTTTGTGCGGCGGCTGCAGCGATGGAGGCGTCGTCTGTTACGTCTAGGTGCAGGAGGGAGGCTGTTCCGGGGGGGTTGGTGGAGAGGAGGGCTTGGAGGGCTTGGTGGCCTTTGGTTGGGGAGCGGGTGGCGAGGAGGATGTGGTAGTTTGGGGATGTTTTGGAGAGGAGTTGGCGGGCTAGTTCGAGGCCTATGCCGCTGTTGGCTGGGGGTGGGGGGAGGGTGGTTAGTGAGGGTTGGGTTTGGGGTGGTGGTGGTGGGGGTTGGTTGCTTACCGCCAGTGATGAGGGCGACGAGCTTTTTGTCTGTCATGGTTTTTTTTCTTTTTTTTGTTGTTTGGTGGTTTGGATATATGGTCAGTTGGGGTTTTGCGATTGATCATTGACACGACTAGGATCAGGCGGTGATATATACACTTGTTGTTGCGAACTGACGAAGACAGCTTCTGGTATCGCCTATCACCGTTCATCGTTACACGTAGTGGTCCTTTTGCCATTCAGAAGGATGTTGGCCGTCGTCGGGGTTAACGGCAGAAGAAGCGGAGATATCAAGTATATAACTTTGGATTAGACTTCGACAGGGCGCGATGTATACCGTGACATAGAGGTGCATGCATGTATGTTCCTGCGAAAGCTTGATGGAAGTTGGATTAGTTAGGAGAGTTTAAACTACGAAAGTAACGCTAAACTACAAAAACAGGGTATCGTTTTCAGTAGGAGGGGAATGAGTATCGGATGCCGTCATCGCGTTTAACGGCGAAGGTCCGAGAGTCTCAGGGTAAAGACGTCGCCGGCACGGCAGCTTAGCTGACAAAGTGTTTGGCGGTATGTTGCAGCTGCGCTGTTTCAGCAGCCTTGGAGGATGCAGTCGGCTGTGCTTCACTCGAGCTGGCAGGGCGAGGAGAGGTGAGCATGGTGACGGGCTTGATATCGTATGCTGACCCAGTGCTGTAGCCAGAAGGGGTCTGGGAGCTGGTGCAAGGAGTTGAGGTGCTTGCTTTCTGAACTTGCGTAGTCGAGTAAGCGCCAGGTTTGTTGTTCACTTTGGTATCGTCTTTGGAAGGTGTCACAACCGCGGCGTGAGGCGATGTGTTGGTAGTGGCATGTTGGCGCATCATGCCGGGAAGCATCGCAGCTGAAAGTAGGGTGCCGATTGATGCAGCGAATTGACCTTCACTGGAAGCATTGACAACGGCGTGCTGCTCTTTTCCAGAGACACTCGACAGCGCTGGCGCATTCGTTGTCTGCGAGTAGGACTTCGCTGGAGTAGGCTTGGAGGCGGCGCTCGTGTGGGCGTAGGTGTCCTCTCGTCCCAGGTGGTCGCCCTGGTGCTTGTTGTGGTGCACATTGCTGTGCTGATGGGCGGAGTGCTTGTTGTAGTGGTCAACATTGTCCTCCGGTTGAGGTGCCACTGCTTTTGGTGCGACATCTGATTCTTCGCTACAAGGGTCGGCCATGCTGGCAGCGTCTCCGGTAGAGCTAGTTGCGTCGTGATCAATCGAGTCGGTGAACTTGAATTTGCCAGGGAAGGCCCACTCGCTTGGGTGGGGAATGTAGCCTTTGTGCGCGATCGAGTCGGTGAACTTGAAGCTGCCAGGAATCGCCCATTCGCTTGGGTGGGGAATCCAGTCTTTGTGTGAGACCGAGTCGGTGAACTTGAAGTTGCCAGGGATTGCCCACTCGCTCGGGTGGGGAATATAATCCTTGTTCGCGACATGTGTTGACGCATCGCGGGCATCTTTGACCTTGGGGCCATCGGTAGGCAACGCAGGCTTCCCTCCCGACGCAGTCAACTCAATCTGCTCGATGGGGACAATGCGAGCTACTTCGTTGACATCGTCTGTCAAGCCTTCCACGGGATTGCCTGCCAGGTCGCCCATCACATCGCGTTTGCCCTCTGGGCCATTTGTTGGGCATGGATGGGTCGGGTGGCCGGTAAAGCACGTCGGTAGATGTCCATCAGATAGGGCCGTGATCGTGGCAAGTGGTTTGTCGTTCGTAGGTGTTGCTGCACGGGGCGAGTGCGAAAAATGCGGATCGATAGCGGTGACGACCTGGCCGGCAGCCGCGAGGAGAATGAGTGTGAGTTGCATCGTTACGATATCTCCTGTTTGCTAGAAAGAATGACTGGGGGTGAGAAGAGGCAGAAGTGCAAGTCGCTGATGGACTTTGCAGCGGTCAAACACCAGAAGGAATGTAGTGTGGGCAAGTGAATGAACGAACGAGCGAGCGGAGGCAGATGGTACCAAACAGTATCAATAGTAATATGTCCTCAAGAACATATGGCCTAGGCTTGTCTGTGTTCGAGACATCGCTCAAGCGGGCGTGAGATGGGCAAATGGGGGTGAACGGTCGGGGTTCGATAATCAGCACCAACTTCGCAGATCGCTACTACGATTCCCCCACTGCAGTCGCTGGTGAGTATGTTCCCATGAGGTATGGTCTTCCTACCGAAGGTTTGAGCACATGGACTTGAGTAACGGTAAGATAGTGTGTCGCGGATAGGAAATGTAGGTGTTCGTGGCGGGAAGCAGTAATGGCCCGGCCCAGCCTTAGCAGTTGAATTGGCAGGCAGGACGTTCGATGTCTCTATTTCATTGTCAATTAATTGAGATCGTCGCGGTAGGATGATGGAGTCTGGGTCAAGATAGATGAAGCTGTCTCAGTTCCACGTGGTACCCCTTGGCTCGGTCTTCAACGGCTGGGCGTCGCGCGTCCCGCTCGAAGTCAGCTGTGCAGCAGGCAATCTGATCAAATTTGAAAGAAGACCAAGTCAATGGGCAGTACTGCCGACTGAAGTCATGTTGGCAGACCATCATGGTCTTCTCGGTGGGCGTCTAGGCACACTTAGAGCGGAAGAGGTGCCCGTGCACTACAGCATCGCCAGCAGTATCAAGTGACAAGGAAGTCTTGAAGGAATATGGACCAGCCAGGAAAGGCCCGCAATGCCGCTGTGTTGCGGCTCTCGAGTCTCGAGATTGATCAAGCGCCACTTCTACATGCCCGATATGGGATGCATCTCGCTCGAGAAGCTGTCCATACACAGTATGTAGGAGTCTGCCAAGACGCACAAAGAGAGCATGCTTGCCGCACGTGCTGTCGGTAAGCGTGCATAGGAGTGGTGGCACAATCCTTTCGCCACCGTTATAACAGAGGACGGTATACAATACAATATTGACGCCGAACGCCGCCAGATGGCATGGGCATGGACATCCGCCATCAGCTTCCAGAGTGCAGACGATTTTGTCTTCGGTGGGATGATCTGCGACCGGAAGATGCGTCCGGGTTTCCATCTTAGCGAGCGTTCGGAGTGTTGGCACATGTTTGTATGTGCTAAGGAGGTTGGGAGAAAAGGAGGGGGATCGGATGGATTTGCTTGGCCTTTGAGCTTGATGTCTGGTGAGAGGTGAGAGCTCTTCGGCCGGTGCCGTCGGATGTCTTCTCCTGTCATCACATCAAAGTGCACTCGGCCTGCTTTCTTCATCACTCACACCCCATCTGTCGTTTGTTGATCCGACTCCGAGTGCAAAGACTGGCCTTGCCAACTCTATTTCACTTACTGTACAGTACACACAGGTCAAGTGCTCCATCAGTCTCGCAACATCATTCCACCACTCCCCTTACAGCTTAACGTACTGTCAAGCTTCAGACCCGATATTACACTATATGCAGGAGTGCCGTCTCGCTTACACCTCTGTATACATGGATGGGAAATACAAAAAAAATGCATGGTCAGCGGACTGGAACCCTCGTTTCGCCAAACAATAAGCCCTGGTTTCGCCGCCAATCATGACCATAGCGCTTGCAGAGCCGCAAACCCTGGCCATTCGTCCAGTCACGCGAGAACCAGGCACGCGACTTGTGCTTCGCCTGTCATCCTTTCGACCATCTGGCTCGACCGGAACAATTTCTCCGGCACTCAGCGAGCCCGGATGAGAATCTGGAAAGCTTCATAGGGCTTCCCTATCTTCTACGTGCCAAGCTGCCGTGTTTGTGGAGGGGACTCATCACTCTGTGGCTCTTACGCCTTCTACTTGTCGATAGTATCTGGCATTGTAGCAACGATTATCGCATGTGAGATACTCTTTTTCGGACAGTGCACTTATTCCACCTCGCATACTCGGATCGGATTCGCCTATCCTGCTAGCCCTACGCTTCTCTGTTCCTGATCTGGCGAGACAAACGCACGATGCATTGTACGGAGGTTCCGGACCGCTCTCGCGTCTCTCCACGATGTTGGAGATGCACGTTGTCCAGAAATACGGGCGGTGGTAGGCCGCAGTACAGGCCCGTCAAGCCGGAGCTTGTGATCCGCGCCCAAATCGATACATGCCCTCCCCAGATCCCCACAATGCGGCGCTCTGCAGTCTAACGAGCGGCTCCAGACCAGCTCTGGGTACCTCTGTACCGGGATCACTACAGTGTATTCTTTTGTATAACTATTCTGTGAGTCGCCCTCCTGACCCACAGATTTCTATCCTCATCGGCATCGACCGCCTCTTCATTCGTTACACCAACCCAAGAAGACCAGCTTCAACATGCCTTCCATGGAGGAGGTCAAGACTCACGGTACCGTGGAGAAGATGGCAGAGACCGTTCGTTTGACTCTTCATTGATCCAATCATTCCTCTTTGACCTAACAACTTCCGCAGGTCGATGTTGCAGAGGTCAAGGTCGTCAAGGGCTCTGAAGCCTACAACGAAGCCTTGGTCAAGGAAGCCCCACCACTCTGGCACCCTACGACATGGGCACTCTTCGGATGCCTGTTGCTTGGTTGCTTTGCTCAGACCATGGTAAGTTCACGAAAGGCTAAAAGGACCATCTCCTCCGCGACTCTACCCTCCAAGCAGATCCACAAGACTGACACTCCACTCACAGAACGGCTTCGACGGCTCCGTCTTTGGTGGTCTCACCGCAAACCAGCAATTCCTGGACTTTTTCGATGGAACCAACGACGGTCCATGGGCTGCCATCCACTCCGCCATGTACCAGATCGGTGGCGTTTGCGCCCTCTTCTTCGTAGGCCCGGCGACCGACACCTGGGGTAGGAAATGGGGCATGCAGATCGGAGCGTGGATCATCATCATCGGAGCAGTCATCAACGGCACCACCGCTTTCAATGCCAATCTTGCCCAGCTCAAGGCCGGTCGCTTCGTACTTGGATTCGGCGTCTCGATCATCTCGGCGGCCGGCCCAATCTACGTGGTCGAGACTGCTCACCCTGCTTTCCGCGGCATCATCACCGCCTACTGCAACTGCTTCTGGTTCACCGGCTCGATCCTTGCCTCGGGAGCAATCCGAGCTACCATCACGCTCCAGGGCAACCAAAGCTGGACCATCCCTGTCTACCTCCAGATGCTGTTCCCCGGTCTGATTGTGTGCTTCGCGTGGTTCATCCCCGAGTCCCCACGCTGGCTCTACGTCAACAACAAGCGCGACCAGGCTGTCGCCGTGCTCACAAAATACCACGGCTATGGCAACAGAGAATCTGCCTGGGTCAGGCTGCAGCTGGAGGAATACGAGGCGTACCTCAACATGTCAGTTGATCCCGCATTGCATTGCTACAAGCATCATACTGACACATTCACAGGGAGGGTTCCGACAAGCGCTGGTGGGACTACCGCTCGCTCTTCAACACCCGCGCAAGCAGATACCGCCTCGCGACCAACGTCATCTTCTCCATCTTCGCCCAGTGGGCCGGCAATGGCGTAAGTCGGCATCTCCCCTCTCCCTTCCTCACGTCTCACTGACAAATCCCAGGTCCTCACCTACTTCCTCCCCGCCGTGCTCGACACCGCCGGCTACACCGAAGACGTAACCCAAGCCAACATCAACCTAGGCTACGCCTGCTTCCAATTCGTCTTCGCCCTAACCGGCGCCGCCTTCGTCGACCGCATCGGCCGCCGCCCGCTCATGCTCTTCTCCATGATCGGCTCCTGCGTCGTCTGGATCGGCGTAACAACCGCAACCGCCCTCTTCAGCGAATCGAACGAAACAAACTCCAGCGCAGCCCAAGCCTCGATCGCCATGATCTTCATCTTCGGCGCCGTCTACTCCATCGGCATCACCCCGCTGCAAGCCCTGTACCCCGTCGAAGTGCTCTCGTTCGAAATGCGCGCCAAGGGAATGGCTTTCTCGGCCCTGGCCGTCAACGCTGGCGGCATGCTCAACCAGTTCGCCTGGCCCATTGCGCTGGCTAACATCAAGTGGAAGACGTACATTGTTTTCGTCGTGTGGAACGCGGTCCAGTCGACTGTGTTTTACTTCATGATGCCGGAGACTAAGAACCGCACGCTCGAGGAGCTGGATCAGATCTTTGAGGCGAAGAACCCCGTTAAGCACTCGCTTGTGCACCACAAGGTTGCGCTTGCTCGCGATGGGACGGTATTAGCTTCAGATGATGTTTGATCCTGAGTGGCATCTTTGTTCGACGGCTTCAACTGGAGGTGGGAAATGCGTTCGGAGTGGATTGGGTTAGGGGCGGAGGAGATTGTCGTTGTCTTGTCACTCGTTTACCTTCAAGTCTGATGAGTTGTTTCCTCCGAAGACAACTAGTAGTAGTAGCAGCAGTAGTAGTATTTGCGAATATACCAAATCTTGTTGATCTGCTGGTCTCTTCTCTTGAGAAACGGACAGATATATTCCGTTCCGTTTCCTTATTTCAAAGCCCGGCGCTTATTACATTGCATTATATCCGTGATTTGGTATATCGGTGTCCGTTGCTAGGTTTCTGCTTATGTCCATTATGATCGGTTAGGAACCAATACATTTCAGACTGTAAGGTACATACACTGACACTGAGCGATCGAGGCAAGGGTGTCTCCCACCCACCCTTCGCCAGCCACCTCTCCCATCCCAACAAACCACCTCCCTCACCAACCAGCCCCTCCCTACTACCAAACGCCCTCCCCCCACCCAACCCCCCAAACCACAGCCGGAATAACCAACTCAGCCACCATCGCCCCCCACATCCCCTCCCCAAACCCATGCCTCCAACCCGCCAACCCCCTCCCGAACCCCCCCACAAAAGGCCCCAAACCCGCCATCGCCAACGGCACCCGACGTTCTTGCAAGTCGCCCGCACACCACCAGGCAATGGCGCCCAAAGCGACGCCCATGGCGGACAGGTAGCGGATTTGGGATTCGGCGAGGGCTGTTGAGGGGGTTTTGGGGGGGGAAGATGTGGGCGTTTCCGAGGAGGCGGGTGCCGAGGAGGAGGTTGGTGGTGTTTATTGTTATTGTGAAGAGGGAGGCGAGGTGGATTAGGAGGGTGGTTGTTGGGCTTGGGGGCATTGTTGGTGTTGGTGCGGTGAGGTTGGTTGTGGACGGGCGTGTTGCGTGGGTGCAGTTCCTTCTTTTTTCTTTTTCTTCTTTCGTGAGATTTGAAATCGTGAAAGAGTCGAATCGGATTGATTTGTGTGTGTGTGTGTGTGTGTGTGTGTGTGTGTGTGTTTATGTGAGTTTGCGGGCAGGTGGTGTCTTGTGCTTGGTCTTTGTACAATCAACGAGGAGTTTCTTTTTTTTTTATCTTTGGCTACATGGTATTGCTTTTGGGACATGACGCGAAAGCTTATGTATTATTATACATATCTGTGCGAGCGGCAGTTCTGTAACATTGCCTTCTTTTTCCCGGCCTTAAGACTGGTAAGAATGCTCCGTTGCCGGTCGTTGATTATTAATAATGTTACCGCTGCCTAAACTGCTATGTACTTATGTACTTATGTACATGTACTGTAGACCTTACCTGATGTCAATGCAGTAGTTAACGCGGATGATAAAAGCACGAGACGGAAACATCGGATTATTACATAGATGTACACAGTGATAAGGGAACATAGGCACGTGGGAGACACCCTTGATCGCTCAGTGTCAAAGGTACCTTACAGTCTGGAAATCCATCGATTCCCAACCCATCATCACGGATATAATGCAATGTAAGCGCCGGACATTGAAATAAGGAAACGGAACGGAACGGAAGCCGAAAAAAAGGATATATCCGTCCGTTTCTCAAGTTGGTGGTTGTTGCGAGAGGTGGATGGCATGGATGGCGCGGGTGTGGTTTGGCCGTTGGCGGCGGGAGGTGTGTTTGCGCGTGAAGAAAGGATGTTTTAGGTGGGCGATCGGATCGGTGCTACCCTCTCTACTCTTCACTCTTCATCTTCATCATCGTCGTCATCATCATCATCGTCAATCAGAAGAGTCAATCAATAAACCAATCAATCAATCATACTGCCTCGGATTCCACCCATTCATCTCCCTCGGCAAAGAGTGTTCAATCTTCGAACTCCTCAGCAAATCCCCCAGAATCGTCTCAGTCTTAGCCAACAAACTCTCATAAGCCTGCCTAGGCCCAACATGAGCCTTACCCCTAAGGACAATCTTCCCATGCCGGGTGTCGTAGCTCAGAGTCTGGGTGGTGTTTCTGCGCAGCAGCATAGCGGCGTGCTGGCCGGTGCTGCCTCGCATGAGGACGAGTTCGAGTTCGTACTCGCTGCGGGACTTTTCGGCGCTGTAGATGGGTTTGACGATGGCGGCGTTGGCGAGGATTTGGGCGCGGAGGTCGCTGATTGTGAAGTCGGCGTAGGCGTAGTCGCTTCCGACGTCGTTTGAGGTTAGAGAGGGGTCGGTCGTTGCGGCGCTGTAGCTGGGTAGGGCGGCGGCTGTTGTTGTTGTTGTTGTTGTTGAGCTTGATGCTTCGTTGTTGATTGGGAGGCTTGTGTTTGACGTGGCGGCGTTGTAGCTGGGTAAGGCCGCTGTTGAGCTTTGAGGTGCGTTGCTGGCCATGGTGTACTGTACTGTAGGCGAGTACCACTGTTCGGGTCTTAAGGTATTCGGATTTTGATTGAGTAGTCTCCTCTATACGCTTGTGGTTATTGCGTAGATGTTTCTTGTAGACTGTCCAGACAATTGAAATCCTGATTCCTTTTCGAAAACGCTATACAGGTACCGGCGTATACGTAATATTCCCTCGTGAAGTTGGCAGAGTCTGC
>Ga0265797_10006807_pt1 | contig 15970 bp, 15 predicted proteins | sample P2T30metagenome_FD_192433 | JGI IMG/M metagenome (GOLD analysis project Ga0265797, IMG submission 192433) | Plant litter microbial communities from East Loma Ridge, Irvine, California - P2 T30 | ecosystem: Environmental > Terrestrial > Plant litter > Unclassified | place: USA: California... | reverse complement strand
ATTAAGCTTAAATCGACTTCGATGTCTACGTGCAACTGTTGTTGTACTTGTTGTTGTGCGTGAAGGTGGGAAACGTATACTTCTCGGTGGTGTTTCGGCGACCGTATGTGTGGTTGCGTACGGTCATGAGCTTCGTGCTGAAAATATCTCATATGCGAACATGCGAAGGTACTCGTATGTTCTGGATCGCCGACGTCGGCATTTGGTGAGTCCTGAAGGTTGACAGAATATCTTCGATCAGTCCGTCAGTAAATTTCCATGTCAGCAAGTGAGCGGCAAAAATTTGCCGAAGCATCGATACAATCTCAGAGCCTCACCGCAAAACTTTGGCTGACTCGTGGAGTGTTGCGGCTTGCAAGAAACTTGGTCGAGGCAAGCGAAAACCCTTCACGATGCGGGAAGGAGGACCCACAAGGGCGGCATTGGATGGTGGTCGAGAAGGCATCGGAAAGTGGATGCTGCGCGGCTCGACGAAACCTTGTGGCGTGCATCGTATGGGATTGATTGCGACATACGTTTCTAGTTCGACAGAGCCTGGAGAAAAATCTCTGCTTGCATGAGTTTCGAAACACTTGCATCATGGCGGGCAGAGCTGCATGCTGGTGAATATACAAGCTGGAATATAGGTGCTCGTGTGTCGTTCGCTGGTGTGCATGCGTTCGGCGTTATGTAAGCCCAAGAGCGCTTTGATGCGACGGCGACTATTGATTGGGAGATCCGAGATCATCGAACGTACTCAGATTCTTCCGTGCTCTGTGCGGGCCGGAGCAACCGCTGGAGGTGAAATGAAGGGGAGGATGCAGGATGCGAATCCTCCGCAGAACGTGTGTATCGCCTTTCCGAACTTCACGATTGTCTGGCGCAAGACACACGCGTAATCGACGGGCGAGTGCATATTGATACGTAAGCATCGTGGCTTTCTGTCCTTCGACGCGAGTCTGAGGTTGGCGCCCCTTTTCACGTGAGCTGCTTTCAGCCGGCACACCCCTAGCGTCTGACTCGGCTGATCAAGTTAGTTCTCGATCGTCCTCAACCTCCAGATACCGCAATATACATCGACTGCAGTTGGTCAGACATACAAAGAATTGGCCCGATTGGTTTTTGATGTGGCTATTAATCTATCAGACGAGGCTGAGGCATAACCGTGCATGAAAACGTCGTGCATACATTTGGGTGTTGAAGCTCGCCGGACCTTCCATGTCGACACCGGCCTCAGCAAAACTTTGCAGAATGCTTAGCGTATTCATGAGTGCGATGAAGCAGACAGACCTATCGACGATCAGCCATCGGCAATTCTACCTAGTACCGCAGCGGTGAGCAGTTGGTACATTTCTTGGGCGCATGACATGACATGGTTGAGACTCTTGTGCAAGGGTCCAAGGTTGAAGGTCAACGGGGATCAGCGGTTGGACAACGCGTTTTGTAGTCATTCGCTGCAGGCAAACCGCTAATGGCGCTGGGCGTCTGCGTACTCAGATATGGCACGTCAAGGCGTGGAGGCTGGAGTTGTGCAGGAGCTGCAAATTGATGGGACAGAGACGTTTGTGGTGTTGCACGGCGGCGGTTGGAGAGCACACGACCGTTGAGTTGACAGACAGAAGCCGAAGAAGCTCGCAAACGCAGGAGTGGAAGGCGCCTTTTGCTGTATTATTCCCTGTAAAGATGCTTGCTGTGGTACGCCGATCCCGGATGCAAGCAACGTGATTTGAGAAACGATTACTGCTATCCACCAAAGGACTGCGTCTACACTGTTGAGTACCTCTAGGCTTCCTTATTGTGGTCACGCTGAGGCCCAGCACACTGGTTGTGGCCGAGCCGTGTTCTTTATCGAGGTGTGTGTCTCGTGTCGTGAGGACTTGCAAGATGAGGGGCGGTGGCGATCATGCGACCCAAATTCTTGACTGATAAGCATGGTAAGAATCTTGCGCAAGCATCTCCTCCAAGGTTACAGGGTGAAAGCTGGGCTGCTACCGCGGGGTGCCGACCAGAGACTCGAGGATTGCCGGCCTTCTCGTTTGCCTCGATTGCCAGAATTCAATGCAGACAGGCTGGGATGTCAAGAGTTTGCACAGCACTTGTGTGTTTCACGGTGCATAATAAATAATGGTACTGTTTGGGCAGCCAATCGTGTAGCGGGCCCACTAGGGGCCGTGCAGCCGTCAAACCAATGTGCCAATCTCGTTAAATCCCTGCATGTGCCTCTCCTAGCAACGCGTCCTCACCTTAAAGCTCTTGCAGCCCATGCGACGCTGAAACTTCCTTTATTCTCTTCCTCACTCACCCGACACTCAGCCCTTCTTGCCAAAGGTCGAGCCTGCTTACCTCTTGCTGCCACTTCCAGCCAGAGCCTTCCCATTCTAAAAGTTTTGTAATCACGAGCTCCCTTATCCTTCACACCCAACCACAAGCACTCTCAGCAAATTTTTCTCACAAAATCGCCAACCATGTCTGCCGTCGAGCCTCAGAAGACTGCGGATGTCCCAGCTGCGGGCACCGTCCACTCAGCGCCTGCGCCTGTCGAGCCTGTCAAGATTGACATTCCCGTGGTCGCCGCCGATGCACCAACGAGCGATGCGGCCAAGTCTGTGGATGAGGCCGTAGCGCCTGTCGAGGAGAAGAAGGAGGAGGCAAAGGTCGAGGCCAAGATTGCAGAGCCCATCTACAGCGGTGCGCTCGGCTACAAGGCCCCGGGTCTCAAGAAGTGAGTACAGTTCGCATTGCGAAATACGAGCAAGGCTGACAGATGACTGCAGCGCCTTCCGCTTCTCCAAGAAGTACTTCTGGTTCGGAGAGGAGCCCGTTCAGTCCGCCAACTTGGCTGAGTACCTCCGCGGCGAGAAGCCAGAGGTCGCTCACCCTGTTGTCGCCTGGTCCAGCCAGACCGGCAAGGGTCTGCTGTTCTTCGTCAAGCACGCCGACAAGAAGGAGCACCCCGCCGGTGTCCTCAACTTGGCCTACGCAACTGATCTCGCCAAGGACGGCACTGTCGCCTTTGCCCTCAAGATCTCTGGCCACAAGCACGCCTTCGAGGCCCAGTCCGCCGCCGAGCGTGATGGCTGGTACGTTGCCGTCGAGAAGGCCATCGTCGATGCGAAGGAGGCCAAGGAGGGCATTGAGTCCAGCGATGGCTACAAGGAGCAGAAGGAGAAGATCGGTATGCACAATATTTTATTCCCATGTCACGTCGCACGTCGCGTACGCCAGCGATGTCGATCCCACTAGCTTTGCAGTAGACTGACAACACGCAGGCAAGCCCACCACGCTAGCGGCAGCTACCGCATCCGCACCCAAGAAGAGCACCGACGCTACGCCAAAGCCAGCTGAGACTACAGAGGCACCAGTGGCCGCTACCGAGCAGCCCATCGTTGCCGCTCCCGCCCGTGCTGGCTCATCCTCCAGCAGCTCTTCCGACGACAACAAGAAGGCCAAGAAGACGAAGTCCAAGTCTCGCTCAGCATCCCGCGGCAAGCGTGCCTCCATCTTCGGTGGTCTCCTTGGAAAGAAGGACAAGGCCGAAGACAAGGTCGAGCAGAGGAAGGAGGAGCACAAGACTGAGGGCGAGTCCTCCAAGGCAGAGCCCGAGCTGAAGAAGGATGAGCCACTCGCTGCTGCTCCTGTCGTTGCACCCGTGGAGAGTAAGTTCATAAACCAATCCTGGCTATCCTCGAGATCATTTTCGCAAGAATTTGCTAACGCTCCATAGCCACCACCGCACCTGTCATCACGCAGGATCTTCCCAAGGTTGAGGAGCCAAAGACCGACGTCTCAGCCCCAGTCGTTGCAGCTCCTGTTGAGGAATCCAAGAATGAGGAGCCATTGGTAAAGGCACCGGCCGAGGAGAAGCCAAAGCCCACCAAGCGTGGCAGCATCTTCGGCAACGTCTTCGCCAAAGTCCGTAGCCCAACTTCTGAGAAGAAGGAAGGCGACGTGTTCCCAGCGGTTCCAGCCAAGGACGTTGAGCCAACTCCTGAGGCCTCAAAGCCATTGGAGGAGGCCCAAGTTGCTCTTCCAACCACCGTTGAGCCTGTCTCAGAGCCTACCGCGGTGAAGACCGATGAGGCTAAGCGTCTGGAGTCAAAGCCGGTCGAGAGCAAGGCCGCTGCCTCCACTCCCAGTATGTCTACGCTTTCTTGATCTATGATTCACATTGCTAACATTCGGATTCAGGCAAAGAGAAAGATCACTTCAAGTATGTCTACGCTCTCTCGACATATGATTTGCATTGCTAACATTCGTATTCAGCTTCGGAAAGTTCTTTGGCAACAAGGACCGCGCGAAGTCCCCTGCGGCTACGGACAAGACACCTGTCTCAGAGCCCTCCAAGGTCGATGCGGTACCACCGAAAATTGAGGACCCAGTAGCTCCAGCCGCTCCTACCCCAGTCGAGCCTGTCGTTGTAGCTCCTGTGGTCGGTTCCAAGCCCGACCCGGTTAGTGTCCCAGCTCAGGACAAGGAGAATGTTGCGCCCGCCAAGGAGACTCCCAAGAAGGAGAAGCGTGGTAGCATTTTCGGCAGCCTGGGACGTAGTCTGTCCAAGGCCACCAAGAGCACCCCGAAGGAGCAGAAGAAGGAGCCTGCCACGCCCACCACCGTCACTGAGGCCCCAGAGCCAAAAGACGAGAGCGTTGCCTCGCCGCTCGCAGCTGAGAAGAAGGATGAGAGCCCTGCCGTCGCTGCTCCAGCAGAGAAGAGCATTGGCGATGTTGTGCCTGAAGCCGTCACAGTTGGCGAGGCTCCGAAAAGCACCCCAGCTGTCTCTACAACCGTGTAAAAAGGTCTGGTGGGACGACTCTACCCTGACGAACGACACCTACGACGGAACGATGGAAAAGCACAGATACCGCACCTCCCTCTTCTGACCGTTCGGCAACTCCGCTATACCCCCAAATCTCGCTTTGGATCACATACACGGATTCAAGCGCACGGTTTGGATCGAGCTTGCCTGACATTGCCATACCCTTTTCCTTATCTAGACCAACTCTTTGTCGCTCATTCCGCTGGTCCACGAATGGTACAGCCTGAGGACCGACCGGGTCCGACTGCTGCTGTTACCTGCGTTATGTCTCCTAGACTGATACCACTCTGCAAACTTGTTTCATCTCCTTTTTGATACCAACTGTTGGGTCTCGGACGCACCAGTGTGTCGTTTTTGTTATCTTGTTTACCCGCGCAATACCCCGATACCCTCTGCGTCCCGCCTTATCAGGAGATGTTCGCAAGCGGCCACTAGGGCACCCACACGACGTAATAATACCTAATTGTCGTTGTTTACCTTGATTGTTCGTTTGATGCTTGTGTGAAGTGGATGTGACAACGCTTGAGGTGTTCATGTGCGTAAGGTGTATTGTTTTGGCTGAAGGTGAGTACTTGGCTGGGGTACATACACTTTCGATGAAATATACATGAAAGGTAGGGTAAAATACACGTTGAGGTGTGAGGTGCAATCTCCGCGCTAAAACGCTGGGTTGCCGTGTGCCGTGAAGTGGCATGACGCACACTATAATCACCTAGCCTTCGAGCGTTGGCAATGTACTCAGCCCACAGGCCCTTCTAGTCCCTATTGCTTGCATGTGTGGCAAGCTTCGATGAACGACACACATCCGGATCACGGGAGCAAGTGCGGCTATTGGCATCGATGCCGTGAAGCGTGCACACCTTCCTTTACCGTATCGATGAACGACTGAACATCCAGTCGCCCCGCAGCGCCATTTTCTCAACTCCCACGCCCTACAGCAGATAAATCGCGCCCATGCGACCGTTTTACAGCGCCCTTGAGTCACAGCTGTATTGTTATTGCGAGGCGACATTCACAGCGAGATTCGCTGGGTGAGGGGTACCACAGTTCGCCATGGTATGTAGAGCAGCGACATCGTGTCGCAGAATCCTACCTCGGCATACGCATACACCTGTTCAAGACCTGACATGAACAGGGATGCTGCGCTTCTCGCCCAGAAAGCGGGGGCCCCAACAACGAAGCCATCCGCGCGCACTCGTCGTCGCGACACATCACCGCGCCCTCGACGCGACCAAGCTCGCGCCTCTCCCCACGTGGCTCACACGCCTCCCAGGGCAATGTCGTCCCATCAGGGAGCCGTCTCGATCCCATCGACCGCCCGAACACGCCGCTCAAGGCGATTCCCATGTTCCACAAGTCGCGCCTGCCGAACACGCTCGCCTCGCCTACAGGACGCGTGAAGCCGCTGACCGACTCGACCAACCTGACGTGGACGCGCTCGCGGCTTGAGAAGGAGCGTAACGACTGGTGGGACACGCAGGTCACGGGATCGCAAGAAGTATGGGGCGCGATTCGGCTTGCGGCGCAGAGCCTGCAGGTGGGCAAACTCAAGGATGCGCAGCAGTGGCTGCAGACGATGGAGTGTACGTGCCCGTCTGGCGTGCTGTGGAAGGGCGTATACGACTCGACTGGAGTCATGTACAAGGTGCCTGAGTGGCTCATCGTCGAGCCAGAGGGTCTGGTGGCAGACGAAGAGCTGAACGATGGAGCGCCTGGTGCATCTGGAGCAGATGGCGCGCAAGACTCCGACCATGAGGAAGACGATGACCCGTTGCTTGTGAGGGTGAGGGTCAGTCGGACTGGACGCGATGTCACGTTGAAGATTCGACGGAAGGAGACTGTGGCGGCGATTGTGGAGAAGCTCAAGAAGGAAGCAGAGGTACGTTTGTGACAAGTCTGCACATACTCCCAAGCAAGGCTTTACTGACTTTCATAGCTCGACGCATCATCGAGAGTCCGTCTCGCCTACGGTGGCCGCGTCTACCAAGAGAACGAGTTCCTTGGATCTCATCCATACTGGGACTTTGCGAACGACTACATTGTCAACGCACTGGTCCTTGAATAATCGCACGTCGTACAGTACAGACCATCACAATCTATGCCGTTTCACTGGCAAATTGCCTCGCGTGCATTTTCGTTGTATCGACACTTCTAGGATCAAGTTGTTCCTTTTGGTGAGAGTTAGTGAGGCGATTTCAAAGCATTCTAGATACCCACCTTCCATATGTTACCATTTGTCGGGCTTACAAGTCCTAAGCCTCTTCACTCCGCCTTGCAGCGTAGTGCATAATTTACTGCTCATGCACAATCATCGCACAAGTACAATCATCATGAAAGCCATTTGGTTGTTTCCTTGTATCGATGTAAAAGTCTGTGGCTTGGACCTGGTCAATCAGTGTGGCTAGCAATGCAGATGAGTTTGTTTGGCGTTGAAAGAGAATAAGTGCGTGCACAGCAAGAGCTGGAAACAGTTCGATGCCGCAGTCACGAATGCAGGTCACTCACTGGAGTAATCTTGTTATCACTCCGTAAGTTCTCGTCGGTGTCTCGCGACCTGATGAATACTTCTGGAGGGTTTCAGTAACAGGAGATGGGTATGAGCAGCCTCTCGGAAGTGCAGCCCCAAAGCCTCGATGGAGACACAACTCACGGGGGCAGCGAGCTGACTGCTTGTCTACCAGTGACTGGTGTGAGCGCTTCGTCGACAAGATCAGCAAGATCGCGGATGTCACGTTCTGCTTTATGCTGTGCGCTTGTATGCATGGACTGTGGACGGCGAATACGTTTAACCATATTCTCAGCGTCTGATGGTGATTTGTATAGTTCGCCATGGAGATTGTATCCACTCGTGACGGCAAGAACAATGGCGTTCTTGCTTGCCTGCACGCTGAAGTGATCCTAAATGCGATTTGTGTCTTCTTGAGTGATAAGGCGCACGGTGTTGGTACGGTATCCAAGTGCAGATCAGGCCTTGTCTAGCGCCAGTCTTTTTCCTTTGCCAAGTTCACACACTCATTCCACCGCCATCCTCCTCTTCCTTGATCCGAACGCCATCGTATATGACCCATACGCATGTCAGCTTCGCCAATTCATGTACAGTTCTGGAGAATACATACGTCCAGCCAACGCCCATGCTCTCCGTGATCTCATTCGTCCCCTCCTGCACACGTCGGTACAGGAGCTCCATGGCTTGCTGCGTGAAGATTGCCGCTTCGCCCTCGACGAACAACTTCCGCTTCTCAAGGCAGCCTGGAGTAAGATACACTATTGCTTGCGCAGTATACTCGATGACGTAGAGAGTTGTTCCGTGATTGCCGAAACGACTGGTGATCACGGAGAATTCGTATCCGGATGCGTACTTTGGTCCATATATGGCGCGAATTTGCTCTAAAGATATTTGTTAGATGTTGTGTAGGCTATAAAGCGGGGCATGGGTACCGACGATGAGCTTCTGAAGGCCCAGGAGAACGTTGATGTCGTCGATGCGTGCCATGGCGGCTATGGTGTGTAGTTGAACTGATGTATATAGTTGCGCTGGCTATCGTTGACGAAGAAAAAAAATTATACAGCTTGAGTCGACGTGAATACCACAATAGTTTGCTTAGATCCGCGGTGACCAAAGTACGGGCATTTCTCAATAGATTAGAAAACTTTCTCGTGATTGAGTCACTCTCACTTACATCTCAACGCCACCCGCCGACCCTTCCTTCGTCCCAGCGTTCTTTGCGTTCGGCTCGTAAATACGCTACCTTCCTGCCTTCCCGTAACCTCCTCACAAAGTCTGTGACCTCGCGTTCACTCGCGACTACATCGCCCTCTCCCTCCAAGAAGCTCTCTTCCATACCTCTACACAACGACTCTTGCTCACCTACCGCCGCATTCAGTCTTTGATACAGCGCTGGCGGACTGAATTCACGCAACGCCTCATCCTGCTCCGTCTGCTTCGCTTTCCACTGACGCTCGAGCGCACGTAATGCCAGTAGCCTCGATTGCGTGCTGTCACGTTGATGCTGAACATGCGCTTCCAGCTGCTTGAGTGACTCCGCCAGCGAGACATTCTGCGCGAGCAGCGCCTGCAACGGCGCCGTCGAAGCTGCCAATGACGGATGCGCTGTCTCAGGATTATGAATGATTGCATGCTGTAACTCAGGTGTTTGCAGCACGTGGTGGAGGTCCTTAGTCCTGTGCGTAGTTCAGCGGTGGGACAGTGTGCGTTTCATGTCTGACGTACGTCTTATCGCGCAGAATTTTGGGCAGCCAGCCGTCTTCCGGTGGCTGCACGACTAGCTGGTCAGCCTGAGGTGGCGCTTGTGAGTAGTTCTGTGCATGCTGTTGTTGCTCGTTGTATGCCTGGGGTGGAGGTGGAGGTAATGGTGGGCCTGTGGCTGGTGTTGCATTCCCGCTTGCGCGGCCTGGTGGCTTTGGTGGGGGCGGCGGAGGGGTCGATGCATCATATTGGTAGAAGTTTTGTGAGTGTCGCGGAGATTGATATGCCATAATTGAGGATGTGCTGCTGAGGCGTGACTTGATGTTGGTTTGGTGGTCGTTCAGGGCAGGAGCGTCGAAGGTCGTGTCATGTCAATCTAAGCGCGCTAGTTTGCGAGTCATGCGTCATACGTGTAAAGGACAACAATCGTGCCTAAGTTGAGTAGCAATGTACACTAAGATGTGCAACTTATCTCTATTCGAAAGAAGATATTATGTCTTAAATGGCAAAGTATCAAAGCAGGGTATGTACTTTAACACTCATCGACTATGAGAATAAATTGGCAACCCGCCAAACTACCGCGTGCTTTAGTTCTATGCACCAAATAGATTCACTGATCTCCCCATTCTCCATGCGCCCCAGAGTACCATTCCGAGAATGGAAAGGTTCGCAATCTGTCGACAGATAATCAAGAGCATTGTGCTGGCAATGGTCGCAGAGTTTGACCAGCCGCTCGTATTCACGTAGAGAAGAATGATATCGTAGATGATAAAGATGTCCCTTAGCCAGATGAGCGGGCACACGACAAAAGCGAAACGCGCAAGATTGTTGCGCTCGGGTGTCTACAGCCATGTTAGTTCACCGGTGATACTGAGTTATGGCGGGCAACTTACTCCATGTCCATTCTTGTTCGTGGTGGCGTATTCCCGAAGGACTTCAACAGTGACACTGAAGGATGCGGCGACAACGATACATTCATGGACAATCCATACGATCCGGGTGGTACTATCGTTCTGAAGAATGTTGGACCACGACAGCCTAGCCAAAGACGACAAACTTCCTAGTGTCGTATCGCGCTCCTGAAAGCCAAGGCCCCAAGCAGCGACGCCGGTTGCAAGCATAGCCAGCATAATGAATGTGTTCCAAATCTTCGACATCATGTTCGGTGCACCGATGCCCGTACCGTTTGATTGGACATGGCTGGAATGGATCCATACACCGCCATTGAGAAGGACGGTGAAGAAGATCTGCGCGAGCGTCTTGGTGAAGGTCAACGCAGATACGGAACGACCATCAGAGCTGGGCCCGATACTGTAGGAGGGACGGCCGTTCCACGATAGGTCTGCATCTGGATAGCGGATGGATCCAGAGGTCTGAATCAAGTCCGCTACGAACTGGACGGTATATGCGATGAAGAGAAAGAGCAATGCAGGCCAAAGAAAGAGGTAGGTGCCGAGCGCAGTCTTCAGTGGCGAGCCATCTGTTTTCCTGGTGGATGTGAACTTCCTGGCCTTGATCCGCTGAAAGGCAGGCCTCGAGGCCAGTCCGAGGAGTATCAAAGCCCCAGCTGCAGTTATAATGTCAAGTGCAAATACTGCCTTGAACGAGGAGCGTTGGCTGTTGATTTCGGTGCCAGACATGGTGGTGTGAAGATAAATCTGTCTCAGTATTGCGCGACTGCACCTTTCTTTATGGTCTCTCTATTCTGCCATTGCAACTGATCACATTTGACATTGTCGCAATTGTGACGTATGGTTGAACCGTGAGTGCTTCGCCTATGGGCTTGGCCGGCTAGAACGGATGTAAGGTTTTCAGTCGGTAAGTCAACCGAGACACCTTCGTCGTGTCTCACAGATAGCCAGCTCATCATGAAGTCTTGTCTTACACACTCCGTAGAGCTGGCTGTGATCTAAATCGAGGTAACGTCGTGTCACGTCATCGGCGCAGGTGAGATGGAAGAGGAAGGAGCAAAGGACCACGACTGCCAAGTGCTGCTAACAATAACACTGCGCTATCCCCACGTGCACGAGTGCTTCCACGACGTGTGGACGAACTTCTGGTACTACCGTGCGGCGGACACTGCTTTTATAGCGTTTGCAGCGGGGCGCTGAGAGTATCGCGCTGCAATAAGTGACCTTGTACAGAGAGAAATCACATCGCCAGAAAATCTGAACCCACACCTGAACTACTTCTGTACAGCATGCTCTATCGATCATGCCCAGCACTCACGTCGGAAGATTTAGCACCACTCTTGGTCCGAGCGTTGAGCCCCCTGCCAATATCAAGAGAGATGCTTGCGCCATATAGACTATCGACGGCAGACAGAGTTCACCCACTGCAGCCACCCGCCGACTGTGACGACGACATGCTGCTAGAGCACGATTAGGTTTTGCGAGACATTGCGATAAACAAAGGTCTCAGTCTGCATGTGCAAAGGCGTGCGTTGATGTGGGAGGGTGTCGGAGGTGTTTCAGATCTTGCATGAGCATCGAAAGCTTAAAGCATAGCAGACAGTCAACAAGTGCACGAAGGAGTGTGCAAGATATCACAACTCACCCACGGCAACAATCTCGAGCGTGTGCAAGGCCTCGAATGATCCACCCCAGAGCACAAGATTGACAGTCCTCCCCTGACCCTAGACGGCATCTCCTGGGTCCCACGCTCATTGGCCAGTTGCACGGTTCCTGCATATCCGCCCGCCGCCAGTCGTGGCGCGAACCAGCCGTGCGCGCAATCCCTCACCAAAAGCGCGCCTCGACGCCGACCAATATCATCGCTAAGATCCGCATTCGGGACCCTGGCGTGCGCTTCCTCCTGTCCAAGGCGCCAAATGAAGTAGCTCGCCAGTAGGGTCCCCTTTTACGAGCGCCTTCCACACTGGCGGATCATCACATCTCTCGGTCTCTCCAATTTGTGCAAAGCCATGCCTATCGTGGGGACGTGAGAGCAACATGCACAAGATCCAAGCGTCCACTGAGGGCGTGCCATCGCCGCCTCGCTCGAAGCCTCCCGGATTGACTTCGATAGCCATCCAGTCTTTTGCATTGTTCCGCTCTCAGACCTCTGCGAATCCGGTGCCAATTGTTGCTGTCCCTCGACGGAAGCCCCTGCCCATCGACTCCCCTGTTGCTAGTCAGTCGAACGGTCGAGCATTCTTCGAGCAGGACAAGGACAAGGACAGTACTGACGCTGTTCTCTCCCCACCCGTGAACGACGACGACCTCTTCGTCCCCAGGAATCTTGACGAGTAAGGTCCCCCATCGCACCTTCCCTGTGCCACGCCGCTGACACGAGCGCAGCTACCCCCATGGGAACTCTCCTCTAGTTCCCCAGTCCGAACTCCCAGCACGCAAGAGCTCCATATCGCGCCGGAGTCCAGCCGCGCCGCGGCATGACCGTTCGGCCAGCAGCTACCAACCTCGACGCCAGAGCAGGACGAACGACCTGCGCGCTTCCGCCGGTAAATCGTCACACACACGATCGCCTACCATGCCCAACATGGCCGTGTACGCGTCAGATGCGAAGCCACCAGACCTCAAGCTCAAGCTGGATGGCGTCCCAGAAGACGTCAACAACGACGACCCCTTCGGCCCCGACAGTCGCGGGCAGCAGGGCAAGCCAAAGTCGCCTGCCGGAGGGTTTGGCTCCTTCTTTGGGTGGAACTCGAAGCCCCAAAACGGCGCAGATTCCCCAGCGACCACGTTCTCGGAACAGTCCCTGTCGCCCGCCGATTCGCCCAAGCGCAGGACAAATATGCCTGCCAAGGGAAAACCCAACGGCCTGGACATTCCAGCAGCCAACTCCCTGCCTTCCTACTTCAACGTCCCCGGGACACCGCTGCTCTCATCTTCGCCACAGATGAACGCCCACGTCGAGGAGCTCGAGCGCGAGCTTCGCGGCTTGAGCTCGGAGCTCGCTGCTTCGATACAAAGAGAGATGGAGCTCGAAGATGAGGTGGAACGCTGGAAAGCTGAGAGCGCGCCGCCTGTGGCCGACAATCGAAGGACCAGCGACTACTACTCAGATTCTGGGACCAGCTCCGTGCGCTTCCCCATCGGCGATCCTGAAAGCAAGCTTGAAGAGCTCGAGACACTTCGAAGGAGAGCAGAGCAGGAGCGGGCACAGCTCAAAGTGCGCATGGCAGAGCGGTTGCAGGAGGAGCTCAGGCGGCGCAGAGACCTTGAAGAACAAGTCCAGCAGCTTGAAGACCAGGTCAGCGACAAGTCCAGAGCAGGCTCAGTTGTTGAAACACCCAAAGTCAAGGAACTTTCGACATCATTAGAAGATGCGAGAAGGCGCTTGGCTGAAGAAAGACAGGTCAAGGAAAACTTCGAGGACCTGCTCGCAGCGATGCGCGAAGAGCTCGAGAGGCACCGCAACGACGCCGACAACCTACGAGACGAGGTTGTTCCCCAGCTCAGAGCGCGACTTGAAGTGTTGGAAACCGACGCCACAGACACGGAAAGATTGGTTTATGAGACCACCCGCATGCAGCAAGAAATCCAACAACTACGAGCCGAGAACCAGTCGCTCGCGAAGATACCACGGCGGTCGCTAGATGCCGCTCAGCAGCTCCGGTTCCAGTCAATAGCGGAAGATCCAGAAAGCAATTCGCTTGTGAACCCTCGAGTTGGTCTGACACGGTCGAACTCTCTTGCGCGCAACTCAAAACGAGGTTCGTTGTCGCGTTCGAGTTCAGTGAAAGAACGTTCCGGCGAAATGTCACCAAGAGAAGGACCAATGGCAGGCAACCCAGTGAAAGACTTGGAGGAGCAGCGCGACGCGCTTCATAAAGCATTGAAGTACCTCCTGCAACGGCAGGACTTGCAGCAGAAAGACTTTCAGCGCCGAATCAAAGAGCTGGAAGGTGAAAGGGATGCTGCGCTTAATCTCACCCCTCGTCGAACTGCATTCCATAAGGAGGTTTCAGATCTCAGACTTGAAGTGAACGCACTTCGTCATCGTGCTGACGATGCCCTGGAGCAGAAGTGGCACTGCGAAAAGGGACTGGGTGGCCTACGTATGGATCTCGATCGTGCGCAACAGGAGACTGGCTCCCTTCGTGACTTGCTACGAGAGCACGACATTACCATCCCACAAATTCAGCTCAACAACGAGCCTCTCTCTCTTGATAAGGCTTACAAAGAGCTACGCACCACACATGCTCTCTCAGTCGCACGCATCAAGCAGCTCGAATCGTCCGATGGCGAATCTCTTGGTGCCGCCGGGGCTGAAGCAGAACGGACATTAGATCTGTTGAAGCAGAGCATTTCCGATGCAGAAGCCGAACGCGAATACGCCCAGAAGGAAGCCGAGCAATACCGAAAGCAGGCCCGCGCCCTTCAAAAGTCAGAGGTCGAACACCTCGGCAAGGAGCAAAAGCTTAGTAGCGAGCTCTTTGCAGCAGCCACACGCATGGACGAACTTTCGGAACGAATCCAACAGCAGCTCGAGGCTAATAGCTCTCTGCGCAGCCGCCTTACCGAAGCCATCACTCGGGGAGAGAAAGAGCAGCAAAAGTCCACCGATCAAATCATCGAGCTTGAGCGTCGCCTCAAGACAGCCGAAGACAAAGTTATGATCGCCCAACAGTCATCAGAGGACGCCATTGCTCAGCATGAAGTTGAAGTGCAAGCTCTAAAGGACAATCAAAGCAGTCACCTGCGTCGTGTCAAGTCTACCTTGCTGAGCCCCATGGCTTTCTCACCTAAAATGCCTTCCTCGCCGGTCTTCGCGCTCCGCTCCCCGCGGCTCGAGATGACGAGGTCTGGTCCTGCCATGACCATTGCCGAAGCAACACACACGGAGCTTCTCGAGAAGCGTGTTGAGGAGCTGGAGAAGGCGCTCAGAGACGCAGACCACGAAATGGAAGAAGTAGTCGGCCGCATGAATACTGCGCAGATCGAGGTGGCCGACTTGCAGTTCGAAAGGTACGCTGGAGATATTGAGGATACATATGTCATCTGCTAACAGTCTGCTAGGGACGAGGCTATGAGGCATACCAGACGACTACAAGCTGACATCCTATCTGAAAGAGAGAAGGTGAAGCTCTTGATGACTTCGACTTAATACATTACTACACATGGCGACGCTGACTGGTCACCGCGCCGTACACCATAACTTTTATTCGCCCAGCGCACCTTCTGGAGGGTCGGCGTTACCGGCGCATTCTCTGGACATCGTGTCTATTGGTGCTATGATTGTAACGCATTCCGCGCTTCGCACCACAGCATCGAATTCAGCGTTGCCCTATTTTGGCAACCATCCCGTGGCAGACGAATTTGTCGCCACTGTTTTATACCCTTAGCGATGGACGGCGCTGCATATCCTTTTCGAGCTGAAACCAGTCTGGCACATCTCGTGTTGACTGGTCTACATGCTTAGGCTTTGGCTTTCTTTGGATACTGTGTACTCGTACCCGTTCACATGAAAACGAAGCTGTACTATAATATTGTAATGAATAGACGTGCAATCCTGACGTATTCTCGTACTTCTCAGCTGCCGCACTGACGAGCTTGAACCTACATTGAACTAATACAGGATTTCTGTTTGCAATCCTCTCCGCCGCTCCGCGATTGGATCATGTGGTCTCGCTTCTTTGTCGCGTGGCTGCATTGCGAGTCGCACATGTACTTGCTGGCCGGCTTACACAGTCAACGTTGAGGCACCAATCACACGTGGCCATGCTGCGCGTCTAGTCAGTGAGCACATGCATGTTGTATGGTAGGCGAGCAGTCGTGTGCATTCCAAGGTATACAGGCGTGGTTATCAATAGCTTCGTGGCAGGTCCCGAGTCTAGGGTAGTCGGGGCACAATTCTAGGGTACATCATCTCGTCCATATCAATGCCGTCGGCAATATGGATGTGCAGGGAGTATGCGAGCAGGCGGCGAGGTAGGATAGATGAAAGTCGTTGGAATCGTTTCAAGTTGAAGCCATGTTGGAGAGTGAACTAAACGCAGCTGCGTA
>Ga0265797_10006806_pt1 | contig 15971 bp, 12 predicted proteins | sample P2T30metagenome_FD_192433 | JGI IMG/M metagenome (GOLD analysis project Ga0265797, IMG submission 192433) | Plant litter microbial communities from East Loma Ridge, Irvine, California - P2 T30 | ecosystem: Environmental > Terrestrial > Plant litter > Unclassified | place: USA: California... | reverse complement strand
ATGCCGGCCGCCCTCAGAAGGTCATGCGCACGCCGGCGCGGTAGGTACGGCCGATCGCGTCGTACACGGCCGGGTTGAGCGCGAGGCTGAGATTGGTCTGCGGGACCAGCACCGGCGCCCGGTCGGCCAGGTTGTCCACCTTGAAGTAGGCCGTGACCTGCTTCGAGATGTTGTAGTTGCCGCCGAAGTCGATGTACACGGCGCCCGGCATGTGGTTGTCGTAGATGGTCGGATGCGCCGCGGTCGGCAGCGGGCAAGCGCTGCGGCACTCGATGTATTCGTTGTTGAATACGCCGGCGCCGATCCAGCGCTCGCTCAGCGTGAGGCCGAGGCGGCCTTCCAGCAGCCCGTCCCAGGACTGCGACACCAGCGCCTTCCACTTCGGCGTGGCGCCCGTCATGTTGCCCGCGCCTTCGCTCGGGGTCGTGCCCGGCACGCCCGGGTCCGAGATCGCGTGGATGGTGCGCGAGGCCAGGCCGCGCAGGGTCACGTTGCCCGGCAGGCCCCAGTCGGCCATGTTCAGGCGGTAGGCGGTCTCGAAGTCGACGCCGCGGGTGTGCAGCGAGGCGAAATTGAAGCTCTGCGCCAGCACGTAGTTGCTCCCTGCCGGACCGTTGATCGACACCGAGCCGCACACCTCCTGGTTGCCGGCATAGCACAGGTCGACTTCCTGCTGCGGGTTCAGGGAGCTGATCACCTGGTCGACCTTGATGTCGAAGTAGTCGACCGAGAAGTTGAAGTTGCGAGCCCAGCTCGGCTGGCTCAGCACGATGCCGAAGGAATTGTTGCGTGCGGTTTCCGGCTTCAGGTTCGGGTTGCCGACGTTGCGCTGCTGGATCTGGATCGACTGGCCCTGGTTGTTGTTGACCGCCTGGTTGGTCACCGTCATGGCCGCGTACAGCTCGGACAGGTTGGGCGCGCGCACGTCCTTCGAGCTCACCGCGCGCAGGCGCAGGCCGTCGAACGGGGTCTTCCAGGTGGCGCCGATCTTCCACGCGCTGGCCTTGCCCGCCGTGCTGTACTTTTCCTGGCGGTCGGCCAGGTTCAGGTTGGCTTCGCCCCAGGTGTCCGACTTCAGGAAAGGGATGTTGAACTCGACGTAGGCTTCGCGCACGTTGAAGGTACCGCTGCCGTTGTGGTAGTTACCCGCGAACCAGTTGTCGCCAGTGGCCGACAGCGTCGGGTCCTGGGGATAGCTCGGGCTGTAGGGCGACTCGAGCGCCACCCCGGCGCCGTAGGGATCGCCGCGCACCGCGTATTTCTCGCGCCGGTACTCGGCGCCGAAGGCCATAGCCACCGGCCCCGCCCAGCCCTGCCAGACCTCGCCGTTGATGTTCAGGCTGGCGACGTCCTGGCTCGAATCGGTATGCTGCATCGGCCCGTTGACCGGCGCGATGTAGTTCCAGCCCGCCAGGTTGATCGGGACGTCGCCGAGCACGTTGATCGGCTGGCAGCCGGCCGCGCGCGCCGCCGCGCTGCGGCAGACGACCTGGCCGGTGGCCGCGTCGCGCACCGCATCGATGGCGAAGTTGTAGCGCGGGTTGAGCGTGATGTCCTGCACGTGGATCACGGTGGTATTCTCGCCATGCTCCGCGTAGGCGTCGTAGCGCCAGTCGCGGCCGAACAGACCGAAGCGGCCGTCGGCGCCGACCACGAAGCGGCGCTGGGTGCGGGTCGGGTGCACGTTGATATCGGCCGGGAACTCGGCGTTGGCGGTCCCCACCGACATCGCCCCGCTCGGGTAGCCGGACAGGCAGCCGGCGACCAGGCTGGCCGGCAGGAAGGCGTTGTCGCAGCGGATAGCCAGGTTGCCCTGCTTGGCCGCGCCCGGATTCGGCTGGAACACCGACTTCACCTGGGCCCAGTTGGCGGTGACGTAGATTTCATTGTCGGCGTCGAGGTCCCAGGAGATGCGGGTGTAGGCCACCTGGCGCTTGAAGTTCATGGCCAGGTTGGTGCCGTTGCCGACGCTGCCGGAGCGGTCGCCGCCGACGCAGAAATTGCCCATGCAATCGCTGCCGTATTCGAAGGGGAATGGGGTGCCGCCCGGCCCGAAGGCGGTGCCGCGCAGCGGGCCGTTCGTGATCAGGCCGTATTTGGCGTACTGGATGTGCTGGGCGTTGTGGATGTACTTGTAGCGCGGGGCGCCGGCCGCCTGCATCGCCGGCGTCGATTCCTGCAGCGCCGGATTGTCGTACCAGGAACGCCCGCCCGCGTTCACCTGGCCGAAGCGCGGGGCGTCGATGCCCCCGTGCTTCGTGAACTCGCCGCTGGCCGTCACGTGCAGGCGGTCACCCACGAAGCCCTTGCCCCATGCGGCCTGCAGGGTGCCGTTCTTGTCGTCCCTGTACTTGGTCATGCCGCCTTCGACGTTGGCCTTGAAGCCGGTGAACTTCTTGTCGGTGATGAAGTTGACCACGCCGCCGATCGCATCCGAACCGTAGGAGGCCGAGGCGCCGCCGGTGACCACGTCCACGCGCTTGACCAGCAGCTGCGGAAACTGGCTGACGTCCGTGACGCCGGTAACGTTGGCGCCGACCACGCGCTGGCCGTCGAGCAGCGTCAGGGTCCGGATCGTGCCCAGGCCGCGCAGCGACAGCGAGGACAGTCCCTGGATGCCGCTCGAGGTGCTGAAGGTGTTCGTGGTGCGGCCGGTGCTGCCCTGCAGGGCGGGCAATTCGGTCAGGGTATCGAACAGGTTCGGCTTGGCGGCCTTTTCGATGTCGGCCGAGGACAGGGTCGTGGTCGGCGTCGGCTGGTTGAAACCGCGCGTCGCGATGCGCGAACCGGACACGACGACGGTCGAGGTGGCGCTTGCGCCGGTTGCGGGCGCCGGGGCGGCCTGTTCGACGGCCGGCGTGGCGGCGTTGGTGGCTGCGGGTTCGGTTTGCTGGGCTTGCTGGGCTTCCTGGCCTTGGGCCGGCATGGCGAACATGGCGCAGGCGCTGGCCACGGCGAGGCTGACCAGGGATTTCTGGAATGGCGTATGCATCGTGTCTCCGTTCTTATAGTGGGCACCATGACCCGGTGTGAGCACCGGTGCCAGGTTGTCGATGACTTCCATAGATCGCGAATCGATGTGCTGGATGTGTGTCGGCACCTCCCGTCTGAACAGTTGGAAACACTTTGTTAGCGCTAACTTTCCAAATTATTCTATGTTAGAAAGTAAATACGTGCCCAATAACTTTTTGAAGTGTTGCGATATCGATACGGGTATCAGGGATGAAAAGGTCGATGCCGGCGCGTGCGCGTACGCCGGCCGGACAGGCAAATCCTTTGAGATCGATCGGGGATGCGGCGCGGACGCGTGACGCCGCGCAGGAAACTCAGTCCTTCGAAACCGGCGCTTCCCAGCCCTGCGGCGTCAGCCTGACGCGCAGCTTTTCCTTCTGCCGGTGTTCGCCGTCGACAGTCCGTCCCACGGCGGGAAAGGCTTCCTTGAGCTGCGGCTGCCTGGCCCAGGCAGCCACGTTCGACAACTTGTAGGTGTAGATCACGCTGGATTCCTCGTGCCCGCCCACCTTGGCCGGCTCGGCCCAACTCACCACCTTGTCCAGCAGCTTGCGGCCCCAGCAGATGCGCGGCTGCTGCGCCGGTCCCGGGCGCAGGTAGGGTTTCGCGGCGTCCAGCATGGTGTAGCGCCTGACCTTCACCTTCGGTCCGGTCGGCTTGCCATCAGCAAACAGGCCGGGCAATTCCAGGTCCTCGCCCCTGGCCAGGCCCGCCGCCGCCAAGGCCGCCATCTGGCCGGCCACGCCGTCCGGGTACAGCTTCTGCTGGCGCAGGTCGGTTTCATACACGTCGACCGGCCATTTGACGGGGTCCAGGCACAGCTCGCCCTTCTTGTCGAAGTACTGGGTGACGGTGATGCCGAAATTCTTGTCGTTGGCGGAGGTCTTGCTGTCGCAGGCGGACAGCGCCGCGGACAAGGTCACGCAGCAGGCGAGGGAAATGGCGGTCTTTTTCATGGTCATGTCATTGTACCAAGTACCAGGACCCTGGCCCGGTCCGCCATGCCTTGCAGGCGGACGGTGGCTCAGCCCAGGCTCGCGACACGCGCCACGGCGGCGCCCAGCTCCGTCAACTGGAAAGGCTTGCGCAATACGGCATGGCTGCCGATGACGCTTTCGATGGCACTCATGTCGGCGTAGCCGGTTGCCACCAGCACCGGCAAGGCGGGATACAGCGTGCGGGCGTGCACCGCGAGCTCGACGCCGGTCATGTCCGGCATCAGGTAGTCGGTGAGCAGCAAGCCCGGTTCGTCCGCCTCGAGCGCCGCCAGGCCCTCGCTACCGCCGCCGGCCTGTGCCACCTCGCACCCCAAGGCCCGCAAGGTATCGACGATGCCGGCGCGGACGAAATGGTCGTCCTCCACCACCAGCACCTTCAGCCCGGCAAGCTTGCGGCAATCGACACCGGCCGTCTCCTCATCCACGGCGACGTCCTGCGCGGCGCGCATCCAGATCTCGACCGTCGCGCCCTGCCCCGGCGCGCTGTGCACGAAGGCTGCGCCGCCCGACTGCCTGGCCATGCCATACACCTGGCTGAGACCCAGTCCGGTGCCCTTGCCCACGCCCTTGGTCGTGAAAAAGGGCTCGAACACCTTGGCCGCGACGTCGGGCGACATGCCGGGGCCATCGTCGGACACGGCGATGCGCACGTAATCGTCTTCCGCCGCCGATCCGGCCGGCAGTCGTCCGGGCGAGGCGCGCAGTTCGATATGGCCCTGCCCCTCCATCGCGTCGCGGGCGTTGATCACCAGGTTGAGCAGCGCCATCTCCATCTGGCTCGCATCGGCGAGGATGGCATCGGCGCCGGCATCGACGGCGTGACGGAGTTCGATGCCTGAGCCCAGGATGGGCCGGGCAAGCTCGACGACGTTGTCGAACAGTGCGCGGACCGACAGCGGCCGCAGGTCCAGCGACTGGTTGCGGGCGAAGGCGAGCAGCTGGCCGGTCAACTTGGCGCCGCGCTTGCAGGCCGCCTGCGCGGTCTTCGCGCGCGCCCGGGTCGACTCCTCGCGCGAGAACAGGCCGATGAGCTCCATATTGCCCTGGATGACGTTCAGCAGATTGTTGAAGTCGTGCGCCATGCCGCCGGTAAAGCGGCCCAGGAATTCGAGCTTCTGCGCCTGCGCCATGGCTTGCTGGACGCGCTCGCGCTCGATGACTTCCGCGGTGAGCCGGTCGTTGGCCTGCGCCAGCGCCAGCGTGCGCTCGCCGACGCGCGCCTCCAGGTGGGCATTCAGCGACGCCAGCTGGTCCGCCACGACCTGGCGCTGCGCCAGCACTTCCCTGGACGCGTACTGGCGCCGGCGCGCGCGCAGGGCCGAGGCCGCGGCGGCGGCCAGGGTGTCGGCGCTCAGGGGACGCTCGAGCAGGACCACGTTGCCGAGTGCGCCCAGGGTGGCCTTGATCTGCTTGGACGCGCTGCCGATACGCTTGGCCAGCAAGACCACGAAGGGGAAGTCCGACCAGGGCGCCTGCGCCGCGATCCACTCGGTGATTTGCCCCACGGCCTGGGGCGTCAGCGCCTCTTCCGAGACCACGGCCGCGGCCGCGCCGCGTGCGGCCGCATCGAGCAGCGCCGGCGCATCGGCGACGATCTCGCAATCGACGCCGTCGCGCGCGACCACGCCCGCGACCACATCGGCATCCCGGCCCTGCGGCGCGAGGATGAGGACACGGTGTTCCAGCCGGTCAGGCGGCGTCATCGGAAGCGACCATCATCGGGGTCGAGCCCCGGTAAGTCGGCAGGCCGGTCAGCACACCCTCGAACCCTTCCAGCGCGTCCCCGATTTCGACGCCGTCCGTTCCCAGCACCAGTTCATGAATGGTCAGGGCGTGGTTCGCGGTCCGGTTCTTGGACACCGTGACCGCACGCCGCAGCTTGCCGCCGGATTCGAAGAAGCGCAGCAGCATGGTCGAGTCGGCGAGATAGCTGAGGTCGACGTCGCGGAAGACTTCCCCGACCACGCCGTGCTCGCCCAGGATCAGGGCGGTCGTCACCCCCTGCTGGTTCAGGTAGGCCAGCAGTTCGTGCATCTGCAGCACCAGGAACTGTTCGCCCGGCATCGCCTGCAGGTAGGCGTTCAGGCTGTCGATCGCGATGAAGGCGGCCTTGTCGATCTCCACGGCGTCGCGCAGCATCTGCGCGAACTGGCCGGGCGCGAGTTCGGCGGGATCGATGTGGCGCACCGCCAGCAAGCCGCTGTCCAGGTGCGGACGCAGGTCGAGGTTCAGGGCCTTGGCACGGGCGAAGAAAGTGGCCAGGCCCTCGTCGAACAGGTAGTAGGCCGCCTTTTCGCCACGCTCCAGGGCCGACAGCATGCAACGCACCACGACGGTCGTCTTGCCGACGCCGGACGGGCCGACGAACAGGGTGTTGGTGCCCGCCACCAGGCCGCCACCGAACAAGGCGTCGAGGCCGGGCGAACCGGTGGAGCGCGTCTGCAGGTCCAGCGCCCTGACGTGTTCCGACGCCACCAGGCGCGGGAAGATCTGGATGCCGCCGGTCTCCAGCACGTAGTCGTGGTAACCGCCGCGGAACTTGATGCCACGCATTTTCATCACGTTGATGCGGCGCCGCTCCCTGCCGAATTCCTTGGCCAGTTGCTCCAGGCTGATGACGCCATGGGCGATGCTGTGCAGGTGCTGGTCCGACTGGCTGGTCTTGTCGTCGAGCATCAGCACGGTGCATGCGCGCGACGCGAAAAACTGCTTCAGCGCCAGGATCTGGCGGCGATAACGCAAGGGATTCTGCGCGAGCAGGCGCATCTCGGACAGGCTGTCGAACACCACGCGCGACGGCGACAGCTTGTCGACCTGCTCCATCACCCCGCGGGTGGTCTCGCCGAGTTCGATTTCCGCCGGATGCAGGATCGATTGCTGTGCCTCCGGGTCGAGCGCCTCGTCGCTGGCGAGTTCGAAAATCGACAGGCCGTCGAGCGACCAGCCATGGCTTTCCGCGACCGCATCGAGTTCATCCGCCGTTTCCGACAAGGTGATGTAAAGCCCGCATTCGCCCCTGGCCACGCCATCGAGCAGGAATTGCATGCCGAGCGTGGTCTTGCCGGTGCCGGGCGTGCCCTCGACCAGGTAGACGCGCTCCGCGGTCAGGCCGCCGCCCAGGATATCGTCGAGGCCCGGTATGCCCGTGGAAATGCGGCGGGTCGGCTTGCGCTGGGCTCTGCGGGAAACGGGTGCTTCTTGCATACGGGGATATCCGGTAAAAAGGTCGTGGGTCAGACAGCTACCCTGCATTATAAAGGCAATCAAACCGGCCGCCGCGGCGCCGGGCCGCGCGCCTATCCTGTATCGTAGGTGGCAAAAGCAAGCTTTCCAGGTGAACGAGCATGAAGCGAAAAGCGAATCCGGCGCAGGCATCGACGTCCCAGCTCGAACTTCCGCTCGGCCGGCAAGAGGCCGCACATGACCTGACCTACTACATTGGTCTCGGCAAGGTCTTCGCGACCTACCACAAGCGCTGGCCGACCGTGGCGTCGAGCCGCGAAGAGTTCAGGGCGGCGCGCGTGCACGACTACGATGGCCAGCGCATCGACCGCGAACTGCGCTTCCCGGCGCCGGCCCTCGAAGCCGACCCGGCCTACCAGGCGCTGCGCGAGCGCTGCCTGGCCGACGGCATGGCGGACGGCGTCAGCCTGGACGCCCTCGACCCGCGCTATCGCACGGTCCTGGGCGAACAGGGTATCGCCGGCCTGTTCGAGTCCATCGTGCTGCCGCGTGCGGACAGCCCGGGCGCGGTGCGCTACGCCACCGGCGTGCCGGCGCACGGACCCGGCGAGCTCACCCTGCACATCGGGGACACGATACGCGCCCGGGCGCTCGCGCTGGCGGCGCTGGATCCCGATGACGTGCGGGTATTTGCCGCCGCGTTTTCGGTGCGCGTGCAGGCCAGCGAGGAGCTGAAGGACTTCATCGACCGCGTCGGCATATGCGGCCCGGCCGTGGTCGAGCACCTGGCCGACGACTACCTGCTCGAGGCCAGCGACGACGGCAGCCTGTTCCTCAGGTGCCAGGTGCACGCGGGCCGCCGTTACGCCGGCAAGTTCGACGCCGGGCGCCTGGCGCGCAAGCTCGCGGCCGTGTACGGCGCCGATCCCATGCTGGCCGGCCTGCGCGCCAGCGCCCCGCCCGAGCGCCCAACCTTGCCCACCCTCCCGGCCACGCCCGCGCCGCACAGCGACGAGGAACTGCGCGAACAGCTGGCCGCGCTCGAACCCGAAGGCCAGGGCCTGAACCTGCCGATCCAGGACTTGAGCCGGTTCGCCGACATCCGGCGCATGCTGGAGCAGGCCGGCGGCATATTCAGCGCGCACCGGCAGCGCTTCGAATTCGAAGACGAGGTCGATCCGGCCGGCGTGATCGAGCGGCTGCTCAGCGGCGGCGCGCCGTAGCGCGGCGCCGGGCCGGGGCCGGGCCTGCGCCACCGAAAAAGTCGGGCTGGACCGGCTCTGGGCTTGGTGCCGGCGGCTCGGCCGCTGGCACCGGTACCGGCGTGGCCAGGTCTTCCGCCTCGCTCGCCGGCGCCGGCGTGCCGGTGTCGAAAGGATCGATCACGGCCGCCAGGGTGTCGGTGTAAGCCAGTACGTCGTCGAGGATCGCGCCGGCCGCGGGATCGACCGGTTCGCCTTCGCCCGCCAGCCGGCGCCGGCACGCCACCACCGATGCGCGCACCGCCGCCACCGTGCGGCTGCCGCAATCGCCCGTGACCAGCTTGCCGTAGCGGTACTCTTCCCACTTGTCCTGTTCGCGCCGGGACAGCGCCTGCGGATAATGGCGCGCTTTGTAGCGCAGGAACAGCGCAGGGAGCCTGGGGTCGCCGAATTCCGGTTCGACGGCCGCCAGGTTGGCCGGATCCATGGTGCGCAGCATGTCCAGCGCGCGCCGATCCGCATTGCCGACGAAGCCCGCGTACAGCGCCTGCTCGGGATCGCACTCGGGTGCGGGGCGGTCGAACGCCGCCTGCAGCAGCCGCGGCAGGTCGACCGTTTCCAGCACGCCCAGCATGACCGGCACCCTGGCGAGCGCGGCCCCGACGTCGACATCGAGTTCGGCAGCCCGTTCGCGCGACAGCACGTTCAGGTTCTGGAACACCGCCGGCGACTGGTTCGCGGCGATGCAGGCAAGCGGGATGGGCTCGACGTCCTCGGCACCTTCCCCCATGCCGGTCACCAGCCGCCTGCGCAGGGTTTCCGCGTCGATATCGACCAGCTGGCGCGGGTCCTTCGACAAGTCCCAGGCAATGACCTCGTTGCGGTTGACCGGGTGCTGGGCGAGCGGCAGCATGATGCGCACGCCGGCCGACTGTGCGGTATTGCGCCCGACGTGGATGAAGGGCTTGTGCAGCGCCACATCCATTTCGCGCAGCGCCACATTCTTGTCGAGCATCGAGAAGCAGTGCGCATACAGGCGCGGCTGGCGTTCCCGGATGCGCCGCGCCAGGGACAGGGTGGCGTAGACGTCGGACAGGGCGTCGTGCGCCGATTCGTGCAGCAGCCCGTTCGCCGCGCTCATGCGCGCCAGCTTGAAGGACACCTTGCCCCCTTCGTCGCGTGGCCACTCGAGCGTTTCGGGGCGCAGCGCGTAGGTGGCCCGCACCAGCTGCAGCAGGTCCCAACGGCCGCATCCATCCTTCCATTCGCGGCCGTAAGGGTCCATCAGATTGCGCCACAACATGAAGCGGGTGATCTCGTCGTCGAAGGCGATCGAGTTGTAGCCGAAGCTGATCGTGCCCGGCATGGCGAGCTCGCGGTGGACGGCATCGACGAAGCGCAGTTCGGGCAAGCCCACCTCCTGGCAGAAGCGGGGCGTGATGCCGTTCACGAGGCAGGCCTCGGGGTCGGGCAGGTGATCCGGGGTCGGCTGGCAATGCAGGGTGGTGGGATTGCCGACGATCTCGAGATCCAGGTCGGTACGGACGCACGCGAACTGGACGGGACGGTCGCGGACCGGATCCGTGCCCGTCGTCTCGAAGTCGAAGACCAATAGGGTGTTCATACGCGCTCGCTGTGGATCGACACGCGGCCATTATAGGCCGGGGTGGCGCCCTGGCGGTGCACGCCCGGGCAGGTCCGGCCTGCCTCGGTGCAGCAGCGCACCGAGGGCCCGTAGACAAGCGCGTATCGTCGCCATGTCAACTCTCCGATTGGATCTCGCATGGAAAAATACAAAGCAGCTGTCGTGGGTGGATTGGTCGCCGGCGTGCTGACGACCGCCGTCATGACCCTGGGCCGCAAGAGCGGCCTCCTGACCAAGACGCTCGACCGCGATGCCGTCGACTGGATCGACAGGGTGACGGGCTCGCGCGCCGTGATCGGCGACGCCGGCACCAGCGCGGTGGAATTCGTGAATCACCTCGGCGCCTCGGCAGCCTTCGGCGCCGCCCTGCCGGTGCTGCGCCAGGCCGCACCCGACCTGTCGCCGGCCGTCCTCGGCACCTTGTACGGGACCGCGCTGTACGCCGTGAATATCGGCGGCATCGCGCCCGTGCTCGGCATCACCGAGGGCGAATTCGAAGCGGGGCCGCGCAAGGCCGCCGAGCGCTGGGCGATCCACGTGCTGCAGGCGGTCGTCACCGCGCTCGTCGCCGAGCGCCTGGCCGATGACTGAAGAGGCGGCCGGCCACGGCCCGGCCGGGCCGCAGGCAGCGCCGGGCGCCTGGCGGTTCCCGACCGTGTTCCGGCCGGACCGCCTCTCGATCGGCCTCGTCATGCCGATGACCGAGGCCATCGTGCGGACACCCGATCCGGCGCGGCAGTTCGCACACGCGGCGCTGGCGGACCGCCTCGGCTTTGCCGCGCTGTGGGTACGCGACGTGCCGCTCAACGCGCCGGGCTATCCCGACCCGGTCGGCCACCTCGACCCCTGGGTGCACCTGGGCGCGCTGGCTGCGCTGACCACGAGGATCGCGCTGGTCACCGGTGCGATCGTGTCGCCGCTGCGGCATCCCTTGCATGTAGCGAAAGGGGCGATGTCCGCCGACGTGGTGTCGCGTGGCCGCCTGATCCTGGGCCTGGGCTCGGGCGACCGGCCACTCGAATTCGCCGCGTTCGAACAGGGGTACGCGGAGCGGGCGCGGCATTTTCGGCGCGATTGGGAACGCATTGCCGCCGCGCTGAAGCGTCCATCGCGCATCCTGTTCGAGGGCGGCGACGCCCAGGAAGAGTTCGAGATGCGCCCCGGCCCCACCTACGGCAGCGTGCCAATGCTGACCGTCGGCAGCGCCCAGCAGACGCTCGAGTGGATCGCGCGCAATGCCGACGGCTGGGTGACCTACCACCGGCCGCTCGAGGTCCAGCGGGGACGCTACACCTTATGGCGAAACGCCGTGGACCGGGTCGCGGCCGGCCAGGTCCGCTCCTTTTCATCGGCGTTCAACCTGCGCCTGGACGAAGATCCCGGCGCGCCGCCCGAAGCCATTGCGCTCGGTTACCGCCTGGGCCGCAAGGCGCTCATCGCCATGCTCGAACAGCACCGCGACATGGGCGTGCACCACGTCATGTTCAATCTGACCGAGACCGGGCGTCCGGTCGACCAGGTCCTGGAAGAACTGGGGCGTGATGTGCTGCCCCTGTTCCATCGCGATTGAAGAAGAATCACGAGCCGACCGGTCGAAACAATATAAAATTTTTGTAGACGACTGGTCTACTGGATGTTATGGTGGACTCGTCGCTACAGAAGACACCTGACGCCTCTCTCGCCGGCCCATGATGTTCGGCCAAGTTCGAGACGACCGGTCTAATTGAAAGTACGTTTATTGGAGAAATACCATGAAAAAAGTCCTGATGGTCCTGACCTCGCACGATCAGCTCGGCAACACCGGCCGCAAGACCGGCTTCTGGCTCGAAGAGCTGGCCGCGCCCTACTACGCCTTCAAGGATGCCGGTGCCGAGATCGTGCTCGCTTCGCCGCTGGGTGGCCAGCCGCCGCTCGATCCAAAGAGCAACGAGCCCTTGTTCCAGACCGACCTGACGCGCCGCTTCGAGGGCGACGCCGCCGCCACCGCGCAGCTGGCCACGACCCTGCGCCTGGACAGCATCGACCAGGCCGATTTCGACACCGTGTTCTATCCCGGCGGCCATGGCCCGCTGTGGGACCTGGCCGAAGACCGGCACTCGATCGCGCTGATCGAATCCTTCCTGGCGGCGAACAAGCCGGTCGCCCTCGTCTGCCACGCACCGGGCGTGCTGCGCCACGTTAAAACGCCAGCTGGGCGGCCGCTGGTCGAAGGCAAGCAGGTGACGGGCTTCACCAATACCGAAGAGGAAGGCGTCGGCTTGACCCAGGTGGTGCCCTTCCTGGTCGAAGACGAGCTCAAGGCCAAGGGCGGCGTGTACTCCAAGGGGCCGGACTGGGGCTCGTACGTCGTGCGCGACGGCCTGTTGATCACCGGTCAGAACCCGGCATCGTCGGCGGAAACCGCGGCACTGCTGCTCACGCAGCTGGCCTGAAATCTAGCCGACTGGTCTAATCAAAGCTATAGTGCGCCCATGGCCAAAGCACATACCAATGCGTCATCCGACGTGCGCGACAACATCATTGCAGTGGGACAGCGCATCATGTCCGGCAAGGGGTTCTCGGCCGTCGGATTGAACGAAATCCTGAGCGAAGCAAAGGTGCCGAAAGGCTCCTTCTACCACTACTTCGATTCGAAGGATGCATTCGGCGAGGCATTGCTGTCGAGCTACTTCGAAGACTACCTGGCGGACCTGGATGCGCGCGCCGTCCTGGACGGGGGTACGGCGGCGATCATCGCGAGGCTGGGTGCAGCGATCGAAGGCGGCGTCGACGAAGGCTCGCTGGCCATCGACGACACCCCGGAACAGGTGGCGCAAACCCTGTACCAGCTCTGGCTCGGCGCCAGCGTCATGGTCAAGATCGTGCGCGGCACCGGCCCCTTCGACTCGGCCATGGCCGTCACGCGTCACATGCTGCACCTGGCCCATCATGAATGACGGGTGCCCGCCGGAATTCATGTCAGCCTGATCGCGGACCTTCAGGTTTTTGCAGGATCGGGATTGCCAGGCTTTCGATCCTGTTCCCAGCCTCCGCCGAGCGCCTTGTACAAGGACACCGTCGCCTGCAGGCGCCGCAGTTTCAACAAGCCCATGTCGTTCTGAACGTCCGAGAGCGCGCGCTGGGTGTCGAGCACCGTCATGAAATCCTCGGCCCCGGCCTTGTAGCGGATTTCCGCCAGATCGTAGGCCTGGCGCGCCTGCTCCAACTCGAGCGTCTTCAGGCGCTGCTGCTCATCCAGGCTGTGCACCTGGCCCAGCGCCGTATCGACTTCCGACAAGGCTGAAATCACGGTCGCGCGATAGGCCTGCACCAGTTCCTGCTTGCGGGCGATGGCGAGGTCGCGTTCCCGCTTCAGCCGCCCGCCATCGAAGATCGGCGCGAACAGCGAAGTACTGACATTCGCGACCAAGTTCGGCGCGTTCAGCAGCGACAGCAAGGCGCTGCTTTGCATGCCCATCGCGCCGGTCAGGCTAATGCTGGGGAACAGGTTGGCGCGGGCGACGGCGACGTTGGCATTGGCGGCGGCCAGGTCGGCCTCGGCGCGGCGGATATCGGGCCGGCGCGCCAGCAGTTCGGACGGCAAGCCCGGGGACACCTCGGGCAAGGTGATCGTGTCCAGCCCCTGCGGGCCGACCGAGAAGGTCTGCGGCGCCTTGCCGAGCAGGATCGCCAGCGCCGCCTGCGCTTCACGCTCCTGCTGCATCAGGTCGGGCAGGTTCGATTTCTGCTGCGCGACGGCGGAGCGCTGGCGTGCCAGGTCGAGCGACGAGGCTGCGCCCGCAGTCTTTTGTGCCTCGACCAGGGCCAGGACATGCTCGGCATTCTTGACGTGCTCGCGCGCGACGGCCAGCCGGTCATGCAGCGACAGCACCTGCAGGTAGGTCGAGACGATGCCGCTGGTGACCGTCAATGCGACAACCTGGCGATCGAAACGGTTGGCCTCGAGCGACGCTTGCGCAGACGCCACGCTCGCCTTGTTCTTGCCCCAGAAATCGACTTCGTAGGACACCTGCACGGCACTGCTGGCGGAGCTGTTCGCGCTGCCGCCGCCAATCGGCACATCGCGGCTGGCGCCACTCGAAAAACTGGCAGTCGGCAGCAGCGACACGCCGGCAATCCGCGCCCCGGCCTCGGCCTGCCGCACGCGCGCGAGTGCGCCCGCGAGCTCCAAGTTGCCGGACTGGCCTTCGTCGACCAGCCGCGTCAATTCGGGGCTGCCGAAACGTTGCCACCAGTTCTTGTCGGGCCATGCCTGGTGGTCCGGCGTAGCGGCGGCCGTCCAGCCCGCGGGCAGCTCGACCCTGGGCGGCGCCTCCGCGACCGGGGCACGGCTGGCGCATCCGGCCAGTGCCGCGCAAGCCAGACCGGACAGCAATGTCAGCTTCAAGATGCGATCCCTCATCGTCTTGCCTCAAGAACCAGATGCCGCGGGCGGCTTCGTGCCAAGGTTCGCAGCAACCGGCGCGCGTAGCCCATCGGGCACCGGGCCGACCAGCACCTTGTCGCCGGCGTCGAGGCCGGACAGGATCTGGGCCTGTTTCGCATTGCGCATGCCCACCTTCACCTTGCGGGTACTCACGTGCTGGCCGGCGTCGACCACGTTGACCTCGACCAGGCCGTCCTCGCCCGGCTCGCCCAGGCCTTTGGCCGGCAGCAGCACGGTATCGCGCGCCTGCGCGACGATGAACTGCACCTGCGCACTCATGCCGCTCATCAGTTCGCGATCCGGATTCCTGACCTCGAACAGGACCGTATAGAAAGCCTGCTTGCCCTGCTCACCCGTGCCGTCGGCGGGGATCGGAATCACCTGGCGCAGCTTGCCCGACCAGTGCTTGCCGGGATAGCCGGGAGTCGTGAAACTCGCTGCCATGCCGGGCCGCAAGCGCGTCACATCGTTTTCCGCGACGCGCGCGGCCACCGTCATGTCCGACAGGTCGGCAATCCGGAGCAAGGCCGCGGCCGGTTGCGCGGCGCTGACCATTTGCCCCGCGCGCACGGCCAGCGACACCACGGTGCCCGCGATCGGCGACTTGACCAGGGTCTTCTGGCGCGCCTCCTCGTCGATTTTCAGGGTGGCTTCCAGTTCGCGGATCTGGGCCGTAATCGCATCGACGCGCGCGCTGGCCGACGACGCGTTCATCCGCGCCGATTCGAAGGCTTCCTCGCGGGTCGCGTTCTGCGCTTTCAACTGGGTCTGGCGCTTGAACTGGAGTTGGGCGAATTCGAGTTGCGCGCGCTGGTCAGCCAGGTCCGCCTGCATCCGGGCCATCTGGGCGCGGTTGCTCTCGAGCTTGGTGGGTTGCTGGGTCGGCGTGATTTCGAGCAGGGACTGGTCCGCGTGGACCGTGTCGCCAATGCCGATCGCCACTTCTTTCACCTGTCCGCCGATCTGGGCGTAGACGTCGGCCCACTTGTGCAGCTGCAGCTTGCCGGCCGCGTTGACAGTGTCCTGGATGTCGCCGCGCTGGGCGGTGACCGTGTCGAGCTTGAGTGGTGCGGCGGGCGCCGCGGGCGGTGCTGGCCTGGTCGTTTGTGCAAAGACCGCGGGCGCGCCCAGCATGGCGGCCAGGGCAAGCAGGATCGCTGCCGCGTTACGGGATGATGCGCGGCGCGCGCGATCGGCCAAGGGGGATGTTCTTTCTTGTTGATCAGCAGCCATGGGACGACATCATAAAAATGACGAGTATACACATACTGGCCGGCAGTCGAGCGCTTTGTGACTCGTTGCGTGGTGCCCGGGTCTGGTACGGGTTCGGAAAGCAAAAAACCCCGCCAGGATCACCTAACGGGGTTTTGCTTACTGCTATTAATTAGCCTGACGATAACCTACTTTCACACTGGTTGCAGCACTATCATCGGCGCAAAGTCGTTTCACGGTCCTGTTCGGGATGGGAAGGGGTGGTACCGACTTGCTATGGTCATCAGGCATAA
>Ga0265797_10006805_pt1 | contig 15972 bp, 10 predicted proteins | sample P2T30metagenome_FD_192433 | JGI IMG/M metagenome (GOLD analysis project Ga0265797, IMG submission 192433) | Plant litter microbial communities from East Loma Ridge, Irvine, California - P2 T30 | ecosystem: Environmental > Terrestrial > Plant litter > Unclassified | place: USA: California... | reverse complement strand
GAGCTTCAAGATGGTGAACTGGTGAGTGGTGAGGTAGTGAGCGGTGAACTAGTGAGTACGGTTGTCCTTGCGAGCGAAGCGCAGCAGTCGCATCAGCACGAGTTGCACACAAGCTTTGCGAGCTCCAAATAGGTGCGATTGCTGCGCTAGGCTCGCAAGGACAACCGTACTCGCCAGTTCACCAACTCACCTCACTCGCTACTCAGCTTATAGCCAACACCATACATGGTGCGAATGTAATTATCCGCGCCCTTGTCCTGTAGTTTCCGGCGTAGGTTTTTTAGGTGCGTATAGATGAAGTCGAACGAGTCGGCGGTGTCTACGGTATCACCGCAGAGGTGTTCGGCGATGGCTTCTTTGGTGAGAATACGGCCGGGGTTGGCTAGCAAGTAGAGCAGCAGGTCGTACTCCTTGCGGGTGAGGGGCACGGACTCGCCGCGCACCAGCACCTCGGCTTGCTCGGGCCACACCAGCAGGTCGCGAAACACGATGTGGTGCTGCCCCTGAAACTGCCGCCGCCGGATAATGGCGCGCAGCCGGGCATTGAGCTCCGAGAGGTGAAAGGGCTTGATGAGGTAGTCATCGGCCCCGAGGTCAAGGCCGGCGACCTTGTCTTCGATGGCATCGCGAGCCGTAATGATGAGCACGCCAGCCGTAGAGCCATCGGCCTTGAGAGCTCGTAGCAAGTCGAGACCATTGCCATCGGGCAGCGTCAAGTCGAGCAGGATGCAATCGTAGCTGTAGAGCTTTATTTTTTCGTAGGCCTGGTCGAAGCCAGGGGCTACTTCGACCACGTAGCCACCTTGGCGCAACGCTTCGAGCAGGGTGCTGCGCAGGGCGGGTTCGTCTTCGACTAAAAGTAATTTCATGGTAGAGAGGGAAGTACCAGCGCTAAAAACGGCAGGTATTCTGAAGGCTTTCTGGAGCCGACTCCGCTACCACGACCTTATCAGTTCAGAAGCCTCTGATTGTAGGCTATCCTAGTAATTCAGGTAAAATTTGCGGTTGCTTCACCGCTACTTACTATTTGGGCCGCCACGTGAGGGTGAGGCCCGGTGTACTACCAAAGAAGGTGGGGGCCACGCCCACATCGCGCCCAATGGCCTTACGGCCCCAGCGGTTGCGGTGCGTGAGGTAAGCCAAGTGGGCCGACAAAATACCGAAGCCGGCGCCCGCCACCACATCGCTCTGCCAGTGTTTGTCCACTATCATGCGCAGGCCGGCCACGCTCGTGGCAATGGCGTAGGCACCCACGCCATACCACTGGCTTTTGTCTCTGAACTCGGTGTGCACGATACTGGCCGCCAAAAATGCCTGCGCCGTGTGCCCCGACGGAAACGACAGGTTATCGGAGCCATCGGGCCGCTCCTCCTTGCTGAGCGCCTTCACAATAAAGGTACTGCTCAGCATAATAGCTTCACTTTTGGCTATAACCAGCAAAACGTTGATGCGGTCGTTGCGCGACTCGACGCCGGCCAGCGCCACTGCGCCCAGCTCTAGGTAAGGCGCGAAAATGAGGTAATCGGCAATGCGGCTATTGTTCTTTGGAAACAGCCGGTGAATGTCGCGTTGCGCCTCCTGGTTGGTGTAGAAGCCGCCGCCGTTGAAGGTGTAGGCCCCGTAGCCAATGAGCAACGTAGGCACCGCCAATGCCTTAAAAGCCTTGCTTTTGAAGAACGGTTTTTTGTCGGGCGTGGGTACCCCGGCGGGGTTTTCGTATTTGCGGGTGGTATCGGCGGCGGCCGGCTGAGTTGGGTTTAGCGGTACTTGGGCGTGCGCAGTGGGGGCGAGGCCCAGCCACAAACTCACAGCCAATGCCCCAATTACGCGCCGCGAATACGTGGCCGGCGCTGCGAAATAGGTAAGAAAATGCCTCATGGGTAACACTACGGTAAAATAGCAAACCTAGCCCGTCATTCTGGCGAAAAACTACGGCGCAACTTGTCAGACCCCTATTTTGGTCTACCTACTATGCATAAGCAAGGCTTTACGCAGGTTTCCGGGCCCTCGTTTTTCCAGTAAGCTGGCCTGCGGCCCTTTATCTGCTTGTGTGGCCAACCGCTGACACAATGCACGCGCCTAAGAAGCTGTTTGATTTAGTAAAACACTGTAAAAGGCGTTTGCCATTGCGAGCAGAGCAAAGCAATGGCACCTAAGCGGCGTGCTCAATAAGTGCGGCTGCTTTGCTCTGCTCGCAATGACAAACGCCTTTTTTGCTAGTCTCTAATCAATAAAAAAGCCACCAGCAATGCTGGTGGCTCTTCGAATTCAGCACTTCTAACTTATCAGTAGCACGTCCCGGCTACCTGACATCTATAAATTGGATAATTTTTATGATACGTTAAAATAAAATATTTTTCAAACAGAAACAAGAATATCTTGCCATTGTCCAACTACGATGTCCCCACATCTACTTTTTTAACTTTTCACTTCTTAATAATGCAATAATTTTGGTGGCTGAATCCGTTGCAAAACTAAGGTAATAAGTTGTAAAAATACAAAAATAATTGCACTTTTTTATTTAATATAGTTTTTTATTACTGACACACAGCTTACTATATTTAATATGGTTGTGTTTGGTGCATTTTCAGCATAGTTCAAAGTCGTACGCACAACGCCTCTTGAATCCAAAAAAGCCGGTTTTTAGCTCGCCTCCAATGTGCTTTGCCTGCTAAAACAGCACCTCGCGCTCCACAGCGTTGAAGCATAGCGAAGTGGTAAGAATGGGTTGATAGGCTTGCTGCGCAATGGCCGTTGGGGGCAGGCAGCGTGGGGTGGGCATGGGAAGCGAACTAGCAGTTGCCCCGACTAGCGTGCTGGTAAACTACCGAGACCAGAAGTGCCTGAAACAGAAGCATAGCGGCTGAGCCTTTCAGGACACTACATCGTTGCAAATCAGTAGAAACTACTGATTTAGCGCGGGCCAAGCTTGAGCCTACGTATATGACGCAAAAAGAGCCCGTATTAGTTGGTAATTATGGCCAAAAAAGGTGGTTTTAGGCAAAAAGGGCTGTTCCTTCAACTATTCGCACCGTTAGAGGAACTCAACAGCGCTTTTCTACCCATTTTCCCCTGCTTCTTATGGATACCAACCAAACGACATCGCGTAAGTCACCGCCTGCACTCACGGCGAACGACACTTCTACAAAAGCCACTGTTAAAACCCGCCCGGCGGCCCGCGTCGGCGATGGCAATCGCCGACGCGGCTTCGCCAGCATGGACCCTGCTCTACAACGCCGCCTGGCGGTTGAGGGCGGCAAAGCTTCGCACGTGAGCGGCCGGGGCCACAAGTGGACGGCCGAGGAGGCCCGGGAAGCTGGCCGCAAAGGTGGCCTCATCAGCCGCCGCAAGCCGGCTTCCAACAACGCTAAATAGTTATTCGATACCCTATCTATCGCTATGAGACAGCTCAGGGCCACCCGTCGCACGACGTGGTGGCCCTTTTTTAGTGAGCTGGCGCAGTGAGTGGCCACCGAAGGCCTTTGCGCACGCCTACCCAGCCCGACCAAGGCTTGACTTTACCTATTTTGATAATCTACTTGGCCACTGGCATTAGGCCCCATCACCTATTTATGGGCTGAGGCTACTACAGCGCTGAGTATGTCTTAAACAGCCAGATGCCGCGCCAGCCCGTGCCCGTCGGGTCGGGCTCTTGGCGAGTTGCCCACGGGTCGTGCGCCAACACGCCATTGGTGCGAGCGGTATTTCGACATTCCCTTTCCAGATTGGGTAGGTAGCCGCGATTGACGGGCGGTGGGTGGCGGCTGGGCTGGCTACATTTTCTCTGCTTTCTCTTTCGCCGCTCTGCCGCAGCCCGTGCGCGTTTGGCCCAGTTGCGCAGCCTAATCTGCTACCGCCTTTGCGCGTGTAGTGAGCTACACGCTTAGTCATAGCAACTATTTCACTGCCTGCACACTAGAGGGCATGTCACAATTGGGCACTATTCTTAGCCAGATACGCTAGAAGCGAACTACTTCATCATAAGTACATCAGCATTTACTGCGAGCTTATGAGGTTGTAAAACACGTTGGTAATTCACTGAATACTAGGATTTATTTAATAAGCATTAAGTAGTATGCATGTCTTGATTTAAAGCACTTTGTCCTTTTAAAAGGCATGGGCGGCGTGTTGCTTTACCACCGCACTCACTGACCGGAGGCATTTCTCTTCCTTATTCCTTTTTACCCATGTTTTCTAAACTTTTACAAGCCACCAGGGGCCTTGTGTTCCTTGGACTTCTCACCAGTGCTTCGACGGCTGCTGCGCAGGAGTATTACGACTATTACGGTGGCAAGCGCGTGGAGTTCCATGCGGCTACCGACAAGCTGGTAGTAAAATTTGCTAATCCAGAAAAGGCCTTGAGCCGCAGCAAGGCCCTGACTGGCCTGCAACGGCTAGCAGCAGTTCAGGATTTTGAGTTAACCTCTATTCCTGGTATTGCTTTCGTGAACTTGCGAGGTAGCGCAACGAAAGCCGCCGCTTCGCAAGCCCTGAAGGCACTGAGCGAGGAAGCCGACATTGTCTCTTCATCACCCGTACTGCTCACGGAAAGCGGACAAGCTATGGGGGCCTATACCGATGAGGTAGTGGTAGCCCTAAAATCGGCCAAGACGAAGGCTGCAATGCTGGCGCTGGCCGAGAGCATAGGGGCTAAATTAGTCCGCCCCTATGAGTTCGATGCACAGACTTATATTTTGTCGGTTGATAAAGCGAAAAGCACGGCCCTGCTAGTAGCCAATAAGCTTACCGAGTCTGGTATCGTAAAGTATGCTCAGCCCAACTACTTGCTGTACATAGCTAAAGCCACCAGCGACCCTTACTACTCGCGGCAGTGGGCCATCGAGAATACTGGCAACAACAGCTCGCCTACTGGCACCGCCGGGGCCGATATGAAAGTGTACCAGGCTTGGCAAGCCAGCGGCTGGCATTCCGGCAATGGCATTAAGGTCGCCATCGTAGACGATGGGGTAGACTTGACTCATCCCGACCTGGCAGCTGCCCTGAATCCTGGCTTCGATGCAATGGGAGGTGGTACCAACGGCGGCCCCAGTGGCAATGATGCCCACGGTACGGCCTGCGCTGGCGAGGTAGTCTCTATTGCCAACAATAACATCGGCACGGCGGGCGTTGCCTACAACTCCAAAGTAGTGCCGGTGCGGGTGTACGTAGACACCAGTTCGCCTTACGACCTAACGGTAGCTACGTACTGCGCCGGAGGCATCGATTGGGCGTGGCAGGGCAACCGCTCCGACGTTATTAGCTGCTCTTGGCAAATGTTTACCGGGCAGAACCTTATTGCCGATGCTGTGCATCGGGCCGTAACGCAAGGCCGCAATTACTCTGGCACGCCCCTGGGTTGCGTAGTACTGGCAGCAGCAGGCAACGGCAACAGCACTACCCTTAGCTTTCCGGCCAGCCTTAGCGAAGTAGTAGCCGTGGGCGCTTCCTCCATGTGCGACCAACGCAAGTCGCCCTCTTCCTGCGATGGGGAAAACTGGTGGGGTAGCAACTACGGCACTGGCCTGGATGTAATGGCTCCTGGAGTAAAAGTGTATACTACTGATATTCAAGGCGCAGCCGGATATAATAATGGGAGCACTGGCATGGATAGCAATTACCTCAACGATTTCAACGGCACTTCCTCGGCAACCCCTTATGCGGCATCGGTTACGGCACTCATCATCGGCTGTAACAACTCGTTAACCCAGGCTCAAGCCCGTGGCATTCTGGAGGCAACGACCAATAAGGCGGGTGGCTACGCGTACACGACGGGCGCCGGCGAGCGCGCCGACCTAACCTGGAATACGGAGATGGGCTACGGCCGCATCAACGCGTACCAGGCTGTTCTGCAAGCGCGCCAGACCTGTACGGCACAAGGCGTAGCTGGTCCCGCAGCTATTTGCTCTGGTAATGCCACCTATACGGTGCAAAGCCCACCAAACAACACCACCTTTACCTGGAGTTCTTCAGACCCGTCCATTGCCACTATTGATGCTACTACTGGCGTAGCTACTGCCGTGGGCATGGGCAGTGTAACCTTCACCGCTAGTGGCATTTCGCCCTGTGGGTGGGGCGTATCCGTAAGCAAGCAGGTAGAAATTGGAGGCCCACAAGGCACGTATGCCTACGTCGATTTTGAAGACCCGTGCGTGGCTATAGTCAACATGGTGGTGCCTAACTACAATCCGGCATTTACTTACAGAGTCAGAGGCAGTGGCATCACGGCCATTCCCAGTACCCTGACCTCGCCTAATTTCCGCCTCAAAGCAGGCGGTGGCGCACAGGGCCGCACCTTTGGCTACACCATTACGGTGACGGGCTGTAATGGCACGGATGTATGGTCTGATTATGTAACCATTGGGCAATGTAACGGCCCTACGCCTTATCCCAACTATTTGGCGGCTCCTGCCACTGCTTACCCAAACCCAGTGGCGGAATCGCTTACCCTGCCGGAAGGAGTGACGGAAGCCACCCTGCTTAACAGTCAAGGCCGCGCCGTACAAAAGGCCGATATGTCGGGTCATCTCAACACGCAGGAGTTACCCGATGGGCTCTATAACCTACAGATGCACAAAGATGGCCAGCTCATCAACCAACGCATTCAGGTCAAGCACTAACCTAAACGGTCTGCTTTCTTAAAATTTAAACCCCAACTGGTCAGAGTTGGGGTTTTTTTTGCCTACTCCCGATAGTAGCGGATGGCGTGACAGCTAGAACATTTGCCAACACTCATTTTTAGAGCAGTAACGAAGAACAGCTTCAAGTGGCATGGGGCTTCTACCAGTTCTTCGAGGCCTCAGCGAGTAGCAGGCGGCCGCACTCAGCTTTGTTTGGCAGTTTTGGAACGGTAACTACCATCTCTACCTCAATGCTGGACAATCCTATCGCACATAGGAGGTCCGTAACACCCCTTGCCCCTTGCCGTAGATTGAGCTGGCAACTACAAAAATCCCGAGCTATTACAAGGAAATAAACTACTGATAGTCAACGCATATCCAAGAATAGTATGCGCTTGCAAAAATCAATTGCCAGATGTGCTGATTAGGGAAGTGTGTACCCCTACGTGTGCCCTTGAAAAGCGAAAAGGCCGTTTTCAATTAAGAAAACGGCCTTTTTGGTAGCGGGGACTGGACTCGAACCAGTGACCTTTGGGTTATGAGCCCAACGAGCTACCAACTGCTCCACCCCGCACTGTTTGGTAGTACAAAGGTAAGAAAAGAAGTCGGAGTACCAAGTATTTCTATTAAAAATCCTTGTATCGAGGCGCAGCAGGCTGTTTATCAGTTCTAATACTTTAGCAGGAGCTCACTGAGGCCTCAACCTAAGAATACTTTAAGCGCGGTCGCTAGTGGTTTTTACCAGGTTGATGCCGGCAAAAAAGAAGATAAGACCGACTATAAAGGGTACTACCGAGTTCATTTTGCCGAGGTGCAGGCCGCCCACGCCAAGGAAGCCCATGGCGCCCAGAATGATGCCGATGATACCCAAAATAGTGAGAATGCTGCCGAAAGTGCGTTTTTGGTTCATGAGAAAGAAGGAGAGAAGGTGATGAAAGAGAAGTAGGAGGCGCGCCCAAAGCCGCGCTTTGCCTGATACGGAAATAAGCGCGGTGAAGGATATACGACAAAGCCAAACTCTGCCACTTGGGCGGCGGAAGTTGTAACTTTACTACTCCAATTCGCACCTGGCGGCTAGTATAGTTAGCAGCCGCTACTAAGCCTTTTGCGCTATGTCTCCTAAACGCCCGGCCGCGCTGGCTTTCATTTTCGTTACAATTTTGCTTGATGTTATCGGGCTGGGCATCATTCTCCCGGTCATGCCCAAGCTGATAGAGCAGCTTACGGGTGAGGGCGTAAGCCAAGCGGCTAGATATGGTGGGTACCTGACTTTTGCCTACGCAGCAGCGCAGTTTTTCTTCGCGCCGGTGGTGGGCGGGCTGTCCGACCGCTATGGGCGGCGGCCGGTGCTGCTGGCCTCGCTGCTAGGGCTGGGCTGCGACTACATCTTCCTGGCCCTGGCACCTACGCTAGCCTGGCTGTTTGTGGGGCGCATTATCGCGGGCATCACGGGGGCCAGCTTTACTACGGCCACAGCCTACATCGCCGACGTGAGCACGCCCGAAAAGCGGGCCCAGAATTTTGGGCTGGTAGGGGCGGCTTTTGGGGTTGGCTTCATCATCGGCCCGACGCTGGGCGGACTGCTGGGCAGCTACGGGGCACGGGTGCCCTTTGTGGTGGCGGCCGGGCTAAGCTTGCTCAACTTCCTCTACGGGCTGTTTTTAGTGCCCGAGTCGCTGCCGGCCAGTCAGCGGCGGCCTTTCGAGTGGGGGCGGGCCAATGCCGTAGCCTCGCTGTTGCGCCTGCGCAAATACCCGCAGATACTGGGGCTAGTGCTGGCGCTGGTGCTACTGTACCTGGCGGGCTCGGCCACGCAATCGGTCTGGACGTTCTACACCATCCTCAAGTTTAAGTGGACCGAGCACCTCATCGGCTATTCGCTAGGTGCCGTGGGTGTGGGGGCGCTGGTGGTGCAGGGTGGGCTAGTGCGCGTGCTGCTACCGAAGCTGGGTACGGCGCGCGCCATTGGCATTGGGATGCTGTGCTATCTCGTTGGCTTCATTCTGTTTGCCTTTGCCAGCCAGGGCTGGATGATGTTTGCCATCACGGCCGTTTACTCGCTGGGCGGGCTGGCCGGGCCAGCCATGCAGGGCAGCATTTCGGGGCAGGTACCGCCTTCCGAGCAGGGCGAGCTACAGGGCGCGCTCACCTCACTGGTGAGCGCAACCGGCGTAGTCGGCCCACTCATCATGACAAGTTTATTTGCTTGGTTTACGCGGCCAGCCGCGCCACTTTACTTTCCGGGAATGCCTTTTTTGGCCGGCGCGGTACTCACCTTACTGGCCCTGCTGGTGGCGGCCGGACCGCTACGGCGGCTGCCCGCAGCAATAGCGCCCGCAGTGGCCGAGGTACCCAGCCATTGAGTTTTACTAACTTATTTTTTAGAAATAAAAAAGCCTTCCTGGACCACAGGAAGGCTTTTTTGGCTTTGGGTGTAGCGTAGTCAGCTTAAAACTTAGCTACCTTATTACGAATACTTCGTAGTATTACGAAATATTCGTAATAAGCCTTTATGGAACGCCTCACTCAACCCGAAGAAGACGCCCTGCGTGCCCTCTGGCACACCGGCCCCGCCTTCGTCAAAGATGTGCTCGACCAGCTGCCCGAGCCGCGCCCGCCCTACACCACCCTGGCCAGCACGCTGCGCAACCTGGAGCGCAAGCAGTACCTAACGGCCGAAAAGCTGAGCAATTCCTTCCGCTACACGGCCCTTGTTAGCGCCGAGGACTACCAGCGCCGCTCGCTGGGCACGCTGGTGCGCGAGCACTTCCAAAACTCTTATAAAGAGCTCGTTTCCTTTTTTGCCAAAGAGGAAAAAGTGAGTGCCGAGGACTTGCAGGAAATTATCCGGCTCATCGAAAACCAAAAGCCCGAGTAGCCATGGAAGCTGCCCTGCTCTACTTGCTCAAGGCCCACGTGGTGCTGGCGCTATTCGCGGCCGCATACTACGGGCTGCTGCGCCAGCTCACCTTCTTCCAGTTGAATCGAGTCTTTTTGCTGCTGGCGGTAGTTGTGGCGGTGGGGTATCCGCTGCTGCCTGCCCCCACTGCCCTGGCTGAGGTAGCAGCCCCGCTAGTGCTGCCCCTACCAGGTAGCAGCGGCAGAGCTGTGCTACCCGCCGTGCCCCTGGGCCAGCCAGCCACGCCGTTCCCATGGCTGTTAGTGGGTTTGGGCATCTACGCGGTGGGCAGCGGTTTTTTGGTGCTGCGGCTGCTGGGGCAGTTGCTGAGCTTGGCCCGGTTGCGGCGCGGCGCGCAGCTAGATGTGGTGCTGGGGCAGGCCGTATGGCTGGTGCCTGGCCAGGGCGGAGCATTCTCTTTTGGCACAGACATTTATTTGACCAGCAACACAGTAGCTGACACCGAAAATCTACCCGCTATGCTGGGGCACGAACAGGTACATGTGCGGCAGGCGCATACCCTTGATGTATTGTTGCTGCAACTACTGGTAGCGGTGGCTTGGCTCAATCCGGCGGCCTGGCTATTGCGCCGCGCCGCCCTCGACAACCTCGAATACCTGGCCGACCGCGCCGCCCTGCCCGCCGGCCCCGGCCGCTATGCCTACCTGCGCTGCCTGCTAAGCCAGCAGGTGCAGGCCGTGCCCATACTGGCCCTAGCTTTTCGCTTCACCGTTCCCACCCTCAAAAACCGCATTCTCATGCTTAGCCAACTGCCTTCTTCGCCGCGCCAGCTAGGGCGTTACTTCCTCACTGCGCCGCTGCTGGCCGCCTGCCTGATGGGCCTGGCTGGGCTAGTGGCCTGCGAGCACCAGCAGGCAAGTCAGCCAAACATGCAGGCAAGTCAGCCAAACATGTCAAACATGTCTCCGATTGTCGCTTTGCTTACCAAGACTACGCTCAAGCAGCCCAACGGCCGGCCCATCAATGTGCACTTGTTAAACATTGTGAACTTGAGTGTAGAGCCAGTTAACCGCTACATGTGGCGCCTGCATTCACTTCCTGAAGAGCAGCGGCAAGCCACTCGTGCAGCGGTCGATAGCCTGCTAGCCAGGCGTGACTCCTCAAGGGTGACGCAAGAACAACTGGCCAAGCTGACGGGATTTGCCAGCCTGGAAGAAAAGACAGTATACGATAAAAAATTGTACAACGAACATAAGCTGCTACGCTTGGAAGACCCCGGTTTTTTCCAGATGAGCAAGCAAGACCAACTCGCCGTGCACATGTTCATTCGTGATTATAACCGGCGCACCAACGGGCCGAGCATCACTCCGCAGCCCGGCATATTAAAGTGATGGTCTATTAGGAGCCTGCCCGATGGAAACTACCCTCCTATACCTTTTAAAGGCCAACGTGGTACTAGCCTTGTTCGCAGCCATGTACTACGGGCTGCTGCGCCGGCTCACGTTCTTCCAGCTAAACCGGGCTTTTTTGCTGCTGGCGCTGCTGTTTGCGGCCGTGTACCCGGCCCTGCCCATGCCGGGGCTGCTACCGGCCGAGGCACCAGTGGGGCTACCAACTGCATGGGTGCTGACCGAATTGCCCGCGCCCAACTCCGCCGCTGCTTTGCCAGTAGCGAGCAGCTTCGACTGGGCTGCTATAGCATTGGTGGCGTACGCGGCAGGAGCGGGGCTGCTACTGGCTCGCCTGCTGGTGCAACTACTGGCCCTGGCGCGGTTGCGCCGCGCCGCGCGCCCGGCGGTTACGGCCACTGGCGTGCCTTATCGGGAGCTGCCGGCGCCCGGCGACCCGTTTTCGTTTGGGCGCACCATTTACCTGCACGCCGGGCAGCATTCGGCGGCCGAGCTGGCGGTGGTGCTGGCCCATGAGCAAGCCCACGTGCGCCAGGGCCACACCCTAGACGTGCTGCTGGCGCATCTCGGCACGGCGCTTTTTTGGCCCAGCCCGGCGGCGTGGCTGCTGCGCCGAGCGCTGCTCGACAACCTCGAATACCTGGCCGATGCGGCCACCCTGCGCACCGGCCTCGACCGCCGTGCCTACCAATACTGCCTGTTGCAGCTCAACCGGGGCACGGTGGGGCCGGCGCTGGCCTTACCCTTCACTTTTTTCACCCTCAAAAACCGCGTAGCTATGATGAACACGCCGCTTTCTTCCCGTGGGCAACTCGCCCGCTATTTCCTGGCCGGGCCGCTGGTGATGCTGGCGGCCCTAGGCTACTCGGCCGCCCACGCCCGCGAGGCCGAGCCTAATGAGCTTGGTGCTGCGAGCTTGGCCAGCCTTGCAGCACCCACGCCCAGCACGCCGGTAATGCCAACTGCCCCAGCAGCCACCGCGCTGGCTGCTGCTAAGAAGCCTGCCGAAGAGCCCAAAAAGCCGGCTTTTGCGCTGCCGCAGGCTATTAGCGCTTATTTGACCAGCACTTACCCGCAGGCCAAAATAACTGAAATAGTAAAAGGTAGCCTTACTCCTAATGGTCCTATTGCCTACGTGGTAGCTGTGCGGCAGCAACAGCAAACGCTAAGCCTGTCGTTTGATGCGGCTGGACGGTTTACGGGGGAGCAAAAGCACTATCGGCTTTACAGCCCAACGGGCTCTTTTACCCCGCGCACCCCTGTCAGCCCTACCAAACAGGTAAACGCCCGCCCGACCACAAGCCAACCCATATCCGTTAGCGCCGCCCAAACCGGACCCACGCCGCTCTACTACCTCGATGGCCAAAGTATTACGGAAGCGCAGTTTAGGGAGCTCAAACCAACCGAGATTGCCAGCATTCAGGTGCTGAAAGGGGAGGCGGCGCGCCAGATGGCCGGCGACAAAGGCCGCGATGGTATCCTAGTCATTACGACTGAGGTTAACAAAGGCAGCACGGCGGTGCTAGAGTTCAACCAACGGGTGCAGCGTAGCGTCCCCGTTCGCCCCGAGGCGGGCGCAGTGCTGATTGGTAGCCTGCCCGCCGATGCACTATACTACCTCGACGGCAAGCCCAGCACCAAGCAAGCAATAGAGCAAGTAGACCAAGCCAGCATTGCCAACGTCGATGTGGTGAAAGAACCGGCCAGTATCCAGCGCATACCGGGCCTAGCCGACAGCCCAGCTACTTCGGTTATTCTGCTTACGACCAAGGCCAATGCCGACGCGCCCGCCGTGCGCGCCTTTGCCGACCAGGCCAATTTGGCCTCGGCTTACACCTTCCGCACGGTGGGCTCTTACTTTCTGTGGCCTACTACGCTGGCCTATATCACGAGCCACTACCCCAATGCCCGGCTTGGGGAGGTGAACGAGATGAAGCAAAAAACTACCGGCACGGTGAAATATCAGGTGCAGCTCATCAATGGCAAGCGGCCCTTCTATATCTACTTCTCGCAAAAGCAGGAGCCTTTGAGCGAGTAAAACAAGCTAGCAATCCTTCTTTTTCTTTCTCTGTATCATGCACAATTTTCAATTCAACTCGCCCACTCGCAGCCGCTTTGCCTACGCAGCCGCGCTGTTGCTGCCAATTTCGTGGTGCCTGGCTGGCTGCGAGCAGCAGCAGGCGCTGCCCGTATCTACCACGCCCCTTTCTACCTCACCAGCGCAACCCGACCGCTACTACCTCAATGCGCAGGTTTCGACCAAAGAGGTGATTGAGCAGCTTGACCCCAAAAGCATCGTTCGGATGGACGTGCTGAAAGGCCAGCATGCGGCCGACTACGCCCATGACATGAGCATAAAGGGCGTAGTGCTGGTGCAGACCAAGTAGCCTCGGCCAACCAGCGGCGGCCGGGTGGGGCGCGGGCAATACCCGTGAACTACCCGGCCGTTTCGCGTCGTTGCGGGGAGAAGGTGTAACTTGTTGCGGCGCGGGCCGCTTGGGTTGCGCCCGCCCTTTTGCTTATGACCATGGTAGCGACGCCCCCAGCGGCGGGGACTTCAATCCAGAATTTTCCAGCTTTGGCCCAGGTGCGGGCCGAGCTGGAAGCCTACAAGCGCAAATTTTACCTGAGCCTGCTGGTGCGGGGCAGCCTCGTGGCGGCTGCGCTGCTGCTGAGCTTGTTTGTGGTGTTCAATGCGCTCGAATACTTCCTGTACCTGCCCACGGTAGTGCGGGCGGGCCTGCTATTCAGCTTTTTGGCGCTGGCCGTGTACGCGGTGGGGCGCTGGCTGTGGCAGCCCGTGGCGGCTCTGGCCAACCTGCGCCGTCTGCTCAGCGATGAGCAAGCCGCCCGCCAGGTGGGCGAGCTATTCCCGCAGGTGCAGGACCGCCTCCTGAATGCCCTCCAGCTACAAGGCCAGGCCCGCGACAATGAGTTGCTACTGGCCAGCTTGGAGCAGCGCGCCGCGCAGCTGCAAGGCGTGTCGTTTGCCCAGGGCATCGACATTCCGCAGCAAAGCCGCCCGCTTTGGAAATACGTGCTGCCACCGCTAGCTATTCTGCTGCTGGCGCTGGCGTTTTTTCCCACTTTTATTACCCAGAGCACCAGCCACATCTGGCACTTTCAGCGGCAATACTCGCGGCCCGCACCGTTTGATTTTGTATTGAAAAACAAGGAACTGCGGGTATTTAAAGGCGAGAATTTTATCCTCGATGTAGCCGTGGCTGGCAAGGCGCTACCCGCCAGCCTCAGCCTACTGAGCAACGGCGCCGAGCAACCGCTAAACAAGGTAAATGGCCACCCCGACGAGTTTCGCTACACCTTCGAGCAGCCCACCCAAGACGTCACGTTTCAGCTCAGCGGGGCGGGCTTTGTGTCAGAAGAATACCGTCTGACGGTGGTAGAACGGCCCGATTTACGCGACTTTTCGGTGCAGGTGACCTACCCGGCCTACACCGGCCGGCCAGCCGAAACCATCCGCAACGGCGGCAATCTCACGGTGCCCGAGGGCAGCCAGTTGCGCTGGCAGTTTAGCACGGCGGCCACCGAGGCGCTGAGCCTGGTTTTTGAGCAGCCCACCGAAGCCGTGGCCGGCACCCGCGATGGCGAAAACTTTACCGTAGCGCGCCGGGCGCTACGCTCGCAGCCCTATTTGGTGCGCCTGCAAAACGCGGTCAGCGTCAACCGCGACCCCATTGCTTACCAACTCACGGTGGTGCCTGATGCGCCGCCCACGCTCACCGTGGAGGCATTTTCGGACACGACTTCGCTGCGATTTCTAGCGCTGGGCGGCACCGCGCAAGACGATTACGGTCTGACTGCCCTGCGCCTGCACTACCAGGTGCAGCGCGGCGGCAAAGGCGGCACGTATGTAAGCCGGCCTTTGGGCCTACCTAGCAGCGTGGGCGGCACGTATTCGTACACGTGGAACCTAACGCCGCTGAACTTGCAGCCCGGCGACCGCGTGCAATACTTCGTGGAGGCAGTCGATAACGACGGCATTCACGGCCCGAAAAGCACCCGCTCGCGGCCGCTGGAATTCCGGCTGCCCAGCCGGCGCGAACTCGATAAGCAGCTGGCTACGCAGGCCAATTCGGTGGCGAGCGAGCTGAGCTCGGCGGCCAAGCAGAGCAAGCAGCTAGAGCGCGAGCTAGCCCAGAGCCAAAATAAGCTCAAGACCAAGCGCGAAATGAGCTTCCAGGACCGCAAACAGTTGGAGAATATGCTCGACCAAAAGGCGCAGCTCGACCAGCAGGTGCAGGCCATGCAAGCCAAATTTGAGCAATTGCAGCAGCAGCAAAACCAGCAGAGCCCCAAGAGCGAGGAGCTGGCAAAGAAGGCCGAGGAGTTCAAAAAGCTCATGAACGACCTGCTCGACCCCGAAACCAAGAAGCTCTACGACAAGCTGCAAAAGCTGCTGGAGCAGCAAAAGCAGCCCGATGCCGAGATGCAGAAGCTGTTGGCTCAGCTCGAAAACAAGGAGAATACCTTGCAGAAAGAGCTGGACCGGGCGCTCGAAATGTTCAAGCAAATGCAGTTTGAGCAGAAGGCTGAGCAAACCGCCGACCGCCTCGACCAACTCGCCAAGGAGGAAGAAAAGCTGGCCCAAAAAACCGCCGAAAACGACAAGAACAACCCCGATAACCAGAAGACCAACGAGCAGCAAAAGGCCGAAAACCAGAAGCTGGCCCAAGAGCAGGCCAACAAGCGCCAAGACTTCGAAGACCTCAAGAAAGACCTCGCCGACCTCAAGCAGCAGGACAAAGAAATGGGCGACCAGAACGGCATGGACGAGCAAAAGCCCGACCAGCAACAAACCGAGCAGGACATGGAACAGGGCGAGCAGCAGCTTTCCAAGAACCAGAACCAGAAAGCCAGCCAGAGCCAGAAATCGGCCGCCGAGCGGATGAAGAAGATGGCCAAGAAGATGAAGGACCAGATGAGCGACGACGCCGAAGAGCAGGCGCAGAAGAACATCGACGGCCTGCGCGACATCTTGGATAACCTGGTCACGCTCAGCTTCGACCAGGAGAAATTGATGAAGGACTTCCGGGTGGTGGACCAGACCGACCCGCGCTTTGTGCAG
>Ga0265797_10006804_pt1 | contig 15976 bp, 13 predicted proteins | sample P2T30metagenome_FD_192433 | JGI IMG/M metagenome (GOLD analysis project Ga0265797, IMG submission 192433) | Plant litter microbial communities from East Loma Ridge, Irvine, California - P2 T30 | ecosystem: Environmental > Terrestrial > Plant litter > Unclassified | place: USA: California... | reverse complement strand
CTATAACGTGGGCACCGTGGCCGGCTTCGAGAACTACTTAGCTACGGCGGGCACCACGGATTTTACGACGCTGAGCGGCCCGCTCGTGACGTACCGCACCACTGGCTTATCGGGTACTACCAACACCCTGCCGGCCAATGCGGTAGCGGCCAACTTAACTGCCAGCGCGCTGACGCGCAGCGGCGACCTGAACCCTGCCTCAACCGGTGGCGCTTTTGCTTCCAATGGTTTCCCGACGGGCATTTCACTGCCTGATGCCACTAAAGCCTACCTGGCATTCAGCTACACGGTAGCACCGGGCTATACGCTGTCGCTGAGTACTATCGAGCTGCGGGCCTACCGCACAGCGGCCGGCCCGCAAACCATTGAGCTGCGCGCCAGCACCGATGGCACCAACTTCAGCAACCCTATTGTACTGGGGGTGCGCACGCTGCCAGCGGCCGCAAATACGGCCTTTACCTTTAGCCCGCCTGCGGGGGCGCTGCAAGCTTCGGCCGGCACCGTGTACTACCGCCTCTACGGGTACAATAGCAGCACCGGCAACTTCCGTATCGAAGACCCCAACACCACCACGCCCGCCATTCAGATAGCAGGTACCATTAGCAGCGGCGTGGCCGTGCCCGAAATTAATCTGACCCAGGGGCCTACCAGCATTGCCAGCGGCACGGGTAGCTACGCCGCTGCCACTACGGCGGTGGGCAGCAGCACGGGCGCTACCCTGTTTGACATCCAAAATCAGGGCAATGCGGTGCTCAATCTCACCGGCACGCCGGTGGTGGCCCTCAGCGGCAACACGGCTGATTTTACGCTGACCCAGCCCACGGCCACTACGGTAGCGGGTGGGGCCAGCGCGCCGTTTACGCTTGCCTTTGCGCCGACCTCGGCAGGGGCAAAATCGGTGACGATTTCTATCGCCAGCGACGACAGCGACGAAAACCCCTACACCTTCACCGTAACCGGCATCGCCGTGCTGGCGCCGGTACTTACCTCGTTTGCGCCCGCTACCGGCCCGGTCGGTACGCAGGTAACCATTACGGGTACCGATTTTACCACCGCTACCACGGTAGCTTTCAATGGCACACTGGCTACGGCTGTCACCTTCGGCTCGGCTACCAGCTTGGTGGCGACGGTGCCCACCGGGGCCACTACCGGCCTCATCACGGCGGCCAACGCCTATGGCAGCAGCACCAGCACGAGCGCCTTCACGGTGGTAGCGACGCCCACGGCTGGCACGCTGCTGGCCGAAGATAACTTTGCCTACGCCGCTGGCGAAAAGCTGACCGACCACGGCTGGACGGGCTTTAGTGGCAATTCGGGCACGCTGGTAACTACCATCGCGGGCAACCTCACCCAGGCGCAGTATCCGCGCGGCTTCGACCCCACCTTGGCAGCCTCGTTTGCGGGCTCTTCCACGGTGCGCCTGATTGGTCAAGCTACTAGCGGCCAGGACGTGTACCGCGAGTTTGCCCCCAGCACGGGGACTACCACCAACACGTATGCCGCCGCCTTGGTGAGCGTGAACATGGCCGATGCGAATGAAAGTTATTTCATGACTTTCCTTAATTCAGCTACGGCCACACAGGCCTCGCCTGACCTGCGCGGCCGGGTGTTTATTCAGAAATCGGGCACGGGCTTCCGGTTTGGCCTTAGCCTTAATTCGGCCTCGGCCAGTAGCTACACGCCGACCGTCTACAGCCTAAATACGCCCTATTTACTGGTGCTGAAGTACACCGTAACCGGCACTACCAATACGGCTAGCCTGTACGTGTACAGCGGCGCGGCCGACATGGTAGAACCTGCTACGCCCGACCTCACGCTTTCCAGCAACTTGAACTCCAGCCTGGGTACGCTGAATGCGCTTGTGTTGCGCCAGGATGACAGCGACATGAACGTGGACGGCGTGCGCGTAGGTAGCGGCTGGGGCACGGCCATCGGCCGGCCCGTATTCATCGATGAGGTGGCTACGCTGAGCGCGGGCAACTACTACAGCCTGGTAGCCACCGGGGCCAGCACCCGCGTAACTACCAGTGGCGCTGCCTTCCTCGAAGGCGACCTGAACCTGAATGGCGGTAAAGTAGCCACCTCGGCGGCTAGCCCACTCACGCTGCGCCCCGATGTTACCACGCAGGTAAACACGGGCGGTACCTCATTTGTAGATGGCCCGTTGGGCCGGCAGGCGCGCGCGGCTGGGTCGCTGTTTTTTCCCATCGGCCGCTCGGCGGCTTACCGCCCGCTCACGCTTAACATCGCGACTGCGCCCGCCGGTGATGCCGACGGCCTAACCACGTTCGTGGCTTCGCAAACCGAAGGCATGCCCGGCGACCAAACGCTACTAGGCGCGTTGGCTCGCATTTCGCGGGTGCGCTATTATAGCGTTACACCCACGCCCGCCGTCAGCACGTTTGCGGGCACGGTAGGGCTTAGCTTCGGCTCCGACGATGCCGTAACTGACCCTAGCCTAGTGTCCTTCGTAGTAGCCAAAAGCGATGGCGCTGGCTGGAATAACCTCGACCGCTTAGCCAATACTGCTACCTCACTGACCTCGGGCACGTTCACTAACTTCAGTAATTTCATTCTGGCCAGCACGACCGCCGAGCCAAGTGTCAACCCATTACCCGTAACCCTCACTAGTTTCGGCGCTACGCGCCAGGCCAGCGGCGCGGTGCAAGTGGCCTGGGCCACGGCTTCGGAAAAGCACAGCGCCTACTTCGAGGTGCAGCGTAGCCTCAATGGCAGTACCTTCGCGGTAGTCGATAAAATAGCGGCCCATGGTACTACCACGCAGGCGCACACCTACGCCAGCCTCGACCAGGCGGCCCCCGCCACCAAGCTCTACTACCGCCTGCACCAAGTCGATACTGATGGCAAAGACTACTTCTCATCAGTAGTAGCCTTGGCTGCCACTGAGGCCGCCGCCACCCTGGCCCTGTATCCCAACCCCGCGCACGCTTACCTCACGGTAGTAGCCGCCGCAGGCGAGGAAGCCCAGGTAATCGACCTGGCGGGCCGCGTGCTGCAAACCACTACGCTACCTACCTCGGGCCAGCTAAGCGTGGAGTCGCTGCCCGCTGGCACCTACTTACTACGCGTGTCGCTGGGCGGCCAGCCCCGCACGTTGCGCTTCACTAAAGAGTAGCTGTGTCGTCACTACCAAGCCAAAAAGGCTCCGCGCAGGTAGCGCGGGGCCTTTTTTGTTGCTGAGTCTGGCATTTGAAAGCTGAATGAGCATAAGGCTTCACCCAGGCCCCTCTCCGAAAAGGAGCGGGAGAACCTAGCGCCAAGTAATATTGGTAGTATTGGTAAAAGAACCCATTGCCGGTGGATTTTTTCGCTGAAAATCTATGGCAGTTGGTAACTCACAAAATCATTCCAAATAAAAAAGGCTGCCCAACCAGGCAGCCTTTTTTATAAGAAGTCAGGAGCGAAGCTCCGTATCCGTTAAATCTTAAAAATCCGTTTGAATCTGCGGTCTAGACAGAGAAGCTCTCGCCGCAGCCGCACGAACGCGACGCATTGGGGTTGTGAAATTGAAAGCCCTTGCCATTCAGCCCATCCGAGAAATCAAGCTCAGTGCCAGCGAGGTAGAGGAAGCTTTTCATATCGACCACCACGCGCACGCCCTTGTCCTCAAATTCCTGGTCCATGGGGCGGGTTTCGTTGTCGAAATCGAGCTTGTAGCTTAGGCCCGAGCAGCCGCCGCCAGCCACCGAAGCACGCAAACGGTACGTAGCGTCGAGCTGTGAATCGCGCATCAGGTGCTCAACTTTTTCTTTGGCTTTATCCGAAACGGTTATCATATCGCTAATTGGCAGGTGTTCTTAAAAGGATAGCAGCCGGGCGCGCTAAACGGCGGGCGGCGCTGGTATAACAAAGATACCGCTAAGAAGGATTCTAAATAACAAAAAAAGACGGCCCCGCAAAGGGCCGTCTTTTAGTAGGTGTCAGGAAGCCTAGTGGTGCGACTTCTCCAGCTCCAGCGCCGGCAAGCCGTTTTTCACGCGGTAGTCGTTGATAGCCATTTTGATAGCATCTTCGGCCAGTACCGAGCAGTGGATTTTTACGGGTGGTAGAGCCAACTCCTCCACAATCTCCATGTTGTCGATGGCCAGGGCCTCGTCAACCGTTTTGCCTTTCAGCCACTCCGTAGCCAGGCTAGACGAGGCGATGGCCGAGCCACAGCCGAACGTCTTAAACTTGGCGTCGGTGATGGTGTTGGTGGCTTCGTCCACCTCAATTTGCAGGCGCATTACGTCGCCGCACTCGGGGGCACCGACGAGGCCGGTGCCAACCGTTTTCTTGCTTTTGTCCAGCGTGCCCACGTTGCGGGGGTTGCTGTAATGGTCGATTACCTTATCGGAGTAAGCCATGATTGAGTTAAGAATTTTGAATTAATAGTTTTGAGTTAAGATGAGTTAAAAAAGTAGAGCGATGAGGTTGACAAGCAACGCACAACTCAAAACTTAGAACTCATGACTAACCTAGTGTTCCGCCCACTCAATGGTGCTGAGGTCGATGCCTTCTTTGTGCATCTCCCATAGCGGCGACATTTCGCGGAGCTTAGTCACGGCTTCTTTTACGTGGTTGATGGCGTAGTCGATTTGCTCCTCCGTGGTGAAGCGGCTGAGACCAAAACGCAGGCTGCTGTGGGCCAGGTCGTCGCTCAGGCCCAAGGCCTTGAGTACGTAGCTAGGCTCCAGCGAAGCCGAGGTGCAGGCCGAACCCGACGACACGGCCAAGTCCTTCACGCCCATCATCAGGCCTTCGCCTTCGACATATTTGAAGCTGATGTTGGTAACGTGGGGTAGGCGGTGCTCTACCGAGCCGTTCACGTAGCTTTCCTCAAGGGGCAGCAGCGACTGCTCAAGGTGGTCGCGCAACTTGCTGAGGCGCTCGGTGTCAGCAGCCATTTCGAGGCGGGCCAACTCGCACGCCTTACCGAAGCCCACGATGCCGGGCACGTTGAGCGTACCCGAGCGCATGCCGCGCTCGTGGCCGCCGCCGTCCATTTGGGCGGTTACTTTCACCCGTGGGTTCTTGCGACGCACGTACAAGGCACCTACGCCCTTGGGGCCGTACATTTTGTGGGCCGTGAAAGCCATCAGGTCAATGCCATCAGCGAGCACGTCAACCGGGATTTTGCCCACGGCCTGGGTGCCATCGCTCATGAATAGCGCGCCGTGCTTGTGAGCAATGGCGGCGATTTCGCGGATGGGCTGGATGGTACCGGTTTCGTTGTTGCCATACATAATTGTCACCAGAATGGTCTGGGGCGTCATGGCAGCTTCCAATTCCTCAAGGCTAATCAGACCTTGCTCGTTTACGGGTAGGTAGGTTACCTTGCCGCCGAGCTTCTCGATGTGTTTACAGGTATCGAGCACGGCTTTGTGCTCCGTAGTAGTCGTGATGATGTGATTGCCACGCTGGCTATACATCTCAAATACCCCTTTGATGCCTAGGTTGTCGCCCTCAGTAGCGCCGCTGGTGAAGATAATCTCCTTCGGGTCGCAGTTGATGAGCTGGCTGATTTGATTGCGCGCGTAGTCTACGCCTTCTTCCGCAGCCCAGCCGAAGGGGTGGTTGCGCGAGGCGGCGTTGCCGAATACGTCGGTGAGGTAGGGCATCATGGCCTCCAGTACGCGCGGGTCGAGCGGCGTGGTGGCGTTGTTGTCCAGGTAGATAGGTAGCTTAAGCATGGTGCTGGGCTGGATTATTCTCGTTAAAACTAGTAGTTCAGACGTTGACTGCGAATGAAACAGAATTTTGGCCTAAACAGTTTTTCTAGCTTGCAAAAATAGCTGAATTATACCCAACAATCGTGACTCCGCCAACGTTGCGCTCCCCGCCCCAATAAATTTGTGTTTTAGTCCTTGCCCACCCCCATGCTCACCAACCTCGAACACCTCGGCCTAGCCGTGCGCGACCTGCCCGCCGCCACGGCCCTCTACACACGCTTACTCGGCCAGGAGCCGTACAAAACCGAGCACGTGGCCAGCGAGGCCGTAGACACCGTTTTCTTCCAGGTCGGTGGCTCCAAAATCGAGTTGTTGGCCGGTACCAGCCCCGACAGCGCCATCACCAAATTTCTGGAGAAAAAGCCCGAGGGCATCCACCACGTTGCGTTCGAGGTCGATGACATCGAGGCCGAAATGGCGCGCCTACGGGCCGAAGGTTTCATCTTACTAAACGAAACCCCCAAGCGCGGCGCCGACAACAAGCTCGTCTGCTTTGTGCACCCCAAGAGCGCGGGCGGCGTGCTCGTCGAACTCTGCCAGACCGCAGATTCAAACGGATTAAACTGATTTCACAGATAAGGGGCTTATGCTAGTGGGGTGTTTGCTTTGCCGTGTATTACTGCTATTTGGGTTTGTACGTACTGCGTGTGTCCGTTCAGTTGGGCCGATAGCCAGTCCGTTGCGGACGGGCTTATCTGCGAAAAATCTTGCTTCGTTGCTTTCTATGTCTACTAATTTCTTTCGTCAAGAAGTCGATTCCGCCATTGATATTCTGCTCGCGCAGCAGATTATTCTATACCCCACCGATACCGTGTGGGGCTTGGGTTGCGACGCCGAAGTGCCCCGCGCCGTTGAGAAAATCTACAAGCTGAAAGGCCGCCCCGAGGGTAAGCCCAGCATCGTGCTAGTAGCCGATTTAGCCATGATGTCCCGCTACGCCGCCGAGGTGCCCGCCGAACTCGAAGCCGCCCTAGCTGCCCAAACCCGCCCGACTACTTACATCGTGCCGGCCAGTAAAGCGGTGGCGCCCAACCTTATCGCGCCCGATGGAACTGTGGGGTTGCGCATCGCGCAAGACGAGTTTTGCCATAAAGTGGTGCGCCGCCTAGGCCACGGCCTAGTATCGACTTCGGCCAATAAAAGCGGCGAGCCTACGCCCGCTATTTTCGCAGAAGTCGACCCCGCCATCGTGCGCGGTGTGGACCATGTGGTAAGTTGGCGCCAGGATAATACGACTCGCGTAGCGCCCTCGCGGGTGGTGCGGCTGGGTGCCGGCGGCACGCTGGAAGTGGTGCGCGAGTAATGTAAAACGGAGTGGCACTCCGTTTTGCCGCGTCAGCGGCAGGGGCGGCTACTCGCCGTGGCCCTGCACCAGCCGCGCTACGTAGAAAGCGGCCGCCGCCGCTGCCGCGCCCGTAGCCGCCATTTTGAGCGCGCCAGCTACGGGTGCCTGGCCAGTGAGACGGCTCTTGAAAAAGCCAAATACCAGCAAACAAGCCAGCGTGATAACGCCTGACCACAACAAACCCTGCTGCGGCGTGGCCGTGAGAAAATACGCGCTCAGCGGGATGAGGCCGCCCACGGCGTAGGCCCCGGCGATGGTGAACGCGCTTTTGAAGGCCTGGCGTGGGTCGGGCTCTTCAAGGCCCAGCTCGTACTTCATCATAAACTTGACCCACTGCGTGGGGTCTTGCACCAGCTCGTTGGTAGCCTGGGCGGCGGTGGCTTCTGATAGGCCCATTTCGCGCAGCAATTCCTGCACCTCTTGGCGCTCGGTGTCGGGCACGGTGCGCACTTCTTCGTGTTCGCGGGCCAGCTCGGCGGCGTAGTGGTCGACCTCGGTGCGGCCGGCGAGGTAGCCGCCCAGGCCCATGGCAATGGAGCCCGCCACGATTTCGGCCAGCCCCGCCGTAATCACCAGCCCCGACGACTGCACCGCCCCGCTCAGGCCTGCGGCCAGCGCGAAGGGCACCGTCAGGCCATCCGACAAGCCAATAACAATGTCCTGTAACATAGCCGAGCTAGTGAGGTGCTGCTCGGGTGGCCGGGTGGTTTTGGGAGTCATAAACGGAGTTTACTGTAGTGCGAACTTTCAGTTACAAGAAGCGAACAGCCAGCCGCCCACCTCGACCAAGGCTCCTCAAGGCATTACAAATGATAGATTGGCGCTCACCACATTGGCCGTGAGGCCGGTGCTCTGGCGGTAGTAGCCGTAGCGCAAATCAAGCGACTTAAACTTGGTGATGCGCTTGCCAAACGGCATTTTGAAGCGGCCTAGGCCGTAGAGCGGCGCGTAGCGGAAGCCCAGCCCAACCTTGTTGGCCGAGAAGGCCGATAGGTCGAAGTCGGACGTAAAATACTCGTCGCCAACCGAGTGGGCGAGGTAGGGCGCGAAGTAGTCGGCCGCCGTTTGGGTGTGGTAGCGGTAGAAGGGATAGAGCGTGAAAAAGGGCGTCACTTTCAGCGGCGCTTCCAGCTCGAAGGTGTGCGCCCGAATGCCAAAATTGTCGTTATAAAAGCGGTAGAAGCCACGCAGCTGCACCAAATCGGTGGCGTAGTAGGTGAGGCGCAGGCTGGCTGGATACTTCACCCGCAGGCGCGGCAGCACCTCGGCCAGCGCCGTGCCCAGCGTGCCGGGCGCGAGCCCACCGGGGCCAAAATCGTAGAAATACACCCGCTGAAACGGCGTGCTCAGCAGCCCGCGCTGCACCACCGGCTCGGCGCTGATGGAGGCTTGCAGGCGCTTGGTGAGCACCTGCGCGTACACCAGCGACAGCGTGAAGCTCTGGCGGTTGTCGGAGCCGTAGTTTTTGTTGCGGGTGCCGCCCACGCGCAGTTCGGCGGGCGTTATCAGCTTTATCTGGTCGATAAATGCCTGGCCGGTTACGCTGAGTTGGCGGTTGCCATCGGCCGAGGTGTGCGCCCACGAGGCCAGAATATTAAATGACAGGTAGTCATATTCCTTCGACACGCCCGCGCCCACGCCGAGCGTGGTGAGCTTGTTGGCTAGCACGTGCGAAAGGCCAAAATCGGCGTGGTAGCGCACGTCGGCCGCCGAGGGCGACGACATGACTTGGTCGATTTTATCCGACGACGCCGAAGCGTAGTAGTCGATGCCCACATTGGCCGCCAGCCGGGTGGTCGAGTCGAGCGGCACGTTGAGCAAAATAGTCGGGGCCGTATCGGTAAGGTGCTGGCTGCCAACGCCGCCCTCTACGGCCGAGTGGTCGCCATTCTGCTGGTAGTAGCTGCCTAGAATATCCACTTCCGTTTCGCCGTAGCGGGCGGGCGAGGGCAGCTGCGCCGCATTGGGCGAGAGGCCCGAGCCATCGAGCCGATTTGGCGTGGGCGTGGCCTGCGCCAGGGCAGCGAAGGGCGCGGCTAGGGCCAGAATAGTTAGTGCCGTATTTTTCACGAATAGCTTTGTCTCAATCACCATTAATTACAGCCGCAGCCGCCGCCTACTTTGCCGCCGTTGGCGCCGGCGCCGCCTTCGCGGTAGCTCTCAAAATTGACTTCGGGCGCTTCGACTTTCTTGGTAGCCAGCTTCATATCCTCGTCGTTAAGGTAGGCTTTTTGGTACGCGGCTACCGACACGCAGCCGGGCAGCGCGAGGCCGGCCGCCAGTAGCAAGCCCAGCGCGACCGAACGAAAAAACGGAGTATTTGTCATGATTTTGGCTTGGGCTGGGCGGCCGCCGACGGGGCTGCGCTGTGATACTGATTGAGCTGCATGCCTTTGGAAACCAGCGTTTGGCCGTCGTCGGTGATAACGGTGGCGTTCACGCCTTTGAGGCGATTGATGAGGGCCAGGCCTTCGACCGGGCCGAGCACGAATACCGCATCGTCGAGGGCGTCGGCTAGCTCCACATCGGGGCAAATGATGGTGACTGAGCGCAGGCCGGTGGCCGGGTAGCCGGTGTGCGGGTTGATGATGTGGCCGTAATACCGGCCGCCCACCGTGAAGTACTGCTCGTAATTGCCGGCCGTCACGACGGCCATGTTGCTCACCGTCAGCCACGACGATACGGTATGCGGCCGGGCCGGGTCGCCGATGGCCACGCGCCAGCCGCTGCTGTCGGGCTGCTGGCCCCAGCAGTACACGTCGCCCGAGCCGTTTATCAGTCCGCCATTGATGCCCAGCTGTTTCATCACCGCGGCAGCGCGGCGCACGCCGTAGCCTTGCAGAATGCCGGCTAGGTTTATTCGCATCCCTTTTTCGGGCAAAAAAACCGCGTGCGTGGCCGGGTCGAGTCGCACCTTTTGCCAGCCGATGCGCCGCACCGAATTGCGAACCGTGGCCGAATCGGGTAGGCTAGCATGCGTCTGTTTGTCAAACTGATAAATCTTGTCGCCGCTGGCAAACGTGATGTCGAACGCCCCGCCGCTGAGCTGCGAGATTTTGAGCGTGCGCGCTATCAAATCATACACCTCCTGGTCAACCACCACCGGCCGAATGCCCGCCAGCCGATTGATTTTGACGACCTGCGAAGTCGAATCCCAGTACGAACACAGGTGGTCGATGCGCTGGGTTTCACGCAGGCCGGCGCGCAGCGCCCGCCAGGCCAGCGAGTCGTCGGTGGACACGGCCGTAAACGTGAAGTGCGAGCCCATGAGGTGCGCCGAGCGGGTGTAGGTGCGGGCCTGCGGTGTGGCCGTGGGCTGCGCTGCTACTGCATGGGCATTAAGCGCCAGTAGCGCCGCAATCACGGCTATTTTACCAGTTCTGCCCAGCCAGCAATTACGCATAAAAGGCTATTTCTTAGCGAGTAGCTGCTGCAAATAGGCATCGTAGGCCACTACGCCGCCGGGGCGGTAGCCGGTGCGCGCCAGCACCTTGCCCTCGGGCGAGAGCAGCACTACGGCCGGAAACGCGCCTTCTTTATTGATTTGCGCGGCAGCCTGCTCATTGAGCTGGGTTTGGGCTTTATCGAGCTGATTTTTCTTGTTGCGTGGGAAGTCGAAGCGCGCCAGCACAAACTTTTCTTTGGCAAAGCCGATGAACTCGGGCTGGTCAAAAACCTCCTGCTTCAGCATCATGCAGGGCTTGCACCAATCGGAGCCCGAAAACACGGCTAGCACTGGTTTTTGGGTGGCTTTGGCTTCGGCTAATGCGGCAGGCAGCGAGGCTTGCCAGGTGGGGGAAGGGGACGTTTGGGCCTTGGCCAGCGGGGCGGCCAGCACCAAGCCAGCAAGTAAAATGACCGTTGTTCTACGCATAATTTAACTAATAACGGCTTAGATTCTGAAGGCAACCTGAACTAGCTGGCTAGTTTCAAAGCGACTACTTTGGTTGGCGTTAGTATGTAGAGGCGCAATACTTTGTGTCCTGCATTAGTTCAGTAGCGATACGCTGCAAAACACTGCGTTTTCATGCCGTTTAACGGCTGTTGTTGGCTGCTAAACCATTGGTATGATGGGCGCTGCGTAACCAACTTTTAGGTAGTGGAGAGTAATTAAAGAGGCTTGCCAACTTAACAAATACCAAAAAGCCCGGTACCGCTGACGCAATACCGGGCTATTAAACAGAAGCCAAAAATGGCCTTTACGCGGGCATGGCTTTCAGCTCGCGGCTCCAGAAGCGGTGCTTGGCAATTGCTTGCAGAAACTGGCCGGTCAGAGTAGCTACTTTGGTATCGGAGCTGGTGACAACGCCATCACCGCCGATGATGTCGGTGGCGCCGGGGTAGGCGGCGGCTTGCAAAAGCTCTACGCCCTCGGCCGAAGCGGCGATGGGTTTGCAGTGGCGGTAAGCCTCGTTCACGAAGCGCACGGCGTCGGCATCTTGCTTCAGCTTGGTTACGCTGCCCGCGCCGCCGGCCACGTACACGGCATCGAACAGGGCCGACGACGTGCTTTGGAACGTCCAGTTAACCAAGATGCCCTGGCCGTCTTTGCCCTTGAGCGTGCCCAGGTGGGTAGCGATAATGGCGCTTTGGGCACCCGCGTCGTTGAGCGTTTTCATCAGCTCGCCGATGGCGGCCACGTCGGCACCATCGGTAGCCAAAATGGCGACTTGGCGGGTCTTGGCGCTGCCTTTGCCCTGGTTGATGGGGCTGTCGGCGGCGATACTGAGGTGGGGCGAACTGCCCGTATCAGCCTTAGCCGGGGCCGACTGGAAATCGGTGGGGTTGTCGTCGGCCCCGATGCCGCCGTAGTTGAGCTGCACGCCTTCGGCGCTGGGTACTTCCATGCCTAGGCCTTCGGCCACGCGGCGAGCCAAGTCGTGGTCTACTTGCGAAAGCTGCACGAGGGTGCGCTCGCGAATCCATTCTAGTTGCACGTGACTTAGCTCGAAGCGCAAGGCCTTGACAATGTGCATTTTCTCAGCATCGCTCTGGCTGTTCCAGAACAGGCGGGCCTGGCTGTAGAAGTCGATAAAGCTCTTGCTGCGGCGGCGGATTTTGGGACCTTCCACGCGCTCGTACACCGTGTTGAAGCCGCCCTCGCTCTGCGGCGCCTGCTTGGGGTACTGGTCGTTAATGAGGTTGGGACCGTAGCTCACCTGGCCTTTGTTGATGGTCTGGCGCATGTGGCCGTCGCGCTGGTTGTTGTGCACCGGGGCCAGCGAGCGGTTAATCGGAATCTCGTGGAAATTGGGGCCGCCCAGGCGCTTGAGCTGGGTGTCGAGGTACGAAAACAGGCGGCCTTGCAGCAGCGGGTCATTCGAGAAATCGATGCCCGGCACGATGTGGCTCAGGCAAAAAGCCACTTGCTCGGTTTCAGCGAAGTAGTTGTCTACGTTGCGATTGAGCGTCATTTTACCGATGGCCTGCACGGGCACCAGCTCTTCGGGGATGAGCTTGGTCGCGTCCAGAATGTCGAAGCCAAACTTGTGTTCGTCTTCGGCCTCAATTACCTGCACGCCCAGCTCCCACTCGGGGTAGTTGCTCATTTCGATGTTGGCCCACAGGTCGCGGCGGTGGAAATCGGGGTCTTTGCCCGAAATCTGCTGCGCCTCCTCCCAAGCTACCGAGTGCGTGCCCAGCAGCGGCTTCCAGTGAAACTTCACGAAGCGCCATTTGCCCTCGACATCGACCAGCCGAAAGGTGTGCACGCCGAAACCTTCCATCATGCGCAGGCTGCGCGGCAGGGCGCGGTCGCTCATAGCCCACAGCAGCATGTGGGTGCTTTCGGGATTGGCCGAAATGAAGTCGTAAAACGTGTCGTGGGCTGACGCGCCCTGCGGAATCTCGTTGTGCGGCTCGGGCTTTACGGCGTGCACAAAATCAGGAAATTTGATAGAATCCTGAATAAAAAACACCGGCATGTTATTGCCCACCAGGTCATAAACACCCTGCTGCGTGTAAAACTTCACCGCGAAGCCGCGCACGTCGCGGGCCAGGTCGCTGGCCCCGCGCGAGCCGGCCACCGTCGAGAAACGGGTGAATACGGGAGTCTTTACGCCGGGCTGCAAAAAGTGTGCTTTCGAGAGCGCCGCCGCATTGTCGTAGGCCACAAACTCGCCGTGCGCAGCCACGCCGCGGGCGTGCACCACGCGCTCCGGAATGCGCTCGTGGTCGAAGTGCGTCATTTTTTCCCGAAACAGGAAGTCTTCGAGCAGCGTTGGGCCGCGCTCGCCAGCTTTCAGCGAGTTCTGGTCGTCGTTGATGCGCAGGCCCTGGTTGCTGGTCAGGTAATGGCCGGTGGCATCAGTGGTGTGCTGGGCCAGCTCGGCGGTTTTGTCGGTATTCACCACATCATTGTGGGTTTGCTTGGCAAGGGGTTTGTCAGACATTAGAAATTGGAAAAGGATAATCCGCTATACGGAAAGCTGAGCCGAAACAGCTGCTTTTTTAAATCATAATTACTTAATTTATACCTATTATACGCTTTTGGTCTGCTTAATGATAAGCTGACCAAAAGCTAACCTGGACGGCAGGTTTTGCGCAACTGGTTAGTAGCCTGAATGCCCTCGGTGGCGCGTTGTTCAAGCGAGAATGGAGTATCGCTATTTAGCCAGACACAGCCCCAAAAGGCGAAGTAGCGCGAACTTTGCGGCCAGCGCTACTTTCCAAAGCGCCTTCTACTACTCGCGGACTAAAAGGCCGCGCCACTGCCCATGACGACGCCCACGCTGCCCGACCTGCCTATCTTCCGTGCCATTGCCGACGCCGCCCACGAACTGGGCCAGCCTGCCTACGTTATCGGCGGCTACGTGCGCGATTTGGCTCTGAAAAGAGGCAGCAAGGACATCGACGTGGTGACCGTGGGCGACGGCATCAAGCTGGCCGAAGCGGTGGGCAAAAAGCTGCCCGGTCGTGGCCGCGTCACGGTGTTCAAGAATTTTGGTACCGCCATGCTGCCCACGCAGGAGGCCGGCGAAATCGAGTTTGTGGGCGCCCGCAAGGAGAGCTACCGCGCCGACAGCCGCAAGCCCGAAGTCGAAGCCGGCACGCTGGAAGACGACCTCGCCCGCCGCGACTTCACCATCAATGCGCTTGGCTTGAGCCTGAATGCCAAGGATTTTGGCGCGCTCGTAGACCGCTACGACGGCATGAAAGACCTGGCCGCCAAAATCATTCGCACGCCGCTCGGGCCGGATATCACCTTCTCCGACGACCCGCTGCGCATGATGCGCGCCATCCGGTTTGCCTCGCAGCTCAACTTCGACATTGAGCCCGATACCTACGACGCCATCGCCCGCAATAAGGAGCGCATCAAAATCGTGTCACAAGAGCGCATTACCGTCGAGCTCAACAAAATAGTGGAGTCGCCGGTGCCGAGCTATGGCTTCAAGCTGCTGTTTCAAACTGGCCTTTTGCAGCTCATTTTCCCCAAAATGGCGCTGCTGCACGGGGTGGATAAAGTGGGCACCCACGCCCACAAAGACAATTTCTACCACACCCTGCAAGTGCTCGACAACGTGGCCGCCGCGGGCGGCGATTTGTGGCTGCGCTGGGCCGCCATCTTGCATGACATAGCCAAGCCCGCCACTAAGCGCTACGACCCCAAAGTGGGCTGGACCTTCCACGGCCACGAAGACAAAGGGGCGCGCTGGGTACCTGGCATTTTCACCGACCTCAAGCTGCCGCTGGGCGAGGAAATGCGGATGGTGCAAAAATTGGTGCGCCTGCACCTGCGCCCCATCGTGCTGAGCAAGGACATCGTGACCGACTCGGCCGTGCGCCGCCTGCTTTTCGAAGCCGGCGACGACATCGACCGCCTCATGCTGCTGTGCCGGGCCGACATTACCAGCAAGGACCACCAGCGCAAGGCGCGCTACCTCAGCAACTTCGACGTGGTGGAGGAGAAGCTGCGCGAAATCGAAGCCAAAGACCACCTGCGCAATTTCAAGCCCGTCATCACCGGCGAGGTCATCATGGAAACCTTCGGCCTAAAACCCTCGCGCCAAGTAGGCGAGCTGAAAGAAGCCGTGCTAGAGGCGATTTTGGACGGCGAGGTGCCCAACGAATGGGAGCCAGCCTACGCGCTGCTGCTACGGCGCGGCGCGGCGCTGGGGCTCACGATAGCCACGCAACCGGATGCGCCTGCGGCTTCTTAAAAGCGTCTTCGAAATTGCCCTTTGTAGGAGTTCCTACAACTACTCAAACGTCGTATTCGTGGTAGTGAAGTAGGGTTTCTGCTACAGCTAATGGACTGGCCGCTATGCCCAAAGATGCTATATAGCCAGGTATGAGCTCGTCCAACTCGTACGCCGAGAAAAAAGACTCGTACCGCTTTCCATCGAGTGTGATGAAGCTAGTTGGCGGGACTTGTTCAAAATCGAAGAAAGCTAGTTGGCTGGTCAGGCTGACTTTGTTAGCCATATATACCACTAGCATTTCGGCATTTGGATGGGGCGTATGCCGAGCGCTTATGTCCTCAACGGATATGCCTTGTTTAGCTAATTCGATGAGCTGTAGTAAATCCATTTAGTGTTTTAACTGAATGAGTGAGAAAGATACGAGCATCAAAACCGCCCCGCTCAGCCGCCCGCGTCTGGGCTGGCGCCGCGAAATACTACTGGCCCTGCTGCCCACCATCACGGTACTGGTTTTGCTGTGGCTGCTCAAGCTGCTGAGCAACCAGCAGTTGCTTTTTGCCTCGCTGGCGAGCAGCTGTTTTCTCATTTACCTCGACCCTGGGCATCCGGCCAATAGCGCCCGCACGCTGCTAGTGAGCCAACTGTCGGCCGCCGTGCTGGGTTTTGGGCTGCACGCGCTGTTGGGGCCTGGCTACCTGAGCGCGGCGCTGGCGCTGGTGAGCGTGATTGGGGTGATGATAGTGACCAATACCATGCAC
>Ga0265797_10006803_pt1 | contig 15976 bp, 22 predicted proteins | sample P2T30metagenome_FD_192433 | JGI IMG/M metagenome (GOLD analysis project Ga0265797, IMG submission 192433) | Plant litter microbial communities from East Loma Ridge, Irvine, California - P2 T30 | ecosystem: Environmental > Terrestrial > Plant litter > Unclassified | place: USA: California... | reverse complement strand
GATATTGGTCCCTTCCGGAACCATAGGATGAAGGCTCAGTGTAGGGGACTAGTTGCACTGCGGCCGTGCCGTTGTTTACCAGTGATGGATCTTCCAGCAGTGATTAGCCGAGACATCCGATTACCGAGTCGGTACAATGGATAAGAGCAGTCAGGCTCAAGCGGGCGCATACCAGGCAGATCCGAGAAGCTATGCGGACGCGTCAGCGATTGCTCGTAGAGGCTGCATTATAAAAGCCGCATTCACCTCATTCTGTATACGGATGTGCCTTGCGCTCAGAGTTTTGTGCAGTTGACCGCTGGTAACGCTGTTGCAAATACAGTGGTATGGCTATGCGAGCCGTTCGATGCAATGATAAAACCGAGAGGTGATGAAGCACGATGCGCGAAGACGTAAACATTCAGAGGTTCGCGTCAGTGACATGCTACTTGGGGATCCGTGTGTCGATGAGTGGGGAACGTGGTGGCGTGGCGTGGTTTTCAGGTCTACCCCAGCCGATCTACAGTGGATGTGCGCGTGCCGAGCCAGGTCGCGTGCCGAGCCACCCCACCGAGATCAGACGACCACAAAGATGAGGCTGTAGAGCCACCCACAAAAAGCGATTATCGTGAGAAAAGCTGACGTACTGCTATATAGAGCCTTGCGCTTCTTTTGCACTGTTTAAATTTCGCTGGTATCTTGATTTGGCGCCCGCACGCGCTGGTTTTGGGTAGGGGAGACGCAGCGGGCGGACCAGCGTCAGCACGACTTGCTGCAGCTACAACGCGACGACGCTTTGCTGGAATTTTAACTGCTTTGTGTGAGGCTGTTCGCTTGCGTCTTTTAGGTGTATCGTGAGATCTTTGTGCGGTTGCAGCGTCGCGTTGTTGCTTTTTAGCTCTTTTGACTCCCAAACTGCCTTGGAGAAGATCCTTTTAGTGCGTTTGGCGATGCCGACGAAGAAGCCTTTCTCATCCATATTGTACGTGTTGCGCTCGTCAATGCCGTGTTCTCGCATCTTAGAGTGCAGCAAGTTAAAGTACAACTCGTATTCATGCTTGCTGTCAGCCAAGTGACGCTCACGATCGATACCGGTGTCCCATTTGGTGGTGAGCTTGTCGGGATGGCGATGTTGAAACTGGGTAATCCAGCTTTCGGAGACCTTTGACTGCGCAACCGCGCTGCCGATTTTTTTTCAAAAAACCTTGTGTAGGTGGCAGCCCGTCCCTTGCGCATCTTTCTATGTATTCTACTAATTCATCCTCTCATTGTAGGTTAAGTAGTTGCTGAGCTTGTATTTTGGCTTCATCGGAGGCCCGGAGGCCTGCACGCCCTTGTGCCGCCGCGACAGCGTTGTTCGATCAACTCCGAATCTTTTTGCAATTTGGCGGTACGAGAATTCATCTCCAGACTCACGCGATTCGATATATTCAATTGCTTCTTGAATGGGGGTCATGGTTGTGGAGATATGACGCTTTGAAGATGGGACGACGCGCAATGTTGGGGTGGTGGGGTGGCTCGTCACGCGGACTGGCTCGTCACGCGCACGGGCACTGTACGTGAACCTCCACTGTAGCTGTTGTTGGGATGCCGCCCAAGCGCCAGCGTAAGCCGAAGGAGCCATTCGATCAAGGCGTTAACCCGTCCTCCCAGAAGCGTAGAGCGCCAGCAACTAGACAAAATCCCACCCATTCAACGCCTAAACGTGTCCGCCGCGAGGCACTGCCGTCGCCTCCAGCGACTGCCCCACCGCGCCGTCAAAGCCCGTTGTTCGAACCTGAGCTGCAAGCCACCCAAACAGCTGCCTCCGCGCAAGCTGAAGATATCGTTGGCGAGGATGAGGGTACTTTCGAGGAAGGAGATAGCGATCCGCTGCCTGAGGATGAGGATGAGATCGCTGCTAAGGGCGCTGCCGGTGGTGTTGAGGATGAGGGGGAGCCAGCGTACCGACTTCAAGAAGGCACTCTATGGCTGCCTCGCTCGTCGCGAGCGCTAGAGGATGAGGTTGATCCTGTACTGTGTGTTAGATGGAGGGCTTGCCTTGGTGGTGATATGGAGAAGCACTTTATACCTGACGCTGCTGATAGCGAGCACGGCGTACGGTTGTACTCGCTGCATTTCGACGACCTATGGCAATGGGTAGATGACGTTGTTGCAGAATTAAGGCCAAAAAGAGCGAAGATCTCATCTGTTTGCACTGTTGTTTACCCAGCTAAGCAGGCCAAACGCGAGCGCGCGATAAAGCGATTGCGGCGAGGTGTTGATGCAACGTGGAATTGCTTTCAGAGCCTTGTTGTAGAGGTTGACAACCATGCCAGCGAGCCAGTAAACGTCGATTTCCAGCTGATCTTGGCTGAAATTCCAGGGGAGCAGCAGCTGTTGCCAACGGTTGTCGACAGTCCCCATCGACGTACCGCAACGGTGATTCAAGAGGAGGGGTTTGCTGGTGTAATAGCAGCTGAACAAGCAGGTAGCGGGCATGCTATTGCTATCCGGGATAGATGGCGCTGTACAGATACCCATTGCGAGAGCTATCCTTATTGCTGCTGGATGGTGCCAACAGCGAGGTAGCCAGCACGCTTCGAAGATCACCTCTTTGTCAACGGCAACATCATCGCCATGTGGGCAAGATAAATTACAGCGAGAAGTTTCCGAGCACATTTTCATGGGCTTCAGAGCTGCTGTGCGATTCGCCCTTTCAAGAATCGGTTCCGAACAAACTCGGAAAGAGCGGGCCGAGCGATATGCAAGGAGGAAGAAGCAACTGGATGAGCTGGAGGCAGCTGCAGAGAACAAGTCGCATCTTGGCGTAACGGAGCGATAAAGACGTAAGAGCGTTCGGATCCATGCAGCCGACATATTCTGGACGAAACAAGCTGAAGTAGGCGCCAGCGCAGATGCCGGTGTTAGTACCATCACGGCGCTGAAAAAGGCACAAAAGGAAGGCGTTCTAACTAGTAGAGAAAACAAGATTGATTGATGAGCAGGATTACGATTATTAGTCCTAGGACATCCCTGTTCTCTTCGCATGCATGTACAATAGTCCCCCTCAAACCACCAAAGAATATATATATATAGAAAATATGTGTTGTTCACGATATGCGATGCGCTTACTTGAGAGCAGCGAGGACAGTGTTGTAGGCTGGCTTGGGGTTGTAGTTGGCATCGAAGAGAAGAGGCTTACCCTTGGGCCTCCAGGAGTCGTTGTCGCGGACACCCCAGACAGTGATACCAACGCAGTTCTTCTGGTTCAAGCAAGCCTTGGTGACATTGGTCCAGTCAGAGGTCTGAGCGTTCTGAATGTCAACTTCGGTGAGCGCACACTCCGGGGCCGCTCCACAAAGCGCGGCCATGGCATCCGGAATGTTGGCACCCTTGCCGGTCGAAATGTGGCACTGCGAACCGATACCGTCAATGGGGACGCCAGCAGCAATCCACTTCTTAACGTGGCGGACCATACCTTGGGTCTTGGAGTAAGAGGCTGAGTCCAGGCTACGTGGTTGTTAGTGTCCTGATATCCTGTGTGAGATGATGGGCTTACTTGTAGTCGTTAATGTAACGCTTCGCCTTCGGGTCTACGGCCTTTGCTGTCTCGAAGGCAATACGGACAAAGTCCTCACCGAGGACATTGTAGAAAACGCTGGCACGGAGGTTACCGCTTTCTTCGAACTGTTGAGAAAGTCAGTGTTTGTTGCAGTTAGAACCAGACATAGAGATCCACCCACAATCTCATTGACAACATCCCAGGCGTAGACCTGGCCCTTGTAGTGACCCATCACTTGAGTGATGTGGTTCTTCATGACGGTGGTCAAGGTCGCCTTGTCCCTGATCTGCGAGACCCAGCTGGGCAGCTGGGAGTGCCACACGGTGGTGTGGCCGCGGATGAGCTTGCCATTGTCCTTTGCGAACTTGGCAGTCTGGTCGGCGCTACCAAAGTTGAACTTGCCACGGGAAGGCTCAGTGGCATCCCACTTCATGCTATCCTGAAGTTAGTATCGCATTCACGTGGCGTTTGTGCGTTTGGAATACATACGAGTTCTCAGGTGTGATAGCACCGAAGTTGGCCTTGATGATGGCGGCATTCTTTCCAGCTTTGAGAGTACCTGGGTCGGCAATAGTACCGAAGTACTTTTTTCCCTTTGCCTTGATGGCGGCATCGAGGCTCTGAGAAGCCTGGCGCTCATCGAGAAGAGCTTCCGGCTCAGCGAAAGGCGCGGCCGAGACCAGCGCGGCGGCGGATAAGATGGTGATAAAGGAGATCTTCATGGTGAAATCCGTAAGTCAAGAATGTTAAGTTGGTTTGGACTGAAATGAATGACTGTAGCTGGATGCCTCGCTCATTGCTGAGGGGACCAGACTACTTATACTGAATGTCATATTCTCTCGGCCTTACACTGATATTGCGAGCAAAACTAATGATCTTCACACCCTCCCTATCATTACAACCAATATCCCTATACCGTACCTACCTCGGTTTCTCCTTGCGCGTCCGCCACCAGTACGGGGAAATGTGAGCGCGTTAGCACTAGGAAAATTACTCACACGTAGCAAAGACGGAGAATTCATTTGACACGCCACAGTGCATGCACGTTACTGATCAGCCTTGACCCAAAGCGCACCCCGCGCTTCCTCGATGCAGTATAGTCAACGAAGCGTAGTTGTTTCGTATTAATCTAGATGAAGCTTTCGGCGCCGGTTCTTGTGTTCCTTAGGTACCGTGCCGGATGGCGAAACGCCCGCTCCGCCCCACCAAACCCACCACAAAGCTGAGGCTGTCAAGTCGCACTAAATAGCTATTATTGCAAGATCTTTTGGTGTTGCAATCAAGAGATAGTATTGCAGAATTCTGTCTACTTCAATCTGGCTGGCAACTTGATATCGTGCCCACGTCGCGATTGAATCGGTGGTGGGCTTGCTGGGCGAGTAGATGGCTGCGCACCACCACCACGATCACAAACGATAGATTTTTTGGTTTTGGTTTTGTACGAGCTTGAAAGCTCTTCTTCTTACTCTTCTGGGAAGTTTTGATAGTTTGATGAAGTCGTTTTCGCGTTGGACTAGCTGTGATTGGGTAGATAGCTTTATGATAGTTCGATTAAGCTGCGAGATCTTCCTACTCTCTTTGTGATTGACAGCGCAACCAATCAGCTGCCTAATCTTTTTCCAATCAGAAGCGCTGAGGTTAGACGACTCGCTATCGCTCTCAGCAGCCATAGTTCGGAACTTTTGAAGTATTATCTCTGGATCGAATGGTGATAGGCCTGTAACTTCAAACGCCCGGAGGATAGTAGATTCCTTAAAGGAGGCCTCCCAGGCTCTCCAGAACAGCGGGAAGAAGTGGGTTTTGGTGATAGGTAGCAGTCCACGGCACTGATCCATGAAGCTCGATAGCTCATTTGAGGACGCAGTCGATAGAGGCTTGAACAGGGCAACGTCGAGTGGCTGCAAAATATGGGTCGCGTGAGGCGGAAATATTGCTAGCAGAATCTTATTCTGATCGCAATAGTCGATAAAATCCATCGTGAGGTGGGATTGATGGCCATCCATAAACAACAACCGGTAAGACGATCGAGCTTTTGCTTTAGTGGCAGGATCAAACACTTGTTTAAGCCACTGAAGCCCGATATCATTGTTTGACCAGCCAGAGGAGGATGAGATTATTCGAACGTGGTGGCTGTCCTTTCACCAAACGAAATCAAAATGCGATCAACCTTCTTCGTTATAGCCTTCGCCCTGGTGGCCGCTGTTGTCGCTACACCAACACCACAACGTGGATCCAACCCCCCACCCGGCACCCCGGTCGCCCCAGGAGTCAGAATCCCCAAGGGCACTTTCTGCACAACAACAAATGATCCAGACGTCATTGCTTGCAACACTGGCGATGGCGGCACCTTCTACATCATCAATGGAAAGATAAGTGGCTGTGCTGGATGCACCCCGGAGAATGGATTTGGGAAATAGGGGATGGATGAGGTGTTTGGAGGAAGGAGCAACCGAGGCGCCTTGTAGCAGCCAGTCTACATAGCCGCCACGTCAGCCTTCTTGCAATGGTCATCGTTTTACTCGAACATGAGGGAAGAAAAAGTGAAATTTGACGTTGGTTCATGATGACTTCTATCCCTAATATGGTCAGCAAAGTTTTTTTTGCTGACCATATTGGTCTCTCCCTTACTGTTGCTACCGTTTTCGCAGTAGCGAGATGAGGCGGTAGTTAAGGAAATGAAGGACATGTACACATAGTTAGATACCATGCCTTGTACACGTAGTCAGTGTTATCATTCCCAGCTATCTTACAGCTCAATCACTCTCTCTGCTCTCACTTCACAATCGTAAACATGAAGCCATCATAGTTCTTCTCTCCCACCGTCTGCAACACAACACTATCAAGCCGCTCATCCCTCCCAACGTTCTCTACCACCCCCCGCCCCCTGTACGTTTTTATCGCACTGCGCATTCGGAAGCTGGCCCTTCCTCACCACGTTGCCTACGATAATACAGGCACCCTGCTCGCACATGCCAATCGCAGTATCCTCATAGATCCAGTTGTTCTCCTTGTCCGCGTCGATAAAGACGAGCTGGAACCTCCGCCTCTTGCCCTGCTTCACCTCCTCCGCGATCCGCGGCAAGACGTCAACGCCAGTCCCGAGCTGCACATCTACGCGGTCTACGACACCCGCCTGTGCTAAATTCGCCTTTGCGACCTCCGCATGATGCGCATCGACTTCGACGGTGGTCACGCGTACGTCGGGCGACGCCGACATGAGCCAGATGGTTGAGTAGCCGCCCAGCGTCCCCACCTCGAGGATATTCTTCGCGCGCACAAGCTGCACTTGTATCTTGAGGTATTTTCCCTGCGAAGGCGACACGGCGATGTCAGGGAGGCCCTCTTTCTCTGAGTTTGAGCGCGCGTGCTCGAGGGCGGCGTTGGAGGGCGTGCGTTGCGAGGCGGGGTGCAGGTGAGAGAGCGAGTATGTGTCGGCGGCGGTCCGGCGCGGGTCTTGCTCATAGGATTGACCTTAGCCAGACATGGTGATGTTTATGGGGATTGATAAGTCTAGATGGCGAGCTGTAGGAGACTCTACGTTAGTTTGGAATGGTTAGTCTGATGAGCTTGAGGGTCCAGCGCTTTATAGAAGCGTCCGGGAGCGATGGCGGCCGCGGGGAGCAGTTTCTCCGCATCGCATATATGTGGGGATGGCATGAAGGTGGCGTATGAAGACCTTTGCGCCGAATGGGTGGCTACATCGAGCGGGTGCCTTGAGCGCGTTACACATCGTTGGTCAGGGATGATGACGCGAAACGTTGTCGCGGTGTCTCCGGGATCGGCCAGTCATGTTCGAGGTCAAGTCCGAAAAGGTTGAGAGCGACAAGTACGACACAGAGACGGACATGGGGAGGAAGCAGGCCACATCCACACGAAATCTGCGGCTACGAGAAGACTGCGAAATATACCATGTTGGTTGGTTGATTCCTACACGGTTTCAGCCGCGAAGTCGATTTGATTTGATTAGATCCTACACGGTTGCAGCCGCGAAAAGCAGCTATGCCCGTCACGGCCGCACCACCAAGCATATAGTTACTACAACTCTATAAAATCTCGCGATAGTGGCTACTGTTGGTGGTGTTACAGCCTCATTTTTAGGGTCTCCTCATTTTGTTGGGTGGCTCATTACGCGAACTGGCTCATTGCGCGCACGGACACGGTAGAGGAGCCGGCGGCGGAGGTGCAGCATCAACCCCATTTCTAGCACTCACCACACGACGCTCCTTTGTAGTTTTTGGAGCAGCGCTTCGTGAGGCTTCTCGCTTACCCTTGTTTGGTGTATCGCGAGATTTTTGTGAAGTTGAAGCGTCGCGTTGCTGCTTTTTGAGCGCGCGCGCGCGAAATTGGCGATCATCTCTCTTGTAGGGGGTACATGACGAGCAGTAAGCTCCTCTGTATACTTCACAAGCTCCTTCTCTTCTTGTGGGTAAGCTTTTGTTATGCAATTGCTTGCTCTTCACGCGATCGCGTCTCGCGTCGGTATCTTCGCGTCAACGTTGAGCGCACAACACCATGCTCTTTTGATATCTGCGTCCAGGGAATATCTTCTTTATTCTCATAAGCATCACAATCCTCAAAGGCTTCTTCTAGCGTCGTTACGGCGTTAAGCTGTGGTGTTGTGAAGTATAGGTGCATTGGACGCCTCGGCGCATTGCGCGCACGGACACATTACTGCGGGAACCTAATAAGATGATTTGTCTCTATATGCGCATCAATCGGGTATGTCTGCCACCATGATTGTACAAAGTATGCGGGTGAAGGCGTAAGGCTGTATGGGGAAGTCGGGCGCTATTCTGCCTACGAGACTAGTGGCGGAGCCAACGCGCGCGCACGTGAGACAGGCAGCAGAGTTCCGATGACTCAGCCGGGCTCGCTCCAACTCCCGGCGGCTGATAACTGCCAACCACCCGACCTGCTCAACCACCAGACCTTCGCTCAACTTGCCATCGTCTCCATCGATTCCGTCACCGCGTTGGCACTTATTTCGACCTACGTTGATACCGAACCTCACGCGCACCACGACCGTTGCGAACCTCACGCGCACTACGACCGTCGCAATTAACCAAGCACCAGCTCCCTCCCCGCCTGCCGCCGTCTGCCTCCCTCTTGCCCTGACTACCTGTTGACAACCTCGGTTCACCATCCTTGCGAATCTTCACAAGGCCTCTGAGTCCGCTCATTGGGGTGTTACTCTGCCTGGCACAGAAATAGTCCATCGGGGAGGTTGGCGGCGCATGCGGGCAGGAGCTGCTGCTTCGAGTCAGGGCTGCTCACCATACAAAGCCCGGGAGGGCTGGGTTCCTTGCCATCATCGTGGCGAGGGGTACTCAAAGTGAGTTGCTAGATATTGCTGCATGACTGATTACCAGCTAGGTCATGTCTAAAAAGAAACGTTCCAAGAGTGGTGTGCCTGCACTGGTTTACGCAGAACCCTCAGAGATAGATGAACCTTGGCTTCTGGGTTCTCTGTCAATCAAACAATCTTCTACCGGCAATCAGATATCTTTGCTTGTGACAACCTCTATCTCTCTTCCTGGCTCTGATAAAAAGCATAACTTCGTTTTGGGGTACGACGCGGATAATCTGGTTCCTGGCACTACTACGTTGGTTACAGACGCAGGCTCGTGTAATACTGCCTGGCTAAACAAGATTACCCGAGAGGGTTTCCCCAGAATGCACACCCTATCGCTGACTCTCAAATCTGCTTGTTCGATTTGGTATATGCGACAAGCGCTTCCCACCACTTGCCGGCAGCTGGTCGAGATCGCTAAAGCCGTCAAAGTGCATCTTATAATCGACTTCAGCTGGCTGCAGCAAAGTTATCACTCTTGCATCCGCCGTCTAGTCAGCAATTCGACGGGCTTATATGGCTTTCCAGTTGGTGCAACACTTGCACAATTTGAGCGAGGAGATTGGACCATATTCCAGCCTCTAGGAGCCACCAACGAACCTCTCAACGAACCTCTCAATGAACCTCTCAATGAAACTCTCAATGAACTCCCTGCTTATGTTGACACTTCAACTAAGCGATCAAGGCGTAGTAAGTGATATGTCTTACTGCCTAGCTTATTTTATGACTTACCAGCACATGCAGCGATAAGCCCAAGTCCCTCCTCGCTGCCATCCAAGCGTGCTATCCTCGAATGGGAAGCGTTTAGTTTTCCTCCTCAGTCACCAACTGAGGTCGCTACATCACTGTCCCGCGGTACCACCTCGCCGCCCTCTAAGCGTATTATCCTCGAATCGGAAGCATTCCAGTTTCCTCCTCAGTCACCAACTGAGGTCGCTACATCACCGTCCTGCGATACCACTATCGACGAATCAAGTTTGAGATCTGTCCTGGCCGAGCCGAGCTTCGGAACCTCTGCGTTCCCAGACAGGCAACATGCTGCTATCAGCGGTACTGTGGCACAACAAATTCCCCATGCGTTTGGAGCATCTCCTAGGTGTTTCTTTTCCCACTCTGGAATATCGCCTCTTGTTTCCGACGCCTCCGAGCGCGGCTCGACTTCATCGTCTCCAACACGGTTCCCCCAGTCGCTCTCGAACAAGCACCTTCAGGACGTTTTGGATCGACTCGACGACCACGCTTATCTCCGCCTCGAGCGTGCAGACCATGAGTTCCGTGACCACCTCGACGACGCCAAAGAAGAAGCTCAGTGGAATATCATAGTGGCAAAGGACGAAGGCATCGAATCGCTCAATGATACTCGCGACGCTGTTCTGCGCGAGGTTAAAGACGAGTTGGTCACCCAGACTGACGACTTCAAGGAGTATCTGGACACCATTAGGAGGGATATTATAGGCAAGGCAGATGAGAAGGCGGCGGCTATCATAAGCAAGGCGGATGAGAAGGCGGCGGCCATGATGAGCAAGGCGGATGAGAAGATGAGGAATGCGGCGACCATGATGAGCACGGTGGAGAAGATGGCGAAGGCGGCAACGGCTTCATTATGGGACGCAGTTACCAAGGCGAGCGCAGATCGCGATGCAAACTCAAGGCGACCTTTTGTAAGAGGAAAGGGCGGCTACAGAGGGCTCGGAACTCGGTCTTTTCGGCACCAAATCGAGCACTAGCTTTTGCTTAAGAAGCTTTCTTTGGCCCGATCTCCATTTTGGGCAGATCTTTTCGGATTCTGTTCGCCATGTCTCTATGGATTTACGAAGACTTTGATTGATCTACGAAGACATGTCACCAATCTTGCTTAATGGATTTTTGATCTTCTCATCTATTATGAGATTGGTCTCCTATGTACATCACCATGGGAATGGATGAAATTCGCGACTTGACTGATTTCTCGGCATGGCTGGTTTCTCGCTATACAGGGATCGACGTTACGCAGAGATTTCGTGATACTGGAGAACGTCCAGCAACAGCAGGGTCTCAATTAAAGAAGCGGCGAACGGTCGTAACGATCACCGAGAATCGTCATCTCTTACCTTTCTGTATAACCACCGCCCCAGCCTACACAAGTCCGTAACCATTTTATGAATCTCTATAGCAAACCACCAAAGGATAAGAACAACAGCAACGACGGCAAAAAGCAAAGTCCCCAATATAGTGAAGCCTAGCATACGTGCCGCCCACCACAGTCCCGTCGTAACACGCCAACTCCTCTCTTTCCGCAGCCTCATGAAAAAAAAACATCAGAAACGCGTATCGCCGCGCCTGCAAATCTTTCGGCGCAAAACGGAGACACTCTTGCAGTTCTCGAGCCCTGACCGTAATCTCTCCCTCTTCATCCCCGATACTGAAGTGAACCTTCGGCTCCCCGTATATTTCCCCAAACGCTAGCTTGGCGAATTCAGTCCTATCTCTTATGGTTTTTGTGTGTAGATTCGCTGGAGTGGAGAATAGGGCTGTGATGTCTTTTAATACGACATTAAGGGATAGGTCGCTAAAAAGACTGCAAACGCTATTCCAGGAGACGTAGGCGTAGCTGTGGTTGAAAAAATTGCCGAGAAGGACTTCATGCGCGCAGAGGGAGAGGCGGCGGCATGTTGGGCGGACATCGAAGAAGAGATCGTGAAGGGAGACGTGCGAGCAGATGGCGAGGACGAGTTCGGTGGGTAGATTCTGGAAGGTTGACGTTGCTAGAGGGGATGAAGGGTTCATGGTGCTATGATAAAAGTGAAGAAATGGTCGTTCCAGAGGACGTGATTTGTAAAACGTATTAAGGAAACTGCTTTATAGTAATGTAACAATGAAAATGTTTAATGGGGCTGAAATATCAGCATGTTGTAGCAAACTAACCCGTTCAACGTACCTCGCTCTACCCGCGGAGAACTACACAGCCATGATCATTGGAAAGTGTAACGGAATGTAATAAGGTGACATCCATCGGGGATACGCGGTTGATGCCCTCGAACAGCACAATCGTCTTGTAAGCGCAATGCTGAATTGCGGTGTGTCTATGTTGTTTGAAACACGTGCGAACTCGCAAAATCAGCTGCCGCGGTGCCACGTCGGCGCATCACAATTTGCAACTGCACAGACGCGCGACTGCGAAACTGCACAAATGCGCAACGATGCAGCCGATCACCGCGTTCCACCCCCTCTATAACTTACCTTTTTCCGATCTCTTTGTTCGGCATGGGCGACCTCACGCCGCGCCACTGGACCTCTTCTCAGTCGCCTCACCTCCCCACCATGCGGTTCTTCCAGGCCTGTCTCCCAGAAACTCTCATGGGAGCTGCCTCTCATCATGACTTATCACCACTAACGTGGTTTACAAGCGAGCGCGCAGTGGACGAGGCGGGTCGACAAGCTGGATCTACCGCCACGGCTGCATAGACGACTGGGTCAGCGTAAGCACTTTGACGTGTCTTATCAGTACAGTGCCCGTGTGCCATGTGAGCCAGTTCGGCATGTGAGCCACCCGAACACCATAACATTGAAATCGTCCCAACTTCATCGCGCCACAACTTCTGCAACCGCAATCGCATCCTTATCGCCTTCTTTCCGGCTCCTTTTAATGGTGATCTCGTCGTTGTGGCGTTGAAGAAAGCGTGCAACCCAGTTTCTTCCCACCGCGTGTTTCGCGATTGATCCGGCGAAATTTTGTATCATCTCTCGTGTCGGCGGTAAGCCTCTTCTTGTGCATTTTTCGATGTATACAACAAGCTCTAGCTCCTGTTGTGGCGTGAGTAGCATGCGATCGCGCGCGCGCTCTGCATTTGAGCGTGTTTTCATCTGGTGCCGCCGCGACAGCGTGGTTCGGTTGCAACCCCATCTTTTTGCAACTTCGCGATAGCAAAAAGTAGCGCCGTCTTCACGCGATTCATTTTCTTCAATTGCTTTCTGAATTAGGTCCATATTGGTGGAGTTATCCCGCGTTAAAAGATGGGACGATTATCTTGTTTTGATGTTCGGGTGGCTCATCGGCTAGGCTGGCTCATCTACTGGTCACCTACGTTAATGTCCGAGATTTTCCCGGTTGTTATGATCGTCGAAACATTCATAACACCACAAGTTGCTACCCTTGACGGCGCGGTTACACAGCCTAATAAGCCTCTAGCCTTTTGCAACATATTTCCAACTATGAAGCGCCCAGTCTCCAATGCCGACGCCGTGCAACAATCACGATATCCCGGCCGCATGTCTAAGCGTGGCAAAACGCGACATGTCAACCCCGAGACACTCCGCACATCTCCGCCCCCTTCGAACCCATCGAAATCATCAAACTTAACGTCACAGCTGTCGCATGCGTCCTTTCAGTCATTCGCACACACTGAAGAAGCGCTCGAGAACACACAGCAGCCCGTGTCAGACGAGTGCGCACCGTCAATACCGTACTGGCTCAAGACCTGCCTATCTGACAGTGATCCTGACAAGATGGCCGCACCACCAACACCACGAAGCGCATCTGTGTCATCCAGCCGTGGGAGACGTTCCTCTAAGCATTCTGCACGTGCGTCTCGAACGCCCAGTCCCAGCAAGCGACCGTCGCCGCAAACGTACCGTACACAGAACATGTCTTACGCTGGAGTCCTCATTGACGACCTGAATGAACTCCCGCAGGAGATCGAACGCAAAGTGCGGCATATACTGAAAGCTGAGTCTTTGGAGGATGTGATTGGTACAACGGAATATGAGTCGCAGCTGGCGACCCATGAGAAAAGGTTCCTGGACCAATCGCGTCATAACTCAAGAAATTGTTCGCTCGAAGGGGACTGGAAAGCCAGTTTGTTCTGTCTCATGAGTGACTTAGCGCAAGGCAACGTCCAATGCCATACATCAGAGAAGCGTGAGTTCACCGACCGTGTCCGGAGCACTGTTCTGAGATGCTGATACTCTTTCCAGTTTGGAACGCCGACCTCAAGCCCTTGCCGCCTGGCGTGGGCCAACCTGACGATGAAAGCGGCGCGTCAACGCCGCGCTTTCCACTGCCACAATCTGCGCTCCCCGACTTCGATTCACAATCGGCTTCGGGGTTTCCAGGGCCGGTGCCTTCGCTGCGACCGTACACACCTTCCATCGCTTATACGACCAGCACCGAAGCTGCCAACCCATTCTACATTTCAACACCAAAGCCAGATATCGTGGTAGGGCTTGAAGACAGGGCTTTTGTGCCAACGCATCGAGTTCGGCTGGCCAAACACCAAAGCTCTGGATTGATACTGAGCGACCCGCATTCGGCTGCCATGGGCCTGCGTTTTCCCTTCTTAATTGCAGAGACGAAGGGGTTGAGCCTGAATGGGGGTCTAGTGGCTGCGCAAAATCAAGCTGCTATTAGTGCTGCTTGTATATTAAAAATATTGGATGATCTCGACGATCAGGCTGCACTGCCCACGGCACCTACATCCCCCCATCTTTGTTTTTCTATCACGACCGAGGGTCCAGTACATGAGTTGTGGGTGCATTTCAAACTGGGGGATGCGACCCATATGCAGAACATCAGGGTGTGGCGCACGACACATCAACGCGATGTGCGGGAGCTGGTGTATTGCCTAGCTCAAATCTTGAAGTGGGCGAAAGATGATCTCATGGAGGAGATACAAGGGAAGTTGGATGCGGTACTGGACTGAACGACCATCAATTCATGACTAGTACCAACGTCTTACCTTGGGTTTTGTTCGTGTTAGTCTGCGATATCTTGGTGGCCCTCTTCGCATTCCACCCGGTCCCTCCGTCCGTCCGTCTAAAAAGTGGTCCAACACCCCAACCCTGTACCATTTTCTCCCGTCTTTGCCCTCTATGTATCTCTTCGCCAGTCTCTGATCTTCCCTATACCAGCCGGTTTGTATCTCACCGCTTACTTTAGCGCCCAACAATCACGGCCTCACCTGTCGCTCTCCTGCGCGTAGTCTAGCACCCTCCGTGGCCATTTCACGTTTATAATGCACCGGATATTACCTAGCACGCTTGTCGCTTCAGTCACACGCTGCTTTCCATGGCTACAAGCGCATATGTGCTGATGGATCTCACCTTGAGCCTAGTTTCATTTATCAATCAACCCTTAGATCAATGTAGGACTCTTGCACGAACAATAAGATCGGCCTGGCGTGGCTTAAACAGGCGCATGATCGCAGTACAAAGAAGAAGACTCGATCCGGGTATCGATTATTAATCCTACCACCGAAACTGCAGCTAGACTAGATGTTGCATATGCATCCATAAGATTTGTTGGTTTCACCGGCGGAAGCTCCTAGGCTTTGTTGAATCGATCGACTATCTATACACGCCTGTCACGTACGTGTGGACGACGCACGGGAGACCGATGAGCCCTGAACGGAAAATTCTGCAGCAAGCCAACTTCTTTCAGCCTCGCTTCACCAGTTACCTCGATACAACGGCTTGCTGGTCAATATAGGAGTATGCAAGAGCCCCTGATTGAACATTATGGTTAGGCTCGGTGGATCCGCTCGATTAGGTCTTACTATGTGTCTCTTCGCACTCACCTGCTGAGGTTTGTTTAGTGAGGCTTAATAAAGACGGGAGCAGCTGATAAATTGATGAGGCGAGGCGCTAGACAGGGATCTTGTACTTTGATGCTGTTTATTGGTTGATAAATGGAGTCTTGTAGCGTTGTATTAAGTCATATACCTTAGGCGTAGCCCCTTACAGTCATATATCTTAGACAAGTCGTGCGACCCGCCACTTTTCGGTTCTCGCACGCGAAACCCCGTCGCGGTCTAATTTATGGAGACGGGATGCCCATTGCAGACGTAAGGAATTTGAGGTATCCTTCGAACTCGCCTCGGCTAGTAGAATCTGCTTGATTCTGGGCCATCCGTGCCTCAACTTCTGTCGCCCGTTTTGCAATCTCAGCGGGGGCGTAGAGCCAGGCGTAGCATCGGTCAAGGCTGACGCAAACCCATGTGCTGTACATATTCGTACAGATGGCTGCCAGCTGGCAGGGGGTGGAGGGGTCCTATTTGTTAACCAGTGACATTGTTGGGGCCGCGATCTGTCTCTCCAGTCTGGTAGACGTGAAGGTTGGTAGGCTCTGC
>Ga0265797_10006802_pt1 | contig 15976 bp, 16 predicted proteins | sample P2T30metagenome_FD_192433 | JGI IMG/M metagenome (GOLD analysis project Ga0265797, IMG submission 192433) | Plant litter microbial communities from East Loma Ridge, Irvine, California - P2 T30 | ecosystem: Environmental > Terrestrial > Plant litter > Unclassified | place: USA: California... | reverse complement strand
TCGTTGCTTCTGAGCTGGGTGCCGCTGATAGGCGACCCGCTCACGGTGGTGGCGGGGGCGATGCGCGAGCCGCTCTGGCGTCTTGTACTCGTTGTTACCCTGGCCAAAGGGGGGCGCTACGGGCTGCTTGCCGTGATGATATTGGCCCGCCATTGAGTAGCGATAATGCCTACGCCCCGTGACGTGCGATGTAAACAATCAGGCCCAGCACGCTGCAGCCGATGAGTACCTGGATCACGCTCCGTTTGTAGCGGAACAAGGCGAGCCCGGCACCGATCCCGATCACCAGCGATGGCCAGTCCAGATTCCCCTCCAGCCCTTCGGGCCACAGCACATGGTAGGCAAAGAAGATCGCCAGGTTGAGGATCACCCCCACTACGGCGGCAGTGATGCCGGTGAGCGGTGCCGTGAACCTCAGTTCGTTGTGGGTGGATTCGACCAGCGGCCCTCCCGCCAGAATGAACAGGAACGAGGGCAGAAAGGTAAACCAGGTCACCAGGCTTGCGGCGACCGCGCCGGCCAGAAAAGCGTGGTCGTTGCCGAACATCGGGTGCAGGTAAGCGCCCACGAAGCCCACGAACGCCACCACCATGATCAGCGGCCCCGGGGTGGTTTCTCCCAGCGCCAGGCCATCGATCATCTGCGCAGGGGAGAGCCAGCCGTAATGCCCCACGGCGCCCTGGTACACATAGGGCAGCACCGCGTAGGCACCGCCGAAGGTCAACAGCGCCGCCTTGGTAAAGAACCAGCCCATCTGCGTCAGCGTACCGCCCCAGCCGAACAGCGCCGTGAGCGCGGCCATGGGCAATGCCCACAACACCCCGCCAACGAGGGCAAGCCCAAGCAGGCGGCGCCATCGGAACAAGGCGTGTGGAGGTGTGGGGGTGTCATCGTCGATCAGCGCCGGGCCGTAAGAATTCTTCGCGCCGGCGTGCCCCCCGATCGTAAATTTCCCGGGCGCCAGGCGCCCACCGACATAGCCCAACACCGCGGCCGCGAGCACGATGAGTGGGAACGGCACGTTGAAGGCAAAGATGGCCACGAAGGATGCCGCCGCCACTGCCCATAGCCAGCCATTTCTCAGGGCGCGCGAGCCGATCCTGTAAGCCGAGTGCACCACGATGGCGGTAACGGCGGGTTTGAGCCCATAGAACAACCCGGCCACCAGCGGCACGTCGCCCACGGCGATATACACCCAGGACAGCGCGATGAGGATGAATAGCGACGGCAGCACGAACAGGCCACCGGCGATCAGCCCGCCCCAGGTGCGGTGCATCAGCCAGCCGATATAGGTCGCCAGTTGCTGTGCCTCCGGCCCCGGCAGCAGCATGCAGTAGCTAAGGGCATGGAGGAACCGCTTCTCCGAGATCCAGCGCCGACGCTCCACCAGTTCCTGGTGCATGATCGCGATCTGCCCTGCCGGCCCACCGAAGCTGATGAAGCCAAGCTTGAGCCAGAACCACAGGGCCTGGGCGAGGGTTACCGGGGCGGGGCGCGCGGGGCTTTGCGCCGCGTCGTCGGCACGCTGCGTGTCCATCAGCCTCGTCTCCCCCTGCCTATCCGTCAGCCCATCGAATACGGCCCCTGCCGCGGTCGGAGCTTATCATTACCGGCGGTGTGCCCTCAGCCAGGTACGCTCCAGCTTTTACGCTGTCTCGACGGACCCTGTGCCTAAAGTTCTCGATCCAGAGGCCGACAGGGTTTTTTTGCCCTCATGGATGATCCAAATGTTCCGCCGCTTCTTTTCCGGTGTAGCTTTGCTCGCCGTCGCCAGCACTGCCCAAGCCCAGGCTGTCACTACTCCCGAACAATTGCTGACCGAGTTTTCTCGTTGCGATGCGCGCTTCTTTGAAAGCCTGCGCGACGCCCACCTGCCCCCGGGCACGTTGCGCCTGAGTGATTACGGCTCGGTCAAGGCGCCCACCATCATGAGCCCGCTGCAGGAAGGCGGCACTTACCAAGCCTTCGAAACGCCCCTGATGGTGAATGGCGTGCCGATGGTGGGCTATTACAACCAGGCCGAAACCATCAAGGATGTGGGCAATTTCCTGTTCTGGGGCTTTGTAGCCACTGGCTCGCCCCAAGAGGTGGCCACGAAACTCAAACCGCTGATCGTGGACAATGCTCGCTTCGTCAGCCAGGGCAAAGCCATCACTCGCGCGGAAATCCGCCGTGTGGGTGACCCCATGGGCCAGTGGCGGACCGAAGGCCTGACCGGCCCTGGCGTGGCCACGCCGTTCGGTTTCGTCGATCGTGTGTTGATGTTCGACACAGGCGAGGCCGCACTTCCGCTCGCTGGGCGCACAACCGTGTTCTGCTCCCTGCAAGGCACCGTGACAGCGCCGCTGCTGCAGGTTTATCGGCCTGACCTCAACGCTCATCTGCTCGACTGACAAGGATGTTTTCCATGAATGCTCGCTGGCCCGCATTGATCGCCTGCTCCCTCATCCTTACCGGTTGTGCCGGGATGCAGAACCCGCAACAAGCCAATCTTGACCACTGCCGAAATCAGCTCAAGGCGTCCAAAGCTGAAAACTACCCCTTGGTGCTCCAGGAGGGTGACCTGTGCCTGCAAGAAACCAAGCTGTCGGCCCCGCTGCAAAGCCTGATCTACGCGGTACAGGCTGACGCCTATAACAACCTCAAGTACTTTCCCGAAGCCGTGGCCGCGAAGGAAAAGTCCATGCAACTGGTGAAGCCGAACCCGCGCGATAACCTCGACTTGAGCTACATGTATCGCGGCGCTGGTAACCCTAAGAAAGCCCTTGAGCTGGTGCAGTACAACCTCGATAACGGGTTGGGGGAGGCCGGCAAGGGTTCGGGTTTCCACATGCCGACTTATTATCACCTGGGCCTGGCCCTTACAGACCTGGGGCAGTACCGAGAGGCCGCTGAAGCGTTCAGCACCGGCCTGCAGCGGCAGCCGGATTTCGCCTGGGCTTATTATGCGCGCGGGATCGCCTACGACCATTTGGCGGACAAGGACGGCGCCAAGGCTGACTTTCTGAAGTTCGCGCAGTTGGCGAACAAGAAGTACGTGCTTGAGGAACAGAAGGCCAAGCTGACCGAATACAGTATATCCCTGCCATAAACGGGTGGCGGCGTGGGCGAGACGCCGCCAGGCTTTCATGCGCAAAACGCTTGATTGACCTACGATGATGCCGCCGCCCAATGGCATCAACGCAGCGGAGAACAAAGCGTGGCTGATCAGCACACCGGTTTGCCAGAAACGCCAGAGGCGGTGCTTGCCTTCTGGAGGGAGGCTGGGCCGCGCAAGTGGTTCAAGAAAAGCCAGGCGTTCGATGCAGCCTTTGGGGCCAGCTTTCACGACCTTCATTTCCAGGCCGCGCGGCGCGAGTTGGACTCGTGGATGGCTACCCCGACGGGCGCCCTGGCGCTATTGATCCTGCTCGACCAATACCCCCGCAACGCATTTCGCGGAACTGCCCATATGTTCGCCACCGACTCGCTCGCCCGTTTCTACGCGCTCCAGATGATAGAGGCAGGGATGGATCAACAGATCGAGCGTGGGCTACGCATGTTCTGTTATCTGTCATTCGAGCATTCGGAAAATCCGTTGGACCAGGAAAGGTCCGTGCGGCTCAACCGCGAACTGGAGCCGAATGATTTCAAATGGGCCCAGGAGCACGCGCGGATCATCGGTCGGTTCGCAAGGTTTCCTCATCGCAATGCAGTGCTGGGCAGAGTAAGCACGGTGGAAGAAGAGGCGTTCTTGAAGGGGGGCGGGTTTGCTGGGTAAGGCCCGGAAGCGGGGCTGAATAGAGGTAGACAGAAACGACAAAGCCCGCGCAAGGCGGGCTTTGTATGGTTTCGCAAGCTGATGCAGCGCCCGCAAAACTGTAATTTGGTCGGAGAGACAGGATTCGAACCTGCGGCCTTCTCGTCCCGAACGAGACGCGCTACCTGGCTGCGCTACACTCCGATGAGGGGAAGCATATCGCCGCGCGGCGAGGTCTGCAACCCCTTGATACTCGACAACTTATACGCTCGATTCACGCTATCGCGCGGCGGCCGGTTACAGCTCTTTTACGGTGCGAACCTGGTCCTTGTTGACCCGGGTCTGCTTGCCGTCGAGTTGTTCGATTTCATAGAAACCGGATTCCTCGTCGTACTTGGGCGTGTCTACCGCCTGGATCTCACGGCCATCGTTCAACGTGATGACGGTGGGGGTGGAGCATCCCGCCAGCGCGGCCAGGCCTGCAGCGAGCAAAACAGCGGGAAGGATCCTGTTGGACATTTCGTGTCTCCGGAAGAGGTTTCTTGTTGACCCTTCTAAGACGCAGCGGTATCGCGCAAGTTCCTCAGCGGTGGGCCTCGCTGTCTCGCAACGTTTCCAAGGTATTGAAATTACGCAGCCGCGGGTCACCGTCAGGGCAGTCCAGGGCAGAGGGCCCAAGCGGTAGCAACACTTGGCGCGGGCTGCGTTCGCCGGCGGCCCAAGCGGTATCGAGCGCCGCCCTGACGGTGATGGGCAGCACGCAGATCAACGGCTCCCAGGCACCGCCCTGGCGCACGATCAGTGGCACCTCCGGCGCTCGGGCCTGGCTGGCCAGCATGGCCTGGATCAGCGTGGCATCGATCGCGGGTACATCACAGGGCAACACCAGCACCCGCCCGTGCCTGGCCAGCGCAAGCCCCGCGCGCAGGCCGGCCATGGGCCCGGGAAATCCCGCTTCGCTGTCCGTCGCCAGTTGGTCGGCATAGACGGCGTAGCGTTCGGCGTTGCGATTGCAAGAAATGATCAGGTCGTCCGTCAACCCGCGTACTTGCTGGTGTACATGGGCGATCATCGGTAAGCCGTGCCACTCCAGCAGGCCCTTGTCCTGGCCGCCCACTCGCGCGCCTTGGCCGCCAGCGAGCAGCAGCACAGAGGTTGGTGGGCGAGGCATCAGGGGCGTTGGCATGGCGGGCCTGCGGCGGGAGGGGAGGGCGTTGTGATATAACACCCAGCGTTTTCCTCAACAACTGGAACGTGCCATGAACGCCAAGGCCGACGCCCTTTTCGTCCCCCTCAACATTGCGGTGCTGACCGTGAGCGATACCCGCACGCGGGAAACCGACACTTCCGGCCAGCTCTTCGTGGACCGGCTCAAGGATGCCGGCCATCGCCTGGCCGCGCGGGTGTTGCTCAAGGACGACCTCTACAAAATTCGCGCGCAGGTCGCCACCTGGATCGCCGACGATGAGGTGCAAGTGGTGCTCATCACCGGTGGCACCGGCTTCACCGGGCGCGACAGCACCCCCGAAGCCGTGGGCTGCCTGCTGGATAAACACATCGATGGCTTCGGTGAGCTATTCCGGCAGATATCCGTCGCCGATATCGGCACGTCCACTGTGCAATCCCGCGCGTTGGCCGGATTGGCCAATGGCACGTTGGTGTGCTGCCTGCCGGGCTCCACCAACGCTTGCCGCACGGGCTGGGACGGCATCCTGGCCGAACAGCTGGATAACCGGCACCGGCCCTGCAACTTCGTGCCGCACCTGAAGCAGGCAGAGCCCTGTGAAAGCCGTGGTTGAGCGTTTCAATGGCGGCCTGATGCCGCTCGCCATCGCCACCGAACGCCTGATGGCGTTGGCAGACGCCGCGCCGCTGCTGGGCACCGAAGTGCTCCCCCTGGCCCAGGCAGACGGGCGGATGCTGGCCGAGCCGCTTCGCGCCACGAGTGATCTGCCGCCCTGGCCTAATAGCGCCATGGACGGGTATGCGCTGGCGTGCGCCGACTGGGCGGGCGAACCGCTGCAGGTGAGCCAGCGTATCTTTGCCGGCCATGCGCCCGCGCCCCTGCAGCCCGGCACCTGCGCCCGGATCTTCACCGGCGCGCCGCTGCCCGAGGGCGCGGACTGCGTACAGATGCAAGAGAACGCCGAAGTCGGCGCCGATGGCCGTGTGCGCTTTACCGCGCCGTTGCGGCCAGGGCTGAACGTGCGGCCGCGGGCGCAGGAGTGCTCGGCTGGCGAGCAGGTACTGAACGCCGGCACCCGCCTTGGCCCTATCGAACTGGGGCTGGCGGCCACGCTAGGGGTGGCGCGGCTCACGGTGCGCCGCAAGCCGCGGGTCGCTGTGCTGTCTACCGGCGATGAACTGGTGCCGCCCGGCCAGCCCTTGCAGCCGGGGCAAATCTACAACAGCAATCGCCAACTGTTGTGCAGTTGGTTGGAGCGCACGGGCTGCGATGTGTTGGATGCGGGGATCGTCAGCGATGATCTGGCCCTGACCCGCAACATGTTGGGCAGCCTTGAGCAGGTAGACCTCATTCTCACCACCGGTGGCGTATCGGTGGGCGAGGCGGACTACCTGGGCCAGGCGTTGCGTGAAGCCGGTGAGCTTGCCATGTGGAAGCTGGCGATCAAGCCGGGCAAGCCCCTGACCGTCGGGCAATACCAAGGCACGGTCGTGATCGGGCTGCCCGGTAACCCGGCGTCCACGCTCGTGACCTTTGCCCTGCTGGCCCGGCCTTACCTGTTGCGGCGCCTGGGCGGCGAACGCGTGTTGCCGCGCCGTTACGAGGCTATTGCAGGCTTTGCCTGGCCCGTCGGCAGCCGTCGGGAGTTCTTGCGCGCCAGGCTGGAGGGGGGGCGCGCGCAGCTTTATCCCAACCAAAGTTCAGGTGTGTTGCGCAGCGCAGCCTGGGCCGATGGTTTGGTGGAAGTCCCGGAAGGGCGCGCCATCGAGGAAGGTGACCAGGTGGCGTTCATCCCCATGAGCGACCTGCTGGCCTGAAATTTCATGGCTGGCCCGCGCTTTTCCCGCCTTGCCGTGGTCACATGCGCAGTGGCCGACTCGGCAAGGGGGAAAACGGATGCAAACGCGCAAGGCATGGCTGATCCTGCATGGCAAACAGGCGCTGAACGAGGACGTCCGCGCCGCGGTGATGGCGCGGCGTGAGCAAGGCTGGGACATCGCCGTGCGCTTGACCTGGGAAGGTGGTGACGCCGCCCGCCTGGTCCAGGAGGGCCTGGCCGCGGGTTACGCCACCCTGATCGCCGGTGGAGGCGACGGTACCCTGCGCGACGTCGCCGAGGCCATGGGGCTTGCGCAAACCGATGCGACCCTCGCGCTGCTGCCGCTGGGCACCGCCAATGATTTCGCCCGCGCCGCCGGGGTGCCGCTGGATCCGCAAGGTGCGCTGGCGCTGCTCGATCAGCCCGCCCGCCCGGTGGATCTTGGCGAAGTGGGAGGGCAGTTGTTCTTGAACATGGCCACCGGCGGCTTTGGCAGCCAGGTTACTGCCAACACCTCCGAAGACCTCAAGAAGGTCCTCGGGGGCGCGGCCTACCTGTTCACCGGCCTTACTCGCTTCAGCGAATTGCGAGCGGCCACCGGCGTGCTTCATGGCCCGGATTTTCACTGGGAAGGCGAGTTGCTCGCGCTGGGCATCGGCAATGGCCGACAGGCTGGCGGCGGTCATGTGTTGTGCCCGCAGGCGTTGGCGGACGATGGGCTGTTGGACGTGAGCATTCTGCCCGCGCCCACCGAGGTGGTTTCCACCCTCAAAGAGCTGCTGGCGGGAGGGTTGGGGCTGGACAGCCTCTTCGTTCGGGCGCGCCTGCCATGGGTGGAAATACAAAGTTCCGAGGGGCTGGACATCAACCTGGATGGGGAACCACTGCAGGGCACCGACCTGCGATTCGCCGCGCGCCCCGGGGCTGTGCACCTGCATGTGCCGGCTGATTGCCCACTGCTCAGTCGTCGGGGCTGATGATCCGCTCGCGCACCGCATAGAGCACCAGGCCCGCCACGTCGAAGATCTGTAGGCGTTTCATGATCTGCGCGCGGTGGGTTTCGACCGTTTTGATACTCAGGCCCAGGCCGTGAGCGATATCGCGGGTGGACGTGCCCCGCACGATCAGGCGCAGGATCTCCATCTGGCGGGCGGTCAGCGGGTGACGGGTCACCGCCGGGCGGTCACTGCGGTGGGCCACCATGGCCTGATCGATCACCGCGTGGGTCACCCCGGGGCTGAGGTAACGGGTGCCATGGCGGATGGCTTGAAGCGCTTGTTCCAGTTCGTTGGCGGTGGCGTCCTTGAGCAGGTAGCCGTCCGCGCCGGCTTGCAACGCGTGCAGTATCAGTTCCGAATCATGGTGCATCGAAAGCACCAGCACCCGGCATGTCACGCCGCTTCGGCGCAATTGACGCAGGGCGTCCAGGCCACCCATCCCTGCCATGGAGAGGTCCAGTAACACGATATCGGCCTGGCTGCGACGCACCAGCTCCGCCAGCTGCCAGCCGTCGCCGGCCTCGCCCACCACCGAATACCCCGGGATGTCCGCCACCAGCGCCCGGACGCCTGCGCGGATCAACGCATGATCGTCTACCAGCACCAGCCGACAGTTCATGCCTTGGCCCTCGCGGCGCGGCGGGTTGCCCGGTCCGGCCAGGGCAGCAGCGCCTCGATCCGGGTACCACTGCCAGGCGCGCTGACCACCTTCACATGGCCGCGCAGGGCCTGGGCGCGCTCGGCCATCCCCGCCAGCCCGCGCCCCGGGGGCACCGCCAGCGTGTCGAAGCCTTCACCGTCGTCCGTGATGCGTATCACCAGCCCATGCGGGGCCCTGCCGATCTCGATCCATAAGTTGCTGGCACCGGCATGGCGAAGCAGATTGGTGACTGCTTCCTGGACGATACGAAACGCCGCGATGCTCATGCCTTCCGGCAGCCCATCCATCCGCTGACGGCACTCCAGGCTCCAGCTCAAGCCCGTATTGGCCAGGCCCTTGCACAAATGCTGACGCAGGCTCGCTTCCAGGCCGAGCGCGGCGAGTTGGTGAGGGCTGAGCAGGGCCGACACGTTACGCACCTTGTTCAGGGATTCCCCAAGCGTGTCGCGCAGCGTGGACAAGGGCGCCGCCAGGCTGGAAGGCATCCGGCGGCCAAGCCAATCCAGCTGCAAGCGAGCCGCAGTCAGCAATTGGCCGATATCGTCGTGGAGTTCGCGCCCCAGGCGTTCCCGCTCGCCTTCACGAGCCAGGGCGATCTGGGCGGCGAGCTCCTCGGGCCGCAGCGCAATGGCGCCGTCAGCTTGAATGCCGGCCCATGCCATGCTCGACAGCAGAAGAATAAACCCAAGGTTGGCAAGGAAAAGGCCCGTGCCGAATGGCATCGCGGTCGCCCAGGCGTAGCCATCGATGGTCATGCACGCTATCGCCGCGCCAGCCAGGGCCAGGCGGCGAACGAGGGGCAGGCTCCATGGCCCGCGCGCGAGGGCGGATGTGGGCGTAGTGGCAGGCATGGTCAGAGGCGGTCACAGGCGCGAACAAGGCCTTGAGGCGGCGCATGGTAGCACCTCCCAGGCGTTTGGTCCCTGTTTTATAGGCGTTCAGGCGGAGGGAGGCTGGGTAGATTCCCGTTGGCAGCAGCCTGCCAGGGTGGCCAATAGTTCGCGTTGTTCGCTGCAATCCATTGCCAGGCCGTGGCGCGGGTCGTTCAATTCCACCTGCCAGCTCAGCAGGTCCACACACTGCTTGAGGGCGTACAAGGCATCCCCCCGAAGGCATTGCTCGGCCCGATCCCGGGCCAGGAATGCTGCCAGTTCCCAGGCAAAGCCCGCGATGGGGCCAGGGGCTTGCCCGGCGTGGTTCGCCAGTTGCTCCAGGCCGTCGCGTAGGGCCTTGCAAGCATCCTGATCGGTCGGGAACGCACGCAGGTGATCGATACAATCGACCAGCCTGGCGGTAAGCCCTTCCGCTTCAGCGCATGCGCTAAACATCGTTCTTCGCGCGACGGGTATAGGGTGGAGGCAAGAGGCTCGACACGGCCGAACTCCATTCATGGACGAGAATGGCGCCACGGTAATGTCTATTGACTGTTTCGAATATCAGGTTAGCCCGCAGGGTTCCTAAGGGTTTCCCTTAGGAAACCGATACAGCGATAGGCCGCGGAACCTAGTTAAGCATGATGCTAAAGTGATATCAATCGCGGGCCGGCGCGGCGATATGAACTCAAGTTCGGAGACCCCGCGCCGATAGCCCACATATGTCTTTATCCAACCGCCGGGGACTTTCATGGCTGGTATTCTCGATAGCGTCGATCAGCGCACCCAACTCGTGGGTGAAAACCGCCTTGAAATTCTGATGTTCCGCTTGTCGGGCCGGCAGCTGTTCGCAATCAACGTGTTCAAGGTTCAGGAAGTACTTCAACTACCCAAGCTGACCCTGATGCCGCAACGTCATGCTTTCGTGTGTGGTGTGGTCAATTTGCGTGGGCAAACGCTGCCGGTGATAGACCTCTCACAAGCCATCGGTATGCGCCCGCTTCAGCCGGGGCCGGACAGCACCATCATCGTGACCGAATACAACCGGTCGGTGCAGGCGTTCCTGGTGGGTGGCGTGGACCGGATCATCAACATGAACTGGGAGTCGATTCTGCCCCCGCCCGCCAGCGCGGGCCGTCAGCATTACCTCACGGCCATCACCCGTGTGGAAGACAAGCTGGTCGAAGTGATCGATGTCGAGAAGGTGCTGGCCGAGATCGTGCCCTATAACGCGAAGGTTTCGCGGGACAAACTCGAAGACGAGATGCTCGCCCATGCTCGGGGCCGCGAGATCTTGCTGGTGGACGACTCCACCGTAGCCCTGGCGCAGTTGCGCGATACCCTGTCCCAGCTGGGCTGCGTGCTGCATGTGGCCAGCGATGGGCTCAAGGCGCTGCGAATGTTGCAGAAGTGGGCGGATGCCGGCGAAGACGTGTGTAGCAAGCTGCTGATGATCTTCACTGATGCCGAAATGCCTGAAATGGATGGTTATCGGTTGACCACCGAAATCCGTCAGGACCCCCGCCTGCGCGAGCTGTACGTGGTGCTGCACACGTCGTTGTCGGGCAGCTTCAACGAATCCATGGTCAAGAAAGTGGGCTGCGACAACTTCCTTTCCAAGTTCCAGCCCGACCGTTTGGTGGAAGTGGTGCGCCAGCGCCTGGAAATGGAGCTCGGCTAAGTCGAAGCGGCGCGGGGGTTGGTTTAAGCTAAGGGCACCCTGTATCGGATGCCCCTCATGCGCCTGACCGCTTTGTATCGCTTTCCTGTCAAATCCTGCCTGGCACAAAGCCTGTCGACCTCGCCGGTAGGCGCGCTAGGGTTGCAGGGGGATCGCCGCTGGATGCTGGTGGATGAAGCCAGCGGCCGCTTTCTCACTCAAAGAACCTTGCCCGTGCTGGGGCAGCTTTGCGCCGCGTTCAACGGTGAAGGTGGGCTCGAGCTGTCCGCGCCTGGCCTTGAGGCGCTGACCGTGCCGCTGCCTTCGGCGGACGCCGACCTTCGTGGCGTGGTGATCTGGAAAGATACACTGCGCGTGCCCGACGCCGGCGATCAGGCCGCTCGGTGGGCGAGCCAGCTGGTGGGCAAGCCTACCCGCCTGGTGTACGTGCCCGAACACCGCGCGCGCCCGTTGGGGGCTGGCGATGGAGAGCCTGATGACCGAGTGGGTTTCGCCGATGGTTTTCCCTTACTGCTGATCAATCAGGCTTCGGTGGATGACCTGTCCCACCGGGTCGGCCGCCCCATGGCGATGCTGCGTTTTCGCCCTAACCTGGTGATCGATGGCGCCGAAGCCTTGGCCGAGGATGGCTGGACCCGGCTGCGCATCGGCAGCGTGGACTTTCGCGTGGCGAAGCCTTGCGCCCGATGCATCATGACCACGATCGATCCCGAGACCCGCCAGCGCGACGCCGACCGGGAGCCCCTCAATACACTCAAGGGCTACCGCACGTTCGAAAACGGCATCATGTTCGGGCAGAACCTGGTCGCTGAAGGGGAGGGGGTGCTAGAGGTGGGCATGGAGGTGAGCGTTTATTAGGAACATCCCGTAGCGGCCAGCCCTGGCTGCTACGGGCCCCTTCACTGAATCAGATATCGTCGAAAAACCGCTCGTGCCAGTCGACGATGGGCTGCGGTGTATTAAGCTTCGCGCCGTAGATCACCGCGTATGACAGAACGTTTTGCACGTACTGGCGGGTTTCGTCGAACGGGATCGATTCCACCCACACATCGAAGCTCAGGTGGTTGGCGCCCCGCAGCCATTGGCGCACTCGACCGGCACCGGCATTATAGGCCGCGGAGGCCAGCACCCGATTGCCGTTGAACTGGCCATGCACAACGCTCAAGTAGGCGGCGCCCAGCTGGATGTTCTTGTCCGGGTCGATCACCTGTTGAGGGGAAGCCAGGGGGATGCTGAACTTGCGGGCGGTCTCCTTGGCCGTGGCCGGCATCAGTTGCATGAGCCCCATGGCGCCAACGGGCGAGCGGGCGTCGTCCATGAAGGCGCTTTCCTGCCGGGTGATCGCGAATACCCAGCTGGCATGCAAGCCACGCAGGCGGGCTTCGCGCAGCAGCGAGTCACGGTGCGCCATGGGGAAGCGAATGTTCAGGTCATCCCAGTACTGCGCCTGGCTGATGGTGCGGATCGCGGGGAAATACCAGCCCATGTCGTAGGCGAGTTTGGCCTGGGCGACCATCTGGTCGCGGTCGAAGTGGCGCGACACGTAATACCATTCACGCCGCCCGTCCACGATCTGGCCACGCTGGTACAGTTCCAGCGCGCGACGGATACCAGGGGCGTTACGCACGCTGTTGACCTGTGCCTGCGTCAAGGCCAGCGGGCGGTTGGTCAACTGATAAGGCACCTGGGCGCGGTCCGCCGCCAGGAAACCATAGAAGTCCCGCTCCTTGGCGACGGCGCGATACAGCGCCGGCACCTGGGGATCGTTCGGTCGCGCCAGTTCGAGCGCTCGCGCCTCCCAATACTTCCAGCGGTTGGTTTGAGCCAGGCTCGCCGGCAGCCGACGTGTGAGCTCGTATGCTTCCTGCCAGCGCCCCAGCCGCAACAGCAGGCGCAGCCGCCATTCGCTGACCGTGTCGTCGCGCAGGTCCGGGTCGTAGCGGGTCATGAGGTCCAGCGCCCGGCTGTCGTAACGGCGCGCCAGGCCAAGGCCGATGTCCTTGGCGATGGCCACTTTCTCGTCTGCTGAGAAATGCATCGTTGCCGCGTACGAATCCAGCAGGCCAAGCGCCTTGTCTGGATCCTGTCGGGCCAGGCGGCGCAGGCCCAGGCCCACCGCGTCGGCCATGGCTTCATCGGCGGGGAGGAACATCGAGGGTTGATCGAGCAGTTCCGGCTTGCGGGCGACGTCCAGCAGGCGCCTGCCTTGGGGCTGCAACGTTACCAGGCCATCTACCAGGCTGGTGGCCAGGGGATAGTTGCGCGCCTGGGCGGCGAGACGCGCCCGCTGCCAGCGCTTTTGTTCGGTGAGCTGGCCCTCGGCGGCCCATCGGCCGAACAGCGGGTCGCAGGCGGCGGGGCGGTCCTTGCCGCTCAGCCAGAGGCGCTCGGCATTGGCGTAGCCTTCGGCGCGCAGGTCGGGCCGGGTGAGCTGGTATTGGCCGTAGAGGCAGTCCAGTTCGGTGAAGTTGAGCTTGGTGTCGTAATAGCGAACGAACGTGGGCCAGTCGCCCCGCTCGGCCAGCATGCGCAGCCAGCGAAGCTTGAGCCAGTTGATCTGGGGCAGGTCGCCATGCGCGGCGATGAAGCCTTCCACTTCCTCGTCGCTGGCGCCGGGCAGGCGCGCGGTGAGCTCGTCGTACGCCAGGTAGGGCTCGAGCGGGTAGTCCACCAGCATGGCCTTGTACTGGAAGTAGGGCGCGCTGTTACCTTTGGCCAAGGCCGCTTTCGCCTGATCGTAGTACTGCCGCTGGAGCGCCAGGTCGCCAGCATGGGCCATGGGGAGGTGGAGCAAGGCGCCAAGCAACGCGGCGGGAACGAGGCGGGACAGTCGACTGCGCATGAGACTTCCGGGAAGCGTACAGATTGGCCGCTAGCTTAGCCTGTTGGCAGTTCCCTCGGAAGCACGCCAAGTGTTTCGCGATATGCGGCGGGGGTTTGCTGTGCCGGGGCGGTACATAAGGTAGAATACGCGCCGGCTTTTCCGGAGAATCCCATGACCCTGCTCAAACTGAGCGATGTTTCCCTCGCCTACGGCGCCATGCCGCTGCTCGACAAGGTTTCCTGGCAGATTGCCCGCGGCGAGCGGGTCTGCATCATCGGCCGCAACGGCACTGGCAAGTCCAGCATGCTGCGGCTGGTACGCGGCGACCAGAGGCCCGACGACGGTGACATCTGGCGCGCGCCAGGGCTGAAGATCGGGGAGCTCCCACAGGAGTTGCCACGTGCCGACGACCGCACCGTGTTCGACGTGGTGGCCGAGGGGCTGTCGGGCGTAGGCGAATTACTGGCCCAGTTCCACCACTTGAGCCAGAACATCGTTAGCGACGCCGACCTGGACGCGCTCATGCATGTGCAGCAAGAGCTCGAAGCCCGCGATGGCTGGCGCTTGCAGCAGCTGGTGGACAGCACCCTGAGCCGCCTGCAACTGCCGGCCGACAAAACCCTGGCCGAACTTTCCGGAGGCTGGTGCCGCCGTGTGCTGCTGGCCCAGGCATTGGTGTCCGAGCCCGACCTGTTGCTGCTCGACGAGCCTACCAACCACTTGGACATCGGCGCCATCGCCTGGCTCGAGGAAGCGCTCGCCGGCTTCGGCGGGGCTGTGCTGTTCATCACCCACGACCGGGCATTCCTGCAGAACCTGGCTACCCGTATCCTGGAGCTCGACCGTGGGCACATGATCGACTGGAACGGCGATTACGCCAGTTTCCTGGTGCACAAGGAGGCAGAGCTTGCCGCCGAGGAAACCGCCAACGCCCTGTTCGACAAGCGGCTGGCGCAGGAAGAAGTGTGGATACGCCAGGGCATCAAGGCCCGGCGTACCCGTAACGAAGGCCGTGTCCGCGCGCTCAAGGCGTTGCGCACGGAGCGCGGCGAACGGCGCGAACGCCAGGGCAAGGCCAATATCCAGCTGGACGTGGCGGACAAGTCCGGCAAGCAGGTCATCGTGCTGGAAAACGTCAGCTACGCGCACCCGGGTGGGCCGTTGCTGGTCAAGGATTTCTCCATGGTGCTCCAGCGCGAGGACCGTATCGGCCTGCTGGGCGCCAACGGTACCGGTAAAACCACGCTGCTCAAGCTCATGCTGGGCGACCTTCAGCCCACCAGCGGTACGGTGGAGCAGGGCACGCGGCTGGAAGTGGCCTACTTCGACCAGCTGCGCCTGCAACTGGACCTCGAAAAGACCGTGATCGATAACCTGGCCGAAGGCCGGGATTTCATCGAGATCGATGGCCAGAGCCGCCACGTGCTGAGCTACCTGGGGGACTTCCTCTTCAGCCCGCAGCGCGCTCGCACCCCGGTCAAGGCGCTGTCCGGCGGGGAGCGCGCGCGGTTGTTGCTGGCCAAGCTGTTCAGCAAGCCCGCCAACCTGCTGGTATTGGACGAACCCACCAACGACCTGGACGTGGAAACCCTCGAGTTGCTCGAAGAGGTGCTGTCGGCGTTCAAGGGCACCGTGCTGATGGTCAGCCACGACCGGGCATTCCTGGACAACGTGGTCACCAGCACCCTGGTGTTCGAGGGCGACGGCCAGGTCAAGGAGTATGTCGGCGGTTACCAGGACTGGATTCGCCAGGGCGGCTCGGCCAAACTGCTGGGCGTGAAGGAAGCCAAGGCACAGAAGGCCGAGCCCGTTGCCGCGGCCACCCCCGCGTCGGCGGCGCCCGCCGCGGCCCCGGCGAAGAAAAAGCTCAGCTACAAGCTGCAGCGTGAGCTCGAAGCCCTGCCAGGCCAGATCGAAGCACTGGAGACACAAATGGCGGCGGTGCAGGAGCAGATCGGCTCGCCGGGCTTCTATCAGCGCCCGGCGGCCGAAACCACCGCCGTGCTGGCGAGCCTCGATGACCTGCAGGCGCGGCACGACGCGCTGGTGGAACGCTGGGCCGAGCTGGATGAGTAAGCGATCCGCTCCAGGCGCCTCTACGGCGCCTGGTGGCGGGTGGGCAGGGTAGCCCGGTGACGTTTCGCCAGCTCGCGGTCACACCGCTTTTTCGGCCTTGGCGCGGTCCAGCCGTACGGC
>Ga0265797_10006801_pt1 | contig 15978 bp, 11 predicted proteins | sample P2T30metagenome_FD_192433 | JGI IMG/M metagenome (GOLD analysis project Ga0265797, IMG submission 192433) | Plant litter microbial communities from East Loma Ridge, Irvine, California - P2 T30 | ecosystem: Environmental > Terrestrial > Plant litter > Unclassified | place: USA: California... | reverse complement strand
CATGTACAGGCTCTGGCCGTCCAGCAGCGAATCCTCGTTCTGCATGCTGGCATACACCGGCAGCGCCGGCAGCCGTGCGCGGCGCGCATGGCAAAAGCCAAAGGCCCGCGCCAGCACCAGGTTCAGGCCCAGCATGCGCAGGAAGGTGCTCTTGCCCGAGCCGTTCGGCCCCGAGATAAAGGCGCCCTTGTCTTCCAGCGCCACCGACAGCGCGGCTGGATCGGCCAGCAGCGGATGCACGCCGGCCTCGATCTCGATCGCCCCGCCGCTCCGTTCGGCCCAGCACCACGCGGGGGACGCAAGCAGCGTGCGCGCCAGCGCCAGGTCGGCCTCGAGTTCGGCGCAGGCCAGATAGCACCCAATCAGAAAGTCGCGCTCCGCGAACACGATGGCCTGGGTGCGGAAGGTGTGCTTGACGTTGGACAGCATGAACCAGTCGCCATAGGCCCCGCCGTCCTGGCTCATGCGCGCCAGGATCGAGCGCGCCAGGCTGTGGCTGAGTTTTACTGCATGCTGCGCGCCGTCGCGCAGCACCGCCGGCGCGGATGCATCGCGCGTGCCCACCACGCTGCTGGCCAGCAGCAGCATCTGCAGCGTGTTCAGCGTCCGCTTCCAGGCCTCGACGCGCTCGTGGTAGCGCATTTGCCCGGCGATCAGCAGATACAGCACACCTGCCGTGGCCAGCCAGGACAGCGGCGTGAGGATGACGCCGGCAACCGATGCCAGCAGCGCCAGCGGCAGCAGCCAGGTCCAGCGCAGCCAGGCCGGCGGCGCGGACGCCTTCCCTTCGAACAGCAAAGCCGCCGTTTCAGTGTCGGCATCGCGCAAAGGGCGCAGCGCCGCCTCGAGTTGCGTGCGCCGCGCCGGATCGGCCATCAGCGCGCGCAGGCGCTCGGCCTGGTCCGCGCATTCCGCATCGTTCGCGCCGCCGCGCAGTCTCCGGTACAGGGCCTGCTTGCCGAAGATGCTCACGCCGCCGCCCAGGCGCTCGTGGTAGCGCGGCAGCAGCAGGTCGTTCCAGGTCTGGTCATCGAGTGGGGCTTCGCCCGTGGGCGCGACCCGGTGCAGCTGGGCGATGTCGCTGTCGGCAAACGGATAGTCGATCGGGGCCGAGTCCGGCCAGGCAAGCAGGCTGCGCGCGCCCCTCCTGAACGAGTCGAACAACGTGGCGGCAAAGGCGGTCATGGTCGGTTCCAGGTGAAGGTGGGCAGTATCCCTGCTCCATCTGTGGACAAGTTGACAAAAATCAACAGCGAGCGGACTCATCCAATGTTCGTTCCCCCACATACTGCCGCGCGCCTCTCTGGCACGATGAACCGACCAATACTCACACGACGATATCGACACGAAAGGACTGCACGATGAAACGCGCACTCGCGGCTTCCCTGATGGGCCTGGCCATTTCAGCCGCCTATGCCCAGCAAGGCGACGGCACCCAGTTCTCCACCAACATCAACATCTGGAAGCCGAACAAGGTCGAGCCGACGCCGGAACGCATGCGCGCCATCAAGGCGCCGAGCGGCTTCAGCGTCACGCCCTTTGCCACCGGCCTGAAGAACGTGCGCATCATCGCGGTGGCGCCGAACGGCGACGTGTATGTGAGCCGGCGCGACCAGGGCGACGTGCTGCTGCTGAAGGATGCGAATGGCGACGGCCGTGCGGATGGCGCGCCGGTCACGGTGGCCAACCGCGCCGGCGCCCACGGCCTGGCGATCCGCGACAACAAGCTGTACCTGATTACCGCCAAGGAGCTGTTCGTCGCCGACATCCAGTCCGATGGCCGCCTGGGTGACCTCAAGATGCTGATCGGCGATTTGCCCGACGCCGGCCAGCACGCCAACCGCACCATCGCCTTCGGCCCGGACGGCATGCTGTACATCAGCGTCGGCAGCACCTGCAATGCCTGCAACGAGAGCAATCCGGAAAACGCCACCCTGCTGCGCGCTTCCCCGGACGGCAAGCAGCGCAGCATCTTCGCCAGCGGCCTGCGCAACCTGATCGGCTTTGCCTGGCATCCGCAGACCGGCGAGCTGTGGGGCTTCGACCATGGCATCGACTTCCTGGGCGATAACCAGCAACAGGAAGAACTGAACAAGATCGAGATGGGCAAGCAGTACGGCTGGCCTCACGTCTTCGGCAACAATGAGGTCTACCCGCAAAGCACGCCGCAGGGCGAAATCAGCAAGGAAGAATGGAAGAAGCGCAGCACGCCGATGGTGCTGGGCTATACCGCGCACGCGGCGCCGATGCAGTTCGTCTTCGCCGACAAGAGCGCCTTCCCGGCGCAGTACCGCGGCGACGCCTTCGTCACCATGCGCGGCTCGTGGAACCGCAATCCGGCTTCCGGCTACGAAATCGTGCGCGTGCGCTTCGAGAATGGGCAGCCGAAAGGTATCGAACCCTTCGTGACCGGCTTCCTGACCGATGGCGGCAAGACGCACATCGCGCGGCCGGTCGGGCTGGCGTTTGCCAAGGATGGGTCGCTCTTGATGGCGGACGATGCGAATGGGGTGATCTATCGCGTGGCCTACACGGGGTCCGGTGCTTCGGCGCCGAGCGGTGCGGCCGCGGTGCCGCCCGCCGGGCCGATGGAGCAGCAGGCGAACAAGGGGAATGGCGTGCCGCTGGCGAACAAGCGTTCAGAGACGCAAGCGTCGGGGTCGGTGACGGTGACGTCGTCCAGCTTCCGCAATGGCGGGATGATGGACCAGAAGTACAGCGAGTACGCCGATGGCGTGTCGCCGGCGCTGGCGTGGAAGGCGGTGCCGGGGGCGAAGTCGTACGCGATCATTGCGGAGGACCCGGATTCGAAACCGGTGGCGCCGTTTGTTCACTGGCTGGCGTGGAATATCCCGGCGAACGTCACCAGCTTGCCGGAGGGCGTGCAGGAGCAGCCGCGGCTGACCGATCCGGAAGGCGTGCTGCAGGGGCGGAACACGCGCGGGTCGGTGGGGTATTACGGGCCGAAGCCGCCGGTGGGCGAGGCGGCGCATCCGTATCATTTCCAGGTGTATGCGCTGGATGCGATGCTGGAGGTGCCGTTCGGGTCGGACCGGGATGCGCTGCTCAAGGCGATGCAGGGGCATGTGATGGGCAAGGGCGAGATCGTCGGGAAGTATGGGCAGAAGCAGAAGCCGCAGAAGTAATTCGTTTTAACGGCGGGATGCGAGCGTTGTAGGGGCTGTTGCCTGTTCTGTTCGTGGTGGGTTGAATCCGCGTGGGCTCGAGAGCCCACCCTACGGGACACGCTGCGTATCCGGGTTTCGTATGATCTCACTGTTAACGGTGACCGTAGGGTGGGCACTTGTGCCCACGCGGATCAAACACACCAATAACGTCACAGGCAACAACCCCATTACCCCCCGCACACCGCGCGGACACGCCCGTGTCCGCGTACGTTCGCCCTCCCCCCGACCGGACACCCCGGACACGTCCGCCCACACCCGTACAACCTGAAAAATCAATGACTTAAGCCCTGGCACGGATCGTGCAATAACGACTGCATACAACGTCGTTACCCGCACACACCATGATCCGTGATACCTCCCACCAGGACGCCGCCGTCACCGCGCCACCGTCCCACAAATTCAAGCGCCCCGCCCTGATGATCGGGATCGCTGCGGCCCTGGCTATCGCCAGCGCCTTGCTCTTCTCCAACTGGAGCAGCGCCGGCCACTCCGTCAGCGCCAGCCGCCTGCGCATTGCCGAAGTCGGCCGCGGCACCCTGGTGCGCGATGCCTCGGTGAACGGCCGCGTGGTCGCCGCCGTCAGCCCGACGCTGTTCGCCACCGCCCCCGCCATCGTCAACCTGCAGGTCGCCGCCGGCGACACGGTCAAGAAGGGCGACATCCTCGCCGTACTCGAATCCCCCGATCTGTCCGACGCCCTCAAGCGCGAGCAATCCACCTACGAACAGCTGAAAGCCGAGGTCGCGCGCCAGCAGATCCTGTCGCGCAAACAAAAGCTGCTGGCCCAGCGCGAAGCCGACACCGCCGAGATCGACCGCCTGTCGGCCCAGCGCACCCTGGAACGCTACGACAGCGTCGGCCAGGTCGGCATCATCGCCAAGATCGACTACCAGAAGGCGAAAGACGCGCTGAACTCGGCCCAGATCCGCGCCCGCCACGCCAGCCAGGCGGCGAACCTGGAAGGCGACGACGTCGCCCTGGCGATCCGCACCAAGGCCAACGAACTGGAACGCGCGCGTCTGTCGATGGCCAACGCCCAGCGCCGCGTCGACGAACTGACCGTGCGCGCCCCGGTCGACGGCTTCATCGGCACCCTGAACGTCCAGAACCGCATGGTGGTGGCCGCCAACGCGCCCCTGATGACCCTGGTCGACCTGTCGCGCCTGGAAGTTGAGCTGGAAGTCCCGGAAACCTATGTCTCCGACCTCGGCCTGGGCATGAACGCCGAGATCACCCTTCCCGCCGGCAGCGCCACCGGCAAGCTGACCGCGCTGTCGCCGGAAGTGGTGAAGAACCAGGTGCTGGCGCGGGTGCGCTTCGACGGCGCGCAGCCGAAGGGCCTGCGCCAGAGCCAGCGCGTGACGGCGCGCCTGCTGATCGAAGAGAAGCCGAATGTCGTGATGGTGGCGCGCGGCCCCTTCGTCGAGAGCGAAGGCGGACGCTTCGCCTACGTGGTGCGCGATGGCCTGGCGGTCCGCACGCCGATCCGGCTGGGCGCCACCAGCGTGTCCGGCGTCGAGATCCTGTCGGGCCTGAAGCCCGGCGACCGGATCGTGGTGGCCGGCACCGACGCTTTCGAGAACGCCGCCAGCGTCTCGATCAACAACTGATAACAACCGAAACGATCAACCCGAAAGGACATCCCATGCTGCGCATGACCAACCTCTCCAAGGTGTACCGCACCCACATGATCGAGACCCACGCCCTGCGCGGCTTCGAGATCCAGGTCAACCAGGGCGAGTTCGTGACCGTCACCGGCCCGTCGGGCTCGGGCAAGACCAGCTTCCTGAACATCGCCGGCCTGCTGGAGGAATTCACCAGCGGCGAATACATCCTCGACGGCGTCAACGTACGCGGCATGGACGACAACGCGCGTTCCCGCCTGCGCAACGAAAAGCTCGGCTTCATCTTCCAGGGCTTCAACCTGATTCCCGACCTGAATTTGTTCGACAACGTCGACGTACCGCTGCGCTACCGCGGCTTCCATGCGCGCGAACGCAAGGAGCGCATCGAGGACGCGCTGGCCAAGGTCGGCCTGGCCTCGCGCATGAAGCATTACCCGGCCGAGCTGTCGGGCGGCCAGCAGCAGCGCGTGGCGATCGCGCGCGCGCTGGCCGGCTCGCCCAAGCTGCTGCTGGCCGACGAGCCGACCGGCAACCTGGATACACAAATGGCGCGCGGCGTGATGGAGCTGCTCGAAGAGATCAACGCCGCCGGCACCACGATCCTGATGGTGACCCACGATCCCGAGCTTGCCGTACGCACCCACCGCAACGTGCACATCATCGACGGCCAGGTGTCGGACCTGGTGCGCAAGGGTCCGAACCTGGCCGCCGGCCACGCCCATCCGGCCCCGGCCGCCGTCTGAGGAGCATCCCATGTTCGGCTATTACTTCAAACTGGGCCTGCGCAGCCTGCGCCGCAACCCCGCGCTCACCGCCCTGATGGTGCTGACCCTGGCCGTGGGCGTGGCCGCCAGTGTCTCGACGCTGACCATCCTGCACATGATGTCGGGCGACCCGATCCCGCACAAGAGCGAGCGCCTGCTGGTGCCGATCTTCGACGTCCAGCCGGCCGAGGGCTATGTGCCGGGCACGCCGTCTGACGAGCAGCAAGTCACCTATATCGACGCCATGAACCTGCTGAAGAGCGGCCAGGGCATGCGCCGCACGGCCTTGTACGGCATCGCGCCCTCGGTCGAGCCGCTGCGCAAGGACATCGGCGCTTTTACCGCGCCCGGCATCGCGCCCACGCGCGACTTCTTCGCCATGTTCGAGGTACCCTTCCTGCACGGCCAGCCCTGGAGCGAAGCCGACGAAGCGCGCGGCGCCAACGTCGCCATCCTCGGGCGCCAGGTGGCCGAGAAGCTGTTCGGCGAGACCAGTCCGGTCGGGCAGCGAATCAACGTCATGGGCCAGCCTTTCACCATCGTCGGCGTGGTCGATCACTGGGAGCCCAAGCCCCGCTACTACAAGCTGGTCGGCAGCGACTATTTCGGCGTGCGCGAAGAACTCTTCATTCCCTTCTCCACGGCCGTGCGCCTGGAGGCGTCGCGCAACGGCGGCATGAGCTGCAGCGCACGTGCCGAGCCTGGGTTCCAGGGCGTCATGCGTTCGGAATGCACCTGGATCCAGTTCTGGTTCGAGACCGCCTCCAGCGGCGAGCGCAAGGCGCTCAAGGAATGGCTGGACGGCTACGCGGCCGAGCAGCGCAAGCTGGGCCGGATGCGGCGCGGCGCGCCGTCCGAGCTGTACGACGTGATGGAATGGATCGAGCACGAGAAGGTGGTCGGCAAGGACAACAAGCTGTCGGCCTGGCTGGCCTTCGGTTTCCTGGCCCTGTGCCTGGTGAACACTGTCGGCCTGCTGCTGGCGAAATTCTCGGTGCGCTCCAGCGAAGTCGGCATCCGGCGTGCGCTGGGCGCCTCGAAGCGCGAGATCTTCCGCCAATTCCTGACCGAGAGCGCGGTGATCGGCCTGGCCGGCGGCCTGCTCGGCCTGCTGCTGGCCTTTGGCGCGCTGGCCCTGATCGGCATGCAGAACCACGAAGCCGCCGCTGTCGCCCGCATGGACCTGACCATGCTCGCCTTTACCTTCCTGCTGTCGGTGCTGGCCGCCGTGCTGGCCGGGCTGTTCCCGACCTGGCGCGCCAGCCAGGTCACGCCGGCCATCCAGCTCAAGTCGCAATAAACCTGAACGAGGACCCACCATGGAAATCCGTCCCATCTTCTCGACCATCCTGCGCAACAAGACCGGCGCCATCCTGGTTGCCCTGCAGGTCGCGCTCAGCCTGGCGATCCTGGCCAACACCCTGCACATCGTCAGCGAACGGCGCGCTGCCGCGGCCCGCCCGAGCGGCATCGCCGACGAGCTGGCGGTCTTCAAGATCGACGTCAGCCACCTGTCCAGCGACGGCCCCGAGCAGCAGCTGGCGACCATGAAGCGCGAGACCGAGCTGCTGCGCGCGATCCCCGGCGTGGCCGCCGTCACCCAGGTCAACCAGATCCCGATGTCGCAGTCGGGCTGGAACAACAGCGTCGCCATCGACCGCAAACAGACCGAGGAATCCGCGCCTTCGTCTTCCTACTTCGCGCCCGATTCGCTGGTCAAGACCTGGGGCCTGAAGCTCATCGAAGGGCGCGACTTCCTGCCCGCGGAAACGCAGGATGTCGACATCAACAAGAAGGATGAGCCACACGTGGTGATCCTCTCGCAAGCCTTGGCGAACAAGCTCTGGCCCGGCCAGTCTGCGGTCGGCAAGACCATGTACTTCGGCACCGGCGAAGGCGCGATCGAAGTGCGCGTGGTCGGCGTGGTCGAGCGCCTGCAAAGCCATGGCGCCGAGGTGAGCGAACGCGGAGAGTTCTCGGCCCTCGCACCGGTGCGCCTGTACGGCAGCAACCAGGCCTACACCTACACGATCCGCGCCGAACCGGGCCAGCGCGACCGCGTGCTGCGCGACGCCGAAGCGGCGCTGCGCAAGGCCTCGGCCACGCCGGTGATCCTGGAAAGCCGCACGGTCGAGCGGATCCGCACCTCGCGCTACCGGGCCGACATGGCGCTGTCGTGGATGCTGGTGACGGTGAGCGTGCTGCTGCTCCTGATTACCGCCAGCGGCATCGTGGGCATGGCCAGCCTGTGGGTGACCCAGCGCCGCAAGCAGATCGGCGTGCGCCGTGCGCTGGGCGCGCGAAAGCACGACATCCTGCGCTACTTCCTGCTCGAGAACTTCATGATCACAAGCAGCGGCGTGGCGGGCGGCGTGCTGCTCGGCGTGGGCCTGAACCAGCTCCTGGTCAGCAAGCTCGAGATGGCGCGCCTGCCGCTCGAATACCTGGCGGGCGGCGCGGTGCTGCTGTGGGCGCTCGGGGTGCTGGCCGTGTACGGGCCGGCCTGGCGCGCGGCCAGCATTTCGCCGGCCCTGGCCACCCGCAGTACCTGACGCGATGCTATCCTGACGCCCATGCCCACTGTACTCATCATTGACGACAACGCCGCCGTCGGCGTCGCCCTCGACGTGCTGTTCTCGCTGCACGACATCGCGGCGCTGCATGCGGCCTCGCCCGAGGAGGGGCTGGCGCTGCTGGCGCGCGAACCGGTTGACCTGGTGATCCAGGACATGAACTTCACGGCCGATACCACCTCGGGCGAGGAAGGCGTGGCCTTGTTCCGCGAAATCCGTGCGCGCCATCCCGACCTGCCGGTGATCCTGCTCACGGCCTGGACCCATCTCGATGCGGCGGTCGACCTGGTGAAAGCCGGCGCCGCCGATTACCTGCCCAAGCCCTGGAACGACGAGCGCCTGCTGGCCACGGTGACGAACCTGGTCGAACTCGGCCAGGCGAACCGCGCGCTGGCGCAGCGCGTGGGACGCGAACGGCGCGAACGGCGCGAGCTGGAACAGCAGTACGATTTGCGCGGCCTGGTCTGGGCCGACCCGGCCACCGAGCGCGTGCTGCAGCTGGCCTGCCAGGTGGCGCGCGCCGATGTGCCGGTGCTGATCACCGGTCCGAACGGCACCGGCAAGGAGCGCATCGCCGAGATCATCCAGGCCAATTCCCAGGTCAGGGATGGTCCCTTCGTGGTGCTCAATTGCGGCGCCCTGCCCTCGGAACTGATCGAGGCCGAGCTGTTCGGCGCCGACGCCGGCGCCTACACCGGCGCCTCCAGGGCGCGCGAAGGCAAGTTCGAGGCGGCCGACGGCGGCACCCTGTTCCTCGACGAGATCGGCAATTTGCCGCCCGCCGGGCAGATGAAACTGCTGCGCGTGCTGGAGACCGGCCGCTTCGAGCGCCTCGGCTCGAACCGCGAGCGGCAGGTGAAGGTGCGCGTGGTCAGCGCCACGAATGCCGACCTGGCGGCGATGATCCGTGCCGGGACCTTCCGCGAAGACCTGTTCTACCGCCTGAACGTGATCGAACTGCGCCTGCCGCCGCTGGCGGCGCGCCCGGGCGACATCCTGCCGCTGGCCGCCAGCTTCCTGGGGCCCGGCAAGCGGCTGGAGCGCGCCGCTGAAAGCGCCCTGCTGGCCCATGCCTGGCCCGGCAATGTGCGCGAATTGAAGAACGTGATGGCGCGCGCTAACCTGCTGGCCCAGGGCGAGCTGATACGCGTGGCCGATCTCGGCCTGCCGCCGGCTCCCGCAGTGGCGGTGGCGGCGCCGGCGCTGGAAGCGGAACCCGACCGCGACGCCATCGCCGCCGCCCTGGCGCGCGCCGGCGGCGTGGTGTCGCAGGCCGCCGCCGAACTCGGCCTGTCGCGCCAGGCCCTGTACCGGCGCATGGAACGCCTCGGCATCGGGCGCGGCGCCTGATTCGGCGGCCACCGCGATGCGCCTGTCCCTCGTCACCCGCTTCTCGGCCCTGGTCGGCACCTTGCTTGCGCTGGGCATCGTGCTGGCCCTGGCGCTGGATTACTTCCTGCCGGGCCGCCCGCTGCTGGTGTTCGTGCTCTGCCTGGGCTGCGTGGTGCCGCTCTCCATCATCACCGTGCGCGCCCAGATGCAGCCCATCCTGTCGCTGTTCCGCGCGCTGGAGGGCACGGTCAGCAGCTACCGTGACGCCGACTTTTCCTTCAGCCTGCACTGGCCCCAGAACGACGAACTGGCCGACCTGGTCGCTTCCCATAATGCGCTGGGCGACGTGCTGCGCGAGCAGCGCCGCGACCTGGTGCAGCGCGAACTGCTGCTCGACACCATGGTGCAGAACACGCCGGTGGCGATGCTGCTGGCGGCCGACCTGCCGCAGCGTGCCGGCACCGTGGTGTATGCCAACCTGGCGGCGCGCCAGCTATTGGCCGACGGCCGCAAGCTCGAAGGCCACCGCCTCGGCGAGCTGCTGGACAGCGCCGCCCCGGCCTTGAGAGAAGCGCTGGCGCGCGGCGGCGACGGGCTGTTCACGGCCGGGGAAGGCGAGGACGAAGAGGTGTACCACCTGGCGCGCAGCCACTTTAGCCTGAACGGGCGCAGGCACGAACTGCTGCTGCTGCGCCACCTGACGGCCGAACTGCGGCGCCAGGAAGTGCAGACCTGGAAAAAGGTGATCCGCGTGATCAGCCACGAAATCAACAACTCGCTCGCGCCCCTCGCCTCGCTGGCCCACTCCGGCGCGGAACTGGTGCGGCGCGGCCAGACCGAGCGCCTGCCGATGATCCTGGACACCATCGGCGAACGCACGCGCCACCTGGAAAGCTTCATCCTCGGCTACGCGCGCTTTGCCAAGCTGCCCGCGCCGCGCATCGATGCCTGCGCCTGGCCCGAACTGGTGGCGCATTTGCAGGCCCAGGTGCCGTTCCGCGTGGTGGGCGGCCTGCCCGAGGATCCGGCCCGTTTCGACCGCGCCCAGATGGAGCAGGCCCTCCTCAACCTGCTGAAGAATGCCCATGAATCGGGCTCGCCGCCGGACGCCGTGGAACTGCAGGTGCGGCGCGGCCAGGACCTGCTGCGCATCGACGTCGCCGACCGCGGCAGCGGCATGAACGAGGCGGTACTGACCAATGCCCTGGTGCCCTTCTATTCCACCAAGCGCAGCGGCACCGGCCTGGGCCTGGCGCTGGTGCGCGAGATCGCCGAAGCCCACGGCGGACGCGTGCTGCTGGCCAACCGTGAAGGCGGCGGGCTGGCGGTGACCATGATTCTGCCCACCTGAACCACGCACACGGAGCACCCCATGCTGAAGATTGTTGGAAAAGCCAGCTCGATCAACGTGCGCAAAGTGCTCTGGACTTGCGCCGAAATCGGCCTGCCGTTTGAACGCGAGGAATGGAACGACGCGGCGCATGCCTTTCTCAACCCGAACCGCATGGTGCCGGTGCTGGTCGATGGCGACGCGGTGCTGTGGGAATCGAACACGATCTGCCGCTACCTGTGCACGCAGTACGATGGCGCAGCCCTGCTGCCGCGCGCGGCCGCCCCGCGCGCGCAGGTCGAACAGTGGATGGACTGGCAGGCCACGGAACTGAACACCGCCTGGCGCTACGCCTTCATGGCGCTGGTGCGCCAGAGTCCCGCCCACGCCGACGCCGTGCAGATCGACGCCAGCAGCGCCAGCTGGAACCGCCACATGGGCATCCTCAACGACCAGCTGGGCAAGACTGGCGCTTACGTGGCCGGCGCCGGCTTCACGCTGGCCGACATCGTGCTGGGACTATCGACTAACCGCTGGCTGATGACGCCGATGGCGCGCCCCGATTATCCGCACGTCGCGGCCTGGCTCGAAAAACTCGAAGCGCGCGCAGCCTGCCGCCTGTACGGCCGCGACGGCACGCCCTGAAGCGGACAAACACGGTGCTCTGGTAAGATCGGCCTTCATCGCCGAACCCTGCACCATGTCCAAGCCGCCTCCCTTCGATCCCCGTTTCGCCCAGCCGGGCCACCCGCCCGCCACCATCACCGAGTTCGAGGGCGTGCGCTCGCTGCACCTGGGCACCTCGTGGGAGCAAGGCGCGATGCGCATTGCGCGTCCGGATGCGATCGAGTTGGAATACGTGCAGATGATGATGGCCTGGCTGCTGTTCCTGGATGCGCCGCGCCACATCGTGCAGCTGGGCCTGGGCAGTGCGGCGCTGACCAAGTTCTGCCACCGCCGCTTGCCTGATACGCAGGTGACGGCGGCCGAACTGAATCCGAACGTGATCGCCATCTGCCGCGCGCTATTCGAGTTGCCGCCGAACGACGCGCGCTTGGATGTGCGCGAGATGAACGCCCTCGACTTCGTGCTCGACCCGGCAAACCACGGTAAGGTGGACGTATTGCAGGTGGATCTCTACGACGAGGAAGCGCGCGGCCCGGTGCTCGACACGCCGGAGTTCTACCAGGCCTGCGTCGACTGCCTGGCGCCGAACGGCATTATGACCACGAATGTGTTCGGTGACTTCGCCAGCTACGACAAGAACCTGGACGCGATGCGCGAGGTGTTCGACGCCGTGGTCTGGCTGCCCGAGGTGCACGACGCGAACATCGTGGTGATCGCCTTCAAGGACGCGCCGCAGATCGACTTCGCCGTGCTCTACGAGCGCGCCGGCGAGATCAAGCGGCGCTACAACCTGCCGGCCAAGGACTGGGTGAATGGCCTGAAGGAGTGGATGCGCGACCAGGCGGAATAGGATCGCGCACCGGGGGCCTTACTGGCACGCGTGCGGCAGCGCCTTCGGCACGATCCCTTCGCCGCTGCAGCTCCACGACACCTTCCCCTCCTTGTCGACCGACGGCTCGAACACCAGCACGCCGGCGCCCTCTTTCGTCTCGATGCTGGTCAGCACGCGCAGCACGGCGTTCTTTGGATCGATCGCGATCTCGCGCACCTGGCCGCCCGGATTGGCCGCGATGCCGGCCTGGGCCAGCGTCGGGATGCGGCCATGCTCGGCCAGGTAGCTTTCGACCTTGGCGCTGGCCTGCTGGCCGGTCGTGTAGGCGCTCATCACGACCGCCTTTTGCGTGTATTCCTGGTAGGCCGGAATGGCGACCGCCGCCAGGATGCCGGCGACGGCCACCAGCGCAATCAGGCCGCCCAGGCTGCCGGCGGCGGCGCCACCCAGACGCGGCACGAACAGCGCCAGCAGGGTAGCCAGGAAATGGCGCCGCGGCTGCTGCGGTTCCTGGCCTGCGGCCAGGGCGCGTATCGCGGCCATGCGCTTGACCAGCCACGGGTAGTCGCCCACCAGTTCATGGAAGGACATCCAGAAGCCCTCGGTCTCGCGCGACTGCGCGATGAAGGCGCTGTTGTTCATGGTACGCCAGCGCCTGCCGCCGGCGGCAAGTGCGGCCATGCCGAATTCGGCGTTCAGCGGCTGCTCGCAGGCCGCCAGGCCGTGACGGTCGCAGGTGTATTCGCGGGCGCGCGAATAGGCCGCACCGATCAGCGGCAAGACCGAGGCCGGCAGCAGCACGGTGCCCCAGCTCAGGTGCTTGCGCTTGATGTGGCCGATCTCGTGGCCGATGTAGAAATTCAGCGCATCCGGATTGTCGTGCAGGCCGTCGACCACGTCCGAGTACAGCACCAGGAAGTCGCGCCCCAGGAAGCGGGTGGCAAAGGCATTCAGCGAACCGCCCATCTGCAGCAGGTAGGCGTCGGGCACGCGCTCCTGGCCGAGCTTGGCGCAGCAGGCGTTGATCTGCGCGTCGAGATCGGGGAACTGGTCGGCGGTGATGCGTACGGCATTGCCCTTGATGTAGGAGATCAGGGCCGACTGCGCGAAGCAGTAGAACAGGAAGAACATCACCGCATACCCGACCACCGCTCCGCCCATGCCGGCCACCAGGCCCGCCCAGACGATCAGCGACAACACCAGCATCACAACGAACAGCGAGCGTTCGTTCTTGTACACCAAATCCATTGCATCCCCTTTGATTGTCTGATTATTATTACAACCTGGCAACTTTACATTATTGACAAGTAGAAATAAACAACCGGAAGAAGGAGGTGTTGTCGCTTAGACACAAGCTGTTGGTGAAAACGCGTTCCGGCACAACCTGATCATTTTTTGACCAGCCTGATCAAGGTCCTGCCATTCGCCATGGTCTCGAACGGGACGATGCGAAACACCGCTTCGTCGCGCGACAAGGGCTGGACTGCGGGCACCGGCACGAAGTCGCCATTTGCGCGGCTATGGCGCACATAGCGCACGACCCGCCCCTGTGCCATGAAGGCCAGCGACATTTCGCCGTCGTCCATGGACTCGAAGGGTACGGTGCGTTCGCACGCTTCGGCCTGTACGCCCAGCACGCCGCATGCCCTCGCGCGTGTTGTGTAGGGCGCGAAGATGAATACCTGGTCCCACTCGAAACGCGTGGCGTCGGCCAGGCGCAGGGTGGCCGGCTTGTCCGTGCGGACCAGGCGCTCGATTGCCTCGCTGGTATCGGATGCATCGGAGCAGGCCGCGACGGCGAGCGCGGTGGCCACGAACAGCAAGGGGATGGAGCGCATGCAGGGGCTTTCGTGTTGACGGACAAGCAATGTAGCCTTGTTGCCCGGTAAAGACAAATACATGCTGTGTTTGTTTCCGCACCGAACGCAGTCCTGCCCCGTCCTATGCTGGAGTCGTAACGCAGCCGCCGGTTGCACCTTGCAAGTGACGAACATGAACACGCCCCGCTCCGCCACCACCGACACCCGGACCAACGAGGATCCGGCGTCGTCAAACGACAAGCGGCGGGCCGCTGCCTTGTCCCTCGCCGCCTGGAAGCAGTTCGTGAACGTGGCCAAGCCCTACTGGCTGGGCGACCAGAAACGAACGGCCTGGACCCTGCTGGTGCTGCTGATCGTGCTGATGCTGGTCGAGACCAAGCTGGCCGTCATGCTGAACGACCAGGCCGGCGAAATGACCTCGGCGCTGGCGGGCCGGAACGGCGACCGCTTCTGGAACGCGGTGCGGGCCTGCCTGCTGGTGCTGGCCTTTGCGGTGCCGGTGTATGCCTTCTATTACTACATGCGCGACCGCTTCGCCAACCAGTGGCGGCGCTGGCTCACCGGCCGCTTCCTCGACGGCTACCTGAAGGAGCGCAAGTACTACGCGCTTGGCGCCAACAGCGAGATCGACAACCCCGACCAGCGCATCAGCGAAGACATCAACACCTTCACCGGCCGCTCGATCCACTTCCTGCTGATCTTCCTCGGCTCGATCATGCAGCTGGTGGCCTTCAGCACCGTGCTGTGGTCGATCTCGCAGGTGCTGGTCGGCGTGCTGGCGGTGTATGCGATCACCGGCACCGTGGTCGCGCTCTACGTCTTCGGCAATCCGCTGATCCGGCTGAACTTCTGGCAGCTGCGGCGCGAAGCGGATTTCCGTTTCAGCCTGATCCGCCTGCGCGAGAACGCCGAATCGATCGCCTTCTACCGCGGCGAAGCGCAGGAGCGTGCCCACATCGACGGCAAGTTCGACAGCGTGATCCAGAATTTCGCGCACCTGATCCGCAAGCAGTGCTCGCTGAACCTGTTCCAGCGCACCTTCAGCCAGCTCACGCTGGTGCTGCCCTTTATCATCCTGGCCCAGGGCGTGCTATCGGGCGAGCTGGAAGTGGGCCGCGCCGTGCAGGCGGCCGGCGCGTTCACTGCGGTCCTGAGCGCGGTCGGCGTCATCGTCGACAACTTCGAGAGCCTGAGCCGTTTCGTGGCCGGCATCGGCCGCCTGCAGGGTCTGTCGGCGCTGGTGCTGGCCGATGCGGCGCCCGAAGCGCCCGCCGCCGGCCCGCATCCATGCATCCAGATGCGCCCCGGCGCGCACCTTGCGCTGGAAGCGCTGACGCTGCATCCGCCGCAATCCGAGCGGGTGCTGATCCGGGAATTGAACCTGGTCCTGAAACCCGGCGACGCCCTCCTGATCACCGGCGACAGCGGCTGCGGCAAGAGTTCGCTGCTGCGCGCGATCGCGGGCCTGTGGAACACGGGCAGCGGCACCATCCAGCATCCGCCGCTGGAGAGCTGCTTCTTCCTGCCGCAACAGCCCTACCTGCAGGCCGGCACCCTGCGCAGCCAGCTGCTCTACCCCAGCGGCGAATCGAACCTGGGCGACGCCGCGCTGCTGGAGATCCTCGACCAGGCGCACCTGCCGCACCTGGCCGCGCGCGTCGGCGGCCTGGACGCCGTAGAAGACTGGGAAAAACTGCTGTCGGTCGGCGAACAGCAGCGCCTGGCCTTTGCCCGCGTGCTGGTGCACCGGCCTTCCATCGTCATCCTCGACGAAGCGACCAGTGCGCTCGATAGTGGCAACGAAGCCTCGCTGTATGCGCGCCTGCGCGCGAACGGCACCACCCTGATCAGCATCGCCCACCGCGCCGCCGTGCTGCGCCACCATAC
>Ga0265797_10006800_pt1 | contig 15979 bp, 14 predicted proteins | sample P2T30metagenome_FD_192433 | JGI IMG/M metagenome (GOLD analysis project Ga0265797, IMG submission 192433) | Plant litter microbial communities from East Loma Ridge, Irvine, California - P2 T30 | ecosystem: Environmental > Terrestrial > Plant litter > Unclassified | place: USA: California... | reverse complement strand
GTCACCCGCGAGAAGCGCAAATTAGAGTGGTGTAGCGAGGCTTCAATTTCCAGTCTGCAGGCGCAGGCACCGCCTGCATGCCATTGGCCCCACTGCCATGCCTGCCACACCACTGCGACAGACCTTCACCGGTTTCAGGGAGCAGGCCATCCGTGGACCACTCCGCGAGACCCATATGCGCAATCTCAACCTTGACTACTGCGTACGCGGTTCCTGAACACGCCTCGTCACGGGCAGAAGGATTCATAGTGGAGGTTCATCCCAAACTCTACGTCCATCCCATTTCCAGCACCAGGGCAAGGCATGCGGAAGATGGCCGTGGAGTTGCGCGTGTGTGGTTGACATGTGCGAAGGAGTAAATCTTAATCGCTGGCCTCGATGCTGATATGCTCTGGCAGGCTCACGCATGAGGTGTACCTGTGGTTCCGGAATCCTTGTGGGCCGGCAGGGCCCAAAGCCTAAGTGCACTGCGCAAACCCACGCATCGACTAGCAATCAATCGACAAGAGATCAGCAGCAAGCATGCCGCAATAAACTTCCGCGCTTCGGATGTGCGGTTCATGGACCTTGGGAGTTGCGCTGTCACGGTGTTGGTTCTCCACGCGCGACGCATGAATCGTGAAGTCCTGGCCTGCACGCGATATTGAAGGCGGCTCATCCTGTACATCGCTTGCAATGCTGCTGACTACTGCAATACTGGCCATCGCGAAAAATGGCCAAGCGGATCTCTCCGTGGGCGAATGTGCCTGGTTGACTCCGCAATTTTTGGGAGCTGCCTGATATAGTTCACGAGTAGATTGAAAAGACCTCCATGGTAGTGGCACCAGCACGAAAGCTAACATTCCATGCAACGCGAGCATGGCCATGTACGGACGTAGGAACAAAGCCACTCGGCGACTTTTTCGCACCGACGTTGCATCCTGATTCCTGACCATTGGGCCAAAGGATGCGGAGACTTGTCTGCCATCGTGCATGTGAGGTGTCGTAGTCAGCAAGTCTTGATCGAAACGGCTTACCGAGAGTTCGAGGGTTGATAGGCTCAGGCATGGGTGCATGGGTCGCTCTGCCGGGCAACAGATGCTAAGCTTTTGGATGGCATCCGGCAGACGGGCGAGCTACGTTCGCCGCAAGCCAACCCATGCCCGCTCGGGCACTCCGCCAGTCGTAGCACAGAGCCAACGGCGATATCCAGACATGCCATGTGCACCACCGAATGCGGCGCGCGGCGAGCGGGGTCTGCGTGCGAGCCGGCGGTTTGAGGAAACGATGGCGTAGGATGAAACCAGGATAGCACGTGACGGCGACGACGACGACGACTGACATCCAGTTGATCCATGGCACAATGCTGGCAATAATGTGACGAGCAGGAGCCTTGTCTGTGATCGGACTGACTGTAGTGCCTAAGTTTTTTAAGAGTAGGGCCTGAATTGTAGGGCCTCATCGGAACGACGGCCCAGGCAGCTGCGGATGCCTGGTTTGCTTCGACTGGACTGGTGCGAAACTACTGGCGCAAACGTTCGTTGCTTACATGAACGTCTGCATCGGCCGTGCGCTCTCTCACTAGCACATGACCCCAATGGCCAACGAGACCACGCTATCCGCATCAAGGCATCGCTGGTCTGGGCGCATTTTGCGTTCGTCATCTCGTGGATCGCCGCCAACAAACACCTAAGAAGCAATATTACTCATTGACGAACGCTTCTATCTATTGAACAATTTCCTTGGTCGCTAGTAGAGGATGGCGCGTGTCGGCTAGACTAGGTGGATGTTGAGAGTTGAGAGATGAGACCACGACAGCACGCTATTATCATACAGTTTCAACATAGTAGTGCTGGGCAAGGCGACCGCCGAGCGCGACATACTACTCAATCAGGCAGGGCATGTGGCCTCTTGCGCACACGCCTACTAGCAATGATAATAACAATCGCACCTTGTCGCTTCGCCGTTCCGCCCGTCACAGAGCCCTATCTATCCACCACATCTACAGCATGAGATTGGAGTATCAAGCCATCAAGCCCAGCGGGACCACTGTTCCGAGATTTCAGGCATCCACGTGGCACGTCGGCAAACACTTACACCCTTGACAAGCTCTCTCGCTGGCGAGAGCCTCGACCTCTCTCTTCGGCAACTGCCTTCGAGTTCCCACTCGCCGCGACTCCACCAATGTCCAGCCATCCAGCCATTGGAAATGCTATCTTTGCTCAAAAGCACGAATGTAATGACTCGCCTCGCATTCCTCATCCTTCGCCCATCCTAATGATCCATTCACGGTCTTGCCTTTACCCGTTCTCAATTACCGACGTGTGCTCGTTGATTCCTTCAATGTACGCCTGACGCTAAAAGGCGTTGGTGTCTATACACGCCTTCCAATGGGCGGTGTTAATGTGGTACTTTGCTACCTTACCTCCGGAAACAGCCAGCACCACCCATCTCTCTCTCGTTTGGCGTCTCAATAATAACTTGCGTGCGGCTTCGCGATAGGTTTCGCACTACCAACACCACTTTTCATTAATCGAGAAACTCTATGCAGTGTAAACGCATGGGCGCATGCAGTGTCGCTCTTCATCGACCCAACCGAGCGGTGCTGAGATCACGAGTGCGTGTGCAGTGTTGCGGCGTTCTGCGGCGGCACACAGGCACGTGGCTATAGCCGAGAACAACTTAAGGTGATCCAACCCGCGGGATGTGGTCGACATGGGTGTGTCGGAGTTGGGATGGATCTAAAAGTGTCGGAGTTGAAACGTGAGGAGGCTTGAACACTTTGTCTCGGTAGAAGTGGAGGGATGTATAGGCAAAATTGTCGCTCCTTTGAGCGAATGCCTGCCATGGTATAGTGACCGTAATCTCTGTTACTTCGCGCCTACAGCACCTATATTCGTCTCATGCAATTAAAATGTATCGGATACTGCCAAGACGATTTTGTTCTGTTTTAGCGATCCCTGGTGGTTGCCTGCCTGCGTGTTATACAGGGAATTGCGCATGAGTTTACGTACGATCAATTCCATATCAGAAACGAGTCGTCATCATATCAACCAGCAACATGAAGACCTGATCATCTTGACTCACGCATACTACCAAGTAATAACGATCTGCCAACAGAATACGTCTGCCACGACATCTCTTCCAAATAATACTAGTCATGCCGTAACTGTTATCATCTCCGTCTGACTCTCGCACAAGCGCTCGGTTTCGTTTCGTCTTCCAAATCTCCCTCACCCAACCAACGAAAACAACAGAACATCCATGGAACACGTCCCTGACAGAGCAGTACCTCCTACATGTGACACAGCAGCAGCAGATACGACACACCCGACACCTCGCTTAATTTCGCGTCTCAACCGAGCGAACCATGCAAATGCAACTGCAAGCACAGCAACTCATCCAGTCCGGGCCGCAGTGCGTGCATGCATGCATGCTATATGTACATAAACACATGTGCAGCCAGCGTGCAAGCGCATATATAGTTCGAGTGACATAAGCAAGCCGCCGCATACCGCTTTTCTTTTTTCTCTCCCAATCGGCGTGATAGTTCCTCCTTCTGACAAACACCCGCGCTGACAAACTAGGTACTTTAGCAGGCACACCCACACTCACGCTCGCACACCGGAGGTTCGATGCATATCTGCAGAAGCACGGAGTTTGAGAGGAGGATCGAGTACTCGACTCGACAGGTGACATCTCCTGCATGGAATGACGCTCTGCTGCTTTCCTGTTCCAAACCGCCCCCGCAGGTGGCACTTGCCGCACGTGATGAGTTGTGTAGATACCTCTACCTTAGGGTACTGTGGTGGTCATCAAAAGCGCACTACCGTGAAGTCTCCAACGTGACAAATCCGCGTCGCTCTCGGTATCGGTATACCGACCTTCTCCATCCCCTCGTAAGAATTACCAAGCAGAGCGATAGTGCTTGGTGCAACTGACTGGCCTCCTCCCCGCCGGCCACCTCCGCCCACTTGGCTTCTTGCTTCCCAAGGGCAAACACACACCCATCCACCAGGAAGCGCAGCCCGCGCAGCACCACAGCAGATATTTAGATCTCCGATCCCAATAAAACGGTGCTAGTCAAATCCTCCTCGGCGCCCCGAAGGATGCAGAAGAGGCAGAGGAGGGCAGGGCAGAAGGAAGGAAGGCAGGAAGGCAGCACCCCAAAATCTTACTCACATGTACACAGCCACCCCAGAAAACTCTCTCTGGCTGGCAAGCAAGCCTGGCATGCTTGTAACAGCGCACCACAGCATGACTGCGCGCGCAGCAATTAACGTTCGCCTTGTAGGGCTGTCCAAGGTCCTGCCGCCTGCGGGATGGACGCCTGCGTTGCTACTGTGGCGGTCGGTGGTGTGGATGTGTGTACGGCGAGCGGTTTGGCGGCGCTTCGCGATGCGTTCTGTGCGCCTGTTGTGCGCGGGAAGAGCAGAGGAAGGTGTGGTCGAGTAAGCCGGGCGGCGTTCTGCGGGAGCGTTGGTTTTTGATTATGTATGTACTGTATCTTTGATCTGTGGCAGGGATGTGCTGGGATTTGCGGTGTACAATGTACTGTCCCGCGTGCGAAGGTGTAGGTTTTTGTGTGTGCATAAAAGTCTGTCTTGTGGTAGTGGGCAGTGTTGGCGACGAGGCTTGGAGGCAGATGGATCGATGATGCTTCGACTCGATGGCGATGTTGATTGTGCGTCAGCCAGTCACTGCGATGAGGAGTTATGTATAATGTGTAGTTAGATGGTGGTATCGCATTGCGATTTCAATGGTTGATGGCGTTCGACATCGTGATCATCGACAAACTTACAGACCATCGAGATGTCGTTGGACAAGGACAGTCAACGCGAATGATGAGCATACTAGAGCAGTAAAGACACCCCCATCATTGAGATCTTGCACAAGCGTCCTGTACCACGAAACGTTCAATTCATTGCAGCATATCGTTCCCGAGCAGCGAACCACCACTTAATCTAGAAACAGAAAAGAGCAAGGTATCTAATACAAAACCAATTCAGAAAGGAGCAAAAGCAAACCCGCGCAAACAGCCCACAGGCCAAAGTGAATCTCCCATACCGTAAATCCTCATGTCGTATGCGTTCCTGGTATCGCGCAAAGTAATTAGAAAGGGAAACAGCCGTGACCGGCTCATCTTACCTGTAATGTCAATACACCCGCCATCATCACCATCGGTTGCGCTTACGCTTCGGCCTCTTCTTGGCCGCCGACGTAGCATTGACGCTCTTTTCCACGTCGCCTGCAGCGCCCGCCACAGTACTGTTGGTAGAGCCCGCGGCGCCAGAGGCAGAGTCGTCCATTCCGCTGAGTTCCAGCCCCATCAGCGTGTCCTCGTCCATGTCGGAGAGCTCTTCACTCATATCTCTCATCACGTCTCGGCCAGTGTAACGCTCTTCATGGGCAGTGGTGCCCTCGATGTCGAACGGTGCGAGGTACCAAGGGACACCGCCAGAAGTCAGAGCGTCATGGTCACCGCCATGAGCAATGCCGTTGGCCGTGCCAGGTCGATGGGCGGAAGCAGTAGACACAGGAGGCGAGAGAGGCTCAGTCGGCTTGGAGCTGTTGGTCTTGATGGTGTGTGAATGGACTGAAGATGCACATGACGCTGCCTTGGAAGCCGGCGTAGGGTTATCCAAGTTGTTGAGCCCATCAGTAGTGGCAACTTCCGGATCATCAGCATCGTGCATTTCGGTATCGACGTCGCCGTCTGCTTTGCCATCGGGAGACGCACCTGCGATAGCTGATGCATTCGAGATGGATCGGTGCTTGGTAACAGCTTTGCCATCCTCCATGTCGGGTTCAATCGACGTCGCGACGTCGGCGGAGAAAAGAGCGAGTGACTCTATCTTGCGCATTGTCTCCTCGTGCTGTAGTCCTCGCAGCTCTGCTTCCTTCTTGACTGCGACTTCGGTGAGATCTTTGACCGCCTTGACAATTCGCTTGGCCAATTTCTTCAGCTCTTTCTGGTCGTGAGATAGTGCATGGTGTTCTGCTGTGCCAGCCGGAACCTCGTGCAACTTCTGGTGAATGGTGTTGATGTCAGCACTAGATGCTGGGTCAAGATTGTCACTCTCCGCAAGTTTTGCAAGGAAAACTTGTGACAAGTCGCGAGAAAAGTCAGAAACCGAGGTGTAGTATCGCTCACGCAAACGATTTGCAAGTTCGTCCGTTCCTGCACGGAATACTCCTTCCTTGTCGTCAAGTCTGTAATTTTTGTCAGTAAGGCGTATTGCGAATAGTTGCAGATTGTGAACATACTTTTGAACCCTGAGAAGGATCGGCCAGAGCAGTAAAGGAATGGGCGTGTAAACAGTGTCGATCTGCTCCCTCAGCATGAGGAGCTCCTTCAGCCGCAACTCCTCACGTTCCCTGACCATCGACGCAAGCTGGACTTGATACTGCATGTCTTTCTGTAGCATCTCACCGAACTCGATTCGTCGCAACAGTCTTGGACGACCAATGGCGCCCATGCCAGCAAAGTTGCGTCTGGTGATTTCCATGCTAGAGAAAGTCTCCAATTGCAACTGCAGGCGTTTGAGAAGTGCTGCACCGCGACGTGCCTCTCTTTTCAGTGTCCAATACCGACAAGCCTTCTCGACGAACTCTTTGCGCTTGCGGATGGTGAAACGAGTCAGACTTGCCTCGACGGTATTGTAGACCACGGCTGGCACGACGGGCGCACCGGATGGTAGTCTCCAGCTCATTTTCGCTGGCTGAGCACGCTTGCGCTTTTGATTCGCGACCGTAATGGTGTCCTCCCCGCCGTCTGCTATGAGACCGCCGTCAGGAGCAGGAGGAGCACCAAGCTCAAGGGCAGCAGTCTGACTGTCCGCCCACTTTCGGTCCTTCATGGCGTGTCTATACCAACGTTTGGCTTCCACGATAGCGTTGTCTGTGTCGTGCGTCCGACGCCAATCGGGAGGCACATGCTTGTCGCAGAATGCCTTCAGCACAGATGAATCTATGCCACCCTGGTGCTGGCTCTTCATCTTGAGGAACAATTTGGCTTTCCTTGCACATGTGACGTGGAAGGCAAGATAGCAGTTCTTGTTGCCACACTGGATGCAAGCACCCATCTTCTGCTGACAGATGTAGCAATTGAGTTTCCATCTGCTCTTCGGTACCTTGTCCACGTCTGTTATAGGCTCCATGAACGTCATGTTAGCGATCGTGACCTCTGGAATCCAAATCGAGCATAGGAGGTGTGACCATCTAAGCGTGTTCGTCTGCTTGAAGGCGCCGTCCACGTTGGGGCAAAAGATACAAGTGGGTGTGCCCCGGCCGATTTCTTTGCATTTGCGACAAAACCATTGACCTTCAGGGATAAATGGCACACCATAGCACTCCTGATGAACAGCCAGATCGCAGCCATCGCAGAATATTATAGCATTGGCGTTCTCGCAGTCTCCGTCGTCGCATATTGAGCACTTGCTGTCAGGTTCGTCGCCTGGAGGATTGGGATCTCCATTCACAGCCGCTTGTGAGCTCGAACGCGGCCTATGCAGCTGAGCGTGCCGCGGCTGTGGTTTGGGTATCCTCTTCTCGAGTGCATGGTACTCCTTCTCAATCTGTGTCATCGTGATTTCGAAGATTGCGGGTTTGATAGCGTCCACTCCCTCGGTCTTGCGTTGATCATTGATCACATCCAGCCACTCCTCGTCTTGCTCGTCCATGTCGTACTCAACTTTGCCGACTGCGGGAGCTGCCATGTGGGCTGGAGGAGGACCGTCGCTTTCCAGTCGCAATCCCATCTCGGCTTCTTCCTCTGCCTGTTGTGCTTCAGAAAGCCGAACGAGAAACTTTGCAGGAAGCTCGAATCTATCGCTCTCCTGGTAGCCAACGTTCGACATGGTTCGATCGACGTAGTTGACCTTGATCTCTCGCTGGTCCTCTTCAAAGGCGAGGAAGTGACTGAAAAGGCGGAACGATGGTTTTGGAAGATTGAGTCGTTCTGTCTTGCTTTGAGTCGGAAGTGGCTTGACTGGTATGGGTGATGCTAGGCCAAGGCCGTTCAGCATGGACGTTTGTTGCCGAGGCGGACGGCCTGGTCGACGCTTCACAGGTGTTTCTACATCCGTAGCGGGCTTCTGTGGTGTTTGAACGTCGTGTGCCTCCCCGTCTCCGTTGATGGTGGGCTTTGTGTTTCCGCTGTCATCTTCCAGCCGGGCGATAGCCGCCTTCACATCATCCTTCCGTGTTCTTCCATCCACTTCATCCGCAGAGAAAACCATGAGTTCAGCGTCCAAATCTAGATCTGGGTGAAACTCTTCCCAGCCTCTCTCCTCTCTGGGTTTGTATCCATCGCTTGCCTGGCTCGCTGCGGCGGCGGATGACGAGTTGCTGTAGCGTGGCCGAGGCGGAGCAACTGGCGGGACATATCTTTCAGGTCGCTCTCTTCGCGGTCGCGTTTGCATGGCTGACCTAGTGACTGTGGGTGTCTCTGCCTCGTCCTCCTTATCCCCGAGCTCCCTGCTCAGTCTCCTAGATCGCGCGCGCGGGGCAGTGAGTGCGCGAGAGCTCCGAGTAGTGGTTTCCATGGGTGTAGCATCTCCCTCGGCGCCGTCTGCCCACCGTCCGCCGCCTCCTAGTCCGCCGGGGATGAACTTGCGCCGCTTGTTGGGAGGCTCGGTCGCGAGCTCAGGGCGAGAGTTGACGCGTGATCTGGCGGGAGTACGCGTCGGGCGACGTGGCGATAGCTCTGTCGAGGCCATGGTGGTGGCGGAAAGGGTAATGATCGCGTGTGTGGAAGTGGTGTTACAAGATGTGGTGGTCGGGAGAGGCGAGGCTAGCCTATGGTGGTGGTGTGTCTTGCGGCGCAGGTGCTGTGCAGGTGGTCGCGCATGGCTTTGTGCGGACGCAGCAGAAAGTAGGTGAAAGCGTGCTCTATAGCAAACTTGCCATGCGCCGTGCTCAAGCCGTGCTGCTGATAGCTGTTGGCGTTGATGTTGTGCCGTTGATCTGCTGTTCAGGCCAGCCAGCGGCGACCCTGATGCGGCTTCGCAGTGGAGAGCGACCGGTACGGCAGGCATGACTAAGGCAGATGCCGACCTTGCCGAAAGCCTAATTGCAAGCTAACCTCTCTGCCTGCTGCTTGTACCTGCAGCGAAGCACGAGGCCGTTGTCCTTCTTCTATATAACAACTCTTGCTATTATTTCAGCTAATGTGTAGGCTCATCATTGATCGCTTCTCTCGTGCAAAGCGCATGTGGCCACTTGGTCGATACAGGGGACCATCTCTAGCACTGCTAGCACCTGTACTACCTCTTCTTTTTAAGCAGCGAGAAGCGAAGCCCGACTGAGAGCATGAATAACACTGGTGGATAAGGTAAGATGCCAGTGGCGGGATGTGATCTCAGCTGTCACATTGCTGCTATAACCGCTGTAGTCTTTTCAGCAATGCCTTAGGCACTTAATTCATGTGCATTTCACCAGGCATTAATTTTTGAGATCAGTACCTTATCAATCGAATGTATCGGAGGATGTTTTCTCCATCACTTCGCACGCCTTCCTTTCTGGTCAGAATGACGCCATCTCAACTCCACTGCACCTCACACAACATCAACACTGTGCATACACCACCCATCTTAACCTTTGAACACGACTATACTCATACAGATTCACAATCAAAACTATTCCACTTAAACCTACTCTAACAATGTCTCCCACCAACAAAGCCACCGACCTCTTCAATGTCAAAGGCCTCGTAGCAGTCATCACAGGCGGAGGGTCTGGGCTCGGTCTTTACGCTGCTCGAGCACTTGATGCGAATGGCGCCAAAGCAGTCTACATTGTCGGCCGCCGCGAAGAAACCCTCAAAGAAGCCGCCAAAACAGCCGTCAACGGCACCATCAAGCTCATCGTCGGCGACGTAACCGACAAAGAATCTCTCGCCAAAGTCGCCGACCAGGTCCGCCAGGAGCAAGGCTACATCAACCTGCTATTCGCCAACGCTGGCGTCTCTGGGCCCAAACACGCCGCTATCCTCAAGGAAGGCCGCGAAGACGGCAGCAAGCCCTCCGTCGCCGACTTCCAGAAAGCGATGTTCGAGCCGGCGTTTGACGATTTCTCCTTCGCCACTAACGTCAACAACACTGCAGTCTTTTATACAGCTATCGCTTTCTTAGACCTCCTAGACGCCGGCAACAAGCAGCGCAACATCCCCCAGGACTCGCAAATCATCGTCACGTCCTCCATCGCAGGCTTCAGCCGCCAGCTCGCCTCGTCTTTCGCGTACAGCAGCTCCAAAGCCGCCGTGACGCACCTGGTGAAGATGCTCGCCACCTACTTCTCGCAAGCGGGCTTCCACATCCGCGCCAATGTGATCGCGCCGGGACTGTACCCGAGCGAGATGACTCAAGGAACGACATCAAGCCTGGAAGCTTACCGCGGTGTGGATGGGCATGAGAGTGCGTTTGCTGGAGCGCATGTAGTACCTGCTGAGAACTCGCCGGCGCAGCGAACGGGCAGTGAGGAGGACTTTGCGGGCACGATTTTGTACATGGCTAGTCGGGCTGGTGCGTTTTTGAATGGTGAGACGCTGGTGACGGATGGGGGGAGGTTGAGCCAGCTTCCTAGCGTTTACTGAGCCGAATAGACAAGAGTGTAAATCTGCACGCCGAAATGTGACACGAATTTGTTGATAATGATACATCTCACACTTAATGTTGTACATGACGAAGGTGAGGTAATGTTGCAGTAAACAAAATATACAAAGCCAATGGATCTGACATTCATACAGTCGTTTCCAATTGTTGTTGCCTAGCATAGACTCCGTAAACATTCATGCGCATGATGCCCTGATTAAACTGCGCCGTGATATCAAAGTGCCCGCAATTTCCAAAAGATTTGCCTGCGAGCACACTCCTCCCAACATTAGTTCATTAAGCGTGTCCATTGGACAGTGGCCTCCTCTTTATCAGCTTCCTAAACCCTCCCTGCTTCTGTTGCGGCGCGCTCGACTCCGGCGAGAACGAAGGTGGCATCTGGCTCATCTCATTGCTCGATCCAGATCCGCCGTAATTGCTGAAACCTCCAACAGAGTCATTCGGTGGCGGCCCAGATGGTTGTGGTGGCGGCGAAAACTGTGGCAGGTGATTAGGAGGCGGTCCCTGAGGCGGCGTGGACTGCGGCAAATGGCTTGGCGGCGGTCCTTGAGGTGGTGCATTAGTTGGAGGCGGCGCATGGTTTGGAGGTGGTGCATGCGCTGGGGGCTGTGGTGCATGGTTTGGAGGCGGCGACCCGGGCATCAATTGTTGAGGCAGAGGCTCATGCGCTACAGATGACCGCACCGGCAGCGTTGGCGGCACGTCTTGCGAGCGACGGTGGTCTTGTGAGCGGCGCATATTGTTCATGCGAGCCATTTCGCGCTCGCCTTCTTCGAGGACGGCTTGGTTTTTGGCGTTGGCGGCAGCGGCTTTTTGGCTGTTGCTGCGAGGGAAGCGGGAGTCGATTTCGTGGTTGAGAGTGCCGCGGACGGTTTCGCCGACGCCCTGGGTGCGTGTGTTAGTAGGTGCTAAGGAGAGGAATGCTTCCTTTTGGATGTTAGGATGACTTACGTGTAGACCTTGCGCTGCGGCTTTTAGGTTTGCGAAAGTACTTTTGGGTGCTGGCTGCGGCATGGGGTCTTCTCGAATGTCTGTCCTGCTTGGATAGCTGAAGTTCGGACGCAGTGGGCTCACGGGTTCCATGGGCTCGCGATCGCGCATGGGATTACGTGCTGGCACAGGGAATGTATCTGGGTCGGCTCTTGGTGGCGCGTACGATTGTGGGACACCACCGTCGTGAGGGGCTGGTGTGCCATATGATGAATGGCCCATGCCACCGCTGAGAGGCCTTGGTGGCGGCACGGGCGAATGTGATGTTGTGCTGCTCATGGACGGCATGTCTCCAGGCGCTTCCGCGATCGCGGGTTGTCCGTCTTTCTGGGTATGAACTTCGACTTTGGTATTCTTTTTCCCGCCACGAGTTGTCATGGTCGTTGTGGTCGTTGTGGTTGTAGTGACAACGACTTCGCCAGTGTCATCGTCGAGAACCTGGCCCGTGTTGGTGTTGTATGCCAGGTTACGCTCAGGGCCTACTCCTTCAAAGTTGCCAGTGTTCTCTACAGGTACTATGTCTGCGCTGTTGTTTGATTCTGCATTGACGTTGGCCACGGAGTTCCTCTTCGACGACGGATGGTTGCTACTCGCGTAGGCCGAGTCTGATTGCGGTGCAGTACCCGTTGTACTTGTGGAAGGGTGAAGGGCATGGTTTGCGCCGATTGGAGAAAGGTCACTCTCTTTGCTCTTCTTTGCGCCGAATAGGCTGCTCAGGCCGCGTTTCTTCTGTGGTGTTGTTGATGTCATGATTGTCAACCATGCGCTCAAGGGAAGTGTGGTGTGGTTAAAGCGTCGGTCGAACAAATGGTATAGAACAGAGTGAAACACGTGAATGAAACCTACAGTCGCGTGAACTACGAATGTCGATGGTGGACATCGAAGGTGGGAGGCCTTCCAAGTCTCAGGTCTTGATTGAGGGGTGACATCAGTCTGCCAACCACCTTCAGGGTCGATCCATGAATATGCTCCACATCGGGCATTTCTCCGCCACTGAACTGTGCTGATCACCCGTTCTGGAGCTGCCAATTTGAGACATTTGTGAAGACGAGCATTCGTTGCTTTTGCGAGTCTCAAGGCATCTTGGATGTTCCTCTCGAGAAGCATAGAAAAGAAGCTGCTGACAAGGGTTTGACGTATCGTTCCTCGCCTACAGGAGCATTGTTACTAGCCGTCCTGCGCTGTTTTACGGGGCCCTGCGGGCGTGACATTCGAGATCGCCAGCGAGCATCCTGCGGGCCTTGAACCTGCAGCGAAGCTGACGGCCTCTTTCGACAAGATAGCTCATGCTTCAAGGACTTCATTCGCACTGCGTCTCGCTGTATACAGGACATCCTGTGGGAAATTGTAGGCTGTTCCCCATAGAATCCCGTTCCAATGCAAAGAAATGTGGCACATCGAGTCTGGAGCGACTATACGACTGCTTGCCGATCTTCCGGGTGTCTCTTTAGCCCAGTCGATATGGTGTCAGCGTGCAGGATGGACCGCAATCGTGGGGTCTAGCTTTGCCAAGTTGATGTCGCGGTTGGAGGGGTGGTGTTAGTGTTTATCTGTTTTGGTATGCTCTTGTTGTCGTGCCATGGTATTCTGTCAGTTGTCTGCTGTGTGTTATATTAGACAAGCAGCGTGCATGCTGCATCCCAGAATCGTCAAAGGGGGTGGACTTAGGTAGCCCTCACAGACGCCCCGAGGAAATGGAACGCGCGTGCCATCCTCGTGGCAGTGACGTATGCCTGCTGGCGCTGGTTTCAGGTACAACATTGAAGTCGTCAAGGGTGCATTCGTCTTCAACTGCTCAATTCGCCCTCTCTTTCACTGGGAGATCTAAAAGCATATTGTTACTGCAGCCTATAGGTAACTACATTGCCTGTCTTCACAATCTTGTCATGACTTCAACACAACCTTCCTCGCAGCTCATAGCAGCAACCAAAGGCATTGCCATCGCAGCTTCCTTCATCACGACCGGCAGCCTCCTCACAAACACGAATGCTCTGATCCCCAGTATCCTGCACAGTAGCAATGCAGACGAATCGTCCTCCGCCCAGGTTGCAGCTCAGCAATTTGCCCTGGGCTATCGCGCCGGCACCAAGACCCTCCCACCAGCTGAGATCTTAGCAACTGCTGCATTCGGCTTCCTCGCATACAACTCTCGCCAAAGTCTCTTCTCGCCTTCGACATGGAAGCTGTACGCCGGCGCTGCAGTAGCCATGTTCAGCGTCATTCCCTACACGGTCTTCCTCATGCACGAAACCACTATGAAGCTCGTCCAGCTCGCCGATGCGCCGCCGCATAAAGCAGACTCCAGCCCTGCACTCCACCCTCAGAGCGGCATGCTTGGTGTTCCAGGCCAGAGCGACGTTCAGAGGCCTGCGATCACACCCGCCGAAGAGTTTGAGCCTTTCGACGATTCGCCTTTCAGCGCCGAGGAATATGAGAGGGCGAAGGTGCAGAAGATGCTCAAGCAATGGAACGCGCGTAACACTGTGAGGATCGTTGGACCGCTCGTTGCGGGCATCCTTGGTCTTTGGGCCACGCTGTCTGAGTAAGCGGGGAGAGGCGAGATCATGTGGACAACTGCGTTGCAACAGGAGCAGAGGTGGAAAAGATGAACAGCAGTGTATGATAGATGCATATCAATGGTAATAAGACCAATGATCAAATATTAAGATATTATTGATAGAGATACACCATTCCAAACAAACGCCATTACCGCAGCTGCATCACTTGAGCTCCAGCGCCCAAATTCTGAAATGCCTGATCTTGACCTTCCCCCAAGGTCTTCACAGTCTCAATTCACGCCTCGTCTTCGCCACCAGCTCCCTCAACTGCGCCGCCTCAGACTGACAATCCCACAAGCGTCCAATCAAGCTGCGGATGCTGTCATGAACGCGCCCCAAATGTCCTCCTGACCAGAACTGCGCAGTTCCCAGCCTCTCCTCCCACTCCTTCCTGTATGGCGCGCTGGCGATCCTGTCCTGTGCCAGGTTCTCCGCGCTGGCCAGTAGACGCGATAGGTTGTTGAAGACACCTGGCATGTGCCATTTGGCATCGTCATCTTCGGCTGCGGCTCTCTCCGTGGCGATTTTAAGGCGCATCTGCTGGGCCTCGGAGAGGTAGGCATCCACGTTTGCGTGCTGTTGGCAGCTGGAGAGGTCCCACTCCTGGGTTGGAGTGCTGCCTCGTGTGTAGGTCGGCCCGGTGGTCATGGTGGAGTCGTCTTGTTATGGTAGTGATGCTGTGATATGGTTGAGTGGTTGTGATCGTTCGTGGAGTGGCTTGCTTGTGTTGTGTTTGGGTGATGTTCGAAAGCTACTTAAGAATGGAGGAAGCCACCGTTTTTATAGCACCAGATCTGAAGGCTGTGCAGAGATCGTTCACATCTCACTGATGGTGAATGTCTTGCAGTGTCGTACTCTGCGCTTTGTATCGCCGAGACACCATAGCATGGTTGGTGAAAAGAGCCTTAGGACAGTAGAGACTGCATCTTCACCGTGACCTGCTCAACCTCCTGTTTGACTTGCTGGCAATCTTTGATCAAAGACAACACCTTCTGCCATGCCACTCTGGCTTGCGCCGCCATGTCGGTCTCATCCAGCTTACCCAGCTCAAGCTCTGTTTTGTCCAGAAAGGCCTGCGTTAGGACCTCGCCTGCGCCTCCAAGCATATTGTTGTTGAGTAGGTCTTGCCACTGCTGTTTGAGACCTCTGAAACCATCTTTGTCCTCTTCACTTGGATGCTTGCCGGCGCTGCGCAGTGAGAAGTTGGCTTGATCGCGAATGTACTGAGCGAAAGTGAGGAACTTCGTGCACTGCGTAGTCTTATCGTTCGCAAGTTTCGCGCTCTCTTCGTAGTCGTTGGTGGCGCTCTGCGCCTGTCTGGCGGAATCGGCTGCGTCGTGTTCACGGCTGGGGGAATCCGACATCTGTGACGAATGGCAGTGGGACTCTGTATGCTTTTCATTCCAGCACAGCCATCGGAGAGATGGCCCGCGCACATTATATACCTACAAAAAAGAATCGCTTATCGCAAACAGAAGCGAGCGAGCGAGCAAGCCAGCCAGTCAAGGCAAGCAAGCTTGCAGGCAAACCGTATTTCTCACACGTCGCTTCAGCCGCAAAGGCCTAAAAGGAGACAGACAACAGTGGATTTCCGGCGTGCTTTGTGAATGGAATACGCTGGTTTGTTCTTTATGTGAAGCTCGCATGCTTCTTTATTTGGTTGGTTGTTGGAGGATATCAGCTTGCTAGACGTGCGAGATAGATGAGGGTTTCATTCCAAGGGCTTCTTTTGTTCGCATCATCAGACGCTAGCTTGGGTTGGTTTTCGTTACCGTACTGTGGGTGTTTCAAACGCCGACGAGAGTGAAGGGATGACGGTTGAATGCGGGCGTGGGCTCG
>Ga0265797_10006798_pt1 | contig 15979 bp, 14 predicted proteins | sample P2T30metagenome_FD_192433 | JGI IMG/M metagenome (GOLD analysis project Ga0265797, IMG submission 192433) | Plant litter microbial communities from East Loma Ridge, Irvine, California - P2 T30 | ecosystem: Environmental > Terrestrial > Plant litter > Unclassified | place: USA: California... | reverse complement strand
TGATGCGCGAGACAAACATCTGCCAGTAGTCGAAGCTAGCGGTCTGTATAGCAGCACCGATTACGACGATGAGGTTGGCGAGGATAATAGAGCGCTTGCGTCCGATGCGTTCACCGAAGACGAAAGCCACGACAGCACCGAGCGCGCATCCAATATCGTAAATAGCGGTAACTAATCCGGTCATCGTTGGGTTTGGGTTGCCGAGGGTATCCTTGAAGCGCTGACCACCCAAGATACCGCCGAAAAGTCCTTGATCATCTTCAATCGTGTTAGCTATCGAACCACGATGTAAAGTGAGTTGCTTCAGGCTTACATCCGAAGAGAAGGAAGTCAAGACCAGAGGTCAATAGAATGACTGCGATGAGGCTCTTGCCTCTTAGTTCAAACATGTTGAAGAAGACCCTGAACCCAACAGTCTGCTAAGCAGGAAAGGACTGCAAAACAGTATGATCGTGAGCCAAACATGTGGGCCGCAATCATGTATCCTTTATACTCGCAACCCCGTAGAGATGTGCACCGGCATCTCCTCATCCAGTTTAACGTCGATGCTTCTAATGTAGCGCGAGGTATCCATGTGGAATCTCTTAGCGGACCGTGTCCGGGGAAATTATGGATACGCGGGGAAGCAAATGCGGAGGTGAGCAATGTCAAAGCTTGCGCAAGAACAAGGCTTCGAGCAGGTACACTCATGGCGTTGCATCTGGGCTGAAGTCATGCTAGCTGGGCCGGCTGGGCGAGAATGCGGGGTTCCGCTTTAGGAAATGCCGCGTCCTGAGTGCGGAAGGTTTGCCGCGATTGAAGCACCAGGTGATTTCGCGGGTTCCTGTCAGCCGTCAGGATGAACTCCAAGTGACTCAGACTATGACTCGCATTGTCTCGTCGTTTTTCGGTGATGAAACATACCTAGGTAGCAGTACACAAGCTTGAACCTCCTAATCGGTCGTCAAACCAGAAGCCTCAAAAACGCCCAATTGTATACGCGATGCGTGTGGGGAACGCTGATGCCGGTAATCAGAATCTCGGATCGAGATACTGCGAAGACAAGGGTAAACATCCCGTGCATGATGCCCGGGCATCTGGGAGTATCAATAAAACTCTTTACCTTCCTGGATGATGAAAACGCGTTCCCAGGTATTTGACACGTTGAGTAGGATCAGTACACGCAAATGTAAGTCAGAAGGATGAATTTGGGGCAGTATTGTACGATGAAAGCATATCTCGGGTACGTGTACAATGCAAACACATCACCTTGATGTCGCGGCAAGGCCGTTTTTGTGAAATTTATGAGTCTCTCAGCGAAAGGTAATCTTACTGCCCTTGCTTCTCTTCATTCCCACCATCTCGTAGCCTCTCCACCTTTCCATGAGCCTTGCAATTCTCTCACTCCAGCTCACCTAACATTTCCCTTGTCGCGCTCAAGCTCTTGGTATCTCCGTAGATCGCCGCGATCAGACTCCCATCGATTTTCGGGAATTCGCGTTGGAGCACTTCGACATTATCGTCATCATCGTCTTTCCTCCCTGCTGCCTCGTAACTCTGCATGACCTCGATTTGGTGAGAGCGATCTTGTCCGGTGGGAAGTGCCATCTCCGTAGCTGTGCGACGAGGTGGTAGACCTGGTGGAACCTCCTCCTGTCCAGGGTAAGAAGATTGATTTGGATAAGAAGGCTGAGGCTGTTGTTGCTGATGGTAGGGTTGCTCAGAGAACTCATGGGGTTGGGACTGCATGAATGGATTGTGCGATTGGGCTTGGCTTGGCTCTTGGCTCCATGGAGAGGTATCCTGGTGTTGAGGGGGGTATTGCGCATACGGCTCTTGGGGAGGATGTTGGCCTAGCGGATTTGGGGGTGGCTGTTGAGCATACGGATTCGGAGGCGGGTCTTGCGCTGGTTGGTAGGCTTGGTAGGGATTGTGGCTCTGGTTGCTCTGGCCCTGTTGGTTCCCTTGGTCCGCCCACGGGTTGTCGTTGTGGTTGGAGGCCATGACTGCAATATGTGTACTGCGCGATGTTCGTGTGATGAGGATTTGAAGGTTCGAAAAGGAGTGCAGAGCGCTTGTTTGGCAAGCAGGGAATCTTTGAGGCTCAGGGCTGACTGTTGGCTGACGAGTACGTGAAGGCGCGGTAGACGATGACGTACGCTCAGCGCACGTGCCTCTTCGCCCCGCTTCGCCCAACAGAGGCCAGGCGCGTACTTGCTGCGAGGTCTAGAGGAACTTCGTACACTGGACCACAGGTCGTATGTCAAGACTACGTTGTCAAGACAGTCGCCTCGACTTCCACCACCATTGTGCTCCGTAATCGTTTTCAGAGTGACAAGTTATCAGCGCGATGTGTGCAAGGAGCCTCGCCGGAAGCGGACACCCCTTGCATAACGCGGGCTGCTCCTTCAGGATGCTTCGAAAGTACTATATATGAGCACGCCAGGTAGGATGCGTGGTTTTATCTTCAAATTCACTGTATGAGAACACATCCTCTCCATCGTCGCAGTCATGGCAGCGCTGAGCTTTAAGCCCTTTGTCATCCGTTTGTTTAACGCGCCACTAGGTGTTGACTTCCTACGCAACTTGAGTGCCAAGATCTCGCCTTTCTTCGACTGCGAGCGCGATCGATTGTTTGCGTATATCAGTGATAGTAAGAGGAGAACCTTACGGCAAGAGATGATAGAAAAGACGGTGGAGGCCAAGAGGCGTGGTAGGCGATGTCGTGCATTTGGCTCGCCGTGTTCAGCAGGCTAACAGTATATAGAGAAGCAGCAACAACGCACCGAAGAAAAGATGAAGCAGATGCAAGCTAAGCCGTCCTGCAGAGAGAGAGAGCGCGAATCGAAGATGAAAGTGAAAGCAAAGGCCACGCAAAATAACAATGGTATGTTCTATTTGAAGAGAACTTAATCGACCGCGTCATCCATACACCAGCAAGTCCATACCGTTAATGCTCGGCAGGCGGGAAGAAGTAGTCGGCATATGAATCTCATATCGATACAGACACCGCACTATATCAATTGCGCGCATTCCTGTGCTCATCAACTGCAACGACAGTTGAAGCAATCAATCTTTCTCTTGTCTGTGCTTACTATCCTTCTATCGCATGAGTTCTTCCACAAAATTGATCATACCTCGAAGACCACCTGTTCTCTTCGACTTGCTTTGTTGCATCTTGCCTAGGCTCGGTGGTATCTCCGATTTCACTCGACGCTTGTGGCGCCTATGTGTCCCATCTCGGACAGTCTGAGGAGGAGCTGAATCTCCAGCGTGACCATCGAAACCTTTGTGAAGCCCACGTGTGCTTGAGACTATTGTACTTTCGGTACCGCGTATCGTCTCAGAAGCAGACGATGGAGCATCAAGGCGGGACCTTGCGGGGCCATGGACTTGATCAGGGGAAGCATCCTCGAATCGATCCTGTACAGCTGGATGTTCACGAATGGGAGCATGTGAGTGAGCGGCGCGAGATGGCCGGTTGTTGGACTTCCTTGACAGAGAATATGATTGCTGTTCTGCAGGCGTAGATCTTCTTAAGTCTCCATTCATAACATGTACCTCTTGTATGATCGCTGGCGCACATATCGTACCGAGATGGGGCGCAGGTAAAGCTGGCACTTCGTCATGATGCCTCTGTGTACTGGCTGGACTCGACCTACCACGCCTTCGGCGAGAGGAACGGCTTATATGCCCGTGACGACTGGCTCTTCTAGTTTCATGGTCCCCAGTGCCTGACCGTCCATCTTCTGTACCATTATTCGAACAATGGCAGCCATTTGCTGATGTCTCGTGTGGCCTACGTTCATGTGGAACATCGCTAGGCTCGATCATTTCCGTTCCATATCCGCACGTGAGCAGTGTACCGTCTTCTTGCATATGATGTCGAAGCTGCGAGAGACACTGACGCGGATGACGGAGGAGAAAAAGCCCAGTGTTGAGTCTCCCACCTTTCTCTGAACCAGGTGTAAGTAGCACGTCACATCCCATGGAGCCTGAGTTTTGGACGACGATCTTTGTGTCGCCAACAATGTAGATGCCATTGTTGCGGAATGAAGAGGGTTCGTGACGATGAGATGATGAAGTGTGACGGATTCGTTCTGGCATCCTTGCGCGTACATAGATATCGAAGATGTTGCGAGGAATTCGCTGATAGACATTCGAAATAACGTTGTGTAACGTGTGCAGATGGAGATGTTTGCGACACACTGCTGGCGGTGGGCAACGGAAGTAGTGCGGACGCAAACCATCTGTGTTGTACGCTTAGCAGTCGTTGTGAGTTATATTTACACTTCACCGTTCGTTCTCAACAAATTGAGACGTTTGTACACAGGTGGCACCGCGACATTGGCTTAGGATACTGGATCTCGGGGATGCGGTTCGGCATACTGTAACTGTGCATCGAGAAGCATGATCAAACGGGGCCATGCAGCGAAAATAGAACTGAGAATCTTCGGAATGTTTCAAGCTAATATCATTAATCAATCAATTACCGTTCGTCGGCTTGGATGCCAACAGTTTTCGGTGGAGGGCTGACCCCGAAACCTCTCAGAGGTACCAAACATGCCCCATCAACGTAGTGTGTTCTTCAGACTCGTGGTGGGAGAATTTACGCAGGCTCCTCAGTCTTCGCCCGCTTGCCCTCCGCACCGCCATCATCAACCTCCAATTTCCTCTTGCTGCTGCCAGCATCATTTGACCCTGACGCTGCCGGTGCAGGCGCCTTCACCTTCTTCTTCACCATACCCGAGACATCATTTGCGCTCTTGGTAGCTTCCGCAATCTTTGCCTTTTGCGTCGCTGCATCTGCTCCCAACAGCCCACCGAGCAGTCCCTTGAACACCGACGAGTCGATGCTGTCGAACTCCTGCTTGTTCGGATCTGACTTCAGGTCTACAAGACGGGTCTTGAGATCCTCGAGCATGCCCTTTTTGTCTTCGATAATGGCTTGCTTCTCCTTCTTCTGCTCTGGCTTCAGCGCATCGGAGCTGAGTGCTGACTCCTCCTTCTTCAAGCGCGCTTCCAGACTTTGTATGGCGAGGTCTGTTTGTTCAGCAGCCTCCTTCCGCAGATCCCAGTTTATGCCATCCTCATCCTCTTTTCCTTCTTCCTTCTCAGCAGACGCTTCGGTCGTCTGTCCAGCCTGATCTTCCCGTACTTTGGAAACGGATGCGAATTCGAGCGCGAGGGATAGCGAGTAGTGTGCCTCTGTGACATTCTCGTGCTCGAAGGGGTATAGTTCCTCTTGTAGTGCAAGCGCTTTGCGGGCGTCAGATATGGCGTCGTGAAATCGTTCGTTTTCGAGCGAGATCTCGACGAGGAAACCGTGGCAGTCCGCGATGCGCTCCTTGATGACGCGCGCCTTCGGGCTCAGCTCCGCCTTGCCTTTACCCTTGTCTGAAGCGTCTCCTTCTGGGGCGTCTAATTGCCTCTCATACAGGACGCGGGCTAGCTCGAAGATCTCGTACGCGTTGCCGAGGTCGTCATCGTCCTCCTCTTCTTCACCATCCTGCATGTCGTCGTCTTCATCCTCGGAATCAGTCCAGTTCTCGTCGCCCTGAAGCTGGAAGAATGGCGTCTCGCCTACTGGCTTCTCCTTCTGCTCAGGCTTTACGGCGCTTGGACCTTCACCAGCCTCTGCTTTCGCGGCCTTCTTTGCCTTTGGCTTCTTCTTCTCCTCCTTTGCCACCTTGTTGCCTAAAACATCACTCTTGGCGACTGCCGACCTGTAGAGCGCGCGCCCATAGTAGAAGAGGAGCTCGGCGTTCTCAGGCGCCATCTCGCCGTTGAGTTCAGCTTGGATCTCGACGGCATCGGCGTAGTGTTCGGCAGCGGCGTCGTAGTTCTTGGTCGAGTAGTGGATAGAAGCTGCTTGCGACAGCTCTCCCATCTTCTCTTTCGTTCGGGGCATGTCCTCAGTCTCGGTGACGGTCGCGAGCGGTTGAGTGGCAGAGTCGGCCATTGCGTGAGATTTATCGTGTTTGTGTGATATATTCAGCGTATGCGACACCGATTTCAGAGTTTGCAGGCCGTAAGAGTAAGCGTGAAGGATGCTGACTGTCGTGTTTGGGCAAGAGGCTTGGTGGTTGCTAGGAAAAGTAGCTCCGTCTCTAGCGCGAAATCGCGCTGGAACGCGTCGCACGCGTAAAGTGGAATCCCATGCGCGCCCATTACCACGTTGCGACACAGCACAACTTCACCTTCACCACACCCAATATGGCCACCTCAAGAAGACCCGAAAAGCCCTCGGCGGTACCTTCAGATCTCATTCCATCCTCATCGCCAGCGTTCGGAACCCCGGTTCATCCCATCAATCCTCGCAGAACCGCCCCCATACGCGCCCCGCCTGCACTCAAGCCAGTCGGCAAGTCCACTGTTCTGCCTATACTGCTTCCGCCAGCAACGCTACGACCGCTCGCGTTTCGAACATTCACAAAGAAACACAATCTCACCCTCACATCTTCTGCTCTCCAAGCACTAGCAACCTTTGTAGGAAAGCACTGTGGTTCGGGATGGAGAGAGGAAGGCCTGGCCGAAAAGGTCTTGGAGGAAATCGCGAAGAGCTGGAAGAAGTGCGGTGGTCAGGTCATCGTCGAGGGCGACAATGAGACGCTCAAGGGCATACTGAAGACCCTTGAGGGCTCAATGAGTGGAGGAAGGGTGGTCCAAGGCTCAAATCTGGGCAGGCAAAGCAGCTTCAACTTTGGGCCTGAGATAGCTGGCCAGATGAATCGCCCGAGTATCGACACCAACAACAGTTTCGGCATGTCCAGCCTGGAAGTAGAGGACAAAGATGAGGAAGAGGATCTGTTGAAAGATCCACGAGAGTGGATGAAGGTCATTGGCGCGTTCGAGCAGCCAAAGTTGATATACAATGCCACCCAGAAGCACTTTGAGAAGTATGTACCAGTCGAGAGAGAACGGAATGTCTACTAACCATGTCAGGTCGGCCAAAAAGCCATCGCTGTTCCCAGATCCCTCACACAAGACCGAGCTCTTCCGTCAACGCTACCACATCGTACACCAGCGCATACTCCGCAACGAGACGTTCCAAGCACCCACCTTCTCTACGGCCCGTTCTGCTACCCTCAACCGGACGGGATCGATTGCGACGTCACAGATGAACAGTATCACACCAATTGCCAATCTGCTTGGTCGGACTGGAAGTACGCATTTGCTGCTAGGCATGCTCACAGTTTCGGCCACCGGTGCGCTGTCACTCTCAGACCTCACAGGCACAATCACGCTAGACATCCAACACGCCCGCCCAATCCCCGAGAATGGCGCATACTTTGCACCAGGTATGATTGTTCTGGTCGAAGGCAGCTACGAAGAGGATGCTGGAGCTACATCAACTCTAGGGGGCAGCGGCGGTATTGGTGGCACAATAGGCGGTAAATTCCTCGGGTTCTCGGTCGGACACCCTCCCAGTGAACGCAGAACAGCAACCTTGGGCGGCGCCGAAGAGGTCGATAAGAACAGCCTGGCTGGACCAGCATTCGGATGGACTGACTTCTTAGGCGTCGGTTCTCAGCGTGCAACCGGTACCCGTATGAACAAGATCGCATCAAAACTCCTCGACCAAGAAACAGCGCATAATATTGTTATAGCCTCAGACCTTCACTTGGACGTTCCATCGACGTTGTCCGCCCTCCGCACCTTATTACGCACATATACACCCGATCCCACCGACGCCCATCCAGTTTACCCTCTTGCAATCATCCTGATGGGAAACTTCAGTTCGAAAGCCAGTCTTGCAGGTGTGCCAGGAACAGGCAGCATCGAATACAAAGAGCACTTCGACGCACTTGCCTCCGTCCTCGCCGACTTCCAACCTCTAATCGCACACACCACACTTGTTCTCGTCCCCGGCGACAACGACGCCTGGCCGAGCGCATTCTCAGCCGGCGCCGCTACACCACTACCACGAAAGCCCATCCCAACAATGTTCACAAGCAGGATCCGGAAAGTGGTAGCCGAAGCAAACCGAGAGATCTGGGGCGCAGGCAAGGCAAAAGGCAAAGAAGGAGAAGTAATCTGGACATCCAACCCCTCGCGCCTGAGCTGGTTCGGCGTCAAAGGCGAGATGGCAATTCTAAGAGACGACGTAGCCGGCAGGCTGCAAAGACAGTCGATAAGATTCAACAAGCCACCAGCCGATGTAGACGACGAGATGCCATACGCACCAAGTCATCAACAGCAAGAAGCAGAGCAGCAAGACGCCATGGATCTCGATCTCAGGATGCCACCGCCCCGACCACAGCAACAGCAACAGCAACAGCAACAGCAACAAGATGTTGATCTCGACACGCAAACAGCACGTGCGCTCACGCGGACTATTCTTTCGCAATCACATCTCAGCCCCTTCCCGCTTTCGGCACGGCCGTTACATTGGGACTTTGCGCATACGCTGAATCTTTACCCGTTGCCGACGAGCTTGGTGTTAGCGGATAGCGAGGCGCCGGCGTTCGTGGTGAAGTACTTCGGTTGTACAGTCATGAATCCGGGGAGTATAGATGAGAGTGGTGGAAGGGGAAGGAGGGAAGGGAGGGCGCGATGGGTAGAGTTTGATATCAGGACTTCGGCTGGTACTGTGAGGATGGAAGGGTGATATTAGATAATGTGAATGTTTATGATCTTCTTTTTATCAGCGTTGCTGTCTTGTACACACAGGGACCGCCTTATCCAAGGGGAAATCTGGACAGATACCTCCACGAAGTAGATTTTAAAAAGCTACTAGGGCTAGATTGCCTTGACACTTCTTAAAACTTGTGTTTTTGTTGTAATGTAGACTTTAGCGCAATGTTCAGTTTTTTCCTTGTAACAGGTGGGACTACAGACTACATGGATGTATTGTGTTCCGTTTCTATGCACAAGGATACAATGTCTCCACCTAGACTATACGTTACGACAGAGATGCAATTTAAAATATCGAGCATGCAACGCAAGAGTTCCATTAGAAATTATCTACATCGGTTTCCGCTCTTCCGCTCCATCCATCCATCCAACATAAACACACATCAATTCCAATCAAGTCATGTACAAAGCTCAAGCTCTTAAACTCAAAAAGCGAGGGGTATTGCGGCACACGCGCACGTATGCCGTAGCATCACTGAAGAAAGCCCGCCCGCCTGTACGTAGTAAGAAAAGGTAAGGAAACTGGTATCATTGTTCTTTTCGAAGAGCTCGTCGGAGCCAATCGAGCGCTGAAAAGGAAAAAGGAAGACTAGACAGAGGTACAACACAGAGCGTAGATGGAAAACAGGAAATTGGTGGTCGTCGTGGTTTCGGGCTCAGAGGCGTAGGGTGGGAGACTGAGACAGTGGGGGTGAGGCAGATCGATGGCAGGTCAACAATTTGTTTGAAACACGGATAAAGGACGGAATGGAAATATGCGAGCGGCTCGATGCGGTAGACGACGAGTGTTCGATTTTGTGGCGTTTGGCATGCACGGTGAAAGCCCCAGGGTGGTCTTGATGTTTTCTCGCAGGTCTACAACAACGCGAATTAGCCTTTAGCCAAACGCACTCAGTCGTTGAGTCCGAAAACCCGCCTTAGGCCTTGGAACTTCTTCTTCTTTCCGCTCCTGCCGTAGGACACCGAACGGCCCTGCGCGTCCACGATGGGTGCCGATACGTTAGAGACGAGGCTGGCACGGGTGGCGAAGCGAGGTCTACGAGGCGCGACACCATCTGAACTCACGGGACGGTCGTCAGTGCCGATGGCGGGGGGAAGTGGCCATTCGGGAGTCTTTCGACGTTGCAGCTTGGGTGACCTCTGAGGAGAACTGGGTGTCGGGTCGCCGAATTCCTTGTCCTCGTCGATGGGTGTCATAGGGTGAGTCATGTCGCGGTTGCGTTGCGCGGGTGGCATGGGAATCTCGTCAGGCGCTGGGATGTTTTGCACAGCCTGGGGTTGCGCCTGGACGGCTTCTGGTTGGGCCGTACTTTTCTTCTTTCCCAGACCGAAGAAGCCACGCTTCGTCTTGGCCTTGCCAGCAGCTCCAGAGGAGGCCGAAGGCGCATATTTGCTGTCACGTAAAGAGCCAGCAGATAGTGCTGTACCTTGTGCGCCAGCATTGCCAGTGGCGTCACTGGTTGTGTTCGTAGCTGGTGCGGATTGCGCGGCCACATTCGGCGCTTCATCGTCGGCTTCTTCTTCCAGATCTGTGGAGTCGCCGTCTTCTTCGCCTGCTTTCCTAGGAATGCCTCGTACTGGCGCTAGACCTGGGGGCAGGGTGTAGTCGAGAGGCTCGTCATCATCTGAATCGTCAAATCGACTCTGGAAACGAGACGGCCGAGCATCGTCATCTTCGTCGCTTGAATCAGCGAACCGGCTTTTGAACGGAGCTTTGACTGCCTTGGCAGGTGTTGCCTTTTGCTTTGATGGCTTTGATGGCTTTGGTTGCTTGTTAAAAGTAGGCATTGGCTTCGCCTGCGTAGGCGACGAAGGACGCACATCAGGTCCTTTCCGGAATCTGCCCATTGGAGACAGAGATCGGATGCTGAACTTGGAAGATCTGACTGGTTCTGGGGTAGGAGAAGAGGGCCGCATAGACCTTCGCATGGCGGGTGACGGTGATCCTGGAGGAGAGATTGCGCGAACTTGCTTTGGCGCTGGAGCACTTGCTCGCATGGTAGGCGCAGGTTCTTGCCTCATTGAGCCACGCATAGTGTATCGCCCACCTTGTTCCCGTCCGCGCTTCCTGACACGCTGGAAACTGCTTGCAGACGCGTCTGAGTCACTGTCGTACGTAGGTGCTGGGGCGGCCATCGGTTTCGTGGCAGGCGCGCTCTGTGGTCTTCCCTTGCCGACAGCAGCAGCAGGCGGGATGTTCTTCTTCTGAAGAGCACCTCGAGGTTTGGTATCCATAGGTACCATGCTGTGTCGAGATGCTGCTAGACCCATGCCTGGCGCGGGTGAGGGATCAGCTGAACGCATGCTCTGTCGCATCTGAGGCTGTGCTCTAGGAGCCGCAGCTGGAGGTCCGCGCATACTCGATCGCATAGTTGATCCCATCTGAGGTTCGGCCCGTGGAGCCGTGTTCGGACCTACTCTCATGGTTCGCTTCATGTGAACCTCAGGAGTATCTTCCCTCGGCGCCGTTGTTCGCAGCGATGTCTTGTTCTGCGGTTCAGCTGGACGCGCTGACTGCGGTGCAGGGCTCTTCTTCAAAGCGGACTTGAGAGGTTTTGTTGGTGTTCGATCGGCCGATGCAGCTGTCCTTGGGGGTGGTATAGCAGTAACCTTGCGCTCTGGTGTGGAATCAGGTGTATACTCGCGTGTAGCAGATGGTCTGGATCTTTCTTCTGAGACCGGAGCTTGCGCGACTCGAGAGATCACTTCTTTGGCATGCGATGCCCGCTCGGAAGGTACTTCAGTTTGCTCTGATTGTGAGTTTGGCTTCTTCAGAGACGCGTTCACACCACTCCAATGCTGCTGAGCAGCGTTCCAGTCTTGTGTCGGTGTAGTGTCTGAATCGCGGTTGTCATCCACAGACGTATCTACCTGGAGCTTCGATGTAGGCTTGTCCGTGGTACCTGAATTGGCGTACTTTGAATGCATCAAGCCAGAAGATGCCGGCACGACCGGACTTTCCATAAGTGCATTGATGCTGCCGAACCCGCCTTCACCATCGGTGAGGTCTTCATAGGCATCGCTGTAAACGCTGCTGTCATCCTCGGTAGTCTCGTCGTCTTCCTCGGTCCGTGTGAAAGACTGTTGCTGTTGGCTCGCTGAGTCCCGGTCGGGCATGGACGTGGCGGACTTGGTTGGAGTGGGGGTGACTGCGCGTCGGTCGGACTCAGGAACATCGTCGCCCCAACCCCCAGGTATCGCCATGTTCTGGTAGACAGGTTCAGGCCTCTCGTATGGGCTAGGGGTAGCAGGCTGGAGTGCGATGTCGGGCACCTCAACGATCTGTTCCGTGATTGGAGCAGCCGCTGCTGGTGTATCCTCCTGTGATGTAGACAGGGACTTGGGCTCTGGAGCAGGGGGCTGCTTCGAGGCCTCCATAGGCTTATGGGTGTCTGAATAGTCGCTTGAGTCTGACACATACCCACTCCCTTCAACGGAGGTGACTTCAGGCGGTAGAGGGTTGTCTTGTCCGTGCTTTTGGGCAAAGTCTTCGGCAACGATGTTTCCGAGCGCGACGTCGCTGGAAGCATTTGAAGTCGGGAAAGTCTCGGTAACCTTCTCAGCCATGTTCTCCTGCGGTCGTCGCTCCTTCTCGCGTATGCTGCCAAACGATGGTAGAGCAGGGCGTGGCTTCATGAAGTCCTCGAACTCGTCCTCTTTTTCTGCTATGGGACTCCACTTCGACGCATTGAGACCTCCGTGAGGCTGCGCAACTGTATCGACCTGTGTAGGTTTGCTTGGCAGTACCGGATCCTCCTCGAAACTAACACGCACACCTTTCTTCTTCTTCCTGCCTCCATCGTCAGACGCGGTGTCAGATGCATCGCTTGGGGCAACTTTGGCAAAGAGACGTCCGTTGGAAGCAGCGGGCGATTCGCCGCGGCGCGATACTGAAGGCGAGCTCTTCAAAGCAGATTTTGCGGGAGACACTGAGCGCGGCAGCGGGTCGTGTTTGGTGCCAGCAAGTTCGACAGCTACAGGCGCAAAATGGGCAGTGCGTGGTGGGCTCAGTGAAGTATGCCGATCATGCGTATCACGAAGACTGTCACCACCAATAGAGCTTCCCGGTGTCGAGTTGGCTTGAGCGGCGATGCGAGGGTAGGAACTGTCCTGGTTGAGAGCGAATTTGGGCGAAGGCACCTCGTCCTCGTGGCCAGCTATAGTGCCATACCCGGAGTCGTCCAACCTGCGACTGGTATTTGCCTGTTCCTGAGATGGGAAGTCGGCGTCAACGAAGTCATCAGAGTGTCTCGTTGCTGTAGCGGTACTGGGTTGAGGTTCGGGTGTGCGCGATACAGCTATCGGCTCTTCTCTTCTCTGTGGTGCTGGCTGTTCCTGGCGAACATAGTGGCGTATAGGACTCGGTGAGCCACGGCCCATCTGGTTCTCTGGTATGTGGACGGAGTGAAAGGTGTCGGCATGCTGTGACACGAATTGTCGCGTGGGCTCGGGCTCGGGCTCTTCGTGCAGCTCTCGATGACGGGCCATGGCATCCTGCTTGTGAATGAACTTGCGCGTCGAAGGGTCGTAAATGGCATCCGGTGAGTTCGGATCGACGGGTCGAGGGGCTTGTCGCGGCACATAGGATTGCGTCTGTACAGCGGAGCCAGATGGCTTGGCGCGCATACTGCCACTCGACAGTCTTGCGCCTTGCAGGCCCTGTGAAATCTGGTGTGTATGCACTGGGCGCTCAGAGGCATTCTGGACCGATCGTTGGGCATTCTGGAGGTCGTAGCTAGAGACACCACTGGACGTCTTTGGTCGCGATGTCGAGGCCATGCGCTGGACGGCATCCTGATTCACGACAGGGCCGCCAAACCATCCTTTACTCGAGGGAGGCGAGGGATTCTGGCGCGTGCCTACGGCACCCGGGGACATTGGGCGGGAGAAGTTTACGGATCGCAACGCGTCGTCCTCCTCGGACACCTGAGCGAGCTGGCTGGCAGGCCGTTGCCCTCTCCCAGTAGGAGCGGCGCCCCTATCCAGGCTGACACCTCTGCCTCTGCCTCCTGGCGCGGGGGATCCTCCACGGTACGTAGGCTCGAGGCTGGACGCACGCCGATGGACGACGCTGCCCTGCTGCTGCAAGTTCTTTGGCATTGGCGGAACCGGCGGCGCATCTGCATCCGGTGGACTCCCTCCGCCGGGCGATGGCGCGCGAAAGGAGCGCTCCGTCATGGATCCTGAGCTCGACTGCCGGCGCAGGGGGGCGGGCTGTTGTCGCGAGACGCTGCCGTTTGACGAGAGCGAGCCGCGGCGGGCCATGCGCTTCGTGACTGTGTCGCCTACGGGCGTCGGGGTCGTGACGTGGGTGCGCAGGGCGGCGGCCGCAGCCGCCGACGAGAGGTCGCCGTTGGATTCGGCATTCTTGATGAAGGCCTTGGAGGCGGCGAGCGAGGCGGATGCGCTGGGTGGAGGGGCCCGCTGGGGCTGCATGGGCGACATTTGTTAGCATCGCGTCGCCATACGCCTGTGGAGCGCGCCAGGAGGTTTGCGCGCGCATCGAGAGAGCACCTACCGGATTCGACGCTGCCCGTCGTCGCTTGCCGAACATGGTTGCGGTGGTGAATTAAAGATTACTGCAGTTGCGGCTGGCGCTGCATTGCCGTGTGCTGCGATGGTGTGGTGGCTTTGGAGATGCAGGTGCAAGGGTCGTCTAGATGATGTCACGCCTGCGGCGGAACCGTGCGGCCTGGGTGAAAGAGTGGAAAGCTACCTGCGTCAAACCGCCAAACGAAAAACAAATCACGGGCGTCTCACGTGTGGAAGGACTGGAAGGGTTGGAAGTGCGAGAAGGGCTCCGAGATGCATCTGGGCCGAGTCGACTTGTTGTAACTAGCAAAACAAGTAAGAGGATCGTCATGTTCCCGGACACCCCAAAGCTTAGGTCGGACGTGTTGGCGCCGCAGAGGCCCGCAAAGCCTCGCGCCGGCGCATTTGCATCGTCACAGAAAGTGTCAAACACCTCATCGTCTCAGCTACATGGTCAAACAGGCACGCATGTCGAGGATGAGGCTGTTGCACGCCCAGGGAAGGCGTGGCCCGACGCTGCCAGATGCAGTCTAGACGTGGCCTAGAAGAGACATGCATTGTTTACGTTGTCTCTTCACCCTCACGCCTGGTGCTTACTCACATCCATCATCGCAAACGCGCACGCACTTCTCCTGAGACTCTGCTGGAGCGGCAGCAGTGCTTTTCCACGAGCCTGTTTCCTCTTTCACGCGCCGGCACTTTCACGGTCCCTGATTTGCACCTGTCCAGCTAGTAACAACCCTGAGCCCCAACACCATTCTAGCCAGTCCCCATCTGGCGCCACTGACGTAGGCGATATCTCCAAGAGCAACCGTCGTAGCGCCGGCCGCCGTACGCTTTGTGATTCGCGATGCTCTTTCAAAACATGCGCCGACGTCTACAGCGTTTGCCTGCCAAACGTCGCACAGGCACCCATGTCCAGTGCCACGAACTATTGCGACACCACGTCGAATACAGATCGATTTGATCATGGCAACGTGGAACGCGCATTTTTGCGCAAGGCCATGTGGACTGGGATCGACGAACTGGCCCACCCAGAGCTCGAGAAAGATCGCCCAGACCGCACATCTCTTCCCCGCGCTAACTGCTAACATCGTGACGATTAACCAGCACTGCCACCTCCCGGTTCATCATACAGAAAGCGACCGAGTGTATACTTCATCCGTGCGCCTGCCCTACTCTATTTGTCTTCCAATTTGCTTTCATCTGAGACGTCATCAGCATGGCATCACCAGCGTCGCGCCTGCCGCCTTTGCCATTACCAGACGGCATCGTCGAGAACTATGTCTACTGTCCATCAAATGGCATCACCTTCCACACGCTCGAAGCTGGGTATACTCCCCAACGCGATAAGCCTCTCATCATTCTGTGCCACGGCTTTCCAGAGCTTGCCTTCTCTTGGAGGAAGGTCATGGTGCCCATCGCTGATGCCGGCTACCATGTGGTAGCCTTCGATCAACGTGGCTACGGACGCACGACCGGATGGGACAACTCTTCGTTCCCTAACACCAATTTATCGCAATTTGCTCTGACCAATGTCGTCCGCGATGTGGTTACACTGGTTAATGCTCTGGGTTATCGAGAGGTTAAGTGTATCGTCGGCCACGACTTCGGCGCTGTCACTTCCAGCATGTGTGCTCTGATGCGTCCAGACCTCTTCAAGAGCGTTGTCATGATGAGTCATCCTTTCAAAGCGCCTGTACGGCTGCCATTCGATATAGCCCACGGTGGCGCTCGCGAACCTGCGCCATCGCCTGACATTCACGCTGAGTTGGCAAAGCTGCCCGTGCCAAGGAAGCATTACAAGTGGTATAACAGCACTAGTACAGCC
>Ga0265797_10006797_pt1 | contig 15979 bp, 14 predicted proteins | sample P2T30metagenome_FD_192433 | JGI IMG/M metagenome (GOLD analysis project Ga0265797, IMG submission 192433) | Plant litter microbial communities from East Loma Ridge, Irvine, California - P2 T30 | ecosystem: Environmental > Terrestrial > Plant litter > Unclassified | place: USA: California... | reverse complement strand
CCGCCAGCCTACACCCCTTCATCGTCGCAATACCCACCCGAGAAGGTTGCCCTTCAGCCCGCCGGCGGTGCTGGTGCGAACGCACAAGTACCTCCACCTTCATATACCAGCAACAACAATGCCGCCAAGCGCTCTTCACTTCCACCGCTAGCTACCAACCAGGCCCGGCCCAGCCAGCCTCCACAACCCGTCCAACCTGAGCGACCTTTTCAACAGCAGCGCCCGCCTCAACCGCAGCGCCCAACACAACAACGGCAGCCGGGGCCAAGGTTAGATCCACGGGCGCAGTGGGAGCTTGACGCCGAGACCGCGCGACTGAAGGCACAAGTGGAGGCCGAGGCACGCGAGCAGAAGCGACAAGAAGAAGCAAACCGAAAAGCTCGGCGCAGGCAGGAGGAGGAACAAGAACGCAAGACGCTGCAGTTCCTAGAGCAGGAGCGAAAGCAGAAGGAACGCGAAGAGAAGGAGCGACGCCGGAAACAGGCCGAGATCGACAAGGAGACAGAACGCTTGAAGAAGCAGTTCGGAGACCAGTCCAACCTCCTCCAGCGCCCATCCCCACAGCCTCAGCGACACTCCTCACCCCTCGTACAGGGTGGATGGCAGAACCAGAGACCCAGTCCAGCGCCCCGCCCTGCACCCGTTCCCGCACAACCCCCGCGCATGCAGCAACCCCAAGGTGTATACCTGCAAGCACCTGTACAACATCGGCCCGCTGCTAGTCAGAGCAGCTTCTTCAGCAATGGACTACCCAAGCCGGTTGCCAAGGCTAAGAAAAGTTTCTGGGGGTTGAGAACACAGAGTGAGAGCAATGCCGAGAAGATCAAGAAGAAGAAAAGTAGCATGTTTTGATGAATGGTTTTTTTGGCGCTGGGGTCGTAGCATTGGGAATGGCATTGGGTATGGAGTTTTTGGTTAGTGAGTCTTTATGATACCAGACCTTGCAATACAGTCATGTTCATATTCAAGCTTCTTGTTCTCTGTGCGTGTTCGTGTTGATCTGCGGTACCCAGATGCCATGCAGTAATCCAGGCTTTACCTCATTGGCGTTAGCGTTCCCGCGACTTCTACAATCGGCTTCAGAACCACTCCACTCCACGGCCAACACCAGCTTCCCGCCTCTTCTATCTCGCATTCATTACACTCACCCCAAAGTTTAGCCATGAGAGGCGTGCCATAATCCCCCCTCCGCTTCCGTTCAGCTCGAGGTTGGTTGCGAAGCCGTCAAACCCCGCCAAGACATAAACTTGCTCACTTGAGCACATTATCCTGGGGTCCGTATGCAGGGTCGCAGCTATAGCTCGCGCCACAACATGTTCGCTACAATCATGAGTGGATGCGTGCACACCGGTTCCAAACTCTCTACCTCTGAGTCTCACCTCTAATTGGGTCCTACATCTTTCCCAATGCCGTGGTCGCGGTTAGGCGAGGAAAGGCTTCTTCGTGCTTGCTTGGCAGCGGAACAGAGGCATCTGATTTCCGCTAGCACGACAGGCATGTGGGTAGAATTGCATGCGGAGACGATGGAGAGGAAGATGTATTGGAAGCTGGGGTGGGTATAAAGGGTTTGGCGGCTGCATGTCAGATGCTGTACGCTGGTTGAGAGAACGGATTCCTTTCACATTCTACATCTTTCTACTTCTACACCTCCTCGTCTATACCCCTACAACCGAACCTACTCGCAGCATCACTTTCTACCTGTCACCGCGACCATGTTGTCAACCACCCTCCTCACAGTCGCCGCCTTCGCCGCGGGCGCAAACGCCCACTTCCGGCTCCTCGCACCAACATGGCGCGGTAGCTCCTTCGAAGAACCAGCTAGTCAATGGATCTACCCCTGCGCCAACGTGAACGAAACAACAGACATGGCGAACCGTACGCATCCCATTCTTTCCTTCTCCTTCCCAACATACTTCCAAGCCCCCAACCCCCGCCTTCAAACCCACTAACCCACCCCGAGGAACTCTCTGGCCCCCCACCGGCGGCTCCACCATAATCAACGGCTCGCACACCTCGGCCCTCACCTCCGTGAACCTAGCCCTCGGCAGCAACGCAACGAATTTCAACATCACGTTGCTGGAAATGTTCAACCAAACCGGCGCCGGCGTGTTCTGCATGAAGGAAACCGGGAAAGCGAACTTGGAAGAAGGGTTTAAAGCGGCGGGGTACAGTGGGCTGGATGATGAGCGGATTAATGGGTTGATGGCGACGGTGCAGGTTATTCAGTTGGGGCATAGTGGGAGTGCTTTGTATAATGTGAGTTTTTCGAGCCTGGGTGTTTTAGGATGGGAGGGTCGAAGCTAACAGGTGACAGTGCGCGGATATCATGTTCAACGCTACAGCGGAATTGCTGTCGGATGATCAGTGCCAGAATGGGACGGATGTTAGTGGTGTGGCGATTGCGAATGTGGGTTCTGCGACGGAAGAAGGTGGTGATGCGGCGGCGTCGCCTGCGCCGACTGGTGCGGCGGGGAGACTTAGTCCTGTTGTGGGAAGCGGGATGGTCGCGGTGGTTTTGGCTTGGTCGTTGCTGTAGGAGGTTGGAAGTGATGTGGCTGAATAGTATAGATGGGCGGATGATGATGCCTACGAGCCTGTTGGCAACGGGTACTGCACTCTTGTTCTTCAGGTAGATTTAACGTCTTTTTCTTCATGGGTCCTCCTCTCCATTCTCATCTTCATCCTCATTCTCCCCCACTTCACCTTCCTCATCAGGCAACTCATATTCTTGCGGCACTTCATCCTTCTCTGGTGTCTCAGGTTGCTCTTCTTCCGAGCTAGACTCGCCCTCTGTCATACCCGGATTACCGTCACGTGTCGATCTTTCGCATTGTGTACACGACTCAGCATTTTCTTCGTTCGGCCAGCGGCACACTTCACATGTCCATTGGGGCATCTTGATTATGATGCTGGGGTGAAATGAGGTGACAGTATGTAAGATGCCCTGCGTGACTGTGAGAGTGCACGCGTGTGAGTATCTTGATGAAGCGGTCCATGCTAGGAAGCTGCTCACTGCGCTTGCACAATGCTCATTGTTAAGAATGTGTAGGTATTGCGTGAATGCTTTGTTGTTGTTAGCGCGATACAAAGGATTTGAGGGAAGGTGCGCATCAATGGAATGGAATGACATGGACGCAAATGTAGCCTCTGAGAAATGCACACTGATGTCGTCCGAGTTTGTCTTTCTGATTCCAGAAAGATGGTCCTGTCTGGATGTTTGAAATGCGAGTGAACGTCATTGGACCTCCGCATGGTCTCAGTAGCAACCTAGAGAAGTGAAAGTAGATCATCTGACATCTGTGAATGTGTCAGTTACTCTCATCACATAACACTACCGACCTCCATCTCTTCTTCTTAAACACAAAGCAGCGTTTACAACTCTACACTCTCTGCCACGAAGCAGTACAACTCACCACTGAGCCTGAACGTCTACTTTTTCAACACGCATCATCATCATCGTTTGGAGCACGTGAGAATGTCAGAATCTGATGCCCAAGCCTTAAGTCGCATGAACGCATACGTAGTGCCGTCATACATACCAAAAGGCGCACCAAGAGGCCCAGCTGCCATGCGAGTGATCCGTCCAACTCAAGACGAAGCCCATGATGAAATAGATGACTGGTTAGAGTCGGGGCTACATTCGTATACAGAAGAAGGTCAGCGCATGCGTGATGCTGCGAATGGCGTCCATCTACCAAAACGCTCGACCGCGCTAACGAGCACGGCGGACGTTGTTGGCAGACGTGAGGAGCCCGAAGTTCCTTCACCGCCTCCTGCTTACCCTGAAGAACCTTCCGTGCCGCTCAATGAAGACCACGCGATCGTTCCCGCCCGCTCACATGAGTCAAGGCAGTTTGGTGGAATCGTCCGTCACATCGCCGTCAGCGGTGACTACAACAACATCCACTTGAACACAGGTACTGGGCAGCAGAATATCGCGCATTACGATTATCGCAAGTACCGAGATGAAGAGAATGTTCAAGATTGTCAGGTTGCTGTGAACGGCGGCGGCGAGGAAGGCTACGATGGTGCGAACGAGGGCCGCAACGACCACGAAAATAGTCAGGATGATACCCCAGGATATCGTTCGCCAATAGGCGGCCGAGACGATCGAGATAATCGAGGTGACAATCGCTACGATGAGGGATACGACGGTCGTGATAATCGCCAATATAATGATTACGGTGAGAGGTACGAGCGTCGTGGCCGTCGCAACACGCCAGCACGTGACAGCCGGGCTGGTGCGCGCTACGATGATGACGACGGATACCGAAGTGACGGAGGTTACTATAGCTATAGTGATGAGAGTGAGTACAGTGACTGGTAGGCCGAGGGTAGTGTGCGCATCTCGTTCATAGAGACTGTAGCGTTGGTCGATGGCGGAAGAGCTGTCCGCCTGCACGACACGCGTAAAGGCTTTGGAAGTGCTGAATCAGATTGGTCTATAGTGAGACAAACGACTGTATAATTGTTGTAATGCAACGCAGATGGCTAAAAACAAGTTGATACCTTGGCTTCTTCCAAGTGATGTAGGTTGAGGAGGAAGAAGATCGGGAAGGCACGGTCGTGCGACGATGCCGAAGCAAAGGCTACCCCGCTTACGTAATATCGCGTCAAGCGTCATTCACCCGCCATGCATCTTCGCCTGCCTTACCTCTTTTCATCTACAATTGTCGCGACTTCATCTCTAAACGCCACGTCTACAATGCGCGATACCTACATGGATGTTGCCTCATCATGCCGTGCACTCTGATCGTCGACGAGCTCGGCTCGCGGCCCCGAGAATCCTCATTCGCAGCTTTTCAGCCCCTACGATAGCCTGAGACTCTTTGCATTGCTCACCCCAGCCTCTCAGCAGTAATGCGTCCTACTATTTGTGCACATGGTGCGCCCTACAGTCGTCGATCTACCGCGATACTTCGGGAACGGATGACAGTCTGTCTGCACCTAGCGACCTACCTGGATGGAGTCTAAGACCTCAACGGACGTCGGCACTTCAGTCTGGTGCGGTCGGCCTCTCAGATTTTCTCCATTTCTTACTGGAAGGTGGTCCGTCGGAGCTACTTTTCCTCTTCTCTCCTGACATTGCTTCACCAGCAATCGAAGTATTGGCCGTCTTCCCAGGATCGATAGCTAATTTGGACGTTTTGGGCCGGGCTTTGAAGAAATAAGCAATCGACTTCTTGCCTCCGCGTGGCGAAACTTTGACAGGTGGAATGGGGTCGACTGTGTCTTTGTCATCATTCGCATCTGGTGCCTTTTCTGGTGGCCGCGCAAACTTGATACCATCCGAAGGCTTCCAAAGCTTAACTTCTGGTCCCCTGTCTTCTCTGGCTCTCGTCTCTGGGTTGGGCCCCGAGCCTGACTTCAGCTCCTTGTCGGCATTCACACCAGTGTCAATTCCTTGAACTACGGAGGATGCAGTCCTTGCGTCTGAACGCTGCCCCTGTAAGCGCTCACGTGTTGCGCGCGTTCGTTTACCAGCGTCACCTTTCAAAACGGCGCCTTTCGACAGACCTCGGGATGCATCAGTGTCTACAGAACTTTCCGTACGACCTGCTGAACTGGCCGAGCTCAATCGATCCGGACTGTCTTCGACAATAATCTGCTGCGGTAATGAATCCGCAGTAGTCAACGTACGCCAAGCTCTTATACGGCTGTCGAGCTTATGTTGATCGTCTCCGGTGGCCCTGCGGTTCACAGCATCTTTCTCCATGACGATACCGGTATCACAGCTCTGCAGATCGATAGATTCTACGAAATCGATGCAATTCTTGGGAATTCTGAGTTTGCGAGCTTCCTCATGAGCAGCTAGGTAGTCGGTTCTAGCGGCCTGCAAGCTTTTCTTGTCAAGTATCACGTCGCTGAGAAATGCTTTGTTGAACTCCTGCCTGATGCTGTTGGAGGACCTCGAACTATTTGAGTTTTGTACGGCCTTGAGGTACCTGGCTCCTTCTCGATCGTAATTATGGCAATAGTTCTCGCATCGATCCCGGGCCCGAATAAGATCTTTATGGCGACGTGAAAGTCTCGCTATAGCACTGAGAACTTCACTATGCGGATCAACAAGTTTTCTCTTGTCAAAGGGCGTCTTTATTTCTGCTCGATGAGCACTAGGCCAGTCATTGCGCTGTTCCGGCCTCTCTTCCCCAACCTCCCGTTGGCTTATCCGGCCTGCCATCTCCTCCCGATCATCCTGGTTCTGACGAGATAAGCTTCGGGTCCTTTGCCTCGGTAATGCTCGGGCTATCTTTCGTAGAGGCATATGCGCATCTGCCCACACTTGCTTCAACAACTTCTCTACGTCCTGCCAGCGAGCTCTCATTTCAAAATCATTACCGCTCCACTGACCCTCTATCAGCCTAATCGTTCTTTGGGCGCTATCCCGAGCCTCGAGTGCGCGTCGACGATGTGATTCCAAATCTCTGTACTCAGCCTGGTCCTCATCTTCAACTTGTCCTTCCCTTCTCAAATTGGCAAGGCGCCTTTCGATTCTAGCCACAGCTTCGGTGTGATCGACTTCCAATATCTTGGCTCGCTCATGTCGCTCCTGCCCTGCCAAGTAGGTCTTATGCCATATCCCAGCGAATTGAAGCGCGCGTTCTAGCGACGTTGCAAGCTCAGGTGACAGTCGGATAGCCAATTTCGATTCTTCACCCTCTTTGATCGCTATAATAGCGGCGGGCCTACTGGAAATGAGTCTCTCTGGGTCATAATCACCCTTTAGCTGCCAGGGGCTTGCCTCAGCTTGAAGTGGTGAGGCGTTGTCACCAGTTTGGGGTCTTCCAGCAGCGCTTGATGGTGGTTCGCCACCTCTGGCTTTCGAACTCACACTCGTGTTGCTATCGCCTCCATATCTGAGACCTGCTCTCCGTGGGGTTGAAGCAGTTGGGTTGTGACGTACCCGCGATTCGTCACTATTGTGATAGTGATTGGTTATATTATAGACGTTCATTCTGCGTCTGGATTTGTATATATCGCCCTTTTCTCTCCTTCCGGCGGGATGGAAGTCGTCGGTTGAGTTTTTCTTTCCGCCATGACGCGAACTGGTCCTAGCCATGGCTAACGTAATGTGTGTGTTCAATGGTTGAGTGGCTGAGGCGATCTTTTGAGACACCTGAAGGCTTATGACGAGGGGAAGGTGTCAAGATGGCAGTGGAGTGAGGCTTGCTAACATATCTACAGACAACACTGGACTTGCCGAACGAACAAAGGGCCGTTTCTTTGTTCAATTCTACAACATTTTCCACGCAGCCGGGACCACTAACAGAGCCATTTTTACAAGTTCAGTCATGACGATGCATAGTGAGAGTAATGGTCGGCGGTAGGATAATGGTTTAAAAGAAATATTGAATCGGCTGGAAAGAGGCTTCGGTGATTGGCACAACATGCTGACGATTTCACGGACAAGATCTGACTGGCTAATCTTGATGCGAGAAATGGGTGTTTCCTTGGTATACGCTCCACCATGTGGTGTTGGCGCGAAACACGGGGCTTTCCACGGGCATCTGGCTCACTGTTCAGCGAGTGTCTGAGCATCTTGTGTTTACCAGAGTATCAGGCAGGTTTGCGATACATCATGATGAGAATGGGAACAACGAAATTCATTGTCTGTACATCTGCAACGAGGCTAAGCCTACCGAGACGTCTTCTTCTACCTAATAATACCCTCGTTCTTTGAGAAGTAGCTACCACTACTACATCGATCAAGGTATCGCGCACGTGAACCAGGACCGTTCTAATCCCAAAAGCGCTCCACAATCTCTTTAGGCAGTGCGCCAATCCTCTCCTTCGTCTCATACACCTTGATATCGTCACTTCCCATCGCTACAAAAACTGCGGAATGATGCTCAGTATCCTCCCCGACGGTCTTCCGTAACAGCTGGAGTAGTGTCACAACCTTCTGTAGCGCCTCTTGGTTGCCCTTCTCCCACTTCTCGAACCCCTTGAAGCTGTCTGACTTGCTCCCAGCTTGGGTGACTTTCTTTATCCGGATGTCCTTTTGTCTGTATGTTCCGTCAAATTGGGCGTTGTGCTTCCCGCCGAGACAGCAAGTAGGAGTTCTGCCAAACCACATCTGATCGATCGGTCGCGAACTTGCATTGCTCTTCAGCTCCAGGATCTGGTATTGAGGCACCACCTTACCCTGGACAAGAATAGCAGTCTTCTGTGGGCCTTCGTGCTGGATGGTTCCGATGGCGTGCTCACCAGGGACAAAGGTAGGAAGAGTACTCGGTGGTGCATCGGGGTCTCGCGGTGACTCGATAGTAGGGTCGTATGCGTCGACCTCATGGCGTACGACTATGATGAGGCTACCAAATTTGTACTTGATGAAGCGGTGATGGCTCGTGGCGCCGTCAATCTCGGTATTTGTGAGGGCGCTTTCGAAGTTACGACCGTAGGTGTTAGCAGCGGACCTGACCTTTCCGTTGCGCACTTTCCTTCCGATAAAGAGAGTGTTCTTCTCGAAGTCGAGATCAAGATGAAACGCTTGGAAGGAAGCGTTTTTGACGCACTTCATGAGGTTCAGCATCGTAGTGCGGTTGATCACGACATCCACGTCGTTGAAGCGGATATCAGGGTTCATCGTCGCGATGGCCTGGAAAGCGGGCTCGTATTGTTGTTGCGGAGCGCGTTCTGCATGCTCGTCGCTATAATGGTAGCCAGAGTCAGGCGCAATCTTGAGAGGAAAGTCTTGATGGTTAGGCCTCTTGAACGCTGGCGGCGATCCAGGGACAGATATGGTGGACATTGCTTCGTCCATGAAGCTGTAACTGCAGAGAAGTGCATACCCCTCAGGCGAGGACACCTCGTCCGAGCTGGGATAGATATCCTCGTAGGTGCCCTGCCATACGACCTTGTCTGCGTTAACGTTGGCGTACATGTGGGAGTACCACTCTTCGCCCTTGGGCTTCGAAAATGTCTTCAGGTTAAGTCTATGTACACGCGTTTGCCGCTGGTCCTGTCAATGTAGTGCGTCCCATGGATTGTTGATGTAGAGAACACAGGGTTTGATGAAGCTCGAGGGCGTCCAAACGCAGCTGGTCGAGCGGCAGTGTCCATACCTGTGAGAAAAGCGCATTGGTCCATTTCTCGGGTGGGGGTCGATCGAAGTACTTAGATAAGTAGCTGACTCTATTGCTGGACGTTGGGTAGCTAGGCAGATAGGAAGAGTTCTTGTAGTATATAGACCGTGAGCGAGAACTCAGTGCCTAGGCACCAGGAACGGTGAGTGTCCATCGAGTTGGCACGGACACATAGAGTGAATGCCAGACTCATGTGGACCTCAGAAGGCTTTCTTGCCTGGATTGGTTCGCAGGAAGAATGCAAGAGACCCATAATAAGTATTTCCAGATGACCAGGCGATTGCGAAGGCTGTCGTGGTTATACGTTAGCAAGCAATTAGACTCAAGATCAGTGCGAAGTGCTTGGAGATGTTGCAACGAATAACCCGAAGATGTTTGAACGCGTCGTCAAACACCACTAACATCTTTAGTAGCAGCTAGTTAGTTCTGTTCTGGTTGCTATAATCGGCGCCTAGAAGTCTTGAAGAAGTCTGTGACTGAACGTCGCTTATACTTGGCAACGACGTCGTGCCTTTGATCGCGGTCCATGTTAGCAAAGCGCTGTAGGTCAGTTTGTCGTTGGAATCTTTTAGGATGTCGGTCTTCTTTCGATCGTGAAGCGTGTCTAACTCTATTATCTCGAGTTTTTATAGAGATTTGTGACACCGTTGGACTGTTTTTGGTGCGATTGCGTCTCCTTGTCTTGTGGCCTCTGCCATTCTTGTTATCACTGTCGATAACCAGTTCATTTTTGGTTCTTTTGTGTCGAACAATTGGATCGTTTTGCTCCGAATGAGGTTCAGTCGGTGCCTTGCTTTTGCTCTCCCATGGTTGAACCTCCTCTGCAAAACCTCTTTCTTCGATTGGGTAAAGGGGCGTTTCAGCTGGAGCGCAGTTCAAGTTCCGTCGTCTCCAAGCCTCCAGTGCGTTCATGGGCACTTCCTTCAAAAACATCGCATCTTCTTCGTCAAGTAACAGCGTTTCGGTACTTTCCAGCTCCTCGCCACAATCAAAGTCTAACTCCACATCGGGAATCTTCTCACGCCAAGCTCGACCCACCGCTCGGCGATAAGCAACTCTGGCTTCTTCCAGCTTTACCTTCTCATCGCGTAACATATCCAAAAACGCTGGCTTCACTACGCCGTCTCTGAAATCTGCAGCAACACCATCCTCCCATGGTGCCCAGCTCGAATAGTGGTGACACATATGCTCAAAGCGAGTACGCGTTTTACGCAAGGCGTCGGCAGACTCTTTAACATCATCGCGAAGACGACGAAGGCTTGTGGGCGGCTCACAGTCGATTCGTCGGGTTATACCTCTCTCATCTCCTTTGGGAAGTCTTGTTTCATCAATTGAATCAGACTCTATAATACCTGCTCGCAGCCAAGCTGGTAGTAGCGATGCTCCGACGTCCTCCCATGCGTCTCTGCAAGCTTGCTCACCCAAGTTACAATCTCCCCATAACTGAGTTTCTGCATCTAACAGTCGATTTAGATCTACGCGAGTGACATAAGCTCGGGTAACAAGCGTTCTTCGTTCCTCAAATTGCTCTGATGTAGGTGCATTCGACAATGCTTCCATCGCCATATCGAATTTCGCCAGCTCTTCATCAGATCGTTCCGCATCCTTCACCGCTCGTGCTTTCTTCTCTCCAGTCTCAGCTCCATCCTCATCGATCTTTGTCCAAAGACTTTTGTACCGGCGTTGTGCACGAAACGCTTTACTGATACACTCTCCTAATTCTTGCGACACTGTGATTGCGGGGGTGATATTCTCACCATCGTTAATGGATACCAGGCGAGATGTGCTCGAAGGAAACAGCCTGGCTGCTTCTTGTTCGCCCTTTGTTGACCAATCCAGGAGGGGGCATATTGTACCAGTTTCTACTGCTCTCTTGCCGTGTCCGTTCGCAGCATCATTTCCACCGCACTCTGTAGCTCTTGGGTTTTGTTCATCGCGTAATACATTGTCTCTCGAGCTGGAACGGAAAGCTTCGATGGGGCTCTTAGTGACTGCTTGATGATCTTGCTGAGCTGGCACAGTTATCGAAACTCTACCGCCCCGCGTACCAATATCTTCGTGTGAGTGCTGGCTCGCTCCAGATTGATGTCTTCCTGGGCTGATGCTATTTGAGCTACCATGGTAATGATGATGGTGGGTGTTATAGATGATGATGCCATGTTTTGCGACATAGCTGTGGATTTGCTCGCCAGTTGGAACAGGCTGTTCAGATGCGGCTGACGGACGGTTCTCCATGCCGCATGTATTTCCTGTCAGTCAATGAAGTAAAATCCACGAAGAGGTTTCTCCGCTGTCGCATGATCTAGGCATGTAGCTAACAAGGGCTGGACACATGGCCCCATACAAAGACACAATACTGCTCTTGGTGTCTTTGTCTGCCCAATCCTCTTTGTCTATATAAGCATAGTGACGCCACTTTGACACCAGATCTGTGGAACGAAGCTTACGTTGATTAGGTCTGCTCAGGCTGTTGCGCATGTAATTTGAGAGCCAACGACTTTACATATCGTCGTCTGTTGCATGGCAGAGTTGATCACCAGGGCTACAATTTGTGTCTGTGCATTGGATAACACTGCTTCTCCTAGCAGAATGCGACAACTTGGAATCGAAGACCAGGTTCTACTTTGGAGTCTAGAGATGTTAAACACATGTTGCGCATGTGTCATATTAGACTAATCCGTACTATAAGGCTGTTAAGTACATCGTCTACTCGTTTCGGCGAGAAATGTAGTAGTTGTCCTTTAGAAAAGGCTTAGAGTGAACTTAAAGCTTGATCTACTTGGTAACAGAAGTAGAGTCCGCCCTCTGTTTAGCGGCCGCAAGTCGTGATACGCAAAACTGCCACAGCAAAGCGTTCATTGTCTTGGCAGCACCGTAATTCACTTGCACACGCTTGGTACGTGCAGGAGGACCTGGGCATAGGAAGCAACTCAGGAAGTGCCAAAGCTTTCGTAGAACAGCAATTCGCTGACGCTATCACTCAACTGCTTTCTCTGATCTGCCCCCAGTCTTTTCATTACAAAACACTCAACCCTTTGCATTCGATACACTTTACACCCATCAGGCCAACTATAACCATGGAGGATCGTCGGGGAATACCTGAGGAAAGCGACACCAGACCCACAGCGCCTAATAGTGTTTTGGTTCAACATGCAGATGATAACGACTACCTTGACCGAGAACCTACCGAGGTCTCCCTTAGGAAACTCGACCACCATGATGCCGATGACGACAACAGAGATCGTATTGCGGACATAGAACCAAGATCGGAGCTTGAAGTGCCACTCAGGACTCATTGGGGCACTACTAGGCCTGCTTCAATTGGAGTCAGAATGGGGGTCCAAATAGGATCGCTCATTACGGCACCGATCCCGCAATTTGCCAAAGACCCGAAAGGCAAAGAAAAGACGAAGGATGGTTTCTTCGCGAGTCCACATGGCATGATGCTTGTTAAAAGGTACCCCTTAACAGTGTACAATGTGGATCGAGATAATGCTCGCATGCCAACAAAGTTACACTGTATGCAGCGTCATACCTATGGAAAGAGCGGATTGTGGAAAGACGGCCGCTTACGGGATGACCATCATGTCCATGTCAAACTTTTACCTCCGGGCGGAGACATTGCGGACAAAGGCGATGCAGAAAACGATCCTCTGCTTGTTCGAGAACTGTACAACAATAAGTCGATTGCGGATAATGCTTACCTCGAGTTCAAGAGCATCTTCGTCGTTGAACTGGATGAGCACGTCGAGCTAGACGGGCAATTGGAGACGTCCAGCTGGCTTCGCTTGTTCGGAATGCACCTATCCACTCACATGAACACTGTCCTTCTCCAACTAGAAAGTAGCCCAGGCCGCAAAGAGGAGGCCAAAGAAATTGTCAACGACCTCGCTAAAGCTTTCGCTAAGAAGGCGGGCGGGAAAAACGAAGCGATGCATGCAGGTCGAAGTCAAAACACTACTATCAACGAGACCACAGCGCAGACCCAAGTGGTATATGGGGAGCTGAATGGCCAGGCCAACTCGGCAAGCAGGATCGCTCAGAATCAACTGATTTCCACGCGTGATGGCAATGCCAGCCAACAAACGACCGATGTGTATAGTCCCTGGGAGCGCTCAGAGGGTCGCGAACCGCGTCGGCGCAGTAGATCCCCAGGCGCAGAGCTGCAACCATTTCGAGAGCGCGATGACCATTATGAAGGCAGTGACCAGCCACGCTACCAACCTCGCACCTATGAGGACGAGCGTACCAGACGTGCGCAAGGAGGTGAATGGCCACACAGCCGTGATAGAGGGGAGCGTCACACGATACGGGAGTCAAGACATGGCGAACGGGACCATCGATCTGACCGTGATACGGATCCTATGCCTCTTAACAGATACTATGCGGACAGTGAAGGTCGTAGAAGCGATCGCCGGTATGATTCGCCTGATGGTAGGGAACAAGGACGTGGCGGTAGGCCTGGCGCTTGGGGACGTGGTACACAGATGGGTAGAGGCCGGGGAGGAAGAGGAGGAGGAAGAGGGGCATGAGCTCACTACAGCCAATACAGTACGTCGTAAAGGACTTGGCATGTGCCAGTGCCATCAAAATTGAGTAGATACATAAAATACGCGTCGGATTGCGCGACGGATCTCTTGGGTCGTCCGAATGTCAAATATGTGAAACTAGTCCTCTCAAATTTGTGGTTTCGTCACTTGCAGGGGTAACAAAGCGGTTGTGAATGGAGGCGTTGCACTGAGATGGAGCACGAACAAAGGACGGCAACGCGACGCGTCATAGATCGAAGAACGCGCTATCCTCAAAACGGGATGACACTACATAGGAACCCAGACCTGAGGTCGCACGTGCGGCGCAACCCTCAAAGCACTATGAGCCAAACTGAACACATGCATCTCTGGAGCATTGAAACAGCTCTATAGCCGATGGTTACGGACACTTGTGTAGTCTGCTGATGAGACATTGCGGTGTTGAAGGCTGCCCAGGTGACACGCTCAGCCGTACACGGTACCTACCGTGTACGGCTGAGCCGCGGCGCTTGGGCCATGTCCCCGAGGCCGGAGGTTGACGGCGTGTACTCCTGAGCGTCAAGCCTCCTTCCATCACGCTCACACTTCGTCCTTTGCCGCAGCCCGTCTCTGGTCAACCGCGTGTTATGCGGACCTGATACGTTTACATCTGCGCCTGCTGTACATGAGTACTTCCAGCGTTACAAGTTTCGCTCGTGCCAGCCGCAGCCCCTAAACAGGGCGTCGCCTTTGACAATGCTTCTTATCACAAATTACCATGATGAGAGACCTGTACATCGTTGCTGTTCCCTATAGTGTTGTGCTAATGAAAGATTAGACCACCTACGTGTCATTCGAGTACGCTATCACGTATCCTTGGGATCAAGCAAAAGGTTTACTTGTATACGCCCATCATAGCATCGACATCGACCCCAACTCATTCCCAAATGTTCATACGCTGCGCCCCTTCCTCCAATCCTACCGAACTCTAGGCTGGCAACAGCAAAGTCCCGCGAGTGGCAGGCCCACGATCGTACCGAACGCACACAATCGACATCGAAGTCTCCTATACATTCCGATACTACACCAAATGACCATGTGTCGTTGTGATATGACGCCCTCGACCGTTGGTCGGTTCCGCGCACTACTCTTCCGCCTCTCCTCGCTCGTCGCCATTTAATGCAAGCGGCTCTTCGTACTCCCATTCTTCCATCGCTCTACCCTCTCCATCTCTCGTTCGCTACAAGTCCTTCCACCTGGGGCCACTCGGGCAAGCAGCGAAGACAGTGTGCTGCGATGGCCTGACACTACAACAAGTTCACGATCGTGCTGAGCATTCTGGCTCCCGATCGGAGCGTTCGGGTCAACGATACGATGCTCAACAATCACCACCGCGAACGTATGTGCCCCACTTGTCGATGCGTCTTCGTCTGCTTCCGTAAGCACGCTCGCTAGCGGTTATGATGGCGTCGCGCTGGTCGAGCGAATTGTCTCTATCCCTCTTTCGGAAGACCGGAGGCGGCGAGATGTTATACTTCTCCATGTATCCCTTCAGGTCTGTGTCACACTGCGATTCCATCTCCTCGCCATCTTGCCTCTTCGTAGGCTCCGAAACGATAGCCTGTTCCGTCCTTCCCTTGCTCGTCTGTGGCTCTTCGGGATTCTGGGTAGTGTTCTGCGTACCAGGGTTACCTTGCGAAACCACCTGTCGTGATTTGTCTATAGCACCAATGTCCGCCAAAGCTTCACCGGGAATAGAGCTTGCATATACCGCTGAAGTTCGCTTGTTGACTTCCTCAGCTTCTGCCCCAGTAGCCGCGCTTGCTAGGCCGGGCTTTTGTGCTTGCAGACTGGTCAGCTCACTGGCGCGATTCAGAGCCCCTGCTACTTCAGCTAGCAGTTGTTCTATCTTTTGCAAAGGTGTAGCTGTGACTTCTGAGACATGGAGAGCTGGTAATATCGCCACACCTCCAGACCCAGCGACTGGCTGCCTTTCTGAGGGGTTCACAGGAGTGCCACCCGCATTATCGATCGCAGGCTCTGCCGTCTGCTTATCAACATGTTTATCCCTACCCAGCTGTTCGAGCTCTGCCTCGTCGCTTCCAGCAGGGTGTGTTGGTCCCAAGACACCAACAACAACTTCGTTTTGCCACCTTTGGATACGAGTGCGATCGAGCTGCTTCAGCGACGTCTTGTCCCACCACTCTATGTCGTATGCAATGGTTGGCACTCCATCGTCCCTACTGTCTGCCACGGTGACATTTGCAGCTCTTGCTCTGTCAAACGCATCCTGTGCAGCGTTCTCGGCCTCCTCAAGTGTTACGATGACGTTGTGCCAGCCCTCAAGCCACTTCTGACTGAACTCGATGCGAAAGTCAACATTTG
>Ga0265797_10006795_pt1 | contig 15984 bp, 13 predicted proteins | sample P2T30metagenome_FD_192433 | JGI IMG/M metagenome (GOLD analysis project Ga0265797, IMG submission 192433) | Plant litter microbial communities from East Loma Ridge, Irvine, California - P2 T30 | ecosystem: Environmental > Terrestrial > Plant litter > Unclassified | place: USA: California... | reverse complement strand
ACCGCCATAGGCGCCGCCACACGCAACAAGCCGCTGGGCGCCCTGCAGATGAGGGACCAAAGCTGGGCCATCGAAAGCAACCAGCAACTGGAAACCGCCGCCGACTACCGCGACTTGATCGTGGGCTACAACGATGGCGCGGCGGTATACCTCAAGGACGTGGCCAACGTATACGACGCCGTGGAAGACGTGTACGTGAGCGGCTACTACAACGGCCAGCCTTCGGTAACGCTTGGGGTTACCCGCTCGGCCGGCGCCAACATGCTGGAAACCATCGACGCGGTGAGCGCGCTGATGCCGCAGCTGCAAGCGATGCTCCCGGGCGACGTGCAATTGGTGAAGGTGATCGACCGTTCGCCAACCATTCGTGCGTCCCTGCGCGACACCGAAAAAACCCTGCTGCTGGCGGTATTGCTGGTGGTGGCCGTGGTGTTTGTGTTCCTGCGCAACCTGCGCGCCACGTTGATCCCGGCCGTGGCGCTGCCAGTGTCGCTGGTAGGCACCTGCGCGGCCATGTACCTGTTGGGCTACAGCCTGGACAACCTGTCGCTGATGGCCTTGATCATCGCCACCGGTTTTGTGGTGGATGACGCCATCGTGGTGCTGGAAAACATCGCCACCTGGCAGGAGCGCGGCATGCGCCCGCTGCGCGCGGCGTTACAAGGCACCAAGGAAGTGGGCTTTACCGTGCTGTCGATGACGGTGTCGCTGGTGGCGGTGTTCATTCCGCTGCTGCTGATGGGCGGGATCGTCGGCCGGCTGTTTCGCGAGTTCGCGGTCACGCTCAGCATTGCCTTGGGCATTTCCATGGTGGTGTCGCTGAGCATCACGCCGGTACTGTGCGTGGCCCTGCTGCGCCCGGCAGACCCACACCGGCGGGTGCCGCGCCTGTATCGCTGGATCGAAGGCGTGCTCGACGACCTTCAGGCGCTGTATCTGGAGGCCCTTGCCTGGGTGATGCGCCATCGGCTGCTTACCCTGTTCAGCCTGCTGCTGACACTGGCGCTCAACGTTTACCTCTACACGGTGGTGCCCAAGGGCTTTTTTCCCAATCAGGACACGGGCGTGCTGATGGGGGCGATCCGCGCGGACCAAAACATCTCCTATCAGGCGCTCAAGCCCTACATTCTGGAAATCTCCCAGGCCATGGCCAAAGACTCGGACGTGGCGGCGGTGATGGCCTCCACGGGCAGCGGCGGCTTCGGCTCGCGCAATACCGCGCAGCTGTTCATCCGCCTGAAGAACTTCGACCAGCGCCACGCGACGGCTCAGCAGATTGCCAACCGTTTGAGTGCCGCTTACAGCAAGCATGCCGGCATTCAGATGTTCGCCATGCCCCTCGAAGACCTGCACATCGGCGGGCGCAGCGCCAACGCCACCTACCAGTTCAGCCTGCAGGCCGACGACCTGGCGGTACTGCGCACCTGGACACCCAAGGTCGAGCAGGCCTTGCGGCAATTGCCGCAGCTCACCTCGGTGGATTCGGACGCCCAGACCGGCGGGCAGGAAGTGATGCTGACCATCGACCGCGCCGCCGCCACGCGACTAGGCGTGAACGTGGATGACGTGGATACCTTCCTGGGCAATGCCTTCAGCCAGGCCAACGTGGCCACGGTGTACCGAACGCTCAACCAGTACTACGTGATCATGGACGTGGCTGCCCACTACAACCAGGACCCAGAGGTGCTGCGCCAGCTGTACCTGGTCAGCGACAGCGGCGCCCAGGTGCCGCTCTCGGCCATTGCCCGTTTCAGCAGTGCCGAGGCGCCGCTGTCCGTGGCCCATGCCGGGCAGTCGGCCACCAGCACGGTCGCCTTCAACCTGGCGGATGGCGTCACCCTTGAAGCCGCTCAGGCGGCGGTCAAGGCGGCCTTGCAAGGGATCAACCTGCCCGCCACCGTGCACGGCAGCTATTCCGGCACCGCCGCCGCCAGCGCCTCGCTCGCCAGCAGCATGCCGTGGCTGATCCTCGCCGCGCTGGTGGCGGTGTACATCGTGCTGGGTGTGCTGTACGAGAGTTACATCCACCCGCTCACCATTCTTTCCACCCTCCCATCGGCGGGGCTGGGTGCCTTGCTGTTGTTGCAGATCACCAACACCCAGCTCACGGTGATCGCTTTGATCGGCATTCTGCTGTTGATCGGCATCGTTAAAAAGAACGCCATCATGCTGATCGATTTTGCGCTGATCGCCGAGCGCCAACTGCGCATGAACCCGGAGCAGGCGATTCTGGAGGCCTGCCGGCAGCGCCTGCGGCCGATCCTGATGACGTCGCTGGCGGCGTTCTTCGGCGCCTTGCCCATGGCCTTGGCCAGTGGCGGCGATGCCGACCTGCGCCGGCCGCTGGGGCTGGCGATCTGCGGTGGGCTGGCGCTGAGCCAATTGCTCACCCTGTTCACCACGCCCGTGCTGTACCTCTATTTCGACCGCCTGAGCCGCGCCACGCGCCGCCTGTGGAATACCCGTGTTCGCCGCCTCGCCCCCGAGAGTTCGCCATGAAGTTGCCTGCCGCTTTGCGTTTCGCCCCCTCCCTGTTGCTGCTGGCCATGCTCGGCGGCTGCATGGTGGGCCCTGACTACCAACGCCCGGCGGCCGTGGCGCCGGTAGCGTTCAAAGAGGCCGCCGGCTGGACCGCCGCCGCGCCTAAAGACAACCAGGCCAAGGGCCGCTGGTGGACGATCTACGGCGACCCTACGCTCGATGCGCTGATGGACCAGGTGGCGCTGAGCAACCAGACCGTGGCCCAGTATGAAGCCCAATACCGCCAGGCACTGGCGCTCACCCGCGCGTCGAAGGCGGGCCTGTTGCCGTCAGTAAGCGCCACACTCGACAGCACTCGCAGCGAAACGGCCACAAGCTCGTCCAGCAGCTATTCCAGCAGCCAGGGCGGCGCCAGCAACACCCGCTCCGCGACCCTGAGCGCCAGCTGGGAGCTGGACCTGTGGGGCAAGCTGCGCCGCACCGTGGAAGAGGACCGCGCCAGCGCCCAGGCCAGCGCCGCGGACCTTGCCGCTGCCACCTTGAGCGCGCAATCGGAGCTGGCTCAGGATTATTTCAAGCTGCGCCTGCTCGATCAGCAACTGGACCTTTACCGTGACACCGTGAGCGCGTACGAGCGGTACTTGAAGGTGATCAGCAATAAATACGAAGAGCAGATTTCCTCACGGGCCGACCTGGCGCAGGCCCAGACCCAGCTGGAAAGCGCGCGCGCCACGCTACTTGATTACCAGTGGCAGCGGGCGCAATACGAACACGCCATTGCCTTGCTGATCGGCAAGGCGCCTGCCGAGTTCAGCCTGGCGGCCCTGCCATCGAGCGGGCCCGATGCCTGGGCCTGGAAGGTTCCAGCCATCCCGGTCGGGGTGCCAAGCCAGTTGCTGGAGCGCCGCCCCGACATCGCCGCGGCCGAACGCAACGTAGCCGCAGCCAATGCGGCCATCGGTGTGGCCACGGCCGCGTATTACCCGGACCTCACCCTCAGCGCCAGCGGTGGCTATCAAGCGACCAGCCTGGCCAGCCTGATCAACGCGCCCACGCGGTTCTGGTCCATCGGGCCGTCCTTGACCGGCACCGTGCTGGATTTCGGCGCTACCCGCGCCAGCGTGGATCAGGCCCGCGCCGCCTATGACGCCCAGGTCGCCACCTACCGGCAAACCGTGCTTACAGGCATCGGCGAAGTGGAAGATTACCTGGTGCAGCTGCGCACCCAGGCCCCGGAACTGGCCGCCCGCACCCGCGCCGCCCAGGCCGCCGCCGAATCCGCCCGCGTCACCGCCGACCAATACGAAGCCGGCAAGATCGACTACCTCGACGTCGCCACCACCCAGGCCACGCTGCTCAGCGAACAGCAAAGCCTGCTCAGCCTGGTGAGTACGCAACTGGTGACCAGCGTGCAGTTGGTGGCGGCGTTGGGTGGGCGGTGGTAGACAGGCAGAACTAAAGAGGGTGTATTCAGGACGGTGCATCGCCCGAGCGCTGAAAACCGAACATGATGCAGGGCGCGTTCATAGCATCGCTTGGCGACCATCCCCTGTGGGATGCGATGTGGTTGTGAGCTCCTTCGCGAGCTCCGCCCGCTTCCCACAAAGCGAACCTGAACGCCTTAGGGCATCAGGGCGAACCCTGTGGGAGCTGGGGGGCCGGCCATCCGGCGGAGCCGCAGGCGTAGCTCGCGAATAAGGCATAAGGAAACCGCTCAAGACAGTTGCTTCCCACAGTTGGCCGCCTTAGGCGCTCTGTTGGAAGCGGGCGGAGCTCACGAATCACCGAGACAGGCGTTCATAAGCCCGCTTCAACATCCCATTGATCATTTCCTTGGACAACCGGGCTGAGCGTGTGGGTGCGCTCGTTCTGCCGGAAGAGAGTCGTTTGCTTTCTCTGACGAGAGCGATGGATACATTGATCATTTAGCCTCCTGGTATTGAAAATTTGCTCCCGCCGAGGCGCCTTGAGCATGGAAATCAGCGGCCATTTTTCCGAGCAGCGGGCCCCAGGGTCAAGCCAGGCCCTACCCACCCCCCATCCGCTTCCACAAATCCATCAACGTCATCCCGAACAGGATCAGGAAGAAGAACACCGTGCCCAGCGCGAACACCTGTACCAGTGGGCTGCTGCGTTGCAGCTCGATGAAGCAGCCCAGCACCAGCACGGCTTCGAGGGTGGCGCAGGCGAACATCCAGACCGGGCGCAGGGGCAGGGGGGAGATGGCAATGGCGATGGTGGCGCCCAGCAGCAACATGCCAGCGGCGTAGGCCAGGAGCAGGCGAGGAAGGGTCATGCCGGCCTCCCTATCAGGTAAAGGGTGGGGTAGACGAAGATCCAGATGATGTCGACGACGTGCCAGTACAGGGCGAAGGTTTCCAGCACCAGGTAGCGTTCGGGCATGCGCAGGCGGCCCACTTGCAGCCGCCAGTAGATACCCAGGGCGAAGATGATGGCGACGGTAACGTGCAGCGCGTGCACACCGGTGATCACCAGGTACAGCCCAACGAACATCTTCGCCGGCGGCGCCTGCAAGGGGTTGTCGGCCTGGCCGGGCAGCAGTTTCTCTTCGAATTCGCTGTGGTATTCAAAACCCTTGAGCACCAGAAACGCCGCGGCCAGGGCGCTGGCCACCAGCAGCCAATTCTGCACGCTGCGTTGATTGGCCTTGCGTGCGGCGTACAAGGCCAGGGTTACCGTCAGGCTGCTGGTGAGCAGCAACGCACTGTTCACCCCCGCGAGCACGTAGTGGAACTGGGCGACCGCCTCGGCAATCGCCGCCGGGTGGGCCAGGCGGAAGTAGGTGGCGGCGAACAGCAGCACGCCGAACATCATGGTCTCGGTCGCCAGGAACAGCCACATGCCTTGATGCACGGCCTCGCGGCGTTGTTCCTCGCTGACGAACTGCTCGGTAACGGCCCGTTCAATCCCGGCCATGGGTGGCCTCCGGCGGGTAGTCGTAGGCTTCGAAGTCCACGGTGGGGATGCGCTCGAAATTATGCTCCGGCGGCGGCGAGGCAACCTTCCACTCCAGCCCGGCGGCCCCCCACGGGTTGGCGGGGGCGATCGGCCCGCGGTACCACGACCACAGCAGGTAACAGAACGGCATCATGTAGGCCACCGCCAGCACCCCGGCGCCCGCGGTGGAGAGCACGTTGAGCACCTGGTATTCGGGCAGGTAGTGGTGATACCGGCGGGGCATGCCGTCGTAGCCGAGTATGAACTGCGGCAGGAAGGTGAGGTTGAAGCCCAGGAAAATCAGGATCGCCGCCAGCTTGCCCAGGGTTTCGGGGTACATGCGCCCAGTGATCTTCGGCCACCAGAAGTGCAGCCCGCCAAAGAACGCCGATACCGCCGCGCCCACCATGATGTAGTGGAAGTGCGCCACCACGAAGTACGTGTCGTGCACATGCAGGTCCGCCGCCAGCAGCGCGACGAACAGCCCGGCGCAGCCACCGAGCAGGAAAAGCGCGATGAAGGTGCAACCATAGAGGAAGTGCGCGGTGATCGCCAGCCGGCTTTTGTAGAGCGTGGCCGTCCAGTTGTACACCTTGATCGCCGAGGGAATGGCGATCAGGAAGCTGAGCAAGGAGAACAGCAGGCTGGCATACATTGACTGCCCGGCCACGAACATGTGATGGCCCCACACCATGAACCCGAGAATGGCGATGGCGATGCTGGAAAACGCGATAAATCCGTAGCCGAACACCCGCTTGTGGGCTGCCGCGGTGATCAGCTCGTTCACCACCCCCATGCCCGGCAGCAGCATGATGTAAACCGCCGGGTGGCTGTAGAACCAGAACAGGTGCTGAAACAGCAGGGGGTCGCCGCCCAGTGCCGGGTCGAAGATGCCGATCTTGAACAGGTGCTCGGCGGCGATCAGCACCAGCGTAATGGCCAGCACTGGCGTGGCCAGAATCAGGATCACCGAGGTGGCGTACAAGGCCCAGATGAAGAGCGGCAGGCGGAACCAGGTCATGCCTGGCGCCCGCATGGTATGCACCGTCACCACGATGTTGATGCCGGTGAAAATCGAGGAGAAGCCGGTCACGAACACGCCGACGATCACCGCGATCACATGGCCGTTGCTGAACATGGTGGACAGCGGCGTGTAGAAAGTCCAGCCAGTATCCACGCCGCCCGCCAGCAAAGCGAACAAGGTGAACAAGCCGCCGCCCATGAGCAGGTACCAGCTGGCCAGGTTCATCCGTGGCAGCGCCATGTCCTTGGCCCCGATCATCAATGGCACCAGGAAATTGCCCAGCACCGAGGGAATGGACGGAATGAGGAAGAACCACACCATGATCACCCCATGCAGGGTGAAGGCGCGGTTGTAGCCATCGGACGACAACACATCGCCGTCGGGGGTAAGCAGTTCCACCCGGATCACGCCCGCGGCCAGCCCGCCGATGAAGAAGAAAAACGTCACCGCCAGCATGTACAGCACGCCGATGCGCTTGTGGTCCGTGGTCAGAAGCCAGGAGCGCAGGCTGTGGCCAGCCTCGAGATAGCTGGGCACCGGGGTCTGGGCGTTCATCGTGGCGGCTCCGTGTTACCAAGGGATTGGATATAGGCGACCAGGCGCACCACCGCGTCCTCGTCCAGTACGTTGCTATAGGTGGGCATGATCGGCGCGTAGCCGGCGGCCACTTGCTTCTGTGGCAGCAGGATCGAATCGCGCAAATAGCTGGCGTCGGCGTTTACCACGCTGCCATCGGCCAACGGCACCGGCCGCCCGTAAAGCCCTTCGAGCTTGGGCGCGTGTACTGCCGCCGAGGGCCCGTGGCATCCGCTGCAACCCATTTGCTGGTACAACGCCTCGCCTTGTTCGGCCAGGCTGCCCGGCGCATCGGCGACACCCAGCCAGCGGGTGTAGTCGGCCGGGGTTTGCACCACCAGCTTGGCCAGCATGGCGGAGTGGTCGGTGCCGCAGAATTCGGCGCAGTACACCTGATAGGTGCCTGGCTGGTCGGCCTGGAACCACATCTGGGTGTATCGGCCTGGGAGTACATCCTGCTTCACCCGCATTACCGGGATGTAGAAGCTGTGGATCACATCCTCGGAAATCATGTTCAGCTTGATCGGCCGCCCCGCTGGCACGTGCAGCGCGTTCAGCTCCCGTTGGCCGCTGGCGTGCTGGAACTTCCACATCCATTGCTTGCCGGTGAGCTGGATCTCCAGCGCATCCACCGGCGGCGTGCGGGCCTCGAAAAACAGCCGGGCCGAGAGGCCGAACAGGATCATCGCGGCAATGAAGGGAATGACGATCCAGGCGATCTCCAGCTTGTGATTACCGATCGCGGTGCTGTCGCGCACGGCCTCGCGGCCCTCGCGGTAGCGCCAGGTGAACACAACCAGGCACACCACCACCGGGATCACGAACAACAGCATCACGCCGGTGAAGGTCATCACCATCCAGTCCACCCGGCTGGCGTAGGCGGAGCCGGCCATCGGCCACATGTGTGCGAAGAAACCGTTCACCCGATGGCCCTCCTGCGTTCACGCATTACCGCCACGGCGATACCACCGCCCAGCAGCAACGCGGTTAACACGCCGCCCACTTGCAGCGCCTTGATCACCAGGTTGTCGTAGGCGCCGGTGCGCGGGTCGTAGTGGAAGCACAGCAATAGCAGTTGGTCACCCAGATTCCCCACCTTGCCCTGGCCGGCTTCAGTCAGGGCAAGGCGCAGGTCGCTCGCCTGGTAGCCCAGCCCGTACAGCCAGCGGGCCAGCGTGCCGTCGGCGGTAACGGCCGCGATGGCTGAGGTGTGGGCGTATTCGCCAACCCCTGGGTCGAACCGGTAGCGGAACCCCATGGCCTGTGCCAGCCCGGCGCTGGAGGCCTGGGGCCCTGTAAGGAAATGCACCGCAGGGTTGCTGGCAAGCTCAGGCCAGCGGCGGGCGAGGGCGTTGAGCTGAGCAGTGGCGTCGGCTGGGGTTTCCTCGGGTTTGAAGCTGAACGCGACCAATTGGTAATCACGCCCGGGCTGGTAATCGAGCGCGGCGAGCAGCATGAACAGGTTGGCCAATTGCGCCGAGCAGACGTTAGGGCAGGTGAAGTACACCGGCACCACCACCATCGGCAGCGTGCCGGCGTACTGGCGCAGGGTAACGGCGGCGCCGTGTTGGTCGGTAAAGGGGGCATCCAGCGGCAGGCGCTTGCCCAAGTGGTCATCAATGCCGGCGGCGGCGAACGGCGACACCGTCTTGCCCTCCACCGCGCATGCGGCGCCTGGCGCCAGCAGCAGCACCCACAGCCACACGGCGAGGCGGATCATGGCGCACCGCCCGGTTTCTGCGATGGCCAGCCCTGCTGTCCAAGGATCTCCATGGCACGTTCAATGGGAATGCGCGCAACGCCAGGCTGCTCTGGCATCCATCCGTAACCTTGCAGCTTGGCCTGGCCGGCGATTACCACCTGTTCGCCCTCAGCCGGGCTGTTCACTTCCAGATTGGGCTTGGGCGGCGGCCTGCGCTGTTGCTCCACGCTGGTCAGCGGCGGCTGGTTGCGCTGATAGATCACCGGGTAGTAATGCATGATCACCGCGATCACCGCGGCGCTCACCAGCAGCATCACCAGCAGGCCGGCGCCGGTCCACAGAATGCCCCGCACCGAGATGGCATCGGGTTCTACCCCCGGCTGCTGTTCATGGCTCATGACGGCGCCTCCACAAGGTCAGCGAAGCGATTGCCCCGGCCCAGGCCAGCCAGGCCAATGGCAGCCACAGCGAGGGTGCCAGCCCGGCGGAGGGCAAGCCGAGCCAGGCGCTTTCGACAAAGCCGCTGAACAACACAAAGCCGCTGGCCCAGCGTAGTACCCGTGGGCGCTTGCCCCACGGCAGGGTGAGCAACGCCAGCGGCACAATTGCCTGCGTGAGCGCCAGCAGGCCGCCCACGGCGCCCCAGCCGTGCGTCGCGCGCTCCAGGTACCAGTGAATCTCCCGCGGCAGGTTACCCGCCCATACGATCAGGTATTGCATGAACTGCAGGTACACCCAGAAGATGCACGCCCCCACCAGCAGGCCCCGCAGCAGGCGCTGGCTGTGGGGGCCGCTGGTAAGGCCGGCCCAGGCCAGCCCCATCAACACCGCCCGCAGCACGAAGAACAGGCCGAAGATGGTCGAGGCCAGCTCGGCATCCAGGCTCATCAGCCAGTCGATGCCCGCTGCGGATACGCTCAACACCAGCACGATAAGCCCCAGCCCCGCGCGCGCCTGGCCAACGCCTCGGTTCACCCCTGTAGCGAGCCACCACCACAACCCGGCGTAGATCAGCACCCGCGCGACGAAACTCAGCGGGTGCAGCCAGACCCCCCTAAATCCTTCGGCGCTGGCTTGGCTCCAGGGATAAAGCAGCCACGCCGCCGGTACCAGCACGAACAGGCCCAGCAACGCCCAGGGCAAACTGGCCATGCCAATGGCCAGGCTGGGGGTGAGGGTGGTTCGCCACTCGCCGCGAATCAAAGGCATCAGCAGCCGCCATAGCAGGCAACCCAAGGCCAGGGTCACGCTGGTGACTGCCGCGCTGAGCCCTGCGCCGAGCACGCCGCGGCCATCGAAGAACGCGCCCACCACGAGCACAGCGATCAGGCCGAGCAGTGCCAGCAAGGGTGTGCGGTTCATGGCGCTGCTCCCAAGGCCTGGCGATCTTCGGCCGAGAGCTGCTCCGCGGGCGCATGGCGGCTTAATTGGAGCGCCCGGATATAGGCAGCGATGGCCCAGCGGTCCGCCGGCGCTACCCGGGCGGCATAGCTGTACATCTGGCCGTAACCATTGGTGATTACATTCACGAAGTAACCGTCGGGCATCGCCACCAGCCGGGGTTCGGTAAAGTCCGGCGGCGCGGGGAAGCCCCGCGCAACGACCGTGCCGTGGCCATCGCCGGCGATGCCGTGGCACGGCGTGCAGTACACCTGGTAGCGTTCGCGGCCTCGCTGCAACAACTCCGGCGTCATCGCCGGGCGGGTGGCGAGGGTTCGCTGGCGGGCGCCATCACCCCGGGCAATGGTGCCGCGGGGCGGTACCTGCTGCACCTGGCCGTTGGGGAAGAAGTCACTGGCAGCCTGGTCTCGCGACTTTCGCTGGCGTTCCAGGTTGTCGCAGGCGGCCAGGCTCAACGCAAGGGCCAGGGCCAGCGCGGCCCGCGCAAGGGCGTTCATTGCCACACCTCGGTGACCGAATCCGCCCGCTCCGCCAGCCAGGCGCGGGTGTCTGCCAAATGGAAGTGCGCATCCTCGGCCAGCAGGCACAAGAGGAAACGATCATCCGAGGCGCCGGCGAAGGCGCTGGCATCGAACAGCGGATGGTGCAACCGCGGCAAGCGGCACAGCATGAACAGCCCCAGCACCGTTGCAAGGCAGGCGAACAGCACCGCCAGCAGGAAGGTCACCACCATGAAGGCCGGCAGCGCGATCAAGGGGCGGGCGCCGATGTTCAGGGGGTAATCAAGGTTGGCATACACCTGCAGGCCGAAGCCGCACGCCGCGCCCAGCACGCCGCCGGTCAGGGCGAAAACCTGCACCCGGCAGTCGCTCAGCCCCAGCGGCGCGTCCAGTTCTTCGAGCGGGAAGGGGCTGAAGGCTTCGAGCCGCCGATAGCCCGCGGCGCGAGCGCTTTCACAGGCGGCGATCAGCGCCTCGGCGTCAGGGAATTCGGCCAGCAGGCCGTAGGGCGTGGGCTCGGTTTTCATGCGCCCTCCCGATTGCGGTGCAACGCCTGCTTAACCTCGAAAGCCGACACCATGGGCACGTAGCGCAAGAACAGGCAGAACGGCACGCCGAATACCCCGAAGGTGCCGATGAACAGTGCCACTTCCCAGAAGGTAGGGCTGTAGGCATCGCTCCAGGCCGAGGGCATGAAGTCCCGGGTTTGCGGGGTTACCAGCAACATGTAGCGCTCACACCACATGCCCACCAGCACCGCCAGCGCGATCAGGCTGAGCCAGCCGGCGTGGCGGCGCACCCAAGGCCACCACAAGGCTTGCAGAATCACCACATTGCAGATAATCGCCAGCCAGAAGCTCCATGCCGTGGGCCCGATCATGCGGGCAAGGGTAACCTCGCGTTCCTGGGCCTCGCCCGAATAGAAGGCCATGAATACGTCCGCCAGGTAGCCATAGGCGGTGAGCCAACCGGTGGCCAGGATCAGCCGGCCGAGCATGTCCAGGTGGCGAGTGGTGATAAGGTTGTCCAACATCAGCAGCCGGCGCACGCCACAGGCCAGCAGCGCCACCAGGGCAAAGCCGGAGAACACCGCGCCGGCCACGAAGTAAGGCGGGAATACCGTGGAATGCCAGCCCGCCGCCAGCCCCAGGTTGAGCAGGAAGGAGTAACCACTGGACACCGAGAACACCAGTGGCACCGCCAGCAAGGCGATGACTCGATACGCCTGATGCCAATAGCGCCAGTGGGTGGCGGCGTTGCGCCAGCCCATCGCCAGGATCCCGTAGAACAATTGCTGGCCCCGGCCCTTGGCGCGGTCGCGCGCGGCGGCGAAGTCCGGGATGGCGCCGATGTACAAGAACAGCACCGACACCAGCAGGTAGCTGAGCACGGCGAAGAAGTCCCAAGCGGTCGGGCTTTTGAACTGTGGCCACAGGCCCAGGGTGCTGGGGTACGGCGCGATCCAGTAGAAATACTGCGGGCGCCCCAGGTGCATGATCGGGTACAAGCCCGCGCAACACACCGCCATCAAGGTCATCAACTCGGCCAGGCGGTTGAGGGAGTTGCGCCATGGCCGCTCCATCAACAGCAGCAGCGCCGAAATGAAGGTGCCGGCGTGGCCGATCCCCAGCCACCAGATGTAGTTGAGGATATCGAAGGCCCAGTTCACCGGTGTATTGCTGCCCCACACGCCCACCCCGCGGGTGAACAGCACGATCACCGCCACCACGAACAGCCCCAGCAGGGTGGAACAGGCCCCCAGCAGCATCCACCAGCGGCGGCGCTGGGTGAACCGCAGCGGAATGTCCATCACCTGCGCGGTCACGGCGCTGGCGGGCAGGTCCAGGGGCAGGAAGTGCGGGGTATCGGCCATCAGCTGTCCTCCGCCGGAGAAGGGGTGTCGACGATTTCCCCCAGGTAGGTGGTTTTAGGCCGGGTATTGAGCTCTTCGAGCAGCCCGTAATGGCGCGCCGAGTTGCGGCCCTGGGTGACGCGGCTGCCGCTGTCGGCCAGGTTGCCAAAGGTAATGGCCTGGGTGGGGCAGGTCTGCTGGCAGGCGGTTACCACTTCGCCGTCGGCGATGGCGCGGCCTTCCTTGCGGGCGGTGATGCGGGCTTCGCTGATGCGCTGTACGCAATAGGTGCACTTTTCCATCACCCCCCGGGCCCGCACGGTGACGTTGGGGTTGCGCTGGGCCTTGACCGAGGCGCTGTCGTCGGCAGTCCAGTCCAGCCAGTTGAACCGGCGCACCTTGTACGGGCAGAACGAGGAACAGGTACGCGTTCCGATGCAGCGGTTGTAGACCATCTCGTTCAGCCCGCCAGTGCCGTGAACGGTGGCGTTGACCGGGCAGCCCGCCTCGCAGGGCGCCTGGTCGCAGTGCATGCAAGGCACCGGCAAAAAGTGCGAGCGGGGTGCCTCGGGCGCACCTTCGTAGTAATGGTCCACCCGCAGCCAGTGCATCTGCCGGCCCTTGAGCACTTCGTCCACACCCACCACGGGAATGTTGTTTTCCGCCTGGCACGCGACCACACAGGCGTTGCAGCCGATGCATTGGTCCAGGTCGATCAGCATGCCCCAGCGGGTATCGCTGGCGGGGATGGGCGGGTATAGCGACGGGAGCGGCGCGGGTGTTGCCGGAGGGTTGGCCAGTTCGTCGCGCGTGAACTCGCGGATCAGCTCGGTGGGGCCCATGTCGTGTTGCAGCTGGGTGCTGGCAAGGCGCCGGTTGTCACCGGTAGCCTCGAGCGACACGCCGTCGCGCTGGAACGGCGACAGGGCGGTTTGCAGCGGGGTGATGGAGAAGCCGACGCCGTCGGCGACCTTGCCCGCGCGGTGACGCCCATGGCCGGCATACAGCACCAGTGTCGCCTCATGCTGGCCGGGCATGATCCACACCGGGCCGGTCACAGACTTGCCGCCGGCCGCCACGGTAACCATGTCGCCGTTGCGCAGGCCGTTGTCGCGAGCCTGCGCGGGGGCCATGGCCACCACGTTCGCCCAGGTGAGCTGGCTGATCGGCTTGGGCAATTCCTGAAGCCAGCCAAGGTTGGCGAAGCGGCCGTCCCATAGGGTCGGGTCCGGGCGCATGATCAAGCCCAAGCCTTGGGCAGGTGGGGCGTTCACCAGCCGCACCGGGGCGGCGTCGGCATCCACCGCCGGCAGCTCGCTGCCTGGCACAAAGCCCAGCTCCAGCGCCTTGCGCCAGGCGTCGTTGTTGAGCCCGGCGTGGGTCTTGCGCACTTCAGCGAGGGCGTCGGCGCTGGCCTCCCCGGCAAACAGCGGGAGGATTTCGGCCAGCGCCTTGCTGCTGTAGAACGGCGAAACCAAGGGCTGCTGGATACACACGCTGCCGTCCGCGGCGCGGGCATCGCTCCAGTTGTCCAGCGCATCGCTGAGCGGCAGGTGCCAGTGGCACAGCGCGGCGGTTTCGTCGTAGTAGAGGCTGGCGCACAGGCGCAGCGGCACTTTTTCCATCAGCCCGGCGAAGTCCAGTTCGCCCGGTGCATTGAAGGCAGGGTTGCAGTCCAGCACCAGCAGGGTCTGAACTTGCCCGGCGTCGATCGCCTGCGCGAGCGCGGCGAGGGTTTCCAGCGGCGCGCCGGCCAGGCTCAGCAAGGTCACCGGCTCGGTATAGGTCACCGTGCGGCCGACGTTGCCGAGGCGGGCGTTCAACCGGTGCACCGCGGCTTGCACGTCCACTGGCGCATAGGCCCCCGCGCTGATCAGGCAGCGGCCCCTGCGGGCGTTCAGGCCTTCGGCGAGGCGTTCGACCCAGCGCTGTTCCTCGGGGGGCAACGGCGCGCCAGCCGGGGCTTCGCCCAGGGCGCTCGCCAACGCCTGTACGTAGGCGCGCTGGTCATCGGGGCCGATGCGCTTGCGCTCACTGGCGTTGGCGCCGGTCAGGCTGCTGGCGGGTTCGAGCACCACCAGCCGGGCTTCGCCATTGCCGGCGGTGGCGGCGGCGCGGCGCTGGCCCCAACCGATACTGTGAGCGGTTTGCCGGGGGCCGGGGCCGAGCAGGTCATCGTCGAAGCAAACCACCCACTCGGCGGCCTCCAACCGGGGGTGGGTTTCCAATGGCCGGCCGAATGCCGCTTGCGCCGCCTCATGGCGAAGGCCCTCGTACGGCTCATGCCGATAGGCATGCATCTTCGGCCAGCGCGCCTTGAACGCTTCCAGCTGGCGGGCAAGAGTGGGCGAGCTACTGGCACTGATCAACACATGGAAGCCTTCGCCTTGCCCGGCATCCAGGGTTTGCAGCAGGGGTTGCTGGTGCCCGGCGAATGCCTGCCAGCTGCTTTCCTGGCCCTTGTTGCGCGGCGCCGGAGCGCGGTCGGGATCGTACAACCGCAGGATTGCCGCCTGGGTGAAAGCGTCGCAGCGGCCCAGGCTGGCGGGATGGTCGGGGTTGCCTTCGAGCTTGGTTGGCCGGCCTACATGGGTACGCCCCAGAACCGGTTGGGCATAGCCGCCCAGGCATACCGAGGTGGCGTACCAGCGTGGAATGCCCGGCACGATGGTTTCCGGCTGGAAAACGTACGGCACGGCCGTGTCGGGTGCCGGGCCGCAGGCCGCCAGCCCTCCGAGGGCCAGCGAAGCGCCCATCAGTTGCAGGAAACGCCGCCGGTCCATGCCCTCGGGCGTGGCCGCTTCCGGGAATTCGGCTTCCAGCCGGGCCAGCGCCTCGGGCGAATCGGCCAGGGCCTCCAGGCTGCGCCAATAGCGCGCGCCGCTTGCGTCGGCGGGCAAGCTGATGGGGGTGCTGGGGTCGAAGGTGCGCACGGTCATGGCTTCACCTGTGGCAAACGCTGCAAGAGGTCAGGTCGCGGGTATCGATGTGATACTCGCGCAGCAGGCGCTGGCCCAATTCGCGACGGTCCTCGCGGGTTTCCCAGTCCATCTGGGTCACCGCTTCGCGCGGGCGCAGGCGCGGCGCGGGGTCGCGGTGGCAGTCCACGCACCACTGCATCTGGAAGGGCTCGGCGCGGCGCATCAGCGGCATGGTGTCCACCCGGCCATGGCATTCCACGCAGCCCACGCCAGCCGTCACGTGCACGTCGTGGTGGAAATACACGTAGTCGGGCAGCTGCGCCACACGGTTCCAGTGCAGCGGCTGGTTGCGAGTAAGGCTCTGGCGCAGAGGCTCCAGCAGGTCGGCGTTGGTCCACACCTGGGAGTGGCAGGTCATGCAGGTTTCGGTGGGTGGCAGCGTGGCCTGGGCGCTGGTGGCCACGCTGGTGTGGCAATACTGGCAGTCCAGCTTGAGCCCGCCCACATGGTGCTGGTGGGAGAAGGGCACCGGCTGGTCGATGGTCCAGCCGCGCAAGGTGGCGTAATCG
>Ga0265797_10006794_pt1 | contig 15986 bp, 18 predicted proteins | sample P2T30metagenome_FD_192433 | JGI IMG/M metagenome (GOLD analysis project Ga0265797, IMG submission 192433) | Plant litter microbial communities from East Loma Ridge, Irvine, California - P2 T30 | ecosystem: Environmental > Terrestrial > Plant litter > Unclassified | place: USA: California... | reverse complement strand
AGTCGTGGTTCATACGATATACTCGGTTTCGTATTCTGATCGAATAGGGTATCAAGTACCACACAACCTACATGCCTTGGATTGCACTAGGTTTCCGACTTTCTGATTTCTAGCCGTGCAGCTCCTCGGGCTCTCTCTCCACCTCAGCAGGCATATCAGGCACCTTGCCTTCACGCTTGAGGCCCTCATACAGCGCCAACGCAGCAAGAGCTTTTCCATCCCTCCCACCCTCTTTCCACAAATCATTCAGGGGAACAAGCTTCAAGTTAATCTTCTCGCCCTCACTCCTCAGCCCCGTTGCTCTACCCTTGAGCCAGTTGATATGATTCCTCGTAAGTCTCTTCTGGCACAGAAAGAGTGGGATAAACTCATCGCAACCGCCTGGACTGGGGTACATGGCATCTTGCAGCGCCTCTGCTTTGGAGAAGTCGTCGGTCACGACCTCTGACAGAGCGAGCTTGGACATGTTGAGCAGTTGGTTTTCTTTGACTTGGAGATGCGCCTCCTCTTTGATTTCCTCTGCGGCTTTCCCAGCCAGCGAGCCCGAGTCGTCAACCATGCCAGCGGGAATTTCAGCAAAGGAGAGGCTGCAGGCTGCGATGCGCGGCTGAATGGTCAGGATGACATGTTTTTCAGCGTCGCCTGTTGCGGCTTCTGGTTGGACGATGATCTGCGCATATGAAGTCATGATTAGGCATGGAGAGAGAGAAAGAGAAAGACGTACGAGAACAGCAACGCTTCCTCCCCGAAGAAAAACAGCTCCCGGTATCCAATTACAGTCTCGCTCATCATTCTCAATCACAGACTGTATCTTCATGAAGCCCAGTCTTCCCTGGGAGAACCAGTCCACAGCTTCAACGTCGAGCTTGTGCAGCGCATAAGGGTGAGCGTGGAAAGGATGACACGCATCTTCTTGTGTTGAAAGGGTATTCAGAAGCCGCGATAGCCACTCCCGTAATGCAGGAAAGCCAAAGTTGGGCAGGTATTGGGGAAACAGCGAGGAACCGCAGTCTTCGGGTTCGGAGAGAAGCGCTGTAAACTCCTTGGCTGTGAGGTTCCAGGGAAGATGTATGGGTACTTCTGGATCCAGAATGCGGCCGTTGAACTCCTTCAGAGTGAGCGCGGGCTGTCGCGCAATGGAGGACCGTGGATTTTCGTTGTGGATTTCCATGACTGGTGGTTTGTCTTTTCTGAGGAAGACGCGGGAGTTTTTGATGTTGTTGAGAGAGGGAGGGAGAGAGGGAGAGAAAACTAGGCATCACGCGAAGTTTGGTGGTCTTACAGTCTCGCCCGCAGGCAACCGACTCGGCTGAGGCACGGTTCCCCAAGTCATGAGCGTTTGCTATTTGGGCGCTTATATTCTGGTAGGTCAAGAATGTGACATTTGCCATGTGGCACAGAGTCACAGGCGCATACGTCTATGGTTAGAGAAAGCGCGTCGCCCATATGTACGAGTTTACAGCCTAGGACGATAGCCAACAGCTTGACGAGATGTTGTTGGAGAATATTACAAGGAAGTGGGTTATAAGCTCTGTGCTGTGCAGGACCCACTTTACCCCACGGACCCATTCCCTTGCCCCACTAGCCATCAGCAACAACGTCCATGCAGGGACCGCGAACTCGTGTCGAATCCTCGCGCCACCACTCCTTCAAGCCGGAGTTCTGCTCGAGCTTCTATTGACTTTGGACTCACAAGCGACCCTGTCTGCTTTCCACATTTTTTCTTTTTCCTATCCTTTTTTTTATCGGGCATTACACTAGCTACAACAGCAACGACAACTCCACACTCTCGACTCGCAATGGGCACCTTGACCGCAGACTGCCCACGTCTCGACACACATTGCCCCCACAAGCTCGCCACAAGCTGCCGGTTGACATCGACACCGAATTGCTGCGCATGTGCCGATGAGCGTGGGCATTCACGGACCTACCGCGTCTACATTGATGGCGTTGGTTTTGTGAACCGTGGGACTCGGTGGCAAGGCTACTGTTGGTTCTGCAAAGGTGAGAATATTTTTTCTTGCTCACTCCACTCTCCATGCGCTAACGTCAATGTCTTTTTTTCCCTAGAATTTTGGACCAATCGACTCGCTGCTACCGATCCGCCGCTCGAGGTTTCCCAGACGCGCATTCCTGAGATTCCAGACCAGACTGAGTTCTTGGATAGGTGGTGGGAGTTTCACCAGGGCTACCGCATTGCGAAGCTGCCGGATGGTACGGAGCAGCGTATGCCGGTGATAGGCGAGCCTCTTGTCGAGGTCAGTCCGGGCTTTTTACCAAGGACGTTGGATCAACTTAGGGCTGGGGTGCAGAATGATGCAAGGAGGCCAGAGAATAGGCTAAGAAGGAGACGGCTAACTTCGGAAGAAGAGCGACCAGAGGAGCCACAACAGAGTCTTGAAGACGCGCTGGACGACCTGATTCAAGAGACGGATGAGGTTCAGATTCAGAGCCCAGCGGATCCGGCAGCACCGCCAGCTGCAGTCACCCCCCACATACAACAAGACCCGTCAGAGCCGCCACGGCCGATGACGCGAAGAGAAGCACAACTGCAGCGTATGAGGGAGAGATTTGCCCGTGTTTTTGGCACTCGCGAGGAGCAGGAGCAAGACGACTACGAGTCACCACTGACACAAATGTACACACGTGCTCAAGACCGCTATCGCCAGGCTGAGCAACGGCGTGCAGATGGCACCGAGGAGGCGCCTTCCCTCGATGGCCTATCAGCACGAGATCGCCGAGAAATAGAGGAACAGCTTCTATGGGGTGTGATGCGGGAATCACAGTCCCTATCAGAAAGCCTAGAGCCAGAGAGCGCAGTATGGAGCTACACTCCACGACGACGATGGCCCGAAGGTAATGCCATGGACCCCAATATACCAGACCCCCGCTGGCTCGGACTAGGCTCCGACGGCGGCTTCAGAAGCCCAGAACCTACCACACACCACCGACCGCCACCACCACCGGTCGAACAAACCGCCTTTCCAAGCCTAAACCAGGCCGAAGCCCGCATCCGCTCCATGCTAGCCATGCTAACCACGGGCTACGACCCCGCCCGCCCCTTTGCCGACATCAGCACCATCCGTGCCGGTGTCGAAGAAGAAGTCGGCCGCATGCGCGCCGCCCGTCCCCCGTCTCCACCGCCCGTCACCCTAGACAGTCAGCCCGACCGACCGGCCCCGAAATCAGAAGAAGAAATGACTAGGGTGCTCGCATGTCAGGTGTGCTACCAGCAAATTGCCGACATTGCCGTCTTGCCCTGTGGTCACATGGTCATGTGTCAGTGGTGCGCCGATGTCGTGGTCCCGATTCGGCATGCACATATTCCTGCGAGACCGACAAAGTGTCCCATGTGTAGGAAACTTGTTAAGCAGAGGTTTAAGATCCATACTGGTTGAGTAGTTGGATCATTTTATATGTAGTCGTAGGTAGTCGAGAGGGTTTTTTTAATTGACTAGATGATATTCTTGGTAGAAATGAGAATAGGGAATTGAAATGTAGAATGTCACATGTACATATTTATATGCCACTCCATTTGTATCTACTAGAAGAAAGTGAAGAAGAAAGAAAGGCTTATGTCATGTCATATCATGTATACATACGTACATATGAACGATTTATGAGACGGGCAAAGTTACACAATTCACACGCAACACACACATCTACATATACATATACATATGCTTGAATACAAATACGTCTATTGCAAACAGCACTATTTTATGATTTTTTTTATCTATCCAAAAATAAAACCAGCAAAAGCTATCATCACCCTAGCTAGTTTTGTTACTCATCTAATGTCCCATGTGAACAGAACGAGTCTGGATGGAAGAGGAAAGAACAACACTCGCAATGCAGGCGCCATGCAGTTGGAAGGATAGCAAGAGAAACAAGACATGTCATAAGTCGATTGAACGACATTGAGAAAGCAAGTGTAAGAAGTCAATGATTGGAAATGAAAGAGAGGAGAGGAGAGAGAGGGGGGATATCAATGAAGAAAGCGGTATGGAAGAGAGAGAGAGAGAGAGAGAAAGATAGCGGGAGCGCGGAAAGGGGGTCCTCGCATGTTGTTGCCGCTCAGCATCGCCCTACCCCAACGGCAGCAGAAGACGGTGATGATTTGCGGCTCCTCACTAACAATCATCCATCTTCATTGACCTCATTTTCCGGCATCATTCGAAGTCCGCCCTCGACTTGAATGCCTTGCTGTACCCACTCCGTCTTTTCGATGTCTTCCAGACTCTTGCGACCACGTGACACCTTCTTCAGGAGACCCTCTACACATTCACGTGCGCCGGCCCACTCCTTGCCCTTGTCGGCATCCCACTCGCCATCTTCATCGCCAAACTTGACCCATGACCAGTCACACCTGGCAATGCGGTGTGCGGCTCTGCTACGCGAGGCAGCCTTGCCCGGTGGTGGATCAAAAGGGAGTCTTCCTTCCATCAGGGCATACAAAAGGACACCGAGCGCCCAGGCATCGGTTGCACGGCCGTCGTAGGGCTGGCCGAGTAGAATCTCTGGTGCTGCATAATCTTCACTGCCACATCGCGTTGTCAAAAGAGGCGACTCGGGCGGAGCTGGGATGCGTCGTGAAAGGCCGAGATCTGTCAGTGTAGCTAGGGCATGAGGGTGGCTCTGTGGGTGTTTGAGAAGAGGCACGGTAGACACTGGAATGTTGAGAAGAACGTCTGGAGGGAATTAGTACGAGGTAGCACTTGTGAAACGTACCACGTCGTGTCAACGCTAGGAAATGGAAGCAGTACTTTCTAGCTTGATGTCGCGGTGGACGATGAGGCGGTCATGCAGATATCGCACGGCGCTGACCATTTCGGCGAATATACGATGGACGATGCCGACGGTCAGCTTGTCGCGATGGTCACTGGCTACATCAAACAGATCACCACCTGGACAGTACGTGAGGACAATGAGAGCTTGGGCGTCATCGTGATCGAAGGCTTGGAGATGCACAAGAGACGGATGCGAGACGGATCGGAGCATCTCGACCTCTCGCTTGAGGCTGAGTTCTACGCGCTCTTCATCGGCGCCCCCAGCAGGGCCGTGCTCGACGACTTTGATCGCAGCCAGCTTCCGGGGGTCGAGACTGTTCTCATCGAGAGGGTCTTTGGCCTTTGTGGCTTCGCATGTTGCCAGGTATACCTTGCTAAATGTGCCCTGGCCGAGTTGGCGGACAGGGCGCCAGAGTTTCTTGGTCTTCTGCGGCCCGCTCCGCACCACTATATACTGTGTCTTGTCCTCGTCAGCCACGTCTTCCTCCTCGGTGTCGGTAACACTACGGTTGCTTGCGTTGCTCGCGGGCGGAGTAGGGAGTCTAGCTGGTCCTTTGGCGCCCACCAGGCCGCGCTGCGTCGCGAGATATGTCTCGCGGTTCATGCGTTGCTGGGGGCTGGTGTCTGTCTCCACGGCTGTGTTGCCAATGGTGACGTTGCGAGGACGGGCATTGTGCATGGCATCTGGCGTGTACTCGCTAATGCTCCTGTTGCGGTCGCGGGCGGCTTCGTTACTCTTCTGCTGCGAGTTTGCCGCAGCAGCCTCGATAGCGGCCGCCTTTAGGCCCGAGTATCCCTTCTTTCTGAGCGAGGGCGAGGGCGACAGGGTGCCCTTTGAAAAGAGGGGGAAGGCATCGTCGCGCGAGGCGCCCGACAAGCCCCGCGAGCGAGGACGGTGCTCGGCTCTTGCCCATGGGCCGGGCGAGTCGCCCATGACCAGAGGCGAGGGAAGCGGGGTTATGTCTCCCAGCGCGTTGAGGGCGGGCGAGGACAGCGCTGAGCCCGGCGACAAGGACCCCAGGCTGGCCGTCGACCACGCGGTCCGCAGATAGCCCTCTTGGATGGGGATGGGCGCCGTGGCCGACTGGCGCAGCGCGTCCCCGTTGGCCTCCAGGTTGGCGGGATTGGGCGAGGGGCGCGCGTTGGACGAGATGGCGAAGTCCGTGTCGAGCTTCAGAGCCGTCGACGGGGCGCGGACGTGGTATCTAGGCAGCGAGGGATCAGTGATGCCGGTTCCAAACGAGAGGTTCGAATTCGCGAGGCTTGCTGCGGCATTGAGAGGCGCGGGCGGGAGGGCGGTAGTGGTAGTGGTTGTAGTAGTAGCCGGTGCAAGCGTCGTTTGGGTTGGATCGTCGCAGTCAGCAACGGCCCTTTCGGTTGGGCAGCTGGAGGACGCAGGAGCCGTAGAGTGTGAGTCTGACTCTGGGCCCTCCATGGTGTTGTATCGCTGCGGCGGAAGTGTGGCTCGTCGCTCGTCCAGTAGTCGTCAGTCTGCCGTTTGCCGTCTGCGGGTAATGCTAAACATGGACGTCGGCCTTTCCCGCTGTCCTTAGCGCCTTTCTCGACGAGAGACCGGTCACCACCCTCTCCCCCATTAGTCAACCCTGCCTGCGCGTCTTATTCGGAAGGCTTAGGAGTGTCAATGGTTCCTTTTCAACATTCAAAACGTATGAAGAAGAAAAAAAACCCCCTCTTTGGAGACTTTAGTTGACTGACAAGGCAGCTACACCAGGCCGACAATCATCTGACTACTGTAACATCACCGCCTAGCACCACGTTAGGTCAACACACAGGCATCATCATACAAACAGTCTTCTGTTTTGCACTAAAACAGACACGTCCGTTGTTGCTAACTTTTGTTGATTATACGGTTGTATTATTTTGCTATTGTACACTAATGTTATACAGTTCTCTGTGTCGTGTTTCCTTCTTTCTATCCGGACTGGGTGGTTTTATCCTAATCTCTGTGACGGCTCCTAAGGTGGCGGGACCTCCTATTCGGGCGTATGGACATGCCGTTGGCACTGCCTGAGGTGTGGGTGCCGAGCCACGGATGGGTTGTGCTGTGTCTTTCCAGAAGAACCTCGATAGGACGCCACCTCAATCTTTTGCATCTTTCCTTCATCTTCTCTTCTCATCCTCAAACTCCGCCTTCTCAAGAATAAACAAACGTCTCCATAACCTCTGTCCTCCCTGTTTCCTCTGTCTTGTTCTCGTTCAACACAATCGCCTTCTCCACGTCAACCATGCACCTGCCACCCGGCTCTTGAGCAGTCGCATCGCGACCCCCCTTTGTCGCACTGATCATACTCCACTCCATCTCCGATACGCCCCTCGAACCAGACCCATATCTATCCCCAACGAGCCTACAATAGTGGCAACAAAACACCTTTAGCGCGGGCGCACTCGCACAAATCATACCGAGCTGGACCTCCACAACCGTCAAGACCCACGCTGGCCAACTCAGCCAGGTACTATCATACTGTTCGTCGTTGAAAATTCGCCAGATGTAAAATGACCGCACACCTGCAACAGCGCAAACCACATAACCCAATGCGAAGATTGCCCCAAGCGCCATCTTCTGTCGTCTCGCAATCTTCAAGTCCCAATACAACAGCGTGGGCAAAAACGCAGTCACACCATCCTGCACCGCACTAACCACACTCGCTGACAATATGTATCCACCTTCGTTAATCCAGCAGCTGTACTTGTATCCCTCTATCCGCCGCACAATATCGAATTGCAGCCAGAACGCCTCCACAGGCGCACAGGCAGTGAGCAAGACGAGGGTGAAGGCGACGATGAAGGTGATGATTGCGACGATGTTGATCCAGGTAGCGATGCGAAAGGAACGCGTTATGCAGCGGTTGTCGAGGCGGCGGTAGAAGAGGAGGATGGAGGTTTTTATGAGGCCGCCGGAGAGGACGTAGAGGAGGTAGATTGTGAAGGTGATTTTGCGCTCAGAGACGTAGAGGGAGGCGGGTATGTCCCAAATGTGGCGGTTGATGGAGAGGTGTTCGGTGGCTATAGTTTGGAAATCAGCATGATGGATTAGGTGGGGATGGCTGGAAGAGATGTCTTCTTACCTAAACATACACTTACTGTTAAAGCGATGGTGGGAAACTGCCATCTCGTTAGCAAAGATGTGACTTGTTCAACACACGCTTTACCAGCATGTGCTGTCAGACATGGCTCACCAAAGCAACAATGATGATCCAATCATCAAGCCCAACATTCCTTTGAATGAAGATTCTCGCCCAAAGCCGCGCTGCCACCACTGCCAACATGACCGTTCCTAGAAAAATCGATATGACGAGCGCAGCCTTGGATCGCGTAACAGGGTCCTCGTAATTTGGGGTTGGCCAGTTTTGCGCAATGGAGAGGGGCGGAAGCAAGCTGCTTGAGCCATGGCCGTTCTGACTGGCGGCCATGGTTGTGTGGTTTGTGTGATTCGATCGGCACAAAGGTTGATTGTATGTTGTGGCAGTGTGTTATCGTAGTCGTCGATGAGGGTATCTGCCGAGGGTATATATTGATCAATGGCCGTAGATGCAAGCGTAAGTAAAGGATAAGTATAACGCCGCTATGTAGTTTTCCCCAAATTGCCAGCAACGGAATTTCCCCACAAGATAAAATAAACGATGAAACAATAAAGAGCAAGAGGGAGAGTGGGAACAGATGTACTATACCTGCCTTCCCACCACCTATTGCAGCCACAGCCACACAAACCCTATCTTAGCTTCCCCAGATAAACTGCCCAAACACCCCCCCATCGTCACACATACTACCCAATTCGCATTCCTAACCCAACCCAATATTTGTGTTTAACCAAATCTAGACCTCTTATCCCCATAGAGTTTCCCTCACATCCTCAAACTTAGCCTGCCATTCACACAGTAGTAGTAAACTAGCACCATCCCACAGCCGCAACCTAAACCACCACCCCAGCTGAAAAGCGCAAGGCGGAGAAGACCGCAAAGCCACTCGTACTCCCCTCCTCCTCTTCCTGCCTTCAGGCCCAAACTCAACCTGAACCTGAACCTGAACCTGAACCTGGACCTGAGCCTAGCCTAGCCTAACCGAACCAAATAGAGTCACGTCAAGTCCAGATCCGGCTACTTAGCCTAACTAATCACAAGGCCCGCGCCCCGGACCCCGTGATGAGCTAACTACCTTAGTCGAGTTCGAGGTCAAGTTCTAAAAGGCCCAATGGGCATGGATGACAAGTGTCAGTTCCATCAAGAAGCGCCACCAAGGGACCGGAAACGCCCATTATCGGCCGAGAACGGGCGGGTAAAGTGTTTTTACTTTTCAAAGGGGATGACGTGTATAGTCAAGGTAGGGCGTGCCACGTGGAAGAGCTGAGAGCGACGATTTTGTCTTTTCTTTTTCTTTTTTATCTTGGCTGGAAAGTACGCTCTAATTCCCCTGTTCTGTTCCGCGTAGTACCTTTTTTTCCCTCGTCCATACGGTACATTTCTTATGCGATCTGGCTATCTTCGCTTGGCCACGCCGTCATGGATGCTGCTGTCTTTATCAAATTACGGGGAGCCTATGTCCTTGTCCGAGGGAAGCGTTGAGAACAGAGACGTGTTTGATAGGATATGCATTCAATTTGAACCCAGTTTTCTTGTTTTCGTTAAATTCAGATACCCAAAATACTGAATGGATGCCCAAATTTCTACCCAAGGCCACCCGTTTCCCCCCCACATCACAGGTCCCTCTTCCCTCTTCCTCCCCGTATTCATCGTGTTCCTCGTGCTCACCATGGTTCCCTGATCTCGGTAGAACAGAACCATGTGGCCGCTACCCTAGCTAAACTAGTTACCCAGTTACCCATCCATCCCCTTGCCCCTGACTTACTTACGCCTTGGGCCAAGGCTACAACTCAAATTCCCCCAACGCCTAGCCTTTCCGATTCCAATCATTTGTTCTCGTCCCCTGGCCTGTCTTCGTTTCCGCCACTAGAAAAACCCCCTCCCCCCGACCACCCACCACTTCTACCACTACTCTACCACCCTACCACTCTACCAAAATAGACGCTAAACCAAGAAAAGAAAAGAAAAAAACTCCCCGGAGATGCACAACCTGCATGAAAACCCACGATTTGGAGTGTGCTTTTTGTGAAACGGAACGGAACAAGGCGTAGGAGTTATATCCGATACTGTCTCTCGTCTCGGCGAGCGGGTATAAGGGCCATGATGATGATGATGATGACGATCGACAGTGTAAGTGCAGTGCATGTGCCGATACAGTATACCGATTCGTTAGGGGATGCGAATATGCAGGTCAGGCAGCCCAGCAGCGGCCCAAGAACGGCGAACCTTTGTGGAACCTTGTCTAGGAAACGAGGATGCCCAAGCAGAATACAGCAGCAGGGGAGAAAAACGCCTCCCAGAGACAAGGACTGGGAAGGGTTCGATCATGTTGTTAGTACCTGATACTCTACAAAGCTAGGTAGTTGGTGTGGTTAGCGTTTGTATAAGCGCTGCGCGCTTCTTCTCGGAAGCCAAACATTCCGCAACATTGACAATGTTAAAAACGGCCTGATGACGGAACAAGGGTCAATAGTATTCTACAGACACGTGAGGTGAGAGACAAAAGTTGATTCTTTTCTATAGAAATAAGGTGTACCCCGATCGCATGTGCGTCGCACCTGCCTACTTGTACAAATACAAACAGCGCCCTACCCTCGCCTAATCCCCAAAGACAGAAAAGACGCAACAAACGAAACAATACCGGCAAGATGACTCTGCGTACTTGCCCATGAGGCAGGGTAGCACATATGACGAAATAGAAACAAGGTTGGGCTGGCCAGTCTATGCAAAGAAGAGACCCCAGACCTAGATCCAGCCCAGCCATCCCCAGCGCCGGCCCGGCCCTAATGCACCTTACACCCAGCTAAACACAAAGGGAAAAGATAACCAGAAAAAAAAGGACGCCATCGCCATGCAGGACTTGCGTAAGTGTAAGTCCAAGGTTTTTGGTTCTCGGCTTGACTCATCCAGCTTTTGTACAAGTGTAGTGCAGCGGAGCTAAGGGAATTTCCTTGATCCCTCAGGTCCTATTTGTGCGTCCACTCGCTTTTGTTTCCCTATTCGTCTAGGTTTGCTTCTCTTTCTGGCTCCTGGTTCGTGATTGAGAACGTTTGCGATTGACTGCCTCTTTCAAGGCTTTCAGTCGCTCTTCGGTGATGCGGATCGCCTCATCCATTTCTCTTTCCTTCATGTTCTCAGGCGCGATTGGGCTTTGTGTGCTAGCTTCCGGTTGAAGCCTCGCTGCAGTGACCGAGGTGTGCACTCTGTCCAGAGCGACCCTCTCTTCAAGCCAGCTCCATAGCTCCGACTCCTCATGACGCCAAAGCTCTTCGTAAGCAACGTGTCGTTGTGAGGTGGACCATTGGTTTGGGCCAGACACTGTTGTTGTCCCGCGAAAGAACCAAGTATACATTAACAATGCCCCCAAGCAGAAGATGATGACTTGTGGCGTAATAAGAGACCCTAGGATGTCGCCGATTGGGCCCAGCAGACTGTGTAGAGGCTCCAATGGGCCCCAATCGCTTGACTTGGCTTGGCTGGAGGGAGTGGGAGCGGCAGTGGGCGTGGCGGCCTCTTCCAGAAGATTGCCCTTGGAGCGCCTCTTGCCTTTTCCGCCCTTCCCGGGCATCCTAGCTGCGGGTTTGGCGGCGCTCACGGCAGTACGGAGAGCGGCTGTAAGGGATGTGGCGTACGACATCTGACCGTCGTTTGCACCCTTCTCAATGGGCCCTATAAAAGTCAGTACTATTTTGAGTCAATGCAAGTGCAAAACGTACCCTTGAGCCAACTCTTGCCGCTCCACTCGACTGTAAAGGTCATAATCAGGCGGGTACTGTTTCCCGGGCCCCACATCAAACAGTATCTCGTCTTCGTGAGGAATATGCTCCCGTTGGGTACATCTGGAGTGGCCGTACTACATTGAACGCTAACAGCCTTTTCCAAATCATACTGCTCCAAATTCATAGAGATGTTGCACTTTGTCTGTCGCGGCCCAACTGGTGCATTGAGCGGCTTGATGTAGGAATACGAGTATGTCTTGTTGTCTTCACCCAAGCCTTTTTTGTCGTCTTCCATTTGCAAGTCCTGGGATTTTTGATCGTCTACCAACCACTTGCGCATGAATACACCGGAAGCGGGACCAAACATCAGGCTGTATACTTTTCCTAGGGGGGCCGGGATTGTAGTGTCTATGAGCAGTTTGTCGTAATGCTGGTCATTGTCACCACACTCTGTAGGTGCGTGTGCAGTTCCGCCAGGAAAGTCTTGCGAAGACGAAGCAGCACCGTTTGTTGCAGCTTTGGCAGCCTCGGCCGTGTCACCTCCTCCTCCCATAGCCTGTGCAACTGCACCGCTAACCTTGCGCGTGGTCTCGGCGGCCACAGAGCCCACTTCGCTGCCAGCCATACTGCCCTCACCAGCTTCTGTGAAGCTACCCGCTCCATCGTCATCTTCTGCATCCTCGTCATACACCTCATCGTCTGAATCCTGAAGCGACCCATCTTCACTGCCGACGGACTCTGCTTTTTCAGTCTTGTCGCCCGTACCACCTGCACCATCGAGCGTGACACCGTTCAAGGATGACTTGAGGTTGGGATGAGATATTTTCCAGATACCAATGATCAAGTCGTATGTCGAGTCTCGCGATAGGAATGAAGCAAATACGTTGCGGGCATGCAGGGTTTGAATAACAATGGCGTTGGGGAATAACACAGCGGTCGACTTCTTCTCCACAGACACAACTTCATCAAAGCTTATGACCAGGTTAGTGACCCAACCCAGAATATTACTAGAGAAGCAGAGATGGCCTTCGGAGACATATAGGCGTCCATGTAGCAAAATCTCTTTCTGGAGGGCTGCGCTATAGTCCTCAATCAGATAGTCGTCTTCAGGCACGCTCTTGAATAGGTTGTGGAAGTCCTTGTTTCGTTTCGGTGGTGCGACTGCGAATCCCGTTCCATTCAGACGAGCGCTATTCAAAGCTGCGCTCGGAGCAAGTGTAGATGTGCTGGCACTTGCGATGTTTCCTAGAGTATTGCCGGTAGTAGCTGAGCTGCCCCTATGCCGTCTCCGTCTGCCACCGCTTATACGACTGCGGATGCTTCCTTGGCGTCCAAGTGATGCTGGTGAATCTGTGATCTCGGGTTGCCGTGGGGGAGAGCCTGCGCCCGGACCGGATTGCGCAGATACTGCAGTAAGCGACCGCGGGCGTTCGCTAGCGATTGAGGGCGGTTTCTCTCCTGCGTATGCGGCCGACACAGCCTGAGCGGCAGCATTGTGTTCGACCTTGGCTGATGCCTCGTCCGCCTTCATCGCGATGTTTGCTGCAGAATCCATAGGAATAACTTCGTTGCTTTCGGCAAGTCCAAGCTGAGCCAAGCTCAGGTTTCCAGATCCAAGGGTTTCAATGGCTGGTCTTCGCTTTTCGGTGCTGGTTGCAGCTGTCTCTGCGTTTACTGGACCTATAACTTCCTCGCCACCGTTTGTTTCAGCCTCCTCCTTTTGCTGCTGCGGGCTGGACTTATTTTTATTATTCCCGTTGCTTGCAATTGTGTCACTCAAGTTGTTAGCAGCGTTCTGCGCAGCAGAGAATATGGAAGCGAAAAAACCACCAGGACCTGGGGATGACTGAGCCGCAACAGCAGTTCCTCCGGGAGTCTTTGATTCTTCGATGTGAGGAGTGAGTGGTGGTATAGACGATTGCGAAAGCTTGCTTGGTGGGTTTGTCGCTGATCGCACGCGTCTATGCGATATCATGTTCCCCGAGGGCGACACGACTACGTCAGGATTCGAGTTGGCTGGCGCGTGTTTTATGTTGTTGTTGGAGGCGGTCGATTCTGTAGGAGAGGGGTCGCTTCCATCGATTGGCGTCGGGGGTGTGATGAAGGTCGTGGGTGCATCAGACGGATTGAGATTGAGGGTGTTCAACTGGGTGTTGATGCGTTTCGGCTGCGTGGCTCTGAGCAACGGACTCCCCTGTGTATCTTCCCCTATCTGAATTCGTGGCGGTGAGGCCTGGGTGGATTCGTCCAAACCCTTTGTCTCACGCTTCTTCCCTCCGAATAGTGATCCAAGACCCCCGCTGGTGCTTGGTCTGGCACTTTCACTGTCGTTGCCCGTCTTGGGAGCGATGGGAGTAGTGGACCTTCGATTGGGTGCAAAAGCTTCCTTGAGCTTTCCAACCGGAGACACTCCGCGTTTATTCGTGGGGACGTCGGGGGTGTTGGTGCGGCGAGCGGAGAGATCCTCAGAGGAGGCTAAGGGGTCTACGAGCGTGACATGATCGGCATCTGTGGAATCGAGAGTCGCGGAGGCTATGAGGGGCGATGAAAGGGTCAGGAGGCCGGCGTGCGACTGATGTGGTGATATGCCAGGGCGTTTGAGAGGTGGAGGGCTGCAGTCGGTTAGTCGGAACTGGCGACCCGAAGTCTACGTATGCAAGGAAGAAATAGGCGAAGCAGTCGGCGAGAATAGCCACAAGAAGAAAGGAACGAATGAAATAACGAATGCTGAAACTGCAAAGGGTGCGTGTTTGAGTGTTTGAGACGGGGGAATATGACGGGCAGGCTCAGTGGGGAAGCTGTGGCCAGAACAGTGGATGCCTGTTCGCGGTGGAGTCGATGCTGACGGCGCCAGTGCCATGAGCTAATCCTTGCCAACCAACAGGTTGCATCTCCAGGTGACACATTGGCTGAAACAAGAACAGAAGAAAGCAAGCGCGACTCACGATTCTGCATCGGAGTCGTCGGTCAGTAGACTGCTCGCGACGCTCTTTGCCAGGCCCAGGGAATCGTCGCTCTGGTACAATTGGCCTACGCTTGGCCGCTTGAGCTCAGGAACCGGGGGGACAGAGTCGGCGGGGTCGAGCTGGGAGAGGTCGTCCTGGCTACCAGAGGCTCTGCGCTTCTTGCGCCCTTTGAACAGCTTCGACATGCGCTGGCGATGCGAGGACGAGGCGTCGCTGCGAGCATCCGAGTTCTGGCGGCTCTTCAGGCGGTCCATGGCCCCGTCTCGGTTCATGTCGTCGCCACCATCGCTGCTTGCAATCGAGACTGTTGACGAATCCGGGCCCTTTCCGTTTGCTGAGGGAGCAGCCAACGTGTTGCTGTCTCTGATATCCCTCTGAAAGCCAATGCTTTCACGCTGCTCCGAAGCCATGGCAAGCGTATTCTATGCTGTGGCGCAAAGCGCAGACGCACCGTGAGACGTGAGAAGCTTGCAATTGCTTCAGGGCCGCATATCCACGTGGCAATTCTCGAGAGTGGTATTGGTACTGGTGGTGGTATTGGTGGTGGTGGCGGTGATGGTGGTGGTTGTGTTTGCTAGGATGGTAGGTCGGTTACGTAGGTGTACAGTAGGAGTAGGTAGTAGGTATGGGATCGCGATGGTGGCGAAGGCTACCCTCGGGTCGCCGCTGCAACTGGGCTCATGGCAGATGGGAAGACACAAGAGAGAGGTTCCGAAGCTTTCCGACTGTTCGTTGATGTTGGTCGTAAACAACACAGTCGGCACAGTCTGGGAAGCTGAAACTCGGTGCCTGTTGCTCGTGTCCGCCTATCCCAACGTCCCCCCGTAGCGGGCGGGCCATGCAACCCGGTGATCTGCTCCACAGCTGCATGGGTCGCTTGATCCCTGCCGCCGCCGTCACCCAGCGCCCTTCACGAGCGAGCATGACTCTTGCTGCAACGACTACAACGGCCGAACATGATATCCTCTCACCACCACCATCACCACCGCCACCATGGAGTCCGCACATCTCACCCACGCCCACGACCACGCTCGCACCGCTGCGACGGCCACCCTGACCAACAGCGTCCTCACCGCGGGGCAGGAGCACGACAAGGCCGCGCGCGCCTTCCATGATGCTGCCCAGGACACGCATAATGCAGAGGTAGGTGACGGGCTGGAGTGCAGAATAAATGTCTGTGGCCTGTTGCTTACATCTATAGGCTCTGCGCATCCTCAGCCTCCTCGAAGACCACCATCGCAAGCTCGCCGGCCTGATCAAGGAAGCGCCGCGCAAAGAGAAGAAGACGACGACGACGACGACGACGACAGATGCTACCAGGCAGACTGATTCCACCAACTCTACCCAGTCCAAGACATCCACGCGAACCTCGTCGGCTGCATCCACCACGCTTCCCCCCACATCTCGCCGCCG
>Ga0265797_10006792_pt1 | contig 15993 bp, 11 predicted proteins | sample P2T30metagenome_FD_192433 | JGI IMG/M metagenome (GOLD analysis project Ga0265797, IMG submission 192433) | Plant litter microbial communities from East Loma Ridge, Irvine, California - P2 T30 | ecosystem: Environmental > Terrestrial > Plant litter > Unclassified | place: USA: California... | reverse complement strand
AAGGGCCTTTTGTGCTGGGGAGTCGGGTGAGCTATGCGGATTTCGTGGTGGTTGCTGTGTTGGAGGGGTTTAGGCGGGTGGGAAGGGAGTTGTTTGAGAGGATTTGTGAGGGGAGGGAGGGGTTGAGGGGGGTTTGGGAGGCTTGTGAGAATTGGTTGGAGAGGGATGATTGAGAGATTTGATTGATTGATTGATTTGTTGAGAGGTATGGTATGGTATGGTGGATGGCGGTTTGTTGGTAATAATGAGGGTTGGATCAATATTGTTCATGCTGTGATAGAGAATTTTTAATAATAAATACTGTGCTTTGGACCTAACACACCACATCCCTCCCCATTTTACCTTGCTTGTCCAAGGCGTTTGTTTGATAGCACCGCATCCATACCATGAACGCCATCGCTATGCGTGGAAGAAAGAAAAAGACAATGAGAAAGGAAGACAGAAGCAGACCGACCAAGAAAAAGACCATGAGAAAACAATCACAAAATGAAAACTACGAGAAAATGAATGAACACAACAATCCCTAAATCCTCAAAAAAGGGACAAAAGGTCGTCGTCGCCAAAAGGGGAAAGGATTCCACAACAAGAACATCACTGTCTCCACCCCTCGACGCCCCCAGTCTGCCGCTTCCGACTCCTAGCATTCGCAACAGCAGCAGCAGCACTCGACCTCGACGCCGCGCTACTCGGCGGCCGCGTCGGCGTCTCCGTCTTCTCCGGCACAGGCGATGTAGTAGCCGGCGTGGCCGCCATGCCCAGCCTGCTCAGCGCGCGACGCGAGCCACTGACAGGAGCAGTGCTGGTGCGCGGCAATCTGCTCTTGGCGGCGGCCGAAGACGTCAGACTGCTAGACGAAGGAGCGGGCGGGATGGCGCTGGCGCTGAGGTTGCTGTTGTTCCAGCTGGTGCTTGTCTGCGAGCCGGCGCTGCTGTCGCGGCTGACGGGGCGGTAGGGTGAGCTGGCGCCTATGCCGACGCTGGAGCGGGAGCGGGGGCCGTCGAAGCCGAAGTCGAAGAAGCCTCTGCTGCCGGTGCGGTCGCCGAAGGAGGAGGCGCTGCCTAAGGTAGGTGTGGGTGGCATGCTGCTTGTGGGTGGGATGATTGGGGGAGGGGTCATAGTGCTGCTAGAGCTACGACGGACTGCTGGGCGGACGTCGAGGTTGCGGCGGATGGTGTATTCGGAGCTGCGCACGAGCTCTGAGGCCATTTCGCGGACGAGAATGGCTGGGTCGTGGGCGGCGAGGTCCATGACGCTGTCCAGGAGGCCGTAGTTTCGGATGAGAGCGCCTTGCTCGTCTGATGCATCGCAGATACTGCGGATGATGCGCAAGAGGTTGAGCCTTACGAGAGCCTTCTTCGAATGGAGGCGGTAAACAGTTCGTGTGAAGAGGTCTGGGTGGGCGAGACTGGCTGCAACTGGCGGGCTGAGACGAAGAAGTTTCTGGAGAGGTTCGAGGAGATTTTCGAAAGCATCTGGCTTGCTCTCGTTGAAGCATTGCACGATAGCCTCGCTGAATCCTGCCGTAGCAAGAAGATGTTCTTCCACCTTGGCCGTCTCTTCTTGTAGCCAGATGAAAATGGCGTCAAGCGCAGTCACAGCCCAGTACTGATCTGCCAGCAGACCAATGTAGAACTGCAAGCCCTTGTTCTGCCACAATAGCTTTCGACCCACTTTGCCACTGTGCGCCATGTCGCATAGGATAGGCAGAGCAAACTCCTTGAGAGGTCGCTCGGTGAGAACAATCCGCTGCAGCAATGGAATGACACCCGACAAGGCGGCGTCTTCTTGTCTCGCTTTGGACAGACGACACAGGTTGTACATAGTATTCAGAACCTGGTTGCTGACGTCGCGGAAGTGCGGCAACTTCATACTCGCGTTGAGCAAGTCAGTGAGAACCTCGATGGCATTGCTGTTCTGCAAGGCATCCAGCGTCGTAGCCAGCATACTGAGATTCTTGATGAACTTCAGCATTGTGACCTGGTGGTTCGGGCTCATTCGTCGTAGATCCTTGAGCACTCGCTTCAGCACCATCCTATCTGCTACCATCTCCTTGACATGGTTCTCAGCCTGAGAGAAGAGAAGGAAGATGTTGACAATGCGCCCTTCAACCAACTCCGCAAGCTCGCCCTCTTCATCAAGAACGCGATTGAGGACCAGCGAGAGTGGATACAGCACAGAGCTTCGCGAGAAGATACGACAGAAGTCGTTCTTCGGTGTCGGACCTTGCAACTCGAAGACACTCCATACGCCATTAACGCCAACGAGGACCAGTTCCCGACCTGCGTCCGCATCGTAGTCTTCTTCAAGGAACTCCACAAGCACGTTGAGGCCGCCACAGCTGACGAACATCTGCAGCGTCAGCGTGGAAGTTTGATACATCATGCGCACGAAGTTTGCAGCTTCGAGACGGATATCGCTGCTATACTTCTTGTGGGCGAACTTCGAGACGATAGGAATGCCACCGACGAAGCACAGATTTTCCTGAACCTCGACATTGTTGCTGATGATGATGTTGACAATTTTAAGAAGTCTGAGAATGGTCAATGGTCGCGAGCAGGTGTCCAAAATTTCCAAGATTGGCAACATGCCATGCGAAGCCACAACAACGCCCTTAGTGTCCGGACTCTCGAAGAGGATTTGCAACAGTTGGTCGACAATTTCAGCAAGCACGTCTTCAGGCTGGCTGAGCTTCAGGTCGAAGACCAGGCCCTCGACCAGAGTGCAAAGCCGAGCGTGCTTGTCGCGGGCCACGTTGGATTCGAGATCGACATTATCCAGTTCTTCTTCCAGAGCTGCAAAAGGGTCGTCTTCATCTTCCTCGTCGCCAAGCCAAGACGACGAGCCGCTGAGCTTGAGTGTGCCACGTTCGGAACCCGAGGCCGATTCGCTGGGTATCGACGTAGGCTTGGGCTTGCCAGTAGGGATCAGCTGAACTTGCTGTGCAGCATTATCGCCGAAATGAATGTCAGTGAAGTCGTCATCTTCTTCGTCTTCGGCGTACTTCTGGATCTCAACCGAGCTCCGTGTTCGCCGCATGGCAGCAGCGTCATGGACGAGATTAGGAGATGACCGGCGCACGCTGCCGCCAAGCTTGGATTGAAGGTTGCGCAAGCCCACAGCGTGCGGGTTCTTCTCGGGCGAGAAGGATGCCAGTTTCCTTTGGAAGGCTAGTTCGTCGAGTGGAATGAGATCAGAATAGTCGTCGTCAACCTCAAACTCCTCAAAGCTTGAGCTGCCAGATCTCGTTGAACGCCTTTCCGGAGTAGAGCCGGATCTATCCTTATTTGATATTGGTTGTGCTGCCGGCCGTAGAATTTGAGTCTTGGGTTGCGAATCCTTAGACAATTTGCGCTCTTGCACATCTTTCGAACCTCGTCTTTTCTCGGCGAGCGAGAGCCCCAATGGCGGTGGGTTGTATTTCATATCGTGACTTGTGGCCCGCGTAGGATAGAAGGGTCGGACAGTGTCCAGAACATCTCCCTGATCGAGTTGCAGGCTTGAACGCACGGTAAGATCTCCTTCAAAGTCATCACCATCCCAGTCGTCCACGTTGCCGTCTGTTTCAGGCCGAGCCCTCAAGCTTGCATACTGCTTCAGCTTCTCTGCAGTAAATTCGCTCGAGGAAGTCTTTTTGGGCTTGAGTTGAGGGAATTTTAGTGCAGATGGCGAGATCCCGGAATCGAAGTCGTCGTCCCAATTATCACTGTCATCTCTCTCTTCTGCTTCTAAATACAATTGTGCAGAATTGGATTTGCGGTGACCCATGCGGAAACCGCCAGTCGGTGCAGCTGTAGGTTCGTATAGTTGCTTGGTTGGAGGCCCATGTGCTGTTGGTGGTATAGGACTCCTCGACTTTTGTCTGGCGGACGATCGTCGACTTGATGCCTGTGCGTTTGGAGGGGATGATTTGAGTGCTTCGTTCCATTCCTGCACACTCTTGACAGCCTGATCATACTCTGTAGGCTTCTTTGTCTTCTCCTCCTTCCGTGTACTCATGATCCAAGGATGTTTGAGAAGTTTCTTCGCAGTCACGCGCAAGTTTGGATCTTTCTGAAAACATTGCATCAGGAAGTCTCGCACCAGCGGGCTTGCGCCTTCAGGTAGCGGTGGGTGGTCATCGTTGACAATGCGGAACAAAGCTGGCATCGGTGCTAGCCTGTGGTATGGCGGCTTGCCGTCAAGCAGTTCGATGACTGTACATCCCAGAGACCAGATATCCGAAGCGGTAGTGGCGCCAGACAGTTCAATAACTTCCGGGGCCATCCAGTAGGGCGTGCCAACGACGCTGCCTTCAGTCAGGCCTTGCGCCTTGGTTGCAACACCAAAGTCGGCCAGCTTCACAAGGCCCTCTTTCGTTGTAAGGATGTTGGCTCCTTTGATGTCGCGATGAATGACACCTTGTTCGTGAAGGAAAAGCAAGCCTTGCAACACTTGTGAAGTATATAGAGAGACCAAGTTTTCCGGGAATTTGCCAAAGTTCTTGCAAATGCTATGCAAGCTGCCGTTCTCACAATACTCCAAGATGATGTATAGGTTGTCCGCAGTCTTGACGAAACCTTGATATTTGACAATGTTGGCGTGGTTCAAGTTCTTGAGCAGGTCAATTTCCTGCATAATTACGTTGAGTTCGCTCTTGGGCAAATCCGACAGACGGACTTGCTTGATCGCTACAGTCTCGCCTGTACTCCACTTCAGAGCTCGGTAGACACTTCCAAAGGCACCACGACCGAGGCAGTCGCCTAGTTGCTATAATACAGTCAGCATGTCTTTCGTATAGAGTGCTAGCACAACAGAAGCGCCGCAAGTGTATCTTCGGAACGGTGTATGCTCCGCGATCAAGGTATGCTCAGACCAAAGTCCAATCCTTGAACACATCGACCGAGCGCAAGTACAGTTGTAGAGCGATCTCATCGACATCCATGCTCACTTTATGCTTATTTGGACTTGGGGTTCACGTACAAAGTCTTTCAGCCCTTCCACCTCTTTCGCAGTTCTTTGGACAGTCCCATCTTTGCTCGGAGGCTTCTCGCGTGGTCCTAGATCTCTTGCCATAGGCGCCGGTTTCGAGCCTCTCTGTCCAGCATCCTCAGAAGGCAGACCTCCCCTCGATCTTGTCTGCCTGAACCCATTTGATCCTCCATTTTGCGGCGGCTGTGGTCTGTAGCCTCTGCTTCCCGAGCCCGTGGCTGTGCTAGGTCGAGATCCGCTTGGGACTTTCTGGTGGGTGTTTGAGGCGGGAGGAGACGATTGGGTAGGCATTGTTTCTTGCAAGAGCAGATCAAAGCTGGTCGGCGTTTAAGTGTGGCTCGACGTCGACCTCGGACAGGACATTGACGGCGTCGAGCTTTGCTGCTTGTGAGGCCGAGCAAGCATAGCACTGGCGGTGGTCCAGTGACTGGGTGGGCAACTCGATCAGGCTGCAGATGCGAGAGGTGGGGGTGTAGAACGGCGCGAGCTGGCGGTGTTTACAGCCTTAGAGGCGAAGACGGACAGCACTGGACTTGGGCGTGTTGGCGCTACGAGGATGACGAACCCAGCCAGAGAGACGGTATGTGACAGTATGTGACAATGGTAGCGCACCCTCCAATCTTCAGCCGTGCGAGCACGGTCGTCTGGTGGCTTTGGAGAGAGGAAAACGCTGGGTGCTCGTCGGCGGTAACGACGTTCAGAAGGACGATGATCCCGGCTGTGCGGGTCGCCGGTCGGTTTGGGCTGGGGCAAACAAAGTCCCGGTCACTCGGACCTGTGGTGGGAGGAGATGTACATTTGATGTTTATGAGATTATATCTACTCTCTTCATACTTACAAGGATTCACCAATGCTGGACATGCAGGAAATCAGGCTGCAGGCGCTCTGCAGTGGCGGCATGGAGGATGGATGTGAAGGAAGATCCCCCACCGGCAAACATTCAAATAGACATGCACAATTACGATTCATGTCCGCGATGTCGTGCAGACGGGGAATTTGACACAGTCACAGCCTTATTTACTGGTGTCAATATGACTGACTTCACGCTCTATATCTCTCCCATACAGCTAGAGTCTCCTGAACGTGAACCCAACATTGACATAAACAACGTGAGACGTGAGACCCTGCACGCCAATTCCAAAGGTATTCTCCGAGTCCAAGAGACCCTTCGTCCTTGTCTGTCCCGTGTTGTTCGGTGGTCGACAGCTGGGTGGGAGGAGAAATATTAGAGAGGTCAGTCGTGGGCAGTGTCGGTAAGAAAAGCGCTCAAATTAGAGGCAGCGTTGGTATGGTCAGCATATATTTGTGGTAACACGTGAGATGTAAATCGTGTAGCTGCGCAAAGGAAGACATGAGCTGGCATGCAAGACATCTTCTCCCACGTGATTGGCTCGCTGGCAAACTCACATGCAAGATGGTTTCGCGTGCCTGGCCAACTTGGCGCTGCGCTGCGCAGTGACCCCTGGCTGGGCTGAAGCCTCTCGCTCACTCACTCAACTCCTTCGCTGCTCCGCCCTCTCACGACCACAAGCGACAAGCTGACACGACGACTACCACCACATTCATTTACCACCTCTTTCATTTGCCCACCACCACCTGCTACCTCCCACTCTTTTGAGGCGCATTCTTACAATCTTTTCTACTCCTTCTCTTCAACCACAAAACCCCACCCACTACCTTCTAATACCCACCACTTCTCCCACGAAACCACAACAATCTCGACATCATGTTCGCAAAGACCTCCACTCTTCTCGCTGTCTTCGCCGTCGCTGCGCGCGTTGCTGCCTCCTCTCCTCCAGCATGCCTTCTCGCTGCTGTCAAGTACGTCACGCCTGTCGCACCACATGAAACGCGCTTGCGACCACGAACTAACAAATGTGCAGCACATGCGAGAACCCGGCCGACATCAAGAACATCTGCTCCAAGGAGTCTGACAAGGTGACCAGCTACCTCACCAAGAACTGCGGCGACTACGAAGACGCTGCCACCAAGTGGTTCAAGGAGACCTGCGAGGACGCTGGCGAGACCATCTGTATGTTTGGCCCAAAACACACCCGAGACCCACTTTGGCGCTTGTACCACTAACACAACACTCACAGCCGGCGGTTCTTCCAACTCCTCTTCTTCCTCCACTGCCTCCCACTCTGGCTCCAAGACCGCTTCCGCGTCTGGTACGTTGTCCACCGCGACCGGCAACTCCACTGAGTCTTCACACACCATCACTGGCGCTTCCACCTTCGCGACTGGCATCTCAGGCGCTGCCTCTGGCACTGGCAGCAATGGCGTCTACTCCACCGACTCTAACAATGGCACAGTCCTCTCCACTGCAGGCACTGCAGGCCCTACCACATCCGGTAACGCAGGCACCAGCCCCACCGGCGCTGCTGGCACCTCGAGCGGTTCTGCCTCAAGCGGCGCCGGTCGCGTGGGCATGGAGTTTGCTGGACTTGCTGCCATTGGTGTTGTCGGCGCCATGCTGGCCTTGTAAGAGGTGACTGTTTGAGAATAAGTTCAGCACATGTTAGACGGCTATGCGCCGTCTAAAATGCTAGACTCGGCAAGGCGTTTTCGTACACAATCTCACTCCGGAAGCGAGACGGACTACTACTACAACAGTACACGGGGTTTTACAATCGTATTGGGAGCTTTTGTGGATATTAAAAAATTGGAGCATCACAAATCACAACAACATCGGGATCGGAAGCGTTCTGGTCCAGTGATATTTTGGTTTCCGAGCGGAATGACTGTACCTTTTTTGTTTTCTACTTCTTCTTTTTGCAATTTGCGACAACAAAATAGACATGTGTGTGACACAATAAACACGATTTTACTCAATAAACCCACCAGTTCATCGTGCTTCCACGCTCGTCTTTTTGCATCATGTGCAGATCTATGAGTGCAGAGGCGCCATCCTTCATTAGACGCCGAGCACCACATAAGCTAAACCTATGCAGCCCATAAGCAAGCCATCCCAGGATGCTCAGACAAGCCACGCGCGGCAACCTGCATTGCTTTCCAGCCTTGGATTCAGGAACAGGGCAAGAATGGAACTCGACAAGTTCATAGCCATTGCAGATCCGTGGCTTGATGGTTGAGATTGCGTCTGACGATGGCAGTCATGTTTCTGGTTGTCTTGTGCTGAATTGATTGAGACAGTGGATCTCGCCATTCGTCTGCCTTTTCACACCGCAATATCCAAATGTATCTCGTAAGGAAAAGGCTCGCATAGAACCTGGAGGGTAACGATTTGGGCGACATGCGCCGTCCGTGATTTTGGGGATGTCATCGATGTGAGATTTGTTTTGCTATGCAAGCCTTTATTTCACTGATGGACTTCTTCTTTCACTAGGGAATACTCCAATGTGCCGACTGATGCGGTTGGTCGCCGTTCATTCGGCTCAATGTGTGATTTAGTAAATGTACGTCTTAGGCTTCCCAGACGCATCATTGTCAGGTCAGGTGCGCAGGATCTGAAGGCTGAAGAATATAGGCGAACACGTGGCCGCTGTTTGGGGCGACGAATGGGATGTGTCTCTCGAGAAAGGAAAGGCCCAGTCTGCCTTTTACATGTGATTGAGTTCTTCTCTGCTAGAGACAATTCAATCTGCCGACTGATGCGGTGCTCGCCATTCGTCCGCCTTTGATGCGCCGACAAGGTAGATGTACTTGATTCTCGCTTTTCAGACACATACACAGATTTTCCAGGTACTGTACGTAACAGGATCCTCAGGTACGCAGGATCAAGAGGCTGAACAAATAGGCGAACACGCGGCCGTGTTCCTGCTGCATAGAGACCTAGTCTGCTTCGCATGATTGGGCCATCGGTGCAACGGCGTAAGACCTGCTGATTCGTCATGGCATCTATAATTGAACAAGAAAACAAACTAATTAGCCTTCCCACCAACCCACGCGATTCACTTGATCAAATCGATTGAATTGCGTCGACAAGGCCACCCACATCACACGACATCCGAACTTACAAGAAAAGCAACAGAGGTCATGTAGACCTGCTCTGCCGAGAAGCCGACGACGTAGCGAAAGCAAGCGCAGGCGATCATGGAAAACTTTACCACAGCTTGAAACGCTGGCGAGTAACTCTGCTCTCCGCACCACCGTGGGCGAGCATGCGGATCCTGCGGATTTGTGCCTGTTTCATGTTTTCGCCATTCTTCGTATTTGTTTCCCACGCGCGTCGGTGGAGTTTAGAAAAAGGAGAAGCACGAACGCTGCCGGCCAGGTGCTACGGAAAGTATGAGATCTGGTGGAGAGGGTATCGTGGGTTTTAATTTATTATACATGTACTCCCATGCTGTAGATCCATTTTTTGCAGGTGACGTCGATGTTTGGTTGTTTGATGGTGAGAGAATGGTGAGAGGATGAACCCTTTGGGATGGGGAATACGAGTCATCAGGTGGGCAGATCGTCGAAGGTGTTCACGAGGGCTTCGCTTGCAGAATGCAACTCTGCAACGGCCTCGCGGGTCTTGAGAGATTGGAACTCGATTGGGAAGATGGGAAATACTCACGTACGCTTAGCACACGCGCGGCGCCGTGACATGCCCAGGTTGCCAAATAAAGTCATTATGCTGCTATGGTAATGGGTGAAAGCACACAATCACATTCGATCACATAGTCACCTACAGTACACGCAACCATAATTAACCTTCTTCTCAATCGTTTTCGCATGTCTCACCCACGAGCGTCACATTCGCAGCCCTACTCGCTTCTCGAAGCGAAATGGCACGCACCCTAAGAATAACACACGCGTACCAAACACAAGAAACAAGCCATCGTCGAACCTGAATTGTGGAATTTCGCGCGTGCCTGTGAGAGTCTTGCAGGGCTGCTGCCTCGTGTCGCCGAGACATTCCACCCGCCAGCTGGGACTGATTGTCTCGCTTGCTCAATGGGATCGTTCGCGTCCCACGCTTAAGCGAGTGGCAGGGTGCGCGGTGGAAGCTCAGCGCTCGCAACGTCGTGGATGCACTGAACTGGATGTGCGAATGCCTGAACAAGGGCAACATGCAAGATGCGAGATCCCGTGACGATAACGATGGACTGCCACTACGGTGTGTATCTCCGCCGCTGCGATGATGGATGTGCCCTCACCTTACTCGAGTAGGCAGGCGGGCAGTACGGTATTGGTTTAGCAGGAGCGGCGGCGGTCGATCGCTTCTTCGCTCGGGTAACGGCAGAAGGGCGAAATTAAAGGAGTCGAGTCGATGTTTTGGCTAGTTTCGCCAGCGGCTATTATTCTTGATGTTGTGCGGGCATGCTTGCTAGCCCTGCTTTAGTGGGCTGGGGGAGGGTGAGCTTCTTTCATGATTTCTACATGTGTACATAGAGTATTATACGGTATACCGCATGCACCTGATGCTGTGATAGCTCAACGACGATAACACCGGCTGTCGTGTCGCCCTACCACGCTGGACAGGAAAAGCGTTAACGGCGTCTTCGTCATGTTCCCGACAGAGACAGGGCGCGTGCGTAGCAGCACAGCACAGCACAGCACAGCAGTGGGCAAAGACAAACACGAGGAGAGAGAGGCGCTCGGGAGATCTCCCAATAGCGGCTGCCCCCTATCCTGGGCGTCCGTTCATGTCGTTGCACGCTGATTGGGCCCTGGCCGCCAGCTTGGACGACATGCGACGCCGTCGACCGTTGCGGCGCCCACGCCCTCTCACACGCACCGCCTGCTGCCAGCCAGCCCGGCCTATACGCACGCCGCCGCACGATCTCTCGCACCATGCCCTTTCTGCCTTTGAGTCGTAGGCGCTCCGCAGCAGCAGGAGGAGGAGGAAGGGTTCTGCTGCTTAGCCAGCGGTGCCCTTCCATCCGTACACTTGCGTCCACGCCGGCCGCCAGTAGTAACTAGACTCCGCCTCGCAAACTGCACAAACGTGCGGTCCCATCTGTCTCACTATTCCCTATCCGCTCGCTCCACACCTCTAACCTCTCCTTCCACCTTCTTTACCCTTCACCCTCGCACTCGCCCGCTCGCTGACGAGTGCCCGTTTCCTCAAACCCGCTCAAACCCTCTCTTTCTCATCGCTCCTTCCACATCATACTGCGTCCCTCATTCATCGCAGTCATGAAGTTCTCTTCTCTTTTCTGTTCCTTGTCTTTCGCCTCTTCTGCTTTCGCCCACGCTGCTCCCCAGCCTTTCGCCCAGGATCTGGAGTTCGATCATGACCACCACCACGATGAGCCGCAACACCTCGAGGAGAGGCAGTCTGGAGGCTTCGTTGCCATCACCGGTGTCCCTGGAAATGTCTACCCTCGCCTGGAGGTCCGCGAGATGCTCTTCAACAAGCCCAACCAATGGACCCTGTTCATCCTCGGTCTGCAGAAGTTCCAGAGGATGAGCCAGAGCGACAGGCTGTCCTACTACCAGATCGCCGGTATCCACGGTGTGCCTCGCCAGAACTGGGACGGTGTCGGTCAGTGCAGCAACTGCCGCGGGACGGACGGTTACTGCACTCACGACTCTGTTCTCTTCCCTTCGTGGCACCGCGCCTACCTTGCTCTCTTCGAGCAGCAATTCATGGCTGTCGTCAACGAGCTTGCCAACTCTTACCCCGACAACCGCCGTGCCTGGATGACTGGCGCTGCCTCAACTATGCGTTTCCCCTTCTGGGACTGGGCCGCAAACCCCAAGCCTGGCTACCCAGCTCTGCCCAACGTCATGAGCGACAAGTACATCACTGTCGAGTCTCCCACTGGCATGGTCACCATTATCAACCCCCTGTTCCGCCACGATTTCCAAAGCCCTAGTGACATGGTCTACACTCCTTTCATCAACTGGCAGGTCACCCTGCGTTACCCCAACAGCAACGCCAACACAGCCAGCAGCGTTGAACAAAGTGCCTCCAACGCTTTCAACAACATTCGTGCCAACCTTCAGGATCAGGTCTACCAGATGTTCAGCACTTGCAAGGACTACCGCGGTTTCGCCAACGATAACTCTGGTCCTAGCTCCACCAGGTGCTCTAACTCCCTCGAGGGCATCCACAACACCATTCACACCACTCTTGGTGGACCCGGCTCTGGCAGTGTCTCCGCTGGCCACATGACCTACCTTTCCACCGCAGCCTTCGACCCCGGTTTCTGGCTTCACCACATGATGGTTGACCGTCTCTTCGCTCTGTGGCAGGGCATCAACCCCAACTCCTACGGCGCTTCCCAGACTGCTCCCCACGCTACCTGGACCATTCCCGCTGGCCAGGTTCAGGACGCCAACTCTCCCTTGACTCCCTTCCACAGAAACACCAACGGCGACTTCTGGACTACCAACCAGGTCCGTGATTGGAAGGTCTTCAAGTACACCTACCCTGAGTTCGCCAACAGTGATGGCAGCACCAGAGCCATCCAGAGCGCCATCAACAGGCTGTACGGTCCTGGCGCAACTGCCACCGCTGGATCCAGCAAGCGTTCCGCAGCGCCTGAGCCCCAGACTTATGGCGAGGATGCTTTCAACGAGGACAGCGATGTTGTGGATGGCACTGTCACCGCTACTGCTGCTGCTACTGCCGCGCCGGCTTTCGGCGCCGATGCCGGTGCCTCTTTCAGCTTCGGATTCGGCTTCGGCAACGAGGGCTCTGACTCCAGCGAGGCTACTACCACTTCTGCTTCCAGCGAGGCTGCTCCCACTGCTCCCGCCAGCAAGCCTGCTAAGGCTTCCACCGTCAGCGCCGGTTTTGTCGACGCTGGCAACGGCACCTCGCCTGCCTACCCTACCAACACTGCCACTTTGAAGGACAACTCTACTCCTCTCCGCGCCAACAACGGTAGCTCTTACCAGTACCTCTGCAACATCGAGACCCCTCGCTACGCGCTGAACGGTTCCTACAGCGTCTTCGTCTTCAACGGCGAGCCCGAAAACCCCGACCCTCTGACCTGGTCTGAAGACAAGAACCTCATTGGACCTGCCGGTATCCTCGCCCAGCCCGGTATGACCGGCAAGAATGTCATCGTTACCATGGGCGTCCCTCTAACCCGTACGCTCGTCTACGAGTACACCAAGGGCAACATTCCTGATCTTACCGAGGACTCTGTCGACCACTACTTGCAGCAGAAGCTTCAGTGGCGTGTCGTCGGTCCCCAGGGCCAGGAGATAGACTCCACCACTATCCCTGGCTTCAAGGCTCAGGTCTACGGCTCAACAGCTGCCAAGAAGAAGTCCGAGGATGAGATCCCTGAATGGTCTGAGTTTGTGCCACTCATTAAGGCGACTGAAGGTAATGACCCCTCCCTTGAAAGCGTTTCCTTTACCGATGCTGTTGCATAATGGTTTGATGCTGTGATTTTTATGTTTCCTATGATTCACGATTGGGGCAATACTTGCCACGTTGATTGGTTTGCCGCGAGGTCGAACAGTGATCGATAGGCTCTGGGGCGTTGAGGCGTTCGCGTACAACCTGCCACGCGATTGCGCGTGGCTTTCATCGTTTTCCAAATTTGGAATACACACACAAAACACTACTTATAGATCACGATCTGACTGTTGCTTCCACTAGGTCTCCCCACTTGCGGCTGCCCCGAAGAAGAAGATGACTCTGCTCCTGAGGAGGCGTCCCCCTCCACCTACTAAGGGGAGTGCACGAGCGCAATTGCGTATTTCCAATTTGTACACGATTTCATTTCAGCATTCCACGACATACGCCACCCCATTGGACATCCGAACCGGTCGGAACAGCTTCCACGGTCATCATTTCTTTGTTCTCAACTTACTCTCTAATATAATTGGAAAGGATCTTCGGTGGGCTGAAAAAGAAAATCACGCCACGGGGTTTTCCTCGCATGTTTATCTTCAGCTGATGGAGATTTTGTTCCGACGTCAGCTGATCCGAGAAGACTGGCGCGATGCTCTCCTCCCATCGACCTTGCGTCTTCGGGTTTCTTTTGGATACCGATGCATGGAGCAGTCGGGATCTGTTGTATATAGTCTCCTGATTGTCTCTGCGGATTCTTGTTTATTCCAATAGAGGACGCGAGACATGGTATTGCGCCTTTGGGGCGTATGCTGTTTACAACTTGTAAGAAACTTTACCTATTTCAATTCACAATCATCGTCGCACTTCCCGCTTTTGAGGTGAGCTTTTCGTATTCTTGTCTTGTCGACAAGCTGTGCGATTGTGGACTTGGGGAGCTGTCGGCTGTTGATCAAGGTACGCAAAAGGAGGTACATGGCACAATGCGACACAGTGCTGACATAGCAGATCTTCAAGACTTTTGACGCTTTTGGTCAGCTCTGTGCTGCATCTTCCCCTCATGATATCCCCAACATGTGAAAACAAGAAGCACATTGGAGCCAGATGCTTCGTCGATAGACTTGCTTGTATCTGCGTATTGCTCGGTCAGCATATAACCTCACCCAAAGAAGGGAGCTCTCCTGGCAGCATTGGCAAGAGCTGCTCCCAACGTATGCATGTTGTCGTGAGTATATCACACCCACAGTCGTCTCGTAAGAGCTCTCACTCGCCCTCATTCGATTCATACTCCCATCCCGCCTACCAAATCACACCGTCCATCATCATCCACAATGTCTACCGAACTCCCCATCCCCCAACCACCCACCCACTTCCTCCTCGGCAACCTCCCCGACGTCGACTCCTCTCACATGCTCGCCACCTTCCAACACCTGACAAAACAATACGGCCCCATCTTCGCCCTCGACATGGTCCGCAACCGCATCGTCCACTGTGGCCCCCAAACCCTGATCAACGACCTCTGCGACGACACCAAGTTCGAGAAATTCGTCGCAGGCGCCCTGCACCAGGTCCGCAACCTCACCGGCACCGGCCTGTTCACCGCGCAATCCCACGAGCGCGACTGGCAGCTCGCGCATAATTTGTTGATGCCTGCTTTCGGCCCCCTGGCGATCAGGAAGATGTTCCCGCAAATGACGGATATCGCCGGCCAGATGCTGATGAAATGGCAGCGCTTCGGTCCAGAGTCCGAAATCGATGTTTCAGATGCGTTCACGAGGCTCACGCTCGACACTATCGCTCTTTGTCCTTTCGACTATCGGTCCAACAGTTTCTACCAAGAAGATTCGCCAGACTTTGACTATCAAACCGGTTGGGTTCCGCATGAAGGTCAGGCTGAGGCCGGGGAAGTCTGTCTTCACGGGTCTTTTCACTGGGCCTGGAGTGGTAGAGGAAACGCCTTCAACTCAACAACCACAGAGTACTGCTGGCCTCTCGCCTGTTTCCATCTTCTATGGCTCAAACCAAGGGACATGCAAGAACTTCGCCGAAAGCCTCCAGAGCGCTGCAGCCTCTCATGGATTTGCCGCGACAGTGGGAACACTCGACTGTGCGACAGAACATGTTCCCACTGACAGACCCGTCGTATTCATCACGCCTTCCTATGAAGGCCAGCCGCCGGACAACGGGCGGAAATTCGTCACGTGGCTCGAGAGTATCCAAGCCAAGCAGGACTCTCTTCGTGGCGTCAAGTATGCTATCTTCGGCTGCGGCAACCCTGACTGGGTATTGACGTACCATCGCATCCCGAAACTGATCGAAGACATTTTTGATCGGACAGGCGCCACAAATTTTTGTCCCACTGGCCTTGGTAACGCAGCGGGTGATATCGTCGGCGCATTTGATACGTTTGCGGAACAGTTGTGGGCTGCGTTGCGACCATCAGGTGGCAAGGCTGAAGCTGCACACGAAGAATTGTAAGTGAAGATCACCGTCGACCGTCCTGAGATGCTGGGCGAGAAAGACATGACGCCTGGGACTGTTCGCCAGCAATTGCAGATTGCCGACACGTCTGTTGGGCCTAGGAAGATGATGATGGATGTGGAGCTCCCAGGAGATGTGACATACCAGGCTGGCGACTACCTCATCGTGCCGCCGACGAACCACAGACACAACGTAAGACGTATCCTTCAGCGATTCGACATGCCTGTGGATGCTCTCGTGAAGCTATCAGGGACCAAGAAGAGCTTTTTGGTGAGCATGTTCCGTCATCGATCTTAACCAAGACACCCAGCTAACGGTCAAAGCCACACGACCGG
>Ga0265797_10006791_pt1 | contig 15993 bp, 11 predicted proteins | sample P2T30metagenome_FD_192433 | JGI IMG/M metagenome (GOLD analysis project Ga0265797, IMG submission 192433) | Plant litter microbial communities from East Loma Ridge, Irvine, California - P2 T30 | ecosystem: Environmental > Terrestrial > Plant litter > Unclassified | place: USA: California... | reverse complement strand
CTTTCCCCACGCGAGCGTGTGCGTCGATACACGGCATGAATGACAGAGCTGACACGTGGGCGCCCTGCAGATCGCCGTCAGGGAAGCAAAGCGCCAGAACGCCGCTTACCGGCCGCATGCGGTCAAGGCGCTGGCGCAGGTGGCGGAAGCACGCCGAGACATCGACATGCACGAGACGGTGATGGGGGTTGTCAAGCCGCTGCTCGATGAGGATGTCGAGAGTGACCCGATGGATGTCGACAAGGACGGGTCCAAGGCTTCGGGTGCCGCCGATACGTGAGTACTTCCGACACACATCCCCATGGCCCCTGAGTGGCACAGGGCAATAAGTCCCGCAAATTGGGTTATAGTAACACAGTGTGCTGATTGATAGCAGACGAGACACCACCATGGCAGCTGCCATTGAGGCGATCTTCGCTTCCGTCAACCCCGATGTGGCCAAGGGCGACGAGCTGCGTCGCCAGATCGCGGCGTCCCTAGCAGAGACGCGCAGACTGCGGAATCCCAACATCGCCCTCCAGAAATCCGTCTACAAGGGTATCGCAGCCCTGTTCGACGCTCTGACCAAATCCGGCGCAGACGACAGCGCAACCGGGGATGGTGACGGAAGTAGTGTCGTCGAGGATTTGAAGGAACACCTCTTCCGCGCAGACGCAGGCAGCGAGGCGGTGCGTCTGCTGCGCGCCGACGCCATCGCGGCGGTAGTCGGGTCTTCCAAGCAGCTCGCTGCAGAATTGCGCCCGGCGATCCTGAGCCTGGCCAAAGAAGATCCTTCGACCCTGGTTCGGGCTCGGCTGTCGGGCGCTGCAGGCGCGTCAACATCCTAGTTGCCTATATAGCAGGAAGAAGGAAGAGACGTGCACGTGGGAGTGTGGTGGCAGGTTGTTGCGGGTGCTACAGGGGCACGTGGGAAGTGTGGTGACAGGCCGTGCGGTGCGGTGATGTGCAGCACAGCACATGCACAGTGGAGATCATGGCGATCGGGTGATCACTTTGGTACGTGTATGCATAAGGTACATACATGTGCGGCGTTACCACGTTGTTGGGCTTTGAACCGGGGAGGGATTCCGATTGCTGTTGTGTGAGCGCCGGGGAAGATGTGGTCAGGTACCGTAAAGGTTGTTGTCAAGAAATATTACTCTCACGTTAATTGTTGTCTTAGACTGTAACACATGGGCTAAGCGTGGCTGTCTTGGGGGCTTGAGGCTGCAAAGAAGTCGTCTTCGGTCGCACCACGTCTAGAAGCCCCCCTGTGTTGCACTGGTATGTATGCAAACATAGTAGGGTAGGGCACCGCGGAAAACGAGTTGATGAGACGAGATGAGACGGACGTTGATTCCAAAATACTGCTGCATGTATGTTTTGTATAAACGAACAAATACGACATTCGCGTGCTGGTCTCGACTGTACGCTCCACGGGCCTAGATCGGTCCAGCCCTTTCCTATCCAAGCGCTCGGATCAAGGCTGTAAGGCGGGATCGACGCGACAAATCGAATCGGCGGATCCTTCTTCTTCTTCACTTACATCATGTCACTCCTTCCTAAAACAGATTGATGTGTGCTTCCTTGCACCTTCTACTGTAATCTTTCCGCGGTAGCGTGGAAGCACAGAAGGGTGATTCCGGTGGCGCTCCCCAAGCCCGCCCGGCATTCGGAAACATCATCACGCGGAGGCCATGCTTTCGGCGTCCTCCGATTCAGCCCTGGGTCGTCGACCTTTCGACCTGCCTAACTACACCTCTACTACTGCACCCTTTATGACACTAGCCTGCTATAGCGCACGTGGCAATCGATTGCTGAAGGCCTGTCTGTCTCATCCTGGCATGCTTCCAGACCCTATAGGCTCACTCGTTCCACAGCCCGGCATGGCCCACCACCATGTCGCCAGCCCTGCGCATTGGATCCATCACGACTCTGGACCAGGCGCTATTCCAATTCCCCTCGTCGACCCTTGTCACAACTACTGCATTCGATTCGGTTACCAGAGGACGCCAATGCTGGCTTATTAGTCGGTGGCTGCTCAACAACGCCGGGCTGCGCAAGGAGGATCCACTTACCTCGTGGCAGCCACCAGCCTATTCCAAGCCTCTCGCAGTCCGTAATGGGTCCGTAAGACCGCAAGACGACGTCGCTCTCGCGGCATGTTCCTGCCTTGGCCCTCTGACTAGGCGTTCTGATAGCACTACCGGCGCTATGGCTGGCAGTTAGTTTAGTCGTCTCTGCCAGGCCCGGCTGCCGTCATCGCAAACGCAAAAGCCTGTGCATCCGGTCCGCAAACTCTTTTCGACCATGGCTGCAGTGAATTATTTGTGAGAGCCCGGCACAAGCCTAAACTCGTTTGTTCGTTCTTCTTCTCTTTTTGGACGTCTGTGGCTCTCCTCATTTCAATCAATAATCGTTTCCTTTGGCATTCTTGCCAGCTTACTGACTCGCTTTGTGTTGCGTTCCAACTTCAGATAATGCCGCCGCCATCTTTCGCGCTTGGAGGGCTAGCATAAAAATATACTTTCTTCGAGACCGGGCCCCGGAACAAGAGTCCTGCAACGAAGCACCGATAGCTTCGGTTCCCTCGACTTGTTGCCTACTTCCCGGATCGCTTTCCAATGCCTTTGATTTTTGCTCGCGCGTTGCGTTGAAACGATCTTGGGATTACTCGGCACTGAACCGTCCGACCCGCAATTCTCCAGCCACATACGATATCGAAACCTTCCATGTGACAAGAGTCGATCAGTGCGGCAGAAACTCTTGCAGGACGGAACTCCTTTCTTTCCGACCAATCGACGACAATGCAACAATTCGCAGAGGACTCCCCTTCGCCCCCTCCGAGACTACGGCATCACCTTCCTCCTCTGGCCCCTCGCAGACATGTCGAATCTTCGTCGTCGAGGGAACGTCGGACGTCGAGCTCGGGGACCTCTACAGCTCGGACGCCACGGCTGTCGCATCGCTCGCGGGCAGGTTGCTGTATGTCGAGAGATCTTTTCTTTTTTCTTGACCGTGGTGTATGGATGAGAATCGAGACTAATCGACGTGGCTTTCAGATACGTGTAGAGGACGAAAGGTGTGTTGGGATTAGTTTTTTTCCGAGGCAATGCCGTTGGCTGACCGTGGGAAAAGGTGAAATGTGATGAGATACAACCGAGATGCGGTGTATGTGTGACCATCTTTTCTGTTCCCTTGATGTGAGATTGCTAACGATCTCTCATAGCCATGCACGCGACTTCACAGGGAATGCGATTGGGAGGTTCGATGGAATGTACGTTTTACGACAATACAAGTTGCGATCGATTGTCGAGTGAAATGGGAAAGGCTAGCTGACACAGCCTTCAGTTCAGCGATGCGACTTCGAGCACACGTCACAAGCATAGCAATGTTTCGACATCTGGAAGTGCGGTGTGGGAGCGTTAGTCGCCTCGATGCATCATCATTTGAAATGACTCTGATTGGGAAACAGCAAACACCCCTCTAGGGAGTCCGACATACAAGTCAGAAGCTGGTCGTGAAGACAACCTCCCGGCCTTTGCAACTCTCACGAACGACGAAGACCGTGAACGGAAGGCTGAGACGAACATGCCCGGCACATACAGCGTCATCGTCACGCCCAGGAGCTTTGCCGATCTGCCTGAATACGCCGCGAGTTCTGGAAGTCCCATATCGGCAAGGCATCAGCAAAACTCTCGACAAGAAGCGAGAGCATTGTCCAGCCCGAGTGGCAGTAGGACGTCGACGCAATCTGATCCAAATGTCGTCGTTCTGGATCGCTTCGAAGAACAACCAATAACGACATCACCTTCGTCTTCGGGTTTCCCATCTAGTGGTCAGGGGGGATTGCCCGATTCCATGCAACACATGTCGTTGAGCATACCACCAGCTCTTCCCATACCGTCACGAGCTCCCACACCTACAACAAGAACAGCTGCCGAGAGTCGGCTTGTGTTGCATTTCCGCAGCTATATCATCGACCGGCTAGTCCCATCGCCGATCAAGGACAGTCAGAGTGGAAGCCCAAGACCCGGTCCCATTGGAGATATCTTTGAGACTGCAGCCAACAAGTTTCCACCAGTGAGTTGCTCCCGCGTTAGTATCATCGATCAAAACTAACCCATCGACAAAGCTTCACCACGCAATCTGCGCCCTAAGTGCCCTCAACCTCAGCTACCGCAACCAAGCCACCCTCGAAGAAGCAATCGAACACTACGACCGCGCCCTCTCCGCCCAATCCCCCACGCCCTCCAACAGCGACATGCTATCCGACGGAGTCTTCCTACGGCACTACCTCCTTTTCATTTACGACATCTCCATGACCGTCGACGCCAGCAACGCCGGCGCCGGCATGTGGGCCGACCACCTCAAGCACCTCGTCCGCCTAACCCAGAACCGCGTCGCGCACTTCGGCAAAGAACCCCATGCCTTCGTCATGTGGTCCATCTGCTCCTTCGACGCTTACGCCTGCCTAATGGGCAACGGCGACTGCGAGTACTTCCGCACAATCCTCGAAAACAACATCCTCCCGCCTTTGGGGACCGCCATGTCCCTCTCGACCTCCCCTAGAGGAACTAACACCGGCGCCACTGCATGGCCCAACGAAGCGCAGGTCTTTGCAGTCATCATGAACCTCATCCGCGGCGTGCTAGTCCACACCTCCAAAATCGCCCAAGCGGCCCAGAAATTCCGCGCCGAAGCAGCCGATCGAGTGAGCGTTTCCCCCGGCAGGTGTGCGAGCTGGCAAGCCCAGGTCTTCCAACTCCAAAACGACCTCAGCAATTTCTGGACGACAGCGTATCCCGGATTCCTAGAAAAAAACTCGCCCACAGCTGGGCGGAATTTGGATCCGAGGATCCGATACGTTTTCGAACATGTAAGTTTTGTTGCCACAAAAAAAAAAAACACGAATTCCACGAAGAAACCTTGAAAGACCCCTTATCGAAACGCTCAGCAATGAGAAAAAGAAGAGAGAGAAAAAAAACTGACGCGATCCCCCAAACCTAATAGGCCTTCCTCCTCCACAACGCCACAACCATCTACCTGCGCACCTCCATGTTCCCATCCCAGCAGCGCCTCCCCTCCTTCAACCTCGCCGCCCAGAAATCCGACACCGAAGCCCGCAGCGCCCAAACCCTCGCCCTCGCCACCTCGATCCTCGACGCCGGCGACCTCGCCCGCCGCGAAATCGTCTTCCCCTGCTTCATCGCGGGTTTCGCCACGCAGGACTTTGAGCGGAAGCGGAGATTCGTTTCGCTGCTGAGGCGGTGCGAGGGGTATGGTATTGGGCAGAACACGGGCGTTGTGCGCAAGTTGTTGGCGGGAGTTTGTGAGGAGCAGGGCAGGCGGGGGGTGGGAGGGGTGGAGTGGATGGTTTGGGGTAGGGAGAGGGGGTGGAGTGTTGTTAATTGTGGGCTTTGAAGGGAGCGCGCAATGTGGTGGTTACGATTAAGCTAGGGATTTTTGCTTTTGGGAGGGGAATGGTGGGGGATAAGTGGAAGGGGCTTAGAGGGGGGAACCAGGGCGATCAAAGATCGGGCAGATTTTTATTTTTCATTACTATCGGCATGCGTTTTCATCGTCTCGGATCAGTTGGCGGGTTTGGGTGTGGCAGGACAGGACAGAACAGACAATAGGCATCGAGACGGAAAGCATTTAGCCAGAAGGCGAGACGGAAGATATGGCCAAAGAGGGCGGGAGAAGGGGGGCGATTCCCTGGCAATACAGGACAGGACATAGTCAGGAGCAGAAGCGAAGAGAAGAACATGATTGAACAAACAATTTCTATGTCACCCACAACTCATGCCGCGATGAATCGCTCAAAATCGATTTCGATCACCTAAAACGCCGTTCAGGATCCAATCGAAAACTCCAACCCCTTCCAAGACTCTAAGCCATCCACAGACAAAGAAAACAAAAAAAGAACAAAAAAACGCCCACTCCTATGCATCGCACGGCACTCAGACCTACCAAACCAACCCCACCCAAACAAACCAGACCAAACCAAAACCAACCCAAAACCGCAAAAAACCTCAAACATCCTCCGCCTCAACCCGACAAAGCACCTCCTCCAAAAACCCCTCCAACAGCCCCTCGACCCCATCCCCCATCCCCACCGGCGCCACGCCGTCCAAGTAATCGATATCCCTAAACAGCTTGCACGCCTTGCCCATGTACTTCTTGATCAAATCGTGCTGGGCCCGGCGCTCCGCCAGCTCCCTGTCCGCCTGCGCGGCAGCGGCGGGGGAGAGGGTCGGGAGGGCGGCGGTGTGGGATTTGGTCAGCAGCGAGAGCTGGTAGCTGCGGCGGTGCAAGGCGGATTCGAGGGCGGGGATGACGACGGAGGTGAGGGCTGTTACTGGGGGGTCTTGCTGGTGGTCGGGTTGGTGGGGGTGGTGGGGGGGCTGTGTTTGGCTGAGGCGGCTCCTTGAGGAGGATGAGGAGGAGGAATCGGTGGGGTTGAGGTTGGAGTGGAGGGTATGTTCTGAGGGCGTTGGGGGGTTGTAGTGGGGTTTTGATGGGCTTGGGGCCAGGGATGGGACGGGTTTCTCGAACAGGTCGTTTGAGGGTGTTCGGACTGGGGGTGCTGGTCTTGGGTCTAGGCGGTTTGGACCTGATCTGTTGACGATTGATGACTGTGGAGCGGTCGTTGTGGTTGAGCTTTGCTCGTCTTTAATCGATAGCCCTTTCATGTATGCAGACATGTCGCTGGCGATACTTTGCTGTAGGAAATCGTCGTTCACGTGGCGTGGCGATTGCGGCGTTGCAGGCGGTCTGGGCGATACTGACATCCTGTTCTCCGGGGATGACTGTGGTGTTTCAAGCGCCGGCAGGGGCTTTCGCACTGGAGACACGGGCAAAGGCACCTTTGCGGCCACGCCTGGAGACGGGAACACCTGCGAATGCTTGCTGGGAGATGGAGTTCTCGGGAGAGGCGGAGGGAGCATGCTGCCTCTTATCGTTCCACGGGTTGCGTTTTCGACATCTTCAGAGGGTGCATTTTCCTTGTTCGAGACGGAGCGTCTGCTTTGTGAAGACTGAATGTGAGAGCTTCTAGAATTCATTCCGCTCTCATTCATAGGCTTCAGCGCGCCGTTGTTGCCTCTCGCTCGACCTCCAACAGGTCTGACGGTACCAAAGTCCCAGAGGTCCTCTTCATCGCTGTTTCGTGCTGATGTATCTTCGTATCTGTCGTCCTCGTCTTGACTGCCGTCCTCGTGATGGGTGGCTTGCCATCTCTCAAGTCTTTCGATGAGCTCCGTCAGGTAGGCTGTGCGCTTCGCTTTCCTTACCCATGGATGGCGTAGTAACTCCCTGGCGCTTGGCCTCTTCTGCGGCTCTTTTTGCAAGCAACGGTGGACAAAGTCTTTGAATTCCTTGCTGAATTGTCCTTCCAGCATGGGTGCCGGGTTCTTTGGGATCAGGAATAACACTTTCATCGGATGGATGTCAGAGTATGGAGGCTCTCCCAGAGCCAGCTCCAGTGCAGTGATGCCGAGAGACCAGATGTCGGCCTTGTGGTCGTATCCAGATTGCTTAATTACTTCAGGAGCCATCCAGAAAGGTGTCCCGACGAACGTGTTTTTCTTGGTCATCGTCGCCGTGAGTTGACCCGAAACACCAAAGTCTGCCAGCTTCACTTGTCCGTTGGCTCCAAGCAGAATGTTTGCGGCTTTGATGTCGCGATGTAGCTTGCCGTCGTTGTGTAGATATTCAAGACCCATGAGCAGCTCGCGCACAATGATACAGATGTAGTCTTCGGGGACGAGGCCTGGCTTCAGCAGATCACCGCAGCTGCCTCCCGAGCAGAACTCCATGATGATCCACAAGTCCGAGCCTTTGAGGTACGATCCATAGTACTTTGTGACGTAAGGAGAGCTCAAGCCGGACAGGATGGAGATTTCCTGGATGATGTCGTCGACCTCGTCGTCTGCATTTTCCACGTCGATGATCTTGATGGCCACCGATTGTCCTGTCCGCTTGTCGACACCCTTGTAGACCTTGCCGAAGCTTCCTCCTCCAATGCAGTTTTGCTTCGTGTATAGAGCCTCCGGGTCGGCATGTCCTGTGTTCATGGTGCCGGCCAAGGGTGTGGGAGGGGATTATGGGCTGGCCGGGGATGCTGTGTGTATTGTAATTGTATTAATGTGGTCGTGTCGTCGTAATTGAACCGTCCGTCTAGCAGTTGGTGGGTAATGTTATGTGCGGCGCAAGAGTTGGTGGGAGGGCAGGAACAGCAACAGGGCAGTCGGCAGGTATGAGGCGATGAGACAGTTGGTGGTGTAAGGTGAGGGACAGTAGGTAGCAATCACGGCATGACGGCGTAATGAAAGGAGTTTGAGTAGCAATTATTGGGAATTGCTTAAAGTAGAGAGTGCTATGGGCAGCCTGGCGTCTACCGCCCACAACAATGCACAACAATGCTCGGGATATGAAACAGCTTTGTTGACTTGTTTTGATGCACAGTGCTCTAGCGCGTCGAATCGGCGGGGTTCGAGTTCGCCGACTCGAGTCGTTCATGCATGTCAGACCTCACTTGAAACATCCCACTCCTCCATCCGCCTATAACAATGTATCTGTCCTCCAAAGCCTCTTTGTTTGGCGCTCTCGCCTCTATCGTTGTTGCTTCGAGTGCACTGCTGTCTCAGGAGGTGCTGCGTGACGATGCCGTCTACAAACATCTCGATTTGACTCACGACTTGTTGGGCTTCCACAAGAACCTTACCCAGATTGAGTCTATCAGTGGCAACGAAAAGGAGGTCGGCGAGTGGCTATACGGAAGTCTAGCTTCACAGGGCTACCATGTCGAGAAGCAGATTCTCTCCGAGGATCCTCTCAGGTTCAACGTCCTTGCTTGGCCAGGTAGCAAGCGAGAGGCTGAGGTCTTGATCTCTAGCCATATCGATACAGTGAGTGCTGTCCGCCACGACCTACAATACGCCCATGTATGTCTAATAAAGAACAGGTGCCGCCGTTTTACAAGTACGAACATCACAAGGACAAGACCATCTCGGGACGCGGCTCGGTGGACGCCAAGGGCAGCGTCGCTTCGCAGATCATTGCTGCGAACAGCCTTCTTGCGGACAAGCGCATTCATCCCGATGATGTCGCTTTCTTGTATGTTGTCGGTGAAGAGACCGGCGGCGATGGTATGCGCGCCGCAAACGACCTGAAGCTCAAGCCGAAGACCATCATCTTTGGCGAACCCACCGAAGGCAAGCTGGCTTCTGGTCACAAGGGAATGCTCAGTTTCAAGCTCACCGCAAAGGGCAAGGCTGCTCACTCCGGATACCCTTGGTTAGGTCTGAGCGCCAACGAGGTTCTTGTCACTGCCCTCGCGGCCTTGATGGAACTTGGCCAGAACCTGCCGGAGGACGATAAGTTTGGCCTGACCACAATCAACTTGGGCAAGATTCAAGGTGGCGTGGCGCACAATGTTGTCGCCGAATCTGCTGAAGCACTCATCGCCATCAGAATTGCCCTCGGAACTCCTGCTTTCATGAGGAACGAGACCACGACTGCTGTCAATACTGCAATCTCCAAATTCTTGAAGGACTCACAAGAACCGGCTGACATCCTTGATATTGCATACACTGGAGAGGGTTACAGCCCGGTCGATATCGACGCTGACGTTCCTGGATTTGAGTCTATGATTGTCAACTACGGAACCGATATTCCTAACCTCGAGAGGACTGTAGATGGCCAGAGGAGATATCTTTACGGTCCAGGCTCGATCCTGGTGGCCCACTCTGACCATGAGGCTCTCAGCGAAAAAGAGCTGAAGAGTGCCGTGGATGGTTATGAGAGGCTGATTCTGCATGCACTTGGCAAGAAGGCTGTCGCTGGAAAGCATTCCCACAAGGAGTCGCTTTAGATGACCCTTCGTGCTGCTCTCCATTGATAGCCATCAAGGTGATCTTACTAGGCGAGGCTTCGACGCGTGAGATGTGGCGAGGCGCGTAAAGCTGGGATCAACCATACAGTATAGATGACACGGAACCCATCAATTGTATTTATGTACACATCTATCACACATCACCAAAGACCGACTCACATCGAGCAAGATCAGTCAACCAGTGAAAGACTCAGTTGTTTGGCATTGGCATGTGACAGGTCGGCTAAGCTGCCAGTCGGTCAGGCACCTCTGCGATGACGTGCGCCGGTCGCACCTGCACCACAACGCAACCTTGTGATTGATTGCATTGCCTACATTACCCGTGCCCTTCAACAACCAAGTGACACCCGCTCGCAATCAATCCTCGGCGCTTGTTTTCTCATCATCGCACACACAAAAACATCTGCCGCCTCGCGACTAAACCGCAACTCCATCCCACCCACCCACCGAGCCGGACGCCTCTCTGTTCAGAACCTTCCAGATCGACTTTCCATCCCACCAACGTCCAGCATTCGCCTCCGCCAGCGCCCTCACACCCTGCCCACCACTTCCGCCACGTACAAACACTTGCACTCGGCTTCACGACTTCCGACTCACGGCCACCGCGCGATACACCGCCACGATGGATGACGAATCAGTCTCGACCTTCTGCGCGATTACAGGCACAACGCCTACACAGGCACAACAGTACCTGCAGTTCAGCGATGGCAACGTAGAGCAGGCTATCGAGCTGTTCTTCAACAACCCTGATCTCGCCGGTTCTGCCGCGCCTCCTCAAGCACAGTCCGCCTCGACACGAGAAGCTCCCATAAACCTGGACGATGATGACGATGTGCAGGTGGTGGACGCGCCGGGCGGTCACTCCGCCGAGGACGACGAGGCCATGGCCCGCCGGCTGCAACAAGAGATGTATGGAGCTGGTGGCAGTGCCGGAGCTGGGTTTGGCGAGGTTGACGAGGAGGGTGTTAGGGCACCCATGGCTCGCACAACAGAGACCTTGGTCGGCCCTGGTAGCGATTGGAGAGATGACCCGAACATGATGCAAGCTGCAATTGGCGAGCAGATGGACGCTCGCATGAGGCACCGTCAGCGTGCCGGTATCTTCAACCAGCGCAACGAGGCTTCCATCTGGGCCGAAGACAACCCTGCGGACCCCGAAGCGCACCGTCGTGCTCTCTCGAGGGCTACAGGTGGCGCATCTGAGGCAACATCCAAGTCGAACCTCCTCGCCGATCTCTTCCGCCCTCCTTTCGACCTCATCAACTCGATCCCCATCTCCCAAGCGCGCGACGAAGGCAAAGAGACTCAGAAGTGGATTCTGGTCAATGTTCAGGATCCCTCCATCTTCGACTGCCAGGTGCTGAACCGTGATATCTGGAAGAACGAGTCTATCCGAGAGACTGTCAAGGAGCACTTCATCTTCCTGCAGTACAACAAGGACGATCCTCGAGGGCAGGAATACGTCAACTACTACTTCAGCATGCATCGCGACAATGAAGACTCATACCCCCACATCGCCATTGTGGACCCGAGGACTGGCGAGCAAGTGAAGACATGGTCCGGCTCGCCTGGTCCCAAGCCTTCTGACTTTCTCATGGACTTGCATGAGTTCCTCGACCGCTACAGCTTGAACATGCAATCTAAGAACCCGGTGCAGACCCAGAGGAAGGAGCGCAAGAAGGACGTTGGCCAGATGAGTGAGGAGGAGATGTTGGAGATGGCCATGCAAAACAGTCTCGCAAACGGCGGCACCAAGGAACGTGACGAAGACCCCGATGCGCTCACGAAGAAAGCGGAGGCAAACGGCCAAGGCAGCGCGTCTGTTCCTGCAGCACTTGACACAGCTGACATGGGCCCTACTGCGCCCAATGGCTCCACCACACCGGCAACTAACGCCGACACGCCCTTTGGGCGCATCTCTTCCACCTCTCCGCATGAAGAGCCCGCTTCAGCCGACCCTAAAGAGACCACACGCATTCAGTTCCGCTACTCTGGTGGCCGTATTGTGCGTCGCTTCGCGCTGACCGACCCTGTCTCGCGCATCTACGAGTGGCTCAAAGCAGCTCCCTTTGAAGGGAAGGAGGACAAGAGCTTTGAGCTCATCAGCATGGGTAAGAACCTCATCGAGATGCTCGACGTGCCCATTGCGGACGCGAGTCTCAAGAACGGCACGGTTATGGTGGAGTTCATCGACGACGAGTAGCGCATTAGGAAGTGCACTTCCCTTTCGGGGTGTTGAGTCATGACAGGAATTCACTATGCATAATGAACAGGAATAGAAAGGGGCGTTTGCGGGAAGTGTTGAGCAAGAGGCTTCCACCTGCAGGTACCAATAGAACATGAAAGTCGAATACACGTTCAAGTCGCACAGTTGCCTTGACGCTTACATTGATTGGACCGTTCCTCGAGGCGATAGCAGTGGCCGTTGCATGTCATTTCCTTCATTTCCCCAAAGTCGCACCTTCTCGGTCACGCCTTCCATTCGGATGAACGCCAAGCTTAGAAGACCTCGTCTCATCTTTCCGAGTCGCGACCTTGACGCCTTGTGTCTCTGTCTGCCTGCCCGTTCTGTCTTTCATTCTCGTGCGCCTTGCGTGCGCGTTATTCCATTTTCCCGTGCGTGCCAAATCCGAAGTCGTTAATCGTCAAGGTCCCGCGTGGCGAAAGTCCACCCACCGGTCATCAAAGCACTCACTCAAATCCTCTTGTCACACCCTTCGCATGCATTCTCGCCGGCAGACCACATCCTTCAGGCTGCCATCCAGCTATACACACGGCGAGCTGCGTAGAACAGCGCCAAACCGCCCAAAACAGTCCATGCAATCAGCGCCACCAGAACACGACTCCGCATCTCCAGGGCATCGCCGATCTCCAGCTTAGCGATGGCGCCCTTCTTCTTGCGAGCATACCAGCCTTGGAACGAGCCGGTTCGCTGCGCGGCAGGTCGATCCGACGAGCTGCTGCTTTTTTTACTGTGACCCCATGTCGAAGTGCCTGAATCCTGGTAGGGCTCTGCATGGAAATAAGGCCACTGTGATCGCCAGGTAGGCGTGGTCGAGGCGCGCTGTGACAGGCGCCATCGGGCTTGCTGCTGATCGACCAGGAACAGGCTGAGGATGAAGGTCACCATGTTCAGGGGAGTGAGTACAAGCTGCCGCAGTCAGCTACACATTCCATGCCGGCATAGGCGAGATGTTCGCGTACATCCACGAGAAGCGAGCGTCGCTGCTGCTGCTGGTCTTCACGGCCGCCATCTTCGCCCTTCGGACTCCGCGGATTTGGCTGGGCGGTGGTGGTGAAGTCGTTTGACAGCTCCAAAAATGGATCGGATTTCTTGTTCCTGGTGTGCCGCCGTGCGCCGTGTGACCCTGCCGGCTCGCGTCCTGACGACAGGGGCCTCTCTTGAGTCGACTTCATTTGGAACGAGGCACACTAGTCGGTATGGAGCGACGTGATCAAGCGCGTGTTCATAATTATTGATCTGGAAGCTGCAGGACTGAATTGTTTACTTGCCATTATTGCCAACTATGCGGTCATCTTTGACGATGGGGCTGTGCACGGCTGGCGGCGGAATGGAGATCCGAGCAGTGCCGCGTGTATTCAAGTCTCAGAGTGCCAGCTGCCATGGCGGCCGAAACAAGCAACACGTCTTCAGCCTCCTTCCACAATGGGCGGCGTTGCGCCCTCTTCTACTATCGCATCGGTCCCTGGGAGGCGTCGGCCACAACTGTCGTCTTGCCTCTTGTGGCCGTCACGGTAGCGAACTACTACGTGACAAGGTGCAGCCCGTGCGGCAGCATTTCTATCATTGGCCTGGGCGGGTGGGGTCGCGCAATACGCAATACTTGCAGAAAGCTGACTGCTGAGCCAGCAGGGTGAACAGGGCCACCGCGCGCTAACTCCAAAACGGGCTGTCGAAGATCAAGGGAATCGACTGACTGTTTTGGGGAAAGTGTCGTTTCCAGAGCCCATCGTCGCTCGCGTGGAGAGCACAGTCGTGGTCCTTGCTACAACTTACCACGCCGGTAGGATTTAGACGTCCATCGGCACAAACGACTGGGGCAAAACGTTGGATCACCCGGGCTGCCTACACGCGGCTTGGGTATTACAGTGCCTGAGAGGTTATTTGGGGTTACAACCGCAATGCGTGTTGCGCATGGCTGCGCGACACCCGCCCTCCAGCCGCCCGCATGACAATCCTGGCCCTCACATCAGAGGGTCGGCTCGCGCCTCGCTTCACCAGGTGCGCGGGTATGGATCCGTGCGACTTGATCTGCGCACTCCCGCTTGTCGGTTATCGCCGAATCTGGCGGGGCTGTGTGTACTCACGTCCCAGAAGCGACTGGGGCTTCGAAAGATGACAGCGGCATACGTCTGTCTGCCATCAAAGGGCAGGCCAGGCAGCGGCAGCACTTCGTCGATGCGATGGTGCTTGCGAATCCCTCCGCAGCCAATGGCGACGCCAGGCTATACTTACAAGACCCAGGCGGGTCGTGTGTGACTGCACTCCAGAAGAACTAAGGCGAAGATCAACTCAGCTTTTGACCGCCCATCACCAAGCGAGGTCGCCCAAATGCTAGGTTCAAAGGTCCCCAGACCTTTACGCGGCTGATGGGTCGCTGTTTCGGTAGTGCCTCTAGGGGACGGTGGGCCGGGGCTCCTCCAGCCCATACCTCCGAGCAGACAGTTCGCCAGACGCATCCACCATTCGGCAGCTGATCTAGCTTGAGCCAATTCGTGATGCTATCCAATAGTAGCACGCAAGCACTGTCTCGGATCGAGCCCGCAGGTGGCTCCTCCCATCGCTGCATACCGACAGGCGCCATGATCCTTTTGATTGCCTGGGACAGTGGAGCGTAAGACGCTTCTTAATCACTTTCCATACCCTGTGGCATCCACTATCGACATTGACTGGTCGCCACACGCCTTCCAATAGAAGACCTCACTCGCGCCTTTCAGGCACTTTGCATTGCGCTACATTACATGCCTGCATTGTGCATCGACGACGAAGCGAGGCCAAAGAGAACCCTGCAAAACCAGAGACATATCACAGACATATAACGTGTCAATGTCCGTTCCGACCATGTTTCTGGCCACACCAATATCAGTTTTCGCCATCGACCACCACCCAAACATGACGAACAACAGGACTGCGAACCTGCAAAAGGACATGTCCATGTCAGCTCATTCGCCTACGTCGCGGTCGGAGGCCAGCAGCAGTAAGTCATCCCGGCGACCACCCATGGTACATGGATCAGACCCTGACTTCTTCCAGGTAGCAAGGCGTCTTCACCTGTCGAGACAACAAAGGTTGCCTGGCAGTTCTTGAACTTCACGCATCCATCAGAGGCCAAAACTTCCCAACATCGGAAGAAGGTCCGCAGTCATGTCACCAAACAACAACATCAACGCGAACAGGCAATCACTGCAGCCAAAAGGTCCCAAAGCTATTCACAGGGCATGGAGTCTGAGGATCAACCTCCGCCACAGCGAGCACATGCGTCGACGACGCCCTCCAATCGACCAAATTCTGGTAAGCTCAGAGGAGACTCTCTCACGCCGCTCGTCAAAACAGAGCCACTCGTAAAGGTGGAATCTCTGTCGCCATCAGCCAGTCCTTCACCAACAACGCAAAGTCCACCGCATCCTGTCGACCTCAACGATCTTTACCCCGAGGAATGGCATCCATACGTACCTCGGATCTTGGTAAGAATCAACGCCGATATTACACAAGCGGCATTTCGCTAACTTATTCAGGACCATTACATTCAGAACATGGCAATCGACAACCCCGAGCTTGACGGACCTGATGCGACAGGCTTGATGCGAACACATTATCTGCCCTTCGTCCTCTCCGATCCTGCCTCAGTACATGCATTCATGCTGGTTTCAGCATCTCACTACGGCCGAGTACGAGGCTCCAAAGTCCACGCCATCGATTTGCTCCAGCTCAGAGGCATGGCCATCAGCGAGATCAACCGCGCATTGAGAGACGAGACCCGTGGGACCTCGGACCAACTCATCGCAGCCGTCGCCAAAATGGCATCATACGAAGCCCTGTTCGGCGACCGCACGATATGCAACACACACATGCAGGGACTCACCCGCATGGTCAG
>Ga0265797_10006790_pt1 | contig 15997 bp, 25 predicted proteins | sample P2T30metagenome_FD_192433 | JGI IMG/M metagenome (GOLD analysis project Ga0265797, IMG submission 192433) | Plant litter microbial communities from East Loma Ridge, Irvine, California - P2 T30 | ecosystem: Environmental > Terrestrial > Plant litter > Unclassified | place: USA: California... | reverse complement strand
TAGCCGACTCGACACCATTCTCGGGGAACTCGGGAAGCTCGACCTGGAAGCGCTCCTCAATCGACTTGAGAACAGCCTCATCATCTGGGCTGCTCACAAACGAGATGCTCAGACCCTTGGTTCCGAAACGACCGGCACGACCGACACGGTGAAGGTAAGCATCGGCCTTGTCCGGCATATCGTAGTTGATTGCCACGTTGATACGCTCGACATCGATACCACGGCCGAAAATATCAGTAGAGACGCAGATACGGGTCTGGAACTCCTTGAACTCCTTGTAACGTTTGATTCTAAGAGCCGATTAGCACAGACTGGGTAAGAACAATAATGTATACATACCGCTCTTCTTGGCTGATACCAGAGTGGACCGCAGTACTCGGGAAGTTGCACTCGCGGAGAAGCTTGTCGAGCTCAGAGCAACGCAGAGTTGAACGGACGAAGATGATGACCTGGTTGAACTCCAGGCTGTCGAGAAGATCGTTGAGCTTGCGATTCTTCTCCTTCTCGTCAAGCTTCATGTAGTACTGCTGCAGACCGTGGAGCGTGAGTTTCTTCTCGTCGTCGACGTAAATCTCGAGCGGGTTCTGCATGAACTTCTTGCAGACAACCCTAACGTCCTTGTTAAGGGTAGCCGAGAACATCATAACCTGCTTGTGCTGGGGCGTAGCACGGAAGATGGCCTGGACGTCGTTGCGCATGTCTTGAACAAGTCAGCGCAGTTTGGATTGCATTGAAGGGAGGGGACTCACCAGGCTGGTCGAGCATCTTGTCACACTCATCGAGAACAAAGTGCTTGAGGTTAGCAAGACGGAGATGCCTGTCACGCACGAGAGCGTTGATACGACCAGGCGTTCCGACGATAATGTGCGGGTGAGTATCCTTGTTACTAAGGAGCTCGATATCCTTCTGCACGGGTGTGCCTCCGTAGAACACACCAACCCTAACATCGGGCAGGAACTTGGCGAAGCGGTTGTACTCGTTGCGGATCTGGTAGGCCAACTCACGGGTGTGGCACATGACGAGGATGGTTGCAGCGCCGGGCTCTGGCTTCTCGTCCATCTGCTGGAGAGTGGCGAGCACGAAGACGGCGGTCTTTCCGAGACCGGACTTTGCCTGGCAAAGGACATCGTTTCCTAGGATGGCCTGGGGAATTGTAACTTGCTGGACTGTAGGGCACAAATTATGTCAGAATGGGTCTTCAAAGCGGTCGAAACGAAGCGTGGGGAGCGAAGCGTCCGTCCATCTGGTGTAGCCGAATTTCTCCATCTAACGCGCGTGCCAGTCTGTCTATCCTCCGCATGTCCCCATGAGCCGCCCCCTCTTGTGCATGCTTATCCTCAACCCAATGTGAGTTGTTGCGCCGCTTGATGCCACTCGGTTTCTTGATGCAAATATTGGTGCGTCCGCAATCAGATGCAGTGTGCTTCAAGGCTCGTAGGTAGCGGAAGGCACTGGGTCCCTCGCCACTTCGCTCGTATATAGACAGATCATGGCCGCTTTGTAGACACCGCTCGTTTCGTAGATGGACAGACGCTTGTAGGTGGAGAAGGCTGAGGGGAAATAATTAGACTAACCCTCGGAAGGATGTTCGAAGCCACAATCCGTGATCGCTCGGACGAGCTCATCTTTGAGCAGGAAATCGCGGAAACCGGTGGAGTGAATGCCGACGTAGCTGCCCTTCTTGTCGCCTGCAGCATCACCGGCGGTGAGGTCGCCCTTGTTCGCAGCTGCGCCGCTGGTCGAGGGTACCTCGGTAGGCTGAATCTCCTCGTCGGAGTAGTCGATGAGATCTTCCTCGTGAGACATGATGGATTAGGTGGTCGCGCTGAACTTGGTGTGTTTTTGCTATGCTAGTTGCGAGTGTCGCAAGCAAGGCTGGGAAACAAAGCGGAGTGGTAAAGTCGCGGGGATACGCGAGATTATGCGAGTCTGCAAAAGAGGAAGATCAGTATTTTTTTCGGCGGAGTTCCGCGTTCACAAGAGGTCAGAGGCAATTGCGGCGAGTGTTCGATGGACGACGGCGGTGGAAGAGCGGTCGCAAGCTGGTGATGTCGAGGTTTACCAAGCTCGGGCCATCCGACTAGGCGCGCGCTAGTCTGCAAACGGGGCGTATGATTCACAACTAATGGCTGGGAGCAGCGTCTCGACTCCCCCCACATGTCTCCCATTCTTCATCAGTGGAACGCCAAAAGCGCTCAGAGCTAGGATATGCGTGTGCATACAGACCGAAAATCGCCGTATACACCCACCCCGTATCTCCTCGCAATTCAGCTTCTACATCACCATTGACAAATTTTTTGTTTGCTGAAAGAGCAAGCACGACATCATGAGCAAAGTCAAACCCCCCAAATCCAAGGGCGTCCCAAACAAGCACCTGCATGTGCGTTTGAGTTACCTCTATCAGGCAGCCACATATCTTACTTTGCAAACCACGATGCAAGACACGACCATGACTGGCGTTAGACAAGACGAACAAACTGATCTTCATGGTACGGTCCAGGCTCAGAGACAATCGCCACTTGCGCTAGAGCTCTGCTCCGACATGCAACAGGTATCGCGAAAAGGCCAATTGCGGCTTGCTGTCGACTTGAAGCGCTCCATGTGCAAAAGCTGCAACGCGGTCCTCATCCCTGGTCGCACTGCGACCCAAGTCATTGTAAACCCCAGCAAAGGGGGTAAGAAGCCTTGGGCAGATATACTTGTTGTTAGATGTAACCTCTGTGGCGGCGAGAAGAGATTTCCCATGGACGCGACGAAACAATTAAAGAAGGCCAAGAGGACGACTACTCCTGCTGCCATGACGTCGATTACCGCATCAGAGGAAGACCCGTGTTCAGATACGACGGTACCTACGGGAACGGATTGAGAATTGATCATGGCTTTTCAAAGCCCTGTTCTTCACTACCAGTCTGCCGAGACCTTTGGGTGTGATTGTGATATTTCCTTGACTGGCTGGGTGCGTTCCCTTGGGACAATACGACATCTCGTGGCATAAATTCAGCCCTGCCAGCTCCCGGCTGGTATCAAGATATCCTGTCTTAACCCCTTACTCAACGTCTGCTCTTGCTTAAACCACATCTTTTGCAATGAAATCCATGAAGGGCACACAATTAGTAGAATTCGATTTTTCAGAGCGTAGTGGAAGTACTATTCGCTCTAAACTTCTTAGCTCTAATATGGGGCTGGAGATTACACAGTGGGCCCTTTGCCCGTTAAAAGGTCGGTACAAAAGAGCTCCCGGTTGTCTGGTACTTGATGCATCATGAGAAGAACCAGTGGAAGTGTTCTCGGGATCGTCTAATTACGAGAGTGCTCTGTAGAGGGGGTGAAGTCCCCAATGTATACGTCGACTTATTTCCCGTCTCATCAGCGAACATGAATTTACACGCATACGCCGAGCAGAGGCATAGCGATAGCCTATACCATACTTCAGAAGGATTTCACCCATCGCACCAACTCCTAGAATAAGTATCAACATGGTGCTTCGTATAGACAGTCAGTACAGTCAGTGCAATCGTCAAACGAAAACGGTTGGTATCATGAATTGAGTGGCATGGAAGGTAGAAGAAACATTCCCCACTTGCTGTTACCAAGCTTTGGGCCTTGTTCGCCTACACAGTCTCAATGTACCGTCTAACTTCCCAGTCCGTCACTGCCTCATCCCAGAGACGGATCTCGTGCTGTCTTGAACCGCCAAAGTGATCGACGAATTCATCGCCAAAGACTTCTCTCGCTATGCTTTCTTTGCGCATAAAGCGCTCTGTTGCTTCCTTCAAGCTCTTAGCTAGTCGCTCGCCCTTGTCTGCGGTGCTACCGACATCCTCGCCCTTGCCTAGCGGCGGTATGCCAATTTCCATCTTCTTCTCTATGCCTCGCCACCCGAGCGCCAATATGGCTGCGAGCACAAAATGTGGGTTTGTGTCTGCACCAGGAACGCGCACTTCGAAGCGCGTTGCCTTGGGAGATGCTGTGGGGGGTGCAATCAGACGGATGGATGCCGCGCGATGCTCGAGGCCCCATGAGACGGTGACTGGTGCCCAGAAGTTCTCTACCAACCGCTTGTAACTATTGACGTTCGGCGCCAGAATGGGCATAATGTCCGGAAGACCGTCAATCAAGCCTGCTAGGAAGTGCCTTCCTAGGTCTGATAGGTATTGGATGTCCGAGTATGGCGCGTTCTTGTCCTCTTCACCGCGGTAAAACAGGTTCTTGCCTTCCTTGTCTACGATGGAGACGTGCATGTGCCCACTGTTCCCGGGAAGACCCTCGCGCGGTTTCGCCATGAAGCATGGTGTTATGCCGAACTTAGACCCGAGCGACTTGACTACGAGCTTGAAAAGGGAGGCCCTGTCAGCCATCTGTTGAATCTCACCAAATTCGAGGGCCTGTCATGTCAGTCTCAATATATTCACCGAGAGTGTAGAGTGTGAGCTTACGGCCTCGAAGACACCGGGCCCAGATTCGGTATGCCATCCTTCGATCCCGCACCTGAACTTTGCGCATGTGTCAAAGATGCCATAGTAGTATTCTTGGTTGTGCACAGGCCGCGTAATGCTGTATCCGAACATGCCCTCTGTGAGACTTGGTAGCGAAGTCACAGCATTGTCGCGCAAGAAAGCTGCAGTACTCGAGGTGTTCCTCTCAGATCCGTCGTGGCTCTGGGGTGCGCGGAATTGGTAGAATTCGTATTCAGCTGCACAATAACATATCAGCCTCATAGACGACGCACAGTATATGCTCTTCCACCAGCGCTAGACTCACCTCCGGCCATGGCACCGTAGCCATTGTCCTTCAATTTGTCCACGGCGCGTTTCAACAAACTCCTTGGGCACGCACTGAGGGTGGACTTTGTATCGGGATCGTGGAAGCTGATGAGGAAGAATGGCACGTTGTTTTCCCACGGTATCCTCCTGTACGACGACAAATCTGGTACAGCAATCAGGTCACGATATCCATTCTCCTTGTTTGATATGGCCAGTTCCTTGAAGTATGTCTGATCGTGCATATCCCAACCGAAGATGACGCTGCAGAAGCCAAAGCCTTCGTCTGCTATGCTGAGGAACTTCTTCTTCGCCATGAGCTTCCCGCGCAAGATGCCGTCGACATCTATGCCAGCAACCTTGACCGCGAGATCGTCTTTGAGGAGCTCGGGTAGTTGCTCAGCGGTCAAGGTGGAGGGGTCGAAGTCGGACATGGTGGTCAAGGTTGGAAAGAGCGCGGGCTACGGAAGCTTGTCAGGAGGAAGATGTAAGACCGTAGGATATGTCGTGAAAAAAAGACACGGTCCACAGCACAATCAGGTTTCCGACGGGTGGAGGAGAGCTGGCTCGAGACAGAATGGATGGGATAGAGCTCGGGCCAATGAGGGGTGATGAGGTGCGGGTTGAGATGCAAGTAACGACATCATAGCCAGCGGCGTGCATGCGCGGTCAGGCTATATATTGCATTTCTCGCAAGGCTGCTATCTCCTCTTACGCGACGCCCAGTGCAGACCCCAAAGCGACCAGATAGCCCATGGATAGCTCCCCTACGCGACAGCCGTGAAGATGGGCCAAACTTCACCCACTAAGCCTTGCGTCACCCCTCCTGGTGGGGAAGCATCGCTGTACCCTGTTCACCCCCAACGGCCGTTTCAAGCCTGTGTGTCGCGTGCTGCCAGCTGCTGCTATCGTGCACTCGACTCCCCCACCGCTCTTCTTTCAATCATGGGTCTGGAGGGGACAGCGGCCAACGCGATTGCCCTTATCGTGGTCTATCAATGCAATGGGCCGATTTCGGCAGCCCTGACTGTCTGAATGACCTACACTGTCCGAGACTACCCGTCTCCGTCTCCCTTTCCTTCGCACTCCCCAGGCCGACCACGTCTCTCATACGCCGGTTCGCACTCAAGAGTCCGATTCAAAGGTAAGTGTGGAGTCGCCTTCGAAACACATTCGCCGTTTGGCAAACCTTCCCCGTTCACACGGCCGCGCGCTGTCCTTATGACGCTTTCTCTAGTAAAATATTAGTCATACTTCACAGGGCTATACAAAACGTTGTCTTGCGCTCCTTTTTCCATTGACCCCTTTGCAGCGTCTTCTCCACACCTATACCCGAGCAACACATAGACCAGAAATTCAACATGGGTCGTCTTGAAGGCAAGAACTGCATAATCACCGGAGGCGCTGGGTAAGCACGGACCTACCTATATCCCATCACGTTTCCTACCACAGTCTTCATGTACATTGTGTTTTTCTTCTCCTGGACACTGTTGTTCTTGCCATCTTCAAGTTGGGCTAGTCTGCAAGACCATCCTCTGTTCTTTTGGGCGTTGGCCTGGGGCCTTGACGCCGCTGTCTTTGTTCCTACATGCAGAGAGGCATCACACATGCTCACAACATGGCTGCTTACTGACTCTACACAGTGGAATTGGCCTTGAGACTGCCATTCTCTTTGCCCGGGAAGGCGCCAATGTCCTTCTCTCCGATATTTCTGGCCCAGCACTAGAGAAGGCTGCGGCCAAGCTGAAAGAGGTAGTGCCAGAGGCCAAGAGGATCGAGACCAAGATTACCGATGTCTCCAAGGAGGCCGATGTTCAAGCTATGGTTGAGCACGTGGATTCATGGGGCGGTCTGGATGTCTTGTTTAACAACGCCGGCATAATGCACGCAGACGACGACGACGCTGTCAACACGCCGGAGAAGATCTGGGACTTGACACAAGCCATCAACGTAAAAGGTGTATGGTTTGGATGTAAACATGCTGTCAACAGCTTCAGGAAAAACGGCAAGAAGAAGACGAGTGTCATCAACACAGCAAGTGTGGTTGCACTAGTGGGTAGTGCAACACCGCAACTCGCATACACAGCAAGCAAGGGCGCCGTACTTGCCATGACAAGAGAGCTGGCCATGGTCCACGCACGTGAGGGTTTCAGGTTCAACGCGCTATGCCCAGCACCACTCAAGTACGTCCATCTATGAGTATCGTCTTCGCTATAAAATACTAACAACAATAGCACGCCTCTGTTGCAGGATTGGCTTGGCGACGACGAAGCTAAGCGCCACCGCCGCGAAGTCCATTTCCCAACCGGTCGCTTTGGTGAAGCCATCGAGCAGGCTCAGGGCGTCCTCTTCCTTGCCAGCGACGAGAGCAGCTTCGTAAACGGTACTGACTTTGTTATTGATGGTGGTATGACGAGATGTTACACCACTCCTGATGGTCCACCTACCGAGCCACCCAAGAACAATGCACGATAAGTGTGTATTACTGGGAGGAAGTCTGGGAGGAAATAGTTTCCATATGAACGATAATGCATGAATGATAGACGGAGATCCCGGTGGATGAATTATTTGATTCAAGCATGTATGATAGACAATACCATTGAAACACTCAACATCCACACTCAAACGCCCGTGAACTAACAACAATCATAGTCGTTGAGACTCAGGAAGGCAGAGTACGCTCGTCCGGTGAAGTCTAGCCGCGACTCATGCTGCTGTCACCAGGGCTTGTACTTGACTTTTCACAGAGGTGTCGTCTGAGTGGCTACGGAACTTGTTCCACTACAATCAACGCCTTGCAAGTATTGCCTAACGGAGGGGTTAACCCCCAGTAAATTCGTTGCTTCGGTCATGTTGGGCCGAGTGATGGAGTGAACTTGCACAAATTGAGAGGTGTGGTGATTCGCTCGGTGATTTCTGCCAGCAACGCTTGGAGTAAGGTTTCAGATGACCACGCGTTCAGGGTCTAGGGTCTTCGGGGAAAGTCTTGGGAGACACGCGAGATGTGGCCTGGCCAGCGCCCATAAGCAACATGGACCGTATTACCGCACGCGCCGACAACGACTTCAATGTCGTGTTATATGGAACGCTCTGGATAGCTGCTCTTTCATTTATTTGGTTTACCTGTCGCGCAGACCCCGAGGAGCCTGTGAAGTATGTTGTCGAGACGCCTGAGCAAGCCCAGAAGGGATGGAAGGGCGAGGTGCTTGAAAGCCCTGGGCTGAAGGTATACAAACTCCCTAATTGGATTGGTGATGATAGTCGCTGACTTGATATAGGTTTCTGGATCTCACCTTATCCAATGCTACGCGCCCGCGACTGGTGAAGCCCTCGGGCGCGTCAACCCCTCCACGGCCGACGGCATTGACCGCGCAATCGAAAAGGCCAAAACCGCACAAGTTAAATGGTCGCAGACGAGCTTTCTCCAACGACGCAAAGTACTGCGTACCATGCTCAAGTTCATTTTGGAGAACCAAGAGGCCATTGCGAGGGTTGCGTGCCTGGACTCTGGAAAGACCATGGTGGACGCCAGCTTGGGCGAGATATTGGTCACTGTAGAAAAGCTAAGATGGACCATCAAGCATGGCGAGAAAAGCTTGAAGGCGGAGAAGAGAGATACCAACTTCCTCATGATGTACAAGTCGAATGAAGTTGTGTGGGAGCCGCTTGGTGTAGTTGCGGCTTGCGTGAGCTGGAAGTGAGTACTGGACGTCGGCCAGCACGGAATCGACTCAGCTAACGGCAGTACAGCTACCCTTTTCACAACCTCATCAGCCCCGTCATAGCTTCAATCTTCGCTGGTAACGCCATCATTGTCAAAGGCTCTGAAGCCACCGCTTGGTCGTCCTCATACTTCGCCTCCATCGCTACCCAGGCTCTCAAAGCATGTGGTCACACACCCGATATCGTCCAATCCGTCGTTTGCTGGCCTGATGTTGCTGATCATCTCACGTCCCACCCCGACGTCTCCCATATTACATTCATCGGCTCACGACCGGTAGCACACCATGTATGCACATCGGCAGCGAAGGCATTGATACCAGTATGTGTGGAGTTGGGCGGCAAAGACCCTGCAATAGTGCTAGACGACCTGTCCAACAGCGACTTCAAGCGCGTCGCTAGCATCCTCATGCGTGGTACCTTTCAGTCTGCAGGGCAAAATTGCATTGGCATTGAGCGAGTTATTGCGCTTCCGAATGTCTACCACCGTCTCATCGAGCACCTTACACCAATGATACGCGCTCTCCGCCCCGGATCCATACTCAACAGCTCCTCAGACACACCCATCGATATTGGCGCCTCAATTTCCGATGCGGGTTACTCCAAGCTCGAAGAGCTCATCCAAGATGCGGTCAAAAACGGAGCTCGCGTTCTAGCCGGAGGAAAACGATATGCTCACCCCGACTTCCCCAGGGGCCACTACTTCACCCCCACTTTCATAGTCGATGTAACACGTTCGATGAAAATCGCCCAAACTGAGCTCTTCGCCCCAGTCTTCCTCCTCATGCGCGCCGAATCCGTTGCAGACGCAATCGCAATTGCCAACAGCACTTCCTACGCACTCGGCTCCTCCGTCTTTGGATCCTCAAACCGCGATCTCGAACTCATCGTCCGCTCCCTTCACGCAGGCATGGTCGCCGTCAACGACTTTGCCGTATATTACATGGTACAGATGCCGTTTGGCGGTACCAAGGGCAGCGGCTATGGTCGTTTTGCAGGAAAAGAGGGTCTGAGGAGTTTGTGTAATCAGAAGAGTATCACAAGGGATAGATGGGCATGGGCTGGTATTAAGACGGGAATTCCGCCGCCAATGGATATTCCGCTGCAGGGAGAGGGTGCTGGGGAGAGAGCGTGGAACTTTGCGCAGGGTATTGTTTGGCTGGGATATGGGGATCTTAGGGGGAAAATTAGAGGGTTAAAGGGGGTGATGGGGATGAAGTAGGAGTGTGTGTTAGGGGGTTGTTGCAATGGAATATAGTCATGTGGATAGATTGTATCATATGAAATATGTTGATGAAATGCCAAGGTGTATGCTTAGGCAAAGCTTGCTTGCTGTGATCATGCATTCCTTTCCTCGTACTGTTATGATTGTGTCTCCCCATGACTGAATGAATCAGCAGACACACAAGACTTCTTCGCCTGGACTCTATGTACCTTCGACAGCCAAAATGTCTTTGGCAAAGGTTTCAATATTTACCCAACGCACATGTATCTTATTCCTGTGCAGTTTGTTATTCCCCTCGACTTCTTTTGTAGCATATATCTCCCATCCATAGTCTTGCATCGAGGCTAGGTCGCCCTCGTAGGCCGATTATCACACACCCTCGCCCTCCTTCTCCCTCTGTCCAAATAGTTCCTCCACCAACCCCACAAACTGTACCATTCCATCTTTCTCCTCTCCTCTCGCCTGCGCACTCCGAAGCTCCTTCAACACCCCCATAGCATCCTTATCCCCTTTCTTCTGCGTCCACCGCTCCTCCCTCTCCTCATGCCCATTCCACCCTCCTCTCCCTCCTCTTCCGCCACCTCTTCCCCTCCCCCGTCCTCTCGTTCCACGGCCCCGGAACGCGTTTCTTTCGAGCATACGCCGCCGGCGCTCGTCTTCAGGGTCTGGTTGTATAGTTTTTGCGTAGACGCGTTGGAGGGAGGTCAGAAGCGCAGGGTATGTTTTTAGAAGAGCTTGGAATCTGGGATTTGTGGCTAGCAGGGAGAAGTCGGTGCGTTGTTTGAGGTAGCGGGGGGTTGGAGTGGGTGGTTGTGGCGGTTGTGGGAGGGTTGGCTCGTTGGAGGAGGGTGCGGGTAAGGGTGAGGTGGCTGAATCTGCATGTGTGGGTTTGTGGGCTTTGAAACAGGTGAGAGAGCAACTGGGGGTGTTGGTTAGCGAGGGGTTAGTGGGAAAGAGGGTGTGCGAAGTTACATACTATGGCAGCGCGCAGGTCGGGCATTTGTACTTTTTTGGTTCTATGGCGCAGACGCCGCAGAGGACTTCTGCCATTTTTGGAAGGAGTTGTTTGTTCTCAGGTAATGGCGTTGGATGCGTAGTATAGAATGTGTACGTGCAACGACGTAGAACCGTGCAGAAAGTAGCGTGGATGACAGTCGCAAGTAGAAAGGGAACTTTTGGTCGCAAAGCCGGACATGTCTCGTTCCTAAAACGGCTAAATCCCGCGGCGAACATCCATTGCTCATCACTCGACCCCGGCGTCTCCACCACCAAGATATCTAAACCCTTACCCCCCTTCCCCACGCCACAATGTCTGTCGCATTACCATTCCGACAGTTGTCTTCACGGTCGTTTAGCTCCTGGACTTGCTTCACCTGCACTCGTTCACTCACTCGGATACCGCGCACTCGCAATCCTACTTTCACTGCACGAAGATGTCTGAATACCACAAAGTCTGCGCGGCAGAGCGCGACGCCGCGAATGGACCAGATGCATGCGCAGTATAAGATGAAGAATAGGACGGTCATGTGCGCATGTGTTATCCAATTGCGCAATTGCATACATGCTGATTTATGATCAAGGAACTACGTTTTTAGTGTAATAGTGGGCTTTGTAGCTATCACGTATGGTTCGGTGCCCATGTATAAGATGGTAATTTGTTCAAGCACTTTTACACAATAAACAACTCTAGTCTAACACAGTCTCTCAGATCTGCCAGCAAACCGGCTGGGGAGGCCAACCTATCAAATCCGCGGCCCACGGCGGCGACACTTCCATTGACCCTTCCGAACGCCTAAGGCCGGTAGAAAACCACCCAAGGATCCGCATAACATTCAATGGGTCCGTATCAGACGTCCTGCCATGGAAATTCGTCCCCCAGCAACGCGAAGTGCGCGTACTCCCCGGCGAAACCGCCCTCGCCTTTTACACCGCGACCAACAAGTCACCCGAAGACATCATCGGCGTAGCAACCTACTCAGTAACACCGGGACAGGTGGCGCCGTATTTCAGCAAGATTCAGTGTTTTTGCTTTGAGGAGCAGAGGTTGAATGCGGGGGAGACGGTGGATATGCCGGTGTTTTTTTACATCGATCCGGAGTTTGTCACGGATCCCAACATGAAGGGTATCGAGACTGTGACGCTGAGTTATACGTTTTTCAAGGCAAAGTATGACAAGGATGGGCATTTGAGACCTGTGCCAATGGGGTAAGGGGCAAGTGGGACAAATGAATGGACAGATGAGAGGTGTAGGATATGTGTATTACATGTATGTATCTGCGATCAAGAACTGTGATAAACCTACAAAGTTCTATCAAAGAAAGTTATTATAGTGAAAAACGCAGAAAAATTGAGAAATAGCCCCAAAACAACTCACAGAATCTGCAAAGAATATCTTTACAGATCCGACCCCATCATGCCCGTCCGATCATAATAAGCACGCTTCTTCTCATCACCCAACACATCATTCGCCTGGTTAATCTCAGCCATCATCGCCGTAGCCTGATCCTTGCTTCCCTCTCCACACCGGTCAGGATGCCACTTCAGACTCATAACACGATGTGCCTTTTTGATCTCAGTAGCTGTCGCTGACCGTGAGATACCTAGCACAGCGTACAGATCTGTACGTGGCTTCATGCCTTGACAGGGAGGAGGGGAGCGAGCGCGGGGGCGAGTATGGTACGAGGACGAGGACGAGGAAGCAGAGTGATGAGGAGGTGTACGAGGGCGCGCAGTATATGTTCGGCGGGGCTGCGGTGGGGGACTACGGTCTCGACGGGAAGTTGGAGACGGGGAGCGTGGTCGTTCGGTGTGTGTCGTACGCGGCTGAGGTGGAGACGAAGCGGAGGAACTATAATACGTGTGAGTGTATTCATAAGAGTGACCTTGTGCATCGCGGAATTCGGTGTGCACGTGGCTTTGACGAGGTCGCTCACGCTCACGCTCACGCTCACGCTCACGCGGCATACGCTCTTCAGTACGGTACTGGGAAGACGACCGGCTACCTTTGCTGCTATTGCTGCCGCTGTACTGTGGCGCAGAATATGAATACGAATCTGCATGATGGTGCTCCTGCTGCCAACGAGATGGAGCACACTCTTCAGTCTTAAGACGAGGCTCTATTGGATGCGAAGAAGAGTCTCGGCTATGGTATGGAACACGGTCTTCTGTCGTATATCGAGGAGGCGGAATACGAGTGCCGGATGGACCGTTAGCAGCGACGCCAGGGAGGTCATTCAACATGGCTTTGATGTTAGCAAAGGGATCTGAAGGACCGCCATTGTATACAGGTTGTCGCGGGGCCGAGCGACGCAGGCTATTCTGGTAAACTTGCTCCAGATAAGAGGCTGGAGTACTGGAACGAGCGTTGAATTGTTTTTGTATGTATCGTTGTGACTTCTCTGCGGATTCGGAGATGCTATGCGAGGTGCTGCGGCAGTGGCTATAAGATGCTTGACGGAGGGATTCGATGTTTTGCGACATGAGGACCGTAAGAAAGGGGTTAAGTGAGTGTGATCCTATCAAACTAACTGTGAGATGAGTGATACTGAAGGTTTGAAGGGAGGAGAGGAAGTGAAGGCTGTTATAGGGTTGAATGGGGGTATTGTGTAGGAGATGCTTGGAATGAACAATGAGAGATGTGGTCAATGAGGAAGAATTCACAATACTCACTGTGTCATCTCCGTTCTGGCATGGGGTGGGCAACGTTAACTGTCGCTACGATGGCTATGATTTGCGACATGCCATATCAAAGAACACTGTAAGACGTCACCTCATCAAAATTCTAGAATACTGGAGTGACACATTTAGAGCTTTATGTAATTTTGGACTTGAATGGGAAAACCCAATTCACTCGGATTCTTGGATATCCCTAAGCCATGCTAAAGGAATCCAATACGAAGAACTTCTAGAGAACCTGACCAATGCATTGATTAGATCTAGTGGCTGATATAAAATCGTTGACTAGTTAAGTCATGTGGCAGGCAGAGAGCTATGACATAGTTTAGTCTCCATTCCTCACTTTTCAGCACCCTATGTACAAATTTGGTCTTGTTCTTCATATGTAAAACCATAGTGCTGGGTATACTCATTCATCTTTCTCAGACTAGTGTTTTTGATGATCTTATGATTGGCCAAGGGCGTGGTTCTTGGGATTATGTAAAAATATTATGGTACCCTCTCCTCCGGGTATCCGCCCCATTTCCCTGAAGAGGTTCTCTGGACTGAAGCTCGAAGAACAGCGTCTTTGTTACTTGACAGATGATTGTTTCAGTGTATATAGTCGGCGCGTGTACCGTCACGATAATCGCTGGGTTTGGAGCAAGAAGGCCATGGAGGCGGGGAATAGAGTCCGTACAGTCTGTTGAATTTATAGTAAAATTTGAATGGGTTAAACGTGACGACTGGAGTGTTCATCACCTTTCCATGAGATTCAGAAGTACTTATCACAAGCGACAACCGAAGCTCTGAGTACGCTGCGGAAGTCCATGTAGTTGACCCCCATATGACCATATGACATATATTAGAGTAATTTCACAAAATCATGCATGTTATTCCGAGCAATATACCATTGCAAGTACTGCAAGCTGATTGAACAAGACGGTCCATGTTCCTGGGTGTGAAGTCACCTGACCATGTAGCTTTTTCGTATCCATCAGTGATCAGTTGACCCAGCATCAGAGCACTGAGCTGCAGTCGTGAACTTCCAGATCCTCTAGAACGTTCAGGACTCACGTCTTTTTGGGCGTCTCTTATCTCGCTGCGTGGTTGGTAGGCGCTATTTTCGTCTTTGGCACAAGAGTGGGAAGTACCCCATTGCTCGGGCGAGCGCAGCCTGGAGGGACGATAACCAAGCTGAACCTGGAGATCGCAACTGATATATTCGTTTTCCAAATCGTGGGGAGCCTGCTTTGTCACCCCAAGATCCCGGCGTCCAAGTTATATCTTGTTCCGCGGTACCTTCAGCCTTGTCTGCAGCAGAAAACAGGGCTAGACATTTCCCCGCTGAATGGCTTGTGTGGCTTCGGCGAGTTGATCGTGCCATATGTTACACAGGCTACCGCAACGAGCTGTTCGAGGCGTTCGCCAAGGCCTCATCCCTTGCTTACTCTTACTTTCTTTGTTCGGGTCAGCCGCGGCCCTCTGGAATCAACAAGGCCATTTGAAATCATCGAAACGGAAAGGGGCGAAAGTAATCTAGCTGGGATTCCGAGCCGCTGGGCGTGTAGTTTTGTGGTCTTGTTGCGGCCTGCGACTGCTTTGGGCGAAGCGCTTCAGCGAGGTGGGACATGGAAATCCTGTATCCTGTTTGTGTTAGGGGTTGGCTGTTAAAGGCTACAGGGCTGTCAAAGCTCTCGGGATTCTGCAAATTCCCCATCGCTATCAAACTTGGGCTACTGCCGGTTACCGTTGTTGGTCTTGCTTACGGAAAACAAATGATCGTATTGATTCGACGATGGCGCATAAACTGGCAGCGGAACATATCGTGAAGATGGAACGAGAAGAGTCGGGATTAGAAATTTTGGGACTGGAAAGACTTACCAGACCCATTATTTCACACAACCAGTCGAGCCCGACACCTCTAAGGAACGAACATGCCGAAGTTGACACCGCAGGGAATGATCCTTGTGAGTTTCACGATGTCGTTAATGATAGCAGTCTTCCTGGCGCGCCACACACGCACACATTCCAGAAACGCCGTTCTGGTAGTACAATTGGAAACTCGTCAGCACGAACCAGGTCTTCGTCTCCAGAAGCTAGCTTGGCTTCATCCGCAACATCACCTAGTATTTACACCTTGGACAGCTTCACGAGCTATCAACCAATTGATGCAAGGGGGAAGTCTTCAACAATCAGCCGCTTAAAATCGTTACCTAAAACGGGTTCAAGCAGGCAAACCGTCCAAAGATCCACTGTGCAGCCAGGCGACTTCGGTATACCTCCCGAACAACCCGAGAAGCGCTTCGTGGACGGAATTGGAATGATACTACCTGGAGTCTGCGACCGTGCTCAATGTGCTGACCCCCGGACACATTTCGTAACGTCGTTTCGCTTGTGTGAGCCCATCGAGTATACGACGGCGATGGCGGACCACGGCATTACTTATGCAGACTACGTCCGGCTGGTTACTGCACTTTTGAACTTTCTGGAGGACACATCCAACGGTGCGAGACGGAAGGATCGAGCCAAAAGCAGTGAAGACGGTGCTACTTCAATGAAGACATCGACGCGCGCAAAGAACAGATTCTTCGATACGACTGAGCAGCTAAAGGATAGCAAGCAACACGCCGTCACG
>Ga0265797_10006788_pt1 | contig 15999 bp, 18 predicted proteins | sample P2T30metagenome_FD_192433 | JGI IMG/M metagenome (GOLD analysis project Ga0265797, IMG submission 192433) | Plant litter microbial communities from East Loma Ridge, Irvine, California - P2 T30 | ecosystem: Environmental > Terrestrial > Plant litter > Unclassified | place: USA: California... | reverse complement strand
TTGTTCGTGCACGCGTATGTTGATGCGTCTTTGAGATGGAAATCCTACTCATCGCCAGTACTTCGTCTCCGTGTCTGCTCTATGGCTGTCACATGCTATAGCCGATGGAATCATGTTTGAAGAAAGCTGAAAGCCATTCGCATACACGCTCGTACTGGCTCGATTCAAACCTGCAGGGCAAAGCGCCACGGCGCCAGCGGCAGTCAGACGTTTGTTTCCGCAACAACCAGAGTTACCAGAGATGTGTTACTTGAAAAGTCAGACAGAGTGAGCAATGAAGTCATGCTGTTGTTGCTGTCTCAGATCAGATGAGCCGTTGTACAGATGTTTGCGATGAATGGACGGTGGTTGCTCGGGGGTCCGAGACTCCAACGTGGTCATTGTTAGTCTTGTTCCAGGATGATCGTTGCGCAATACTTAGCAGTCTAGCAGAAGATTGAAACGCGTAGTCGGCGCAGAGTTCATGCCCATCCTCAGCAGGGTCTCCTAGTCTCGTTAGATGGACGCAGCAGCGATGATGGCTGGTCAAAGCCGCGTGTGATGAAGCGCGATAGCGTGCACCGCCATACCAGGAGCAGGCAGTGCCTTCTGTGGCAGGCGCGAAACTCTAAGCCAACTTCACGAGAATAATGCGCAAAGCCACACGAGAGCGAGACACTTCTCACTCGCCCGTTGAGGCGCCCAGACACGGCCTATCGCTGTGAGGCTTCACCCGTCGTTTATCGCTTGCTATCACATGCAAAGCCACTTTCTGCCATATTAATTGCGCGAGAAAGTATTGAGACTATGACCAGCGACCCCGCATGGCACGAGAATCTGGTGATCTCCCGACAATCTTGTCGACTCGATATCTCGTTGGTTTGAGTAGTCAGAGACATGTACTACACTGGACGACAATTGTACCCGCTTGAGGCATATCCACGAATTCACAACAGATCAGCCAGTCTTCACAATGGCGTCTACATGTATGAGATCGAGTAACTGCACAACTGCTCGAGTAAGCTGTGTCCAAGACACGCGCCTCTCCGCGGGCGCCACGTTTCCCAGCCACTTTCCGCTGTTGTCCGGTCGACGAGCCCTACCATAAAGTATTTACAGGGGATGCGCACCGCCCCACAGCCAATTAGACACTCGCGGTCAAGTGCACGCGAACTGGCCCGTAACCGGCTCGTCAGGCCTTCGCTCACACGCATCCAAGCATCCGCCTGGGCCCTGCAACGGATAGCATAGGCGATCGGAGCCAGACTGTGTCCTCTCACACTCTTGGTCGTTGCGCAATACTCGAGAACTCTCACGCGGCGTGGCTGGCATCCTGCGGGGTTTTTGTTGACTGAACTCGCTTGTGGCCGCGCGCGTCTCCAGCCTCGCGGTATTGCTTCTGCTCTGCTGTGCTACTCTCCTCTGATACCCTTTCCTTGTGCGGCCGGTGCTTTGCGACCGTGGTGTGTGTTTGGAAGCCGTTACGTTCTTGCGACTCGAGCGCTTGCTTGCATGAAGCCAGCACACGAGACGAGACACAACTTATGATCACGCCCGACTACGACATGGCAGCCTGAGAGTGTACTACGAAATCACCACCAGCTCCATCTGAGGAGTCCCTCTCCCGCCACGCACCTCACACTCAACATGGGATTACTTCGAAATCCTCTCGCCGCAGTGGCGCTGGCTCGCATAGTCTCTGGCCAGGCACTGCCTTACAATCCGTCGAGGATCCTGCTCCAAAGAAATTCTTCTTTGGCCTACATATTCGAACCCTCTCAAGATGAGCAGGGCCAATCGAGGTTCCTTTCTCTGGACATCTCACAAACGATATCGACCAGTGACACGCCCTTCACCACCAACTCGGAAACCCTCCCATTCTTGGAAAATGGAAAGCAAATACCCTTCACGCCTGTGATGGACACAGCGAATGGCCACATTGTCGCAGTCACAGGTGATTGCTCACAAGGTGCCGATGGAATCAAGATCTATACACTGTCACCGGACGAAGACAGCGAAACTGGCAATGGTACGTGGAAGGAGCATGAGTCTACTAGTGAAAAGCTGGGTGACCAGGGCGAACATGCGGGTGCCAACTACTTGGCCGCCGGAGTGGCATTCTCTGGATACACGAACGGAAGCTTCTCGGACTCGACCATTTACCTATTTGGAGGCATGTGCCCATTCGCAAACAGCACAACCGAGACTTGGGCAAGCGCAGGCAACTACTCGAACATGATGCTTTCCATGACGGCTGAAAGCTCGGACGACAACAACTTGAACTACGACATCAGCCAAGCACCAGGACGAGGACCGCCAATTGCTGAAGCCGGCTTTACCATCACTGGTTTACCGCCGACTTTCTCCAACGCAAATGATGGCAGTTCACAGTATCAACAGCAGGACTTTGTCCTACTCGGTGGCCATACGCAGTCGGCGTTCATCAACATGTCGCAAGTCGCCCTTTTCTCTCTGCCCCAAGAGAGCTGGACCTTCTTGTCGGTCACGCAGCCCACAGGCGGAAACACCAGGCTGGCCGCCCGACAAAGCACACAACAAGTGGAGCCTAGGTCTGGACACACAGCTGTGCTCAGTGAAGATGGATCAAGCGTCATTGTTTTTGGAGGTTGGGTAGGTGATGTCAACACACCTGCTCAGCCTCAGCTGGCTGTCATGCGATTTGGTGTCGGCTTCGGTGGCCGTGGCGGGTGGACTTGGACGGTGCCGGAACAGACCAACAGCAGCCTTGGAGAATCTGAGGGTATCTATGGACACGGCGCGACAATGCTCCCTGGAGGTATCATGATGATAGTTGGCGGATACTCCATCCAATCGACACCATCCGAGAAGGCTCGCCGCAGCTCATCGACCTTCAACGACAAGGTGATGCTGTTCAACACAACATCCAACAGCTGGATTCAGGAGTACAAGCAGCCCGTTGCGGCTGCTCAACAGGAAGAACAGAAGCCAGGAGCCCTCAGCAAGAACTCACAGAAGGCTGGCTTGGGAGTGGGACTCGCATTTGGTGTTCTTCTGTTGGTTGGACTTGTCATCTTTTACTTCTGGTATATCAGGAAGCTCAGGCGCGAACGTGAGCTTCACGCGCGCTTGATAGAGTCCCGCGCATCTAACGGATCGTTCGGCCAACCGTTCTTGGAGAAAGGCGAACCAGAAGCACAGAACGACGGCCCGTCAGTCATCGGCGACTACTGGCAACAATCACGCTCAAACGAGGAGTACCCATGGCTACAACAAGAGACTGATCAGATGGGTAACACGACAGGTCTGTTCACAGACAAGCCAAGCCCTACGCGTGGTCTGAGAAAGGGTGTGCCTCAAAAGAACTATCAGTACCATGCGGCTCCACGATACGACGACAAGCGCATGAGCCAAGCTAGTGGAAACATCCACCCGATTGCAGAGCATGAAGACGAAGATGTCATCTCTAGGATCTCTTCAAGAGGCAGCGAGCAACAGATGACTGAAGCTCAAAGACAACTCCGAGAAGTCGAGCGTGTCTTGGCTCCACAACGAGAGAGCCAGCGTTGGTCGAACGACCCTTTCAGAGACCCAGAACCGAATCCTCTTGGAAGCCACCCGTACACGCCGTTGGACAGAGGAGACACCGTGCGCCGCGTACCTACTAACGCCAGTATAGCGGCTGCGCCTTTCAAGAGACACAGCCCATGGGATCACGACGGTGTGCCGAACTGGACGATCGATCAACATGCAAATGAGCCACTTCTTGTCCACTCCAATGGTCGTTCTTCACCATCGAGGACCGACGACCGCACATCCTCCACCCTCAGCGAGCAATCACAACGCTCGACCAACTCCAGCAACTCCATGACTCGCACCATGTCTACTCGCACCGGCGCCATACTCGCCGCGGCTGCCGCTGCAGCACACACCATGACTTCTCGCAGTGCCAGTAGAAGTCCGGACCGCCACTCCTTTTCCGAAGAAACACACATCGCGTTGCGCGAGACTGGCCGCCGGTCTCCTCAATTGATCACTCGGACACGCACCAACACTGATCCGGATGTCTACGCGGCAAACGGTGCGGATGCAGAGTCGTTCAAGACCGCACGCACTTCTTTCGTCCAACTTCAAGCTGAAGGAGAAGCCCTTCTTGGAGGCCGCCGCGATGACCCGTACGGACGTGCTGCTGCTGCCAACACAAAGGCAAACACTTCTCCAGTATCACCAACATATCACCCAGATCTTATCCCTGCAGCTCTGCACTCTCGCAAGCGACCACAAGGCCTCATGGGCAGCATCCGCCGCGCCATCGGCGCGATATCCACAGGAGACTCCCGCAGCTTCAGCCTCACTGCAGCAACATCGTCTCCCTCAAACGCGCAATACCCCGACCGCAGCGCCTCATCCTCACCAAACAAAACCCGCCCAATCGTCCCCCGCCGCGCCGCTTCTGACGGTGGCCACCTCCTCCGCCAAAAACGCGGCCGCAAAGACTGGCAAGCACCCGCAGGCACATGGGAACCCTACCGTGACTCCGACCCAGATCCAGGTGACTGGGGCCCCGAGCCCAACGACGCGCAAGCCGCGGAAGAAGACTGGGATGTCGAGAACGCTGTGCGTCAGCGCGACGTGCAGGTTATGTTCACAGTGCCGAAGACGAGGCTGCGAGTCGTTAACGACGACATGGACCGCGCGAGTCTGAGGAGTGCAAGTGATGGCATGCTAAGTCGGCACTCGAGCACACGGACGGACACTGGGCTCAAGAGCCAGGGCAGCAGGAACATGCTGAGGACTCAGGGGAGCCAGAATGTTCTTGGGAGGCAAAACAGCAAAGGCATGGGTCGAGTCACCAGCGAAGGCAACTCGAGATGGCTGAGCGACATGGCTGAAGACGGCGAAGAGCAGAGGTACAGAGACTGATGATGATGATTGTCCCTCCCTCTGGACGCTTCTTCGCTGGAGCAGACTTATTTCTATTTCTTTTTTTCTCTCTCGAGCGTGGGCGCAACCGGCATATTTGCTTTTTCTCCTTCCAATTTGCACGCGCAGAATGATTGTGGAGTGGTTTGGATGTGTTTCTCTTCTATTTGTGTTTTAGCATTGGGTGTGTTTGGTTGTGCTTTCTTTCGACAAGTGTAGATATTTTTGGCTCCATGCTGCTGCCACAACGTATAGTGCTCGGGATGCTGGTGGGCGTTGCACAAATAGAATTTAAAGTCTTCGATCGATTGTTTGACCACTCTGCTGTCCTCAACATGTTTCATTGCAAAGTAGACAAGAGTACCCGATCGATGCCGTTGCGTTGCACACATAGGACTCAAGTTATTGGGTCAGTATCTGACCACTCTTCTCTTCTTCAACCAACCTTTGCCATCGCGAGGAGTAAACGTGACGATTGTTGCCAGAACCCCGCGCAAGCCGCAACATCCACATAACAACAGAATCGAAAAAGTCAAATTGATTGCAACCAACATGGGTTAAGGAATCTATCTCAATGGCGGGTGAAGCGGTGACGTATGTTGGCGCTAGCATCGATCAAGCTCCCATCCCAAGCCCGTTCCTGTTCTCTCGGCAATTGAAGACTCCTCATCCTCCAGACTCCACATCCACGATCTTCATTCTACCCCATCATGATCCCCGCCCCGGCTCCAATCTCACCTTTGCTCACGCCAGCATGTGGACAATGTCAGTCCGACATCGTGCTCATCTTCTGCAAAAGAGGGGTCGGGCTTTGATGATGTTGATGGCTGCGCCGGCTGGGTGATGTCAGCGACCCGAGGGCATTGGGTAAATACATAAGACGGAGGTGGAGATGTGCAGAGGTAAGACGAGTAGGTGATCGTTTCATCTCCTTTATAGTCCCTTTGCAATAAATCTAGGAGAGTATCAGCAGCCTGCGCATCGATCATGTCAAGCCACGCTACCATTCTGCTGGCTCTCGCAGCTACTTCGCTCGCGCAATCCCTACCACCAGGAGTCGTTGCACCCGTGGCACAGACCTGCGGCCCTTCGAGCGCCAACATCGTCTGCCTCGAGAAATACGCCTCGGTCCTCCCCTACCATTTCTTCCGCAACAGAACCGTCGACACGCCCCTCACCTTCGGCTCCACCAGCGTCCCCAACGACACCTCCTTCGGCCTGGTCGACGATGCAGACTTCCTGGTCTTCGACCAGGCTCGCGCATTCGAGCTGCTCGGAGAGTCGCCCACTTATGAGTTTGTTTTTGAGGTTTCTGAGGCTGTTCACGAGGCGCCGGTGTATGTGCCGAGTTTGAATAAGTTATTTATGAGCCAGCTTGCGCCGCCGGCTGGGTTTTTGCCGCAGCTTGTGGTGGATTTGAATCAGGATCCGCCGACGCTGAGCGAGTATCTTTCGGATCCGCCGGTTTATGCGCCGAATGGTGGCACTTTCCACAATGGGCTGATTTATTGGGGTGAGTAGCATCATTCCAACATTGGTATAGACCGAGCTAACAGCTCCCAGCGGCCTCCGGTGGCAACAACTCCATCGGCGGAACAGAACAACGCACCGGCATCAGGACTCTAGACCCACACACAAACAAAACCGTGACCCTCCTCAACAACTACTTCGGCTACTACTTCAACTGCGTCGACGACCTCTTCGTCGACAAAACCGGCGCAGTCTGGTTCACCGACCCCGAATACTCCTGGTTCAACCGCCTCACCGACACCCCTCCCCAACTTCCACCTGCATCCTACCGCTTCGATCCCGCCACCGGCGCCGTGACCGTCATCGACGACACCCTCAAGCAGCCCAACGGCATCGCCCTCTCCCCCGACGGCAAGCACGTCTACATCTCCGACACAGGCGCCGTCTCCGGTTCCGTCACACCCGACGGCCCTCCCGGCAGCCCTTGGAACCAAACCGGCGCGCGCACAGTGTACAAGTACGACCGCGTCGACAACGGCACGCACATCACCGGCAAGCGCCCCATCTGGCTATCTCAAGACTGGGTGCCCGATGGCCTCAAAGTCGCGGCCAACGGCTACGTTCTGACCGGCGCTGGATCGGGGGTGGATATTCTGGATCAGTTTGGAGTGTTGATTGCGAGGGTGCAGACTAATTACACTGTGCAGAATTTCGCGTGGGTTGGGGATGGGTTGACGGAGTTTTGGATTATGGGGAATAGTGGTGTTTCGAGGGTGAGGTGGGAGTTGAAGGGCCAGGATTTGGCGAATCCTACTGCTTGATTACTGTTGTGCTTCTTAGTCACAGTGGGTGTTCACTGTTCAGTGTATATGGGGTAGCTGACAAAGCACATATAGTCTTGCTAATATACAGAGCGTGAAGGCACGAGAGTCCAGTTACTCATTAATAACGTGATGTTCCATGAACTCATACGCTAGAGGTACTAACAAGACTGGCAGAAATTCACTGTACCCAAAAGCCGCAATGCACGCCTTGGAACTCGAGTTCGACGAGCCTTCAACAAAACAACGCTGTGTGATCGAAACAGGAACACCCGTCGTGGAGGGCAATACTCAATCGTAACCAACTCAGACTGACGTAAAAGAACTCCATGTAAGCTGCAACGACTTTTGCAACAAATAAAACGCCCGGTGTGCATTTCCTGCTCTGGGCCACGCAACAAAGCAAACGCTAATATCATCGTCGAGTCTAGGAATCCAAATGAACCAAACGCAGTACGACCTCGCCGACGCAAATACACCTCTCAGGAAATGAGACCAGTGCGACAGTACGCTATCTCCTTGCCAAAGTGTATCCGTCACGCAGATGATCAGCCATAAAATCTGGCCATGGTGCCTTCATGCTTGCTCACAGCCTGGAGCAGCTCGGCCAGGGTCATGTTGTCATCCTTCTCGAGCAACTCGTCGACCTCATCGAAGATCTTAACAGCCAGCTGCACTTGGTGACACAGTGACGGTTTCGGTTCCGGTTCGTCATCCTCGTCTTCGCTGCTTTCCTTGGGGAGATCGACAAGGCGACAACATCGGCCCTCATGATAGAGCTCGATCCAGGCGAGCATGTTCTCCCACGGCTTCCCACCCGGTGCTCCCTTCTCCCCCCAGTCTCCATTGAAGATCGTAATAACCATCTCCGCGCCCTGGTAGAGCGCCATGCGCGGCGGCGAGAGTTGCATCCAGTCGGTGACTTTGGTGATTTTCAGGTTCTGCAAGTGGATCTCGAGATGGTTTTTGCCGTACACGCTGCTGGCCTCCTTACGGATCTGCTTGCAGGTGGCCGTCAGGGGAGGGTCTTTCGGGAGGGGATCGTGCCACTTGACGATGATGGGCTCGGGCTGGAGGAGGACCAGCTCGTAGATCCTGGTGCGAGAAGGCTTAGGTCAGTTTGCAGTCTCTGGTGTCGTTCCGATCAATGCTTTGCGGACTTACGTGATTCTGAGCTCGGGTGGCAGCTTGAGGAAGTGGCGCTTGGGAACTGGGACTGAGACTGGAGCTGGAGCTGGAGCTGTAACGGGAACTCTCGCCTTCGCGCGGGCCTTTCGACTCTTGCGTGCTGGCGCCATGGTCGCTGACTTGTGATGGGTGGGTATATCAACGAGAGACTGAGTTGGTGGTTGAGAGACTGAGTTGGTGGTTGTGTTTCGTGTTGTTCGGCGAAAGTACGGACGAGAGGTGGGAGTTGGAGATTGTGTTCAGAGTCGCGACTTGTTGTTTGGAAGAGTCGTCGCGTGTTGCAGACTACCTATCAATCGCGGCGGACGGGCAAGTGGTAGCGGACATGTGAGTGAGGCTGGACGGCCTGACCCGGACGGACGCTAGAGATGCCAACCACTGACAACAGAAGCTACAGAGCGCCCTTAACTGTTCCATTGGATCCTTCGATGCCGTCAGGATGCATTTCTTTGATTTTGAAGGAATGCTCATTGGTCGACACATGGTTACAGGAGGTCCGACATACCAAAGTTAATGACTCGACCGGCCATCATATCCGCACTCTCTCGCCAGGCGGCGAGATATACGCGACCAATTATCGTTTGGATCGATCCAAAGGTGAAGGGTAGCAAAGCAGTTACGCGCTCAGAGTTGCGGCGGCCGACACCTGACGTTCACATGCCCTTCACAGGTCATCGCAACTATGCCACATGCCTTACCTCATAAGCCCCAGTCTCCCACCGACCAACGTTCATCGACCACACAACCTCCACATCCAGAAAAGAAAAGAAACTCAAGACCAGAAACCCAGCCATCGCAATCTACACTGATCGACCTAGACTCAACAACTCACCTCCACTCAACCACAAAGCCCACAACACCCACAAAGAACAAAGCCATCCACCCATACAATGACCGCCCACCCACCAAACTCCCTCCTGGGCCTCCCAACCGAGCTCCGCCTCCTCATCCTCGAGCACTTCGTCCAAGAAGACACCACCCACAACTTCGAGCGAACAGACCCAGCCTCAAACTCCGGCTCCTCCCTCTTCCAACACTGGCAGCTCCTCTTCTGCGGCCACAAAGCCTACAAACTCGACGCCCAAACCGACCGCATGACGCGCTGGGGCCTCTGGAGCTCCCTCTCCAACATCAGCACCCCCCAAGAACCCTACATCTTCCGCCCGCACGTTCCCGCTATCTTGCAGGTCAACCAGACTCTCAGTGGAGAGGGCCGCGAGTTGTACTTGAAGTTCGCCAGGGAGCAGATGGTGGGCTACGAGGCTAGGCACAAGGAGTTGCTGCCGCTGTTTATTGATGGGTATGAGGCTTGGAAGGTGAGGCCGTATGTTGGGCCTGGGACTTGTATCGGGCATGAAAAGGGGCAGTTGCGGGAGGAGGGCTTGGAGCTTGCTGAGCTATGCTTGCGCTGGTTCGCTTTGAAGCAGACTTGTGAGTTGCTTGAGAAGGAGGGTGGGGACGGCGGCGATGCGGGTGGTAAGTGAAGGGTTGGGATGAAGTGACTTGCACGAGCTTCGGAACATTGGAGTTTGGCGTTGGGATTCGACTTTTTGCAGAAAGCACATGAGTCGATGCTGTCAGAGGCTCTGCGCGTACCAATCGCGGGAACAGGATAGTTTGATTTGCACGAGCTTTGGGTGTTGGAGTTCGGTGTTGGAGTTTGGCGCTTTGCAGCAAGCACATGGATTGATACGGTCGAGTATCTTCACTCGCGTACGGACTTACAGGGATTGATTGACAACAATGCTTCGAGAAGGTCAGAATTGACATTAAATAGACTTTTCAGAAACGAATCATTACTATGGGAGTAGACAGACAACAAAATGCCATGCTTCTTTCAACGCATCTGTCCAGGGTATTCAATGGCAAGCCTCCTCATAGCTCAACCCATGTCCGAACTTGAACACAGGGTTCTCAGTATCAAACGGCACATCCTCCTTGCTAGCCTCAACCGCAGCCATGCTCCTAGGCAAATCGAACGGCAACTTACCCATAGGCGCAGCGCCTTCGAAGCCGAAGACGACATCCAAGAAAGCAGCAGGGCTGCTACCATAACTCCCAAGTAGTGCAGCGGCGTTCTCGGCTATCTCGGGGATCACGGCAGGGCGCTCGAGGTACATGTCAACGATCGTTGGAACAGCAGCGTAGATCGCAGCCTGTCGCGCTTGCTCAGTCTCGTTGTAGGCGAGAGAGCCGGAGTGGTAGTTCTTCTCGAAACCGCCAGGGCGCGGTTCGTAGGGAGTTTGCAGACGGAGGAGCGCGAGGTCTGCTTCTTCGGGGGTCTCAACGACAGTCATGCCTCGCGAGGTGAGAAGAGTGGAGTTGAAGCCCTCGACATAGAACTTGGCGGACTTGTCGTCGAGCGAAAGGGGAAGGATGTTGTCCTTGTTGGTGAGAAGGGTGTAGGCCTTGCGCTGAGCTTCGGCTCCGAGGCGGACGAAATAGGAGTTGCCGACGATGCGCTTCGCGTCTTCCACGTCGACGAACGGCTGCTCGAACAATCCCAAGGTGAACTTCTCATGCAAGAGGAGTCGCACTGAGTGATCAAGGCGAGACTCCTCGATGCGGCCGTTTTCCACGAGCTCAATGATAAGCTCGGGGCGTTGCTCGCCGCCAAATTGGTCCACACCGGCATCCAGGACACGTGCGGCACGCTCAAGCTCACTCAAAGACTCGACTCCCCAGGCGCGAGCGGGCATTTCTTGGCCTGCGATGTAGGTATCGGTGATGAGACCCCAGTCCGAGACGACGATGCCTTCGAAGCCCAACTCTCCTTTCAAGAGATCTGTGATGATGCCCTTGTTGAACCCGAAGCCAACTTCCTCGTACTCGGTGCCGATCGGGCGGGAGTAGTAAGGCATGATCTGCCTAGCGCCGGCGGCGATGGCTGCCCTGAAGGGAATGAGGTGGTGCTCGAAGTTGTTGCCGGGGTATGTGGCGTTCTTGCCATACGTGAAATGCGAATCTTCTCCATTTTCCATAGCACCGCCACCAGGGAAATGCTTCGTCACGGTGGTCACGGAGTGGCGGCCCAGCTTCTCGCCTTGGAAGCCCTTGATGTAGGCGACCACAAGCTCGCTGGTAAGATTTGCGTCCTCGCCCATAGTGTTAGAAATTCTCGACCATCGAGGCTCTGTTGCAAGGTCGATCTGAGGATGCAGAGCCGAGCGCACACCAATGGCTTTGTATTCCTCTCTCGCGATCTCTCCGAAGGTCTGAACAAGCTCTGGGTCTCTAAGAGCCGCCAGTCCTAGAGACTCTGGCCATTGGGAGAACTCGTTTGCAGAGAAGCCGGTGCCGACGTTATCCTGTTGTGAGAAGTCAGCGGAATTGTCTGGCGTCGAAGTCGATCTCTATGTCAAATTTGCTGCGACTGAACTCGAAAAGAATGGAGAATCTGACATACTGTGAACGAGTGTCTAGGGTCGGAAGACAATGTAATAGGGATTCCAAGACGAGTCGACAAAGCCAGTTCCTGGACGCGGTTGTACCAGCCAGCAACAACACCAACATCCTGCACTTCGCCAACAAGGTTGAAGTGTGTCATCAGCTTCTCAGCAACCATGTTCTCGGTACTGTTGCGGAAAGCAGTAGCGTTGCCCAAGTCCAGAGTTCCATTGGGGCCCTGCTGGAGCTGAGTGTGGAAGAGCTGGCCGGCCTTCTCTTCGAGAGTCATGCGAGCAAGAAGGTCCTCAACGCGCTCGTCGATGCAGAGAGAAGCATTCTGGTAGGGTAGCACTGTCTCGTTGGTTTGGACGGATCTCAATTGGGCCAGAGGCGTGTGAGAGGCCTCGCGGAGACCCGGGAGACATGTGGATGTCGAGATGAGAGAAGCAGCTGCAACGAGCGAAACGACGAGCCGTGAACGTCCAAAAGATGTGCTGAGACCCATGATTGCGAAGCTAGTATGGTAGAAGATGGCATATGCCTCCTTCCGGCGATGCCCTTACATTTTATACTTACATTTTCGCCATCCACGGGTCGTGTCCGAACATCAACTACCGGTATACTACAACGCATGACAGAGCAAGACCTTGGCACCAGGGTTCTCGCCGACTTTTGCTTTCTAGCTCATGGTACGGTAGCCCACGGCAACCAGGTGCGGAGACGAAGTGCGGAGTAATATGAGGAGAAAACCCGGGAGGTGAGCTTGCAGAGGTTGGACTTTGAGTCGTGCATGGTATACCAAGCCGCTAGAAACTGTGCCAAGTCGGGAGACTCCTCTTCGGAAGCGTTGTGGTTGACCGAGGCAGGCATACTGGTGCAGAGACTCCGATGTCTATTTCATTGTTGATGGCGATGACGGCATTTGCACCATCTCCCGGCGAAATTACCGAGTGTTCGTCAGTATATGGATGGTGGAGTCTCTTTGACAGGATGCTGAAAAGCTGTCACAATCATGGTGGAGGGCACGAAACTGATTTCTACCTTGAAGTGCCATGGATACCCGTATCAACTTCCCAATCTCCTCGAAGGAAGAGATTAAATTGATGTATTCGAGCCCCAAGTTCGAGTGTTCGGACACTTACCGAAAATTCTCGATTACATGTATCCGACTGCTCCGCCGCCCACGCAGCATTTTTGAGAGTGCCAAGCTACTAATCGGATGTTCCATTTGCAGTCCTCGAAAGTTGATGTACCGTTCAGTCTCCAAGATTTCAAAGGCCGAGTGAGTGTAAATGGTCTGGTGTCTTTGTTTGTGGAGTCGTGAGTGATTTCTGACCAATACCACATTACCCGTGGAGCCTCGTGGAATGCTAGGATCACTGTTCGGTAGGACACTCATTTGCGTTGACGCCGCGCCAATACTGCAGCCTGTCTGGCAATCACTGCCGACGTGAGAAGTTGTCACTGCCGTTCTCGCATGGCCTTCTTCAGCTTGGTCATGGTGAGGGGACTTCGACCAGGTCTCTGGAGGATCCAAAATGGGCACACTCCGCTGTCGAATGTTTCTTTTCGCTCATACGAATGTCGAACCGCTAACATTGTCAAGCAGACAAGTGAAGACGTCGACAGGACGAATGTGACACACCAAAGGCAGGCACATACATACAGATTCGACGCAAGTGGTGTCAGTTGAAGGTGCAGGTTCAATGTTGCCTCAAAAAGTTAAGGGTTAGGGTCGAAACACCTTTGTGCTTTCAATGTTGCATCATGGACTGAATGGACATGCATGCGTTCAATGTTCATGTTCCTGACGGCTAATAAATGTCTTTCGAAGACTATCAGAGCCTTCCCTCGGAGTCTATACATCGTATTCAGATCTGTAAGGTCCAACGAACGAAAGGTTAAGAGAGAAACGTGGTTGCGATCGACCCAGCCACCAATGATCGCCCCAGAATCCAGCACGCACGACTTCCAAGGGTCTGCATCGCCAACGACTATCGTCAAGAGCTCCACTCGTTCCTTGATCTGGCATCAAGAAACTGAGATTAACATACCCATCGTCGACTTCTTGGTGGAAATTATGAAGTATGCCACAATGGCTGCCGTCATATAAAGCTTTGCTGTTCTTCCTCCTCATCGTGTTCGCTTTCCAGCAAGCTATCACCGCTATTATGCGTTACTCTAGTCCGCCTCATTCGTTACTCGCAGCCCTTTCGTCTCTTCATATTGTCTCTGCACACGGAAAACCTGGACCCGGACCTGGCAATGCCGTATGCAACGCCGGTAACCAGACTATAGACCTCAGTTGGCACGCACCAGCACTATCCCAGGTCAACAGTCTCTCCTCAGCCATCAATGGCACTGGCACCTATGGCTTTATCTTCAATTCTAGCCAGGGACCTCTGGACACCTACAACTGGTGCAACATGCCTCATGTCAACCCGAAGACTTACCCTCAAGTCAAAGACTCCAGCTATAAGCTCGAGTACGTCGAAGTAATCCACCGCCACCACAAGCGCACACCCTATGCTTCCAATACTTTCCCCGTCGAGAGCTATCCCTGGTACTGCGATGATGAAGGTCTCTTTTACGGCGGCCAGCCATTGAACCCTACTGGCGACCCTTCTGCGGATACTTACTGGAGCGTCTTCACTTCGCCGTCCAACCCTCTCGCGCCCCAAGGCTTCAACGGATCCTGCCAATTCCCCCAAATCACCAGAGGCGGCCTCAACGACAGCCGCCAGCACGGCGCGGACCTCAAGAGCGTCTACCACGACCTCCTCCATTTCCTGCCCGCAGACTACGATCCCAAGGCAGTCTCCTACCGCGTCACGAACAACGTCATCACCAGCCAAGTCGCCAGCATGCTCGTCGCTGGCATGTACCCTTCTCGCGCCAACCAGAACGTCCCTCTTCTCATCCAAGCCGCATCAATCGACTCCCTCGAACCAGCCTACTCCTGCCCGGCCTCAAAATCCCTCTTCAGCTCCTTTGGCTCCGGATCTTCGAGCCCAGCCTGGCTCGCCCACCTCAACGCCGCAGCACCCCTCTTCGCCCGCCTCGACAGCCTGTCAGGCATCGCCCCGTCTAACGCGGCCTGGCACACTTCTTTCGACCACTACTACGACAACCTGTCCGCGCGCCTCTGCCACGCCAAGTCCCTGCCATGCAACGTCAACAACACAGCCGACTGCGTCACAACCGCGCAAGCAGAGCAGGTCTTCAGACTAGGCCAGTACGAGTACTCGTTCATCTACCGCGACGCGCCGCAGTCGCTCGCGGCTAGCACGAGCGGCTACGGGATCTGGATCGCTGAGCTAGCGCAGCATTTCCGCGATGCTGCTGCTGCCAGCCGTCCTGGTTCTGGTCCTAGTTCTGGTCCTGCCGGTCCTGCCAGCCCGATCTACCGCCATAACGTTGCGCACGATGGATCGATCTCAAGGCTTTTGTCAATTTTGCAGCTGGAGAAGATGGTGTGGCCGGGGATGGGCGCTGAAGTGGTGTTTGAGCTGTACAGTAAGAAGGGCAGTGGGTGTCAATTCCTGCGCGTGCTTTGGGGTGGACAAGTGTTGAGGTCTTCGCACCCGGCTTTTGGAAACATGGATATGATTCCTTTGGAGACTGTGCTGGGGTACTTTGATGGGTTGGTGGGTGTTGGGGCGGTGAAGGTGCCTGGGCTTTGTGCGGCGTGAGTTAGAGATTGAGGTGATGGCTTGTACCTAGTATTCTAGTATATTGTTCATAGGCTTGCCAGACCACTTCCTGCTCTTATGGTCAACATATCCGCGCGAGTCACCGAGCTTGTTATCCTATGGAATATCGTCCGAAGATGTTGAGTGAGGAGAACCACATCATGGCCACCAAGTCGTACAAGATGAAGTTGATTATAGATGGCGACCAATATACATCAATGCCGACACATCACGTGTTGCTGCAACTGAACCGGACGACGGCCGAGAATGTTCTTCGGCTTCGGTGGAGGAAATCCTCGCACCTTGACTTCCTAATCGGGCAAGCAGCGACGAGATATAGGGCTGATCGAAGTCTGATTGAGCCGCAGGGGCACCGGCCAATGAGAGGCTGCATGAGTAAACGAGACGGCGCTAGCGTGGGATGATGATATCTCTGCAGCTGCTCCTTGAGCGACATCAGCTCATGAATATGCGCTGTACAAACACAGCCATCTCTCCTGATGCATTGCATGATCCCGGGATCCTTACAATAGTCCATCAGCTAACTTGCAGCAACAGCA